>Ga0209347_1002284_pt1 | contig 25965 bp, 21 predicted proteins | sample AutmiccommuBRH23_FD_187382 | JGI IMG/M metagenome (GOLD analysis project Ga0209347, IMG submission 187382) | Deep subsurface microbial communities from Mt. Terri, Switzerland - Autotrophic microbial communities BRH/23 (SPAdes) (version 2) | ecosystem: Environmental > Aquatic > Deep subsurface >...
ACCCGTCCTATCGGTCCTATCCGTCCTATCTGCTTCTCGCTCTGGCCCTGAACTTGCCATCTTCTCCCGCAAATGCCTGCCAGGAAAGCGGCTCTCGTCCGCAGTGGAATCCGCCGGGTCGGGACGAAGGAGACCGGATTCCGGTTCGAGACGGCCGCCGGTGAGCCGATCGAAGCGGAGAGCGTTCTCGGGCGGATCCGTGCGCTGCGAATCCCGCCCGCGTGGAAGGACGTGCGGATCGCGCGCGGCGAGCATGCTCCTCTGCAGGCGATCGGCGTCGACTCGAAAGGGCGCACGCAGTACATCTACAACGCGCGCTTCCGTCAGAAACGGGAGGACGAAAAATACCAGCGCATCGTCGAGTTCGGAGAGAGGCTGCCCGACCTCCGCGCGCGGGTCCGCGCCGATCTGACGGGAAAAGGGCCCTCGAAAGAGCGCGTGCTCGCGGCTCTGGTCCGGCTGATCGACCAGGGCTTTTTTCGCGTCGGCAACGACCGGTCCGTCAAGACCACGTCGACCTTCGGCCTGACCACCGTCCGGGCGAGCCACGTGAAAGTGAAGGGAGACGAGGTCGCGTTCGACTTCGTCGGCAAGTGGCGGAAGACCCATCGCCGGGAGATCCGCGACCGCCAGATCGCCTCGCTCGTGCGCGAGCTCAAGGCGCTCGAGGATCACGAAGAGCTATTCGCGTGGATCGAGGACGAGCGCCTCATCGACGTCAAGGACCGCCACGTCAACGATTACATCCAGTCGGTCCTCGGGCCGAAGTTCACGGCGAAGGATTTTCGCACCTGGGCAGGCACGCTCATCTGCTCGATCCAGCTCGCCTGGCACGATCAGGCCGAGACGAAAACCGCGCGGAAGCGCCAGATCCGGGCTGCGGTCGAGGCCACCGCCGAGCGGCTCGGCAACACGCCGGCCGTCTGCCGGACCTCCTACATCTGCCCACGTCTGCTCCACGACTACGAACGCGGGATCCGGTTCGAGCCGATGCGGAAGAGGGAACATCCGATCCCGAGGAGCGGGCTGTCGGTCGAGGAGAAAGCGCTGCTGCAATTCCTGCGGGAAACGATCGCCAACCGCCGCGCCAGACGCCGCCCCTCTTCACGTCGCTTCCACGCGAAGAAGAAGTGAGGAGGCGGTCCATCGATCGGACCGCCTCCCCCCGTCACTTCCGGTCGCCCAGCATTCCGAGCTGCCACATCAGAAAGATCCTCTGGTCGGCAACGTCGCGAACCTTCAGCTCGAGCGGTTTCCCCTGTCCATGGCCGGCGGAACGGTCGATCCACAGCAGGACCGGTTTCGCGTCCTCGTCATCCGCCACTGCATGCTGAAGAAGCGCCGCCATCTTACGGGCGTGGAGTGGGTGCACGCGCGCGTCGTTCTCTCCCGCAGTCAGCAGCACGGCGGGCAGCTTCTTCTCCGGATCGAGATTGTGGTACGGCGAATAGGCGCGCAGGAACTCGAAATGCTCCGGGTTTTCCGCGGTTCCGTACTCCGGAACCCAGTAGCGCGCCATCAGGAAGTGCTGGTAGCGCAGCATGTCGAGCAGAGGGACGGCCGAGATCACCGCGCCGAATAGCTCCGGACGCTGCACCAGCATCGCGCCGGTCAGGAGCCCTCCGTTCGACCCTCCCATCACCGCAAGCCGTTCGGGTCTGGTGTAGTCGTTCGCGATGAGCCACTCGGCGGCACCGATGAAGTCGTCGAACACGTTCTGCCGGTTCTCGAGCATCCCGGCCCGATGCCACGCCTCGCCGTACTCGCTCCCGCCTCGAATGTTCGCCAGCGCGTAGACCCCTCCCTCCTCGAACCACTGGAAGAGGCTGGCGCTGAACGAGGGAGTCATCGCATTGTTGAAACCGCCGTAGCCGTAGAGGATCGTCGGGCGCTGACCGTCGATCCGGAGACCCTTCCGGTGAACCAGGAACATCGGCACCCGCGTGCCGTCCTTCGACCGGTAGAAGACCTGCCGTACTTCCACGGTCGACGGATCCACCGGGACGTCCGGCCTTTCCCACAGCGCGCTCTTCCCGCTCAGAAGATCGACGCGGTAAATCGAAAGGGGCTCGTTGAAGCTGGTGAACGTGTAGAAGGCCTCGTCGCGATCCTGCTCGGTCGCGACTCCAGTCGAGCCAAGGCCGGGCAGATCGAGACTGCGGACCGGAGTCCCGTCCAGGCGAAACACCTCCAACCGGTTTACGGCGTCCTTGAGATAGTCGATCACCAGGAAGCTTCGCGAGGTCGCGGTGTTCTCGATTGCCGCGTCCTTTCGTTCGGCGACGACGCTCTTCCACTTCGCGGGAGCGGGGTCGTTCAGATCGACCGCGACGACCCGTCCGTTGGGGGCGTCGAGGGTCGTGAGCATGTAGAAGGTGTCCCCGACGATGTCTCCGCTCCCCGTCGCGGTCTCGCCGGTCATGATCTCGACTTTCACGAACTCACCGCTGCGGAACCAGCGGTCGAGATCGACCGCCCATAGGTCCGTGGACGACGAGCCGGTCCAGTAGCCCAGAACCATCCACCGGGCGTCACGCGAAACGATGGCGAAGGGCCCCCAGGTGGTGGCGAGAGGCCCTTCCTTGTATTGCTCGAAGAGCACCTTGTCCTGCCGCTCGTGCGTTCCGAGAACGTGATACTGAATGCGCGTCGAATAGGGGTTCTTCACGTCCGCGAGGCGAGAGTAGAAGAAACCCTTCGAATCGGGCGTCCAGTAGACGCCGCCGACCTTCCCGGGGATTTCATCCGCCAGCCAGGTTCCGTCGTTGACCCGCAGCACGTAGAGCGTCGTATTTTCGTCGCCCGCGTAATAAAGGCCGAAGGCCAGCAGCTCGCCATCCGGAGAGGGGGCGAAGAATGCCGGCGCGGTCAGCCCCGTCGGGTCGATCTGGTTCGCGTCGAGCAGCATCCGCGGCTCGCCCCCGTGACCCTCCCGCACGAAAATCACCGGCTGCGCCTGGGACCCCTCCCGGCGCGAATAGAAATAACGATTGAGCCGTACCTCCGGGGCGCTGACGCTGCCGACCTGCATCAGCGGCCGAAGCTTCGCCTCCAATGCCTTGCGTCCCGGAAGCTGCTCGAGGACCGAGCGCGTGTATGCATTCTGCGCGTCCGTCCATGCACCAACCCTTGCGTCGAGTTCCGCGTCCTTCCTGCCACCGAGCTCGGGAGCCGCGCTTCCTTCCAGCCACCGATACGGATCGACTACCTCGGCCTTGCCGTAGCGATCCACCACGGCTTCACGCGCGGTCTCAGGAAGCTTCGCAGCTCCGGCACCCGCCGATGTCATCAGTACGGCCATCGCGATCATCAGTATTTTCAACTTTCGGTCCTCCGAAGCCGCCACCTCGCGGGGGTTTCCATAAACAACCGGATAGGCGGCGGACAAATTCGAAGGCATCCGACCACTCGGCAGCGCGGGGGTCAAGGACCGGACGCACGCCTCATCGGATCATTCCACTGGGGGCCCCGCGGGGCGCTCGAACGCTCCTCCGGCTGCCGAAGGAGCGTTCGAGATGAAGCTCGGATTCAGCGGCTAGAACGTCCTTCCGATCCAGAAGGCGGTCTCGAATCCCCCCTCCTCGACTTCCTTCAGGTCGGTCCGCTTGGCGAAGTTCCAGTTCAGGTCGAGCCCGAACAGATTCACCGAAAGGCCATAGCCGAAGGAAGCGCGCCCGTCCACGAGGGCGCCGTCCTCCATGAAGGTGAAGTCGTCGCCATCGAACCAGGCGGCGCCGATATCGAAGAACACCGATCCTCGGATCTGGTTGAGGGCGAAGCCGGGGAAGACGAGATAGTCCACCAGAGGGAAGCGAAGCTCGACGTTTGCGTAGCCTGCGCGATCGCCGATCAATGAACGGAAATCGTAGCCGCGGAGCGTATCGAGGCCGCCGAAGTAATAGAAGTTCGGGACGTTCCCGTCGGCAACCGCCGCAAAGGTCCGGAAGGCGAGAAGGGTGCGGGAGGAGATCTGGAAGTACTCGCGGTAATCGAGAACGAGATCCGTGCTGAGCGCGCCGCCATCTTCCATGTCCGCGTTGTAAGTGCCGGTCAGCTGATACCGGCGGCCCGCGACGGGACCGAATGACTTGAACACCGTGCTGTCGCCGGTGAATGTAGCGCTGGCCAGTGGAAACTCATCCCTTCGCGGCTCGTAGAACCTGACCAGGTCCCCCTCATCGTTGAAGGCGCCGCGAGGATAGTCGATGTCCCTCAACATATAGCCCGCCCCGAAGTCGATGCGGTGATAGCGGTCGAACGGGTAGCTCATCAGGCCGATCAGCGCAGTCTGGCGATAGGCGCGCTCGGTCCGCTCGAGCTCCTGGCGCTCGAAGTTTCGCTCGACGAAGTACGTCCGGTCGTCGAACAACCGGACTCCCCAGGTCAGACGCTTCCGCATGTCGAGATAGAGGAAGTCGAAGTTGGCGAACGACGAGATGGAGTTCAGTGAGGCGATGAACCTCCGATTGCCGAGCATGTCGCTCATGTAGATGACCGAGTTCGAGGTGAACGTCTGGTCGGACTGCACGCCCGCCTGGACCTGGACGTCGTCGATGTGGAGCTTGAACCCGCCGTAGGGCTCGGTCTTTTCCGGATCGATCGCGACCTCGATCGGCGGCAGGAAGGGCACGCGGTCGGCCTCGATCGAAGCCTCGAGAGGAACGGGCACGGTCTCGACTTCCAGCGTCGTCGCGGAGGTGGTGGTGATGTAGAGCTCCCACGCTCCCTTGTAGTAGGAGCTGAACACGAGCTTCTCATCTCCCTGGTCCCCGATGAACACCACCGGCGTGAACACCCCGCCGACCACGTCGGTGTACTGCCGGATCACGCCGCTTTCCAGATCGAGAGAGTAAATGTTGAACGAGGCGAAGTTCCTCGAATCGACCTCTTCCCCCTCGCCACCCTGCTCGGCAATCCGAGAATCGAGCTGCCGGGCTAGTTCCCTGGCGGTCGCCCTGACCTCATTCTCGATCTCGGAGCGGGCGGTCAGCCGGTCGGAGGCGTAGAAGATCCTCTTCCCGTCGGGGGCCACCCAGGCGTCGATGTCGTTCCACTCCCCCTGGGTCAGCTGGAATCGGTTCGAGGGGTTCGCCACTTCGAGCCGGTAGAGCTTCTCGTAGCCTTCGACATCCGACGAGTAGTAGATCCAGCGGCCGTCGGGAGAAAAGACCGGCGAGATGTCGAAAAAGGGATCGTTGGTGAGGTTGGTGACGCGGTCGGCCTCGAGATCGTAGAGGAAGAGGTCGGCCTGGTTCCCCGAGAAGCCGTGAAACGCGATCTGCCTTCCGTCCGGGGAGAACGCGGGGTTGAGCTGCTGCTCGACGTCCATGGAGATGGACTTGAGAAGCTTTCCAGTGAGGGCGTTCATGATCATCAGGTTCCGCCCCCTCTCCTTCTTGACGAAGAAGGCGATCTGATCGCCGTTCGGGCTCCAGGCGATGTCGCGTCCGGAGACCGGACCGGTGGTCATCCCCTGCGCAATGATGTACTCATACTGGTCGGCGTAACCGGAGGTGAGATTCCGGAACAGCTTCCGCTCCGGAACGTTGAACAGCACCACGTCGAGATCGTCCTTGTAGGTCGCCATCGCGGCGAGAAGGTCGCCCGACGGCGAGGGGACCGGCGACATCTCCTGGCTCCGCGCCTCGATGCGGAAGATGCTGCCGTACTCGGTCGGCTCTCCGCGCGAAACGAGAACCGGGAGGTAGCGGCGGCGGAGCCACGTACGGAGGCGGGTGTCGAACTCCTCCGGCGTCAGGTCGAAGGCGCGCTTGATCGGCCTCTCCAGATTGGGCCCCAGAGTGTTCCGGTACTCGTAAATGAAATCACGAAGCCCGTCCCATCCCCACTGGTCGACGATGAATCGGAAGACCGAATGGCCGAAGCGATAGGCAAAGTACCCGGTCACGTTCCTGGTGACGGACGGGATCTGGTCGTTGACGACCGCGTCGCGCAGGACCATGCGGTCCTTTGCGTCCTCGTCCTGAGCCATGAAGGAAGCGAGTCCCTCCATGATCCAGGTCGGCGGCCTCGCGGTGATCTCCTTCCCGAGCCGTCCCTGGAAGAGAATCTCGTATTCGAAGATGTGCGTCAGCTCGTGGGTGATGAGCTGGAGCAGCTTGTCGTCCGGCATGTCGATCGGCAGGACCATCCGGTTGCGGGCCGGCTCGGCAAACGCCCCCACGCCCTCGGGGATGAACATCAGGATGACGTTGGTCTGCTCGAAGTCCGAATGCGTTGCGTAGTAGATCAGCGGGATACGTTTCGAGATCTGGAAGTTCAGCTTCCGCGAGAGATCGTCGTAGGCGCTCTCGGCGAACGAGACGACCTTCTGCAGCGACGCCTCCTCTTCCTCGTAGTAGTAAACGTCGAAGTGGGTCGACTGATAGATGTGCCAGGTGAACTCGTCGTAGACGATCTTGTTCTTGCCGAACGCCAGCGCCTCGACCGGGAGGAGTCCCGCAAGGAGCACGAAAACCAGAAGCATCGAGCGTGATCTGTTCAAAACGGCCTCCCCTGGGACTCTGCCGGAACTCGCGTTTACCGGGCAGCTCAATTCGTGAAGACGAATCTGGTCGCGGACGTTTCCTGTGAGACGAAGATCCCGACGATCTGCGTCTCGAGCGCCCGGAGATTCTCGAAAAGACCGAGAATCTCGTCATAGTTCCGCTGGTCGAATTCCTTGAAATCCCGGAAATTCTCCTCGACCAGCTTCTCCCCCGTCTCCCCGTCGAATACCGCGACGACGATGTCGAAGACGAACCCGGTGCTCTCCACCAGCACCTGCCGGTAGTAGGTCCTGCCGTCGACCGGCGAGACGTACTCCTCGGTGCGGTAACCGCTCTTGTCCTCGATATTGAAGTCGATCACCCCGGCCAGGACGAAGTCCGAGTCCGTGTCGTCCGCGATCTCGGTCCACCAGTCGCGGTTGAGCTCGAGCTCGTCCCAGTCGGCCGTGGGCGTCCGCCGCGCGGTCGCGTCAATCACGTCGAGCTTGGTCGACTTGACCAGCTGCTTCCTGAGGTAGCGGGCGAACTCGGCCTGCACGTCGACCCTCCCGGCGCGCGTATCCCGGTCGTCCATCACGATGATGAAGGGCGCGATGGCCACGCGCTCTCTCCCCTCGATCGCGAGACGCGGCTTGAGCGGGAGCTTGAGCGCGACTTCAATCACCCCTGCCTGCAGAGGCGCACACAGAATCAGGAATGCGAGAACGACCATCTTCTTCATCGGACACCTCCGGGGGGCGGGGTCATCGCGGGCTCGGGGCTCGGCGGCTCCTGCGAGACCGGGATCTCGCCCGGTCGCGGCGGCTCTTCGGGCTCGGACAGCACCGGCGGCTCGGCGGGCTGGGACTCTTCGGCTGCGGCTTCGGCCTCATTCTCTGTGGCGGTCAGAGTCTTGAGCTGCTCCTCCCGGCGCTGGTTCCGGGAGTAGAACTCGACGAAGCGGCTGTAGTTTTTCTGGATGTACTGGTTGGAGCGATCGGCAGCCAGGGCCCGCGCGTAGGTGTCCCGGGCTTTCTCGAACTCGCCGATCCCTTCGTAGGCGACGGCCAGGTTATTGAGCGCGGTCGGGTTGTTCGGCTCGATGTCCACCGCGCGCTCGAAACGGAACATCGCTTCGCGCCAGAGATTCGCCCGCGCCATCTGGACGCCGAACTGGAGCTGGTCGCCCGACTGATTGAGGTCGAGCCGCCGGCTCGAGCACCCCGAGCTCGCCAGCGCGACGAGCGCCATCAAAAGAAAGAGCTTCAACCCTGTTCGCATCGTTCACCCCTGTCGCCGCGCGCTCTCGGCGCGAAGCGACGATTCAGCGTGGCGCCGCAGCCGCCGGGCGGCCCGCGGATCCGGGATGGCGGGGACGGTTGGTGTCACGGAACAGCGGGCATTATAATGACGCTTCGAGCCCACCCTCAACCGGTCGCGCTGCTCCGGGCACGCGAACCGCCATGAAACTACTTCCCCGCGATTTCCTGATCGCCTGGTCCCTGCTTCCTTTTCTCACCACCGCCCGAAAACGACTTCTGCTCCGAGTCGTCGATCCTTTCGATCGAATCGATTCGGTTTCCGAAGCGGAGCTCGGCGGTGCTTTGAGTATCTCGCCAGCGGAAGCGCGGATTGTGAAAGAACCGTTAACTCTCCCCGCCATCTCGCGCGATCTCGAGCGTCTCTCCTCGGAAGCCATCGCGCTCGTCGATTCAGGTTACCCGCCGCTGCTGCGCGAGATTCACGATCCTCCTCTCGCTCTTTTCGTGCGCGGCAGGCGCGAGCTCCTCGATGGGAGGTCGATTGCGATCGTCGGCTCGCGCCGCGCTTCTCCCTACGGCCTGGGAGCGGCCCGCCGCCTGGCTCGCGAGCTTGCGGGGCGGGGGATCACCGTCGTGTCGGGGCTCGCCCGCGGCATCGACGCCGCCGCGCACGAGGAAGCGCTCCTGCGGGACGGCCCGACCGTCGCCGTCCTCGGGACCGGCATCGACGTCGCCTACCCTCCCGAGCACGCGCGGCTCCGCGACCGCATCGCCAGCGAAGGGCTGCTCGTCACCGAGCTCCCCCCCGGCACTCCACCGCGCCGCGAGCATTTTCCGGTCCGCAACCGGATCATCTCCGGCCTCACTCTCGGCACCGTCGTCGTGGAGGCGGGCGAGCGCAGCGGATCGCTCATCACCGCGAGGCTCGCCAGTGAACAGGGGCGCGAGGTCTTCGCCGTTCCGGGGTCGATCTTCTCCGCCGGAAGCACGGGCGGCCATCGCCTCATCCAGGATGGAGCGAAGCTGATCCACGGCATCGACGACCTCTTCGGAGAGATCGCGGCGCTGCGTCACCTTCAGGGAGGGAAAGGGGGGAATGGCGACCCGATCGAGCTCGAGCCGGCGTTGGCGCGCGTGTTCGAGATCATCCCTCCCGACGATGCGATCGACGTCGATACGGCCGCCGAGCGCAGCGGACTCGCTGCCGGTCCGCTCGCCGAGGCGCTTCTGCGGCTCGAGCTTCTCGGCCTCGTGCGCGCCTTTCCGGGCGCGCGCTATATGAGGGGGTCGCCGTGAACCGGTGCCTCGTCCGGGGCGGGGACGACCGCAGTACCCTCCGAGGGGAAGCGATCCGCTTTTGCGCGCGACTTCACGATCCGCACGGCGAGCCAGAGCGGGACGCCCAGCTGAATGCTTCGCAGAAGGACTTTCGGAACTCCGAGGCCGAGCAGCAGGCCGAGCGTCGCCCCGGCAACCAGCAGCTGTGGCGCATGGTCGCCGGCCATGGCGTTGACGTCGAGCTTCCCGCGAAGCCGATCGTCCAGCTCGTCGATCCGCTCTCCCACCCGCTCACGCGCGCGGTCGATCGCGATCTCGATGTGCTCCCGGACATGATCACTGCTCATCCGTTCTCTCCCGAACCCTCTGCAATTCACTGCGAATCATCTCGACGTCGCTCTTCATCCCCTGAATTGCTCCGATTGGCGCGATCTCGGTTTTCTTCAGCTTTCGGTACCCGAGCCAGCCCGCGAGCCCCGCCAGGGCAAACAGCAGGAGCGCCACCACGAGCGACGCCGCCCATGCCGGCATCCAGAGCGCGAGAACCAGGACCAGCGTCACGAAGATGAACGCCCCGCCGATCAGGGCGAACACCAGCGCCACCGCGAACAGCGCCCCCGCGCCGCCGAATCCCGCGACCGACTGCCGGATCTCGATCTTCGCAAGAGCGATCTCGCTGCGAAAAAGCGTCGAAATGTCTTCGAGCAGCCCCTTGATGACCCGGCCGATCGACTCCGGCTGCGGCGCTGTACCTGTCGTCCTCATGTGTGGATCCCCAGCAAAACGGGTGCCCCGACCCCGCCTGTCCTTGATCTCCAGCCCTCATTCCACCAAACTTCGCGCGATGGACCGACCAGTCGTTGAACTCGTCAAGGATTTCCGCTTCGAGGCGGCTCATTATCTACCGAACCTCCCCGAGGCGCACAAGTGCCGGCGGACCCACGGCCATTCTTTTCGCGGCGAGATCGCCGTGCGCGGCCCGGTCGATCCGGAGATCGGCTGGGTGATCGACTTCGCCGATCTGAAGCGAGCCATCCAACCGGTTGTCGACCGTCTCGACCACTACCTGCTCAACGAGGTCGAAGGACTCCAGAACCCCACCTCCGAGCTCCTCGCGGTCTGGATCTGGGAGAAGCTGAGGTCCCAACTCCCCGGCCTCGCGCGCGTCACCATCGAGGAGACGTGCACCTCGAGATGCCATTACTACGGAGAAAGGGGCTAGAAGACAAGGCAGAAGTCAGAAGGCAGAAGGCAGAAGTAGAAGCAAGAACAAAGGCTCCTGACATTTCTCGTATTTTGATTTTGCTCTTACTTCTGCCTTCTGCCTTCTGCCTTGCTTCTCCGGCCCCTAGCCCCTGGTTAAAGGTACGAACCTCACCCCGATCAGCTCTTCCTTCTTGAATCTCTCCCCTACGCGGACGATGCGGATGAGGCTTTGATTGAGATCTCCGACCGGCAGGAGGGCGCGGCCGCCGTCAGCGAGCTGCTCGAAGACCGCCTCCGGCACGGTCGACGGGGCGGCGGCGGCGAGGATGGCGTCGAATGGTGCCTCGTCTCGAAAGACCTCCAGCGCATCCCCTTCGCGGAACGTTACGTTCTGCAGCCCCAGACGCTCGATCGTTCTCCGGGCCCGCGCGGCCAGGTGGGGAACGATCTCGGCCGTGTAGACGTGACGTGCGATCCTGGAGAGGATCGCGGTCTGATACACCGAACCGGTTCCGAGCTCGAGCACGCGGTCCTCTCGCCGAAGATTCAACTTGTCGGTCATGTAGGCGACGATGAACGGCTGCGAGATGGTCTGCCCTCCGCCAATCGGCAGCGGCCCGTCGTCGTAAGCCTCGGCCGCGTGCTCGGGCGGCACGAACAGCTCGCGCGGCGTCTGCCGGAAAGCCTCCAGCACGGCAGGGTCGCTGACGCCGCGCGCGATGATCTGATCCCGGATCATCCTCTCGTTGCGGTCCATTTGGAGAAGCAAGCCAAAAGCCAGAAACCAGAAGCCAGAAGCCAGAAGAAAAGTCAAAAGCCTAATCCCAAGGAAACTGGTCTCCATCTCCGAACTCTGGAGGTTGTCTTTGACTTTTCTTCTGGCTTCCAGCTTCCGTTTTCTGACTTCGCCTTTTCTTCTGGCTTCTGGCTTCTGGCTTCTGGCTTGTCTTCAGCTGGCTTCTGGCTTTACTTCCGTTCGCCCTTCCAATCTAATCCTCGCTTCGATGTTCGACGACATCCTCAAGGATCTCGAGCGGCGCGGCGCGCGCTACGCGGACGCCCGCCGGACGGTGACCGACAGGCAGGAAGTGCGGATCCGGAATGGGGTGCTCGAATCGATCGCCAGCTCGACCGAGACGGGCATCGGCGTCCGGGTGCTGAAGGGAAACGGCTGGGGATTCGCGGCGGACAGCGACGATTCGGAAGCGGCGCTGCGGCGCGCGGCGCTCCGCGCTCTCGAAGTGGCCGAAGCGAGCGACCTCGCCTCGGGGGAGCGCGTCCGGCTCAGCGAGATCGAGCCGGCAAGCGGCTGCTGGTCTTCCCGCTTCGAGATCGACCCCTGGAGCGTGCCGCTCGACCGCTGGATCGATCACCTGCGGGGAGCGACCGAGCCACTCCGCAGTGACGCACGGGTTCATCAGGTCAGCGGCGAGATCACGGCCTACCGCCAGCGAAAATGGTTCGCCTCGACCGAGGGGGCGGCGACCGAGCAGACGACGACGGAGATGGGCGCGGGAATCGAGGTCGTCGCGATCTCGGGAGATGAATATCAGAGACGGACCTGGCCGAACCCCTTCGGCGGCGACTACAGCGCCCGGGGATGGGAGCTGATCGGGGACCTGAAGCTCGCTGAGAACGGGCTGCGCATTCGTGATGAGGCCCTTGCCCTGCTCGACGCACCCAAGGCACCCGCGGGCCGGCATGACCTGATCATCGGATCTTCGCAACTCGCCCTCCAGGTCCACGAGTCGTGCGGTCATCCCACCGAGCTCGATCGCGCGCTCGGGACCGAGATCTCGCTCGCGGGCGGCTCGTTCCTTCAGCCCTCGATGCTCGGCAACTTTCGCTACGGCTCGGAGCTGGTGAACCTCACCGCGGATGCCACGATCCCCCATGCCATCGGCTCGTTCGGCTGGGACGACGAGGGAGTGCCCGCGCAGCGGTTCCATCTCGTGCACGCGGGGGAGTTCGTCGACTACCTGACCGGTCGCGACTCCGCTCCCGTACTCGGGCGCCTCTCGAACGGGACGGTGCGCGCCGAGAGCGCGAACCGCATCCCCATGATCCGGATGACGAACATCAGCCTCGAACCGGGCGAGACACCGCTCGCCGAGCTGATCGCCGGAACGAAAAAAGGGATCTTCGTCGACACCAACCGCTCCTGGTCGATCGACGATCTCCGGCTGAACTTCCAGTTCGGCTGCGAGATTGCGTGGGAGATCGAGAACGGCCGGCTCGGCCGCATGCTGCGGAATCCCGTCTACACCGGATCGACGCCCGACTTCTGGCGCTCGTGTGACGCTGTCGGCGACCGGGCGAGCTGGCGGGTGTGGGGCCTGCCGAACTGCGGAAAGGGCGACCCGATGCAGACGATGCGCGTCGCGCACGGCGCGCCGGCCGCGCGGTTTCGCAACGTCGAGATGATCTGAGATGGACGAGCTGACCAGAGCCGAGGAGATCGTCGAGCGCGCGCTGCACCTCGCGAAAGGGGACGAGGCGGATGCGTTCTGCATCCTCACCGACCGCTCGCTGACGAGGTTCGCCGAGTCCAGGCTCCACCAGAACATGGCTGAGCGGAGCGCCTCGCTCACGATCCGGGTGATCGTCGACGGGCGCAGCGGAGTCGCCTCGACGTCCTCGGTCGATCCCGATTCGATCGGCCGCGCGGCGGCACTCGCGCGCGATCTCGCCACGCGCGGCGAGCGCGATCCCGCCTTCCGCGGCCTCCACCGGTCAGCGCCCCGCGCGGCGGGCCATTCGTTCGACGAGGAGACCGCAACTCTTTCTCCCCTCACCAAGGCGGAATCGCTCGTCGGGATCTTCGACGAAGGGAAACGCGAAGGGATCCGTTTCGCCGGAAGCTGGGCCACGGGAAGCTCAGCTGTGGCGACGGGAAACAGTCACGGCGTGCGGCAGTCCGCGCCGGCGACGCTGTCGGACGCTTCCTTCATCGCGCTGGCGGACGGGACCTCCGGCTTCTCGACCGGAATCTCGCGAACCTTCCGGGGAACCGCGGTCGAGAATCTCGCGCGCGAAGCTTCGCAAAAAGCGCTTCTCTCGCGCGGCACCACGGCCGCGATTCCGACGGGCGCCGTCACCGTCATCCTCGAGCCTCCCGCGCTGGCCGAGATCTTCGAGTGGCTCAACACGATCGCCTTCAACGGCCAGTCGATGATCGACGGATCCTCGTTCCTCAGCGGCAACCTCGGCAAGCCGGTTCTCGGGGAGAACGTTTCGATCGTCGACGATGCGAGCGAGCCGGAGCTCCTCCCCTTTCCGTTCGACATGGAGGGGCTGCCCAAGCGGCGCGTCGCCCTCGTCGAGCGGGGCGTGATCCGCACTCCCCTGGTGGACCGCTATGCCGCCGACCGCCTGGGAATCGAGCCGACCGCGAGCGCCGCGTCTCTCGGATCGGAGGAGCACGGGATCGGGCTTCATCTCACGATGGACGGAGGCGCGAGCTCGGTCGAGGAAATGATCGCGGCCACCGAGCGGGGAGTCTGGATCACCCGCTTTCACTATCTCAACGGCCTTCTCGATCCGAAAATCGCGATGATGACCGGGATGACGCGCGACGGGACGTTTTTGATCGAAAACGGCCGCGTCGCGGGTCGCCTGCCGAATCTCCGGTGGACCCAGTCGATCGTCGAAGCGTTCCGCTCCATCGCGGCGCTCGGCCGCGAGCGTCGCGCGGTCGGCGCGTTCTGGAATCCGCTGGGGGGGACCCTGCTCCCCGCGGCAAGGATTGACGGCTGGAAAATCACCGGGCAAACGGGGTGAAAAGGTGGCAGAGGATCCTTTCCTCTGCCCGGACGCGCTGGCGAAACGGAACGTCCGAAAACTCGCTGATTCCTGTAACCACAGGACGCTCTTCGGGGCGCGGTTCTGCGGAGGAAAAGATCCTCCGCCACTCTTTTCCTCCCCATCGGGCCGATGTTTTGCAGTCAGGACCGGGCTGGAGCGCTGACCGAACGAAATGACGGCCTACATCATCCGCCGCCTGATCCAGGTCATCCCGATCACCTTCGGGATCCTGACGCTGATTTTCCTCCTCATCCACATGATTCCGGGTGACCCGGCGCTGCAGATCGCGGGGGAGAACGCGCGTGCGGAGGACGTCGAGCGCGTGCGCGAGCAGCTCGGGCTCGACAAGCCGTTATGGGAGCAGTATCTCTCCTACCTCGGCGGCATCTTCCGCGGTGATCTCGGCCGCTCGTTCCGCACCCAGCAGCCGGTCATGGACACGGTGCTCGAGCGATACCCCGCGACGCTCCAGCTCGCATTCGGCGGGATGATCGTCGCGGTCCTGATCGCCTTCCCCCTGGGGATCGTGTCGGCGATTTATCGCAGTACCTGGATCGATCACTTCGCCCGCTTTTTCGCGCTGATCGGCGTGTCGATGCCCAACTTCTGGCTCGGCCCGCTTCTGATCATCGCGTTCTCCATTCACTTTCAATGGTTCCCCGTTTCGGGGCGCGGCGAAGGTCTCTGGTCGCTCGTCCTTCCCTCGATCACGCTCGGAACAGCTCTCGCCGCGATCCTGACGCGGATGATCCGAGTCAGCCTCGCCGACGAGCTGGGGCAGCTCTACGTGACCACCGCCCGCGCAAAAGGGGTGGGCCGGAGCAAGGCGATCTTCGTCCACGGCCTTCGAAACGCGCTCATTCCGGTGGTCACGATTCTCGGCCTTCAGTTCGGATCGCTTCTCACCGGCGCGATCATCACGGAGCAGATCTTCTCGTGGCCCGGTCTCGGGCGCCTTCTCATTCAGTCCATCAACGCGCGCGATTATCCGCAGGTCCAGGCCTCGATCCTGGTAATCGCGCTGACCTACATCCTCATCAACCTGATCACGGATCTCATCTACGCCTACATCGATCCGCGAATCAGCTACGACTAGAGCCATGGCGAACCGAACCTTCAAACGGAAGTACCTGTCGAACTTCGCGCTCGTGAGCGGCGCGATCACGACGATCCTTCTGGTGGTCGTCGCGCTGAGCGCGCCGTTGCTGGCGCCCTACGATCCGAACGCCCAGGACACCGCGCGGCGGCTCGAGGGGCCGTCCTCCGATCACGTTCTCGGGCTCGACGACCTGGGGCGTGACGTGGCTTCGCGCGTGATCTACGGGGCGCGAGTGTCGCTGCGCGTCGGCTTCAGCGTGGTCATCATCACCGCCGTCGTGGGGATCATTCTCGGTTCGATCGCCGGCTATTTCGGCGGCTTCATGGACACGGCGATCATGCGGGTCTCCGACATGCTCCTAGCCTTCCCCGGCATCCTGCTGGCCATCGCGCTCGTGGCGGTTCTGGGGCCGAGTCTGAACAACGTCGTGCTCGCCCTTTCGGTCATCGGCTGGGTGAGCTATGCCCGTCTCACGCGCGGGCAGGTGCTGAAGGTGCGCGAGATGGAGTTCGTCACCGCGGCCGAAGCTCTCGGCGCGCGCTCGCCCCGGGTCATCTTCCGTCACCTCCTGCCGAACGTGATCAGCCCGGTGATCGTCCAGGCCACTCTCGGCCTCGCCGGCGCGATTCTGGCCGAGGCCTCGCTCTCGTTCCTCGGACTCGGCGTCCAGCCCCCCACACCGTCCTGGGGCGCAATGCTCACCACCGGACGCCAGTACCTCGGCATCGCCGACCACCTCGCCATCTATCCCGGCATGGCCATCATGCTCGCCGTCATGGGCCTCAACTTCTTCGGCGACGGCCTGATCGACGCCCTCGACCCCAAATACCGCAAAGAGATGTAGTGTCATCCCGAGCGGAGCGCCTGCCCTGAGGAGCGATAGCGACGAAGGGAGGGATCAGGGGGGGGCAATCCGGTAACGCGGTGACCCTGTCGGCGGGAAGCTGCTGATTCGCTGTGCCTACAGAGGCGAATTAACATCTCCCGCCGACAACGCTTCCGCGTCAACGGATTTCCCGCCCACCCTGATCCCTCGCTCCGCTCGGGATGACATCACGGCGCAGGAATCGGGTCGATTCCGGGCTCCGTCCCTTCCTGCTCGGGTGGCGGCACTGGTCCCTCGGGGAAGATCTTTGCGGGGTTCAGGATCCCCAGCGGGTCGAACTGGTCCTTGATCTTTCTCATCAGCGCGATCTCGGCCGCACCCTGGGTGATCGGCAGGAACTCGCGCTGCACCCAGCCGATGCCGTGCTCGCCGGAAACCTGCCCTCCGAGGCTGTTGGTGAGCTCGAAGATCTCGCGGATCGCGACCGGGAGGACGTTCTTCCACGCCTCGTCGTCGACCGTCTTGATGATGTTGCAGTGGATGTTTCCGTCGCCCGCGTGGCCGTAGCAGATGGTCATCAGACCGTAGCGGTTGGCGATCTCCTTCACGCCGAGAATCAGCTCGGGGATCTTGCTGCGCGGTACGGTGGTGTCTTCTTCCTTGTAGATGTTGATCGATTTCACCGCTTCGCCGATTGAGCGTCGGAGCGACCAGAGCTCGGCCATTCTCCGGTCATCCTCGGCGAGAAGCACGTCCTCGGCCCCCGCTTCCATGCAGGCTTCGCCGATCAGCATCGCCTCTTCGTCGACCCGCTCCATCGAATGTCCGTCGGCCTCGAGCAGCACGTGCGCCGCCGCGTCGGCGTGCGGCCAGTTCTTTCCGAGCTGCTTCACGGCGCAGTCGACCGCATCCTTCTCCATCAGCTCGCACGCGCTCGGCTGCACACCCTTGGTGAAGACGTTCACCACCGCCTTCGCCGCCGCTTCGAACGAGTTGAAGGGGGCAAGCAGCACCTTGCGATGCGGCGGCCAGGGGATCAGCTTCATGTAGAGCTTCGTGAAGATCGCGAGCGTTCCCTCCGAGCCGACCATGAGCTGCGTCAGGTTGTAGCCCGTGACGTCCTTGTAGAGCTTCCCGCCCGTCTGGATCAGCCTCCCGTCGGGGAGCACGGCTTCGATTCCGAGAACGTAATCCTTCGTCACCCCGTACTTCACCGCGCGCGGGCCGCCGGCGTTCTCGGCGACATTGCCTCCGAGCGTGCATGAGCCGCGCGAAGCGGGATCGGGTGGATAGAACAGCCCGACTTTCTCGACCTCCTCCTGAAAGACCTGAGTGATCACGCCCGGCTCCACGACGCCCACCAGATTCTCCCGATCGATCTCGAGGATCCGGTTCATCCGGTGGCAGGAGAAGAGGATCCCGCCCAGCACCGGAAGCGCGCCGCCGGAAAGGCCCGTGCCGCCCGCGCGGGGCGTCAGCGGAATCCGATGCTTCGTCGCGATCCGGCACATGGCCTGGACCTCTTCGGTGGTCCGCGGCAGAACCGCGACGTCCGGCATGAAGACGAGATCCTCGGTGTAATCCGAGGCGAAGGGACGGAGAGTCTCCTCGTCGGTGACGACGGAGTCCTCTCCGAGAGCCTTTTTCAGCTCGTCGATGACCTGGGGGGTAACTTTGCCGTAGTCCATGGGTGCGGTCATTCTGCCTCATCGAGGCGCGATGCGAGAAACTCGAGACCGGCAACGGTTCGCGTTCCGTGCCACGTGAAGAGATGCCCCGGGAAGGGGCCGATGACCCGGGCGATGCGGCGGAGCTCCGTCGCGTCCGCCTCGTCGAACTCGTACGGCTCGTCCGGCAGGAAGACGATGTCCGGCGCCAATGCCGCGATCTCTTCCGGGGCGTGCCGCGGATAGCGCTTCTCTCCAGCAAGGATATTCGTCCCGCCGGCCAGTGAGACGAGATCGGAGACGTAGGTATCACCTCCGCACCACATCCAGGGATCCCGCCAGATCGGAACGGCGAAGCGAAAGGAGGCGAACGGCGTCCTCGCTATGAGAGCCTGGAGCCGGCGGTTCCAGTCCGTCGCGGCGCCGCTTGCACCATGGATCACGCCGAGTGTCTCGATGAGTTGCACGACGTCCCGCACGCGCTTCGGCTCAGTCGCGAACACCGAGGCAAACTCGGCGATGGCCTCGGCGTGCCGGGCGAGGTTCTCTTCGAGGTTGACGTAGACCAGATCGGGCGCGAGCTCGCGGATCGCATCGACGTTGGGATTCTTCGTTCCTCCCACACCGGCGAGCGCGGCTGCCTCCGAAGGGAAGATGCAGTACTCGGTGACTCCCACTACGGTCCCGCCCACGCCGAGGTCGAAGAGCGTTTCGGTGAGCGAAGGGACGAGCGATACGACTCTCGATGGAGGTTTCTCGAACCGGTGCGTTCGTCCGGTTACATCCGGGATCTCGATCATCGAACCGAGACTTTACTTCTTCGTCGTCACACGATCGTTATCAGCGAGGCCGGGGTTCTCCGGATCTTCAGGGGTGTTCTGTCCGGAGTGCTCCTCGCGCCCCGCGCCGTCGTAGCCGAGGACCTCGGAGCCTTTGATGTTGTCGATTTTCTGAAGGTCTTCCTCGACCGCGCCCTTGGCGTCGGGCCCGTCCTTCTCGTCTTCCTTCCGATAGGTCTTCGACATGGCGTTCCCCTTTACCGCAGCTCCTGCATGATCTCTTCCAGCACCTCGCGCGAGGGGCGTGTCTCCGACTCGTCGAGAAGAGCCAGCGGCTTGTCGACCATGTTGAGAACCTTGGTGAAGCTCGGCTTCTCGGGACGAAGGTGAACCAGGCCGGTCAGCAGCTGGTTCTCGTCGCGTGCCTGGTGAAGCCGCGCGAGCGCCTGCATCGGATCGGAAGGATCGTAGTCGGTCTCGAGAGTGCGCAGCAGGACCTTCGAGCCGTCGTGCATTTCGATCTCGCGCGTCTCTCCCGCCTCCATCTCCACCTCGATCTGCTCGTACTCCTGAACGAATCCGATCTGATGAAGAATCTCCTGATGCTCCTTGGACCAGGGATAGCTCTTGGTCGAGCCTTCGTGGTTGTTGAAGGTGACGCAAGGGGAGATCACGTCGATGACCGCCATCCCATCGTGCGCGATCGCGGCCTTGAGAATGGCGACCATCTGTTTCGGGTCTCCCGCAAATCCCCGCGCGACGAACCCGCATCCGAGCTCCACGGCGAGAGCGCAGAGATCCATCGGCGGGAGGTCGTTGACAACGCCGGTCTTCAGCTTCGACCCCTCGTCGGCCGTGGCCGAGAACTGACCCTTGGTGAGCCCGTAAACGCCGTTGTTCTCGATGATGTAGATCACCGGGATGTTGCGGCGGACCATGTGCATGAACTGGCCGAGTCCGATCGAGGCGGTGTCGCCGTCGCCGGAGACGCCGATGTTGATGAGATTCTTGTTCGCCAGAGCGGCGCCCGTTGCGACCGCCGGCATCCGGCCGTGGACGGCGTTGAACCCGTGCGAGCGCTGGAGAAAGTAGGCCGGCGTTTTCGACGAGCAGCCGATGCCGGAGAACTTTGCGACGCTCTCGGGCTTGACGCTCATCTCGAAGAAGGCGCGGACGATCTGGTTGGAGATCGCGTCGTGCCCGCAGCCGGCGCAGAGAGTCGACTTGCCGCCCTGGTAGTCGAGCGGCTTGAGCCCCTGCTTGTTCTCCTTCATCACTTCGGTCGTGGTCTTCAGTACGCTGTCAGCCATCGGGTCACCCTTCCAGCGAGCCTTCCAGCTCGAGCACCGCGTCGGTGATGAAACGGGCGTGGCAAGGCAGCCCGTCGTAGTGGAGGATCTTCCGGATCTTTCCCTGTGCTTCGCCGAGCTCGAGCCGGATCAGGTCGGCCATCTGCCCGTCGCGGTTCTGCTCGACCACGTACACCCGCTCGTGGTCCGCGACGAACGCGAAGAGCTCCTCGGTGAACGGATAAGCGCGAAGCCGGAGGTAGCCGGTCTCGATTCCACGCTCGGTTCGGAGCTGATGGCGCGACTCTTCGAGTGCGAAGTCCGTGGTGCCATAGGCGATGAAGCCGATCTTCGCTCCTTCGCGCCGGCTGACGACGGGCTTCGGCACCTGGGTGCGCGCCGTGTCGAGCTTCTTGCGCAGCCGGTCGACGGTGGCGCGGTAATCGTCCGGGCGCTCCGAGTAGCGGGCATGATCGTCGTGCCCCGAGCCGCGCGTGAAGTACGACGACATCGGGTGGTCCGTCCCCGGGAGCGTCCGCCAGGGGATTCCGTCGCCGTCGACGTCCTTGTAGCGAGCCCACTTTCCGTTCAGCTCCGCCAGCTGCTCCTTGTCCAGAACCTTGCCGCGTCGATACGGCTTTTCCGGGTAGGGGAACGGCTCGGACATCCAGTTGTTCATGCCGAGATCGAGGTCCGAAAGAACGAATACCGGCGTCTGGAACATCTCGGCAAGGTCGAGGGCCTCGATCGCGAACTCGAAGCATTCCTCGATCGATCCGGGGATCAGCGAGATGTGCTGCGTGTCGCCGTGAGAGAGCTGCGTGGCCGAGAGGATGTCCCCCTGCGCGGTGCGTGTCGGCAGGCCCGTCGAGGGGCCGACGCGCTGGATGTCCCAGATCACGCCGGGGATCTCGGCGAAGTAACCGAGGCCGATGAACTCGGCCATGAGCGAGACGCCCGGCCCGGAAGTCGAGGTCATCGAGCGCGCGCCAGCCCACCCGGCACCGAGAACCATGCCGACCGCCGCCAGCTCGTCCTCGGCCTGAACGATGGCGAAGGTCGCCTTCCCGTCCTTCACGCGGTAGCGCTTCATGTAGTCGATCAGCGACTCGCAGAGGGACGACGACGGCGTGATCGGATACCAGGTGACGACGGTGACGCCGCCGAACATGGCTCCGATCGCGGCGGCCGCGTTCCCGTCGATGATGATCTTTCCCTTCGTCGCATCCATCCGCTGGATGGTCCAGCGCCGCTGCCCGTCGAGATTCGCCTTCGCGTACTCGAGCCCCTTGTCGATCGCCTGGACGTTCAGCTCGACCGCTTTCTTCTTCCCCTTGAACTGCTTCTCGACCGCGGCAATGAGCTCCTCGCGCTCGATCCCGACGAGCTCCGCCACGATCCCGACGTAGATCATGTTCGCGAGCAGCTTGCGGAGGCGCGAGTCGGTCGACAGCTCGCCGGCCAGCTTCGCGAACGGTACGGGGTAGAACAGCGCGTCCTCGCGGAAGGAGCGGCAGTCGAGCGGCTCGTCGTAGATGCAGATCGATCCCGGGTCGAGCGCCATCACGTCGTCACGCGCCGTCGCCGCGTTCATCGCCACGAGGATGTCGACTTCCTTCTTCCGCCCGATCCACCCGTCCCGGTTCGCCCGGATGGTGAACCAGGTGGGAAGGCCGGCGATGTTCGAGGGGAACATGTTCTTGCCGCTGACGGGCACGCCCATCTGAAAAATCGAGCGCATCAGAACGTTATTCGACGATTGCGAGCCCGATCCGTTGACGGTGGCGACGTGGATGGTGACGTCGTTGATGCGGGTCTCCTCGACCGGGGCCTGTTCCCGATCGAGTACGGCTGTGGAAGGCAGGTCGGTCACCGGTACGCTCCTGGGGCCGCCGCCCTGACGTAGGCATGAAAAACGGCCCGGACTCTCGTGAAATATGGGGCCGATTGTAACGCAGGGAGAACTTAAAGGCAGAAGGCAGAAGGCAGAAGGCAGAAGTAAAGGCAAGTCAAAAGCCACGAGCGCGGCGACCTGCCCCGCTGGCGTCGGGGCTCGTGCAGCGCGGCCTCCCTCGGGATGACGAGGGCGTCGCCTCTGCCTGTGACTCTACTTCTGCTTTCTGCCTTCTGCCTTCTGCCTTGATTCCTGGTTTCTGGCTTCTGGCTTTTCCTCTTACAATCCGCCCCGATGCTCCGGATGGCTTATCTCATCGCCGTGACCCTCGCGGACACGCTCGTGTTCGCTCCCCTGGTCACGATCGTCGGGCTGGTGCGGTCGACCTCGCCGCTCATCGACAGGCTCATCCACGCGTGGGCCCGGGTCATCGTCCGGGCGGCGGGGCTCGAGATTTCGGTCACCGGGACCGAGCACCTCGACCCCGGGCGGCGCTATATCGTGATCGCGAACCACGCGAGTTACCTCGACATCCCGGTCCTCTTCGCCGCCATTCGGCAGCCGCTCCGTTTCATGGCGAAGAAATCGCTGTTCAGCGTGCCGATCTTCGGATGGGGTCTGAAGGCCGCCGGCTTCATCCCGGTGGACCGGAAAAAGAGCGCAACCGCCTCTGCTTCGTTCGACCTGGCGACCTCGCGCCTGGCCAAGGGAAACTCGCTGGTGATCTTCCCCGAGGGTGGACGGTCGCGGAGCGTGGAGATGGAACCGTTCAAGCGAGGAGCCTTTCTTCTGGCTCTCAAGTCGGGGCTTCCCATCGTTCCGGTCGGAATCATAGGGACGTGGGACGCTCTTCCCGCCACCCGCTTCATCATCCGGCCTGGGTCGGTCGAGGTCCGCATCGGCGCGCCGATCGAAACGGCCGACCTCGGCGTGCGCAGGAAAGACGAGCTGATGGCCGCCGCGCGGGAGAAGATCAGCGCGATGCTCGAGGGAACCGCTCAGGCGCAGGCCGGCAATCGCGGAGCGGGGTGAGCCCGCGAGCACGTGCCGGGTCCTGAATCCGATAGAATCCGCCCGTCATGCAGCAGCCCGAGATCACCCCCGAGACCATCGCCTCCCACGGCATCACCACCGACGAGTACGCCCGGATCCAGGAGATTCTCGGGCGGGAGCCGAACTACCTCGAGCTCGGCATCTTTTCGGTGATGTGGTCCGAGCACTGCTCGTACAAGTCGAGCCGCGTGCATCTGCGCAAGTTCCCGACGAGCGGGCCGCGCGTCGTGCAGGGGCCGGGCGAGAACGCGGGCGTCATCGACGTCGGCGACGGCTGGCTCGCCGCCTTCAAGATGGAGTCGCACAACCACCCGTCGTTCATCGAGCCGTACCAGGGCGCCGCGACCGGCGTCGGCGGAATCCTTCGCGACGTCTTCACCATGGGCGCGCGGCCGATCGCCTGCATGGACTCGCTCCGTTTCGGCGAGCTCGACGCCCCCCGCATGAAGTACCTCGTCGACGGCGTCGTCCGCGGCATCTCCGGCTACGGCAACTGCTTCGGCGTCCCGACCATCGGTGGCGAGACCTCCTTCCATGCCTCCTACAACGGCAACATCCTGGTCAACGCCTTCGCTCTCGGCATCGCGCGCGAGGGAAAGCTTTTCAAGGGTGAAGCGAAGGGCGTCGGCAACCCGGTCATCTACGTCGGCTCGAAGACCGGCCGCGACGGCATCCACGGCGCCACGATGGCGTCGGCCGAATTCGACGAAGAGTCGGAGGCGAAGCGACCGACCGTCCAGGTCGGCGATCCCTTCACTGAAAAACTCCTCCTCGAGGCGTGCCTGGAGCTGATGGAGACCGACGCGATCGTCGGCATCCAGGACATGGGCGCCGCCGGGCTGACCTCTTCCTCGTTCGAGATGGCGGGGCGCGCCGGCACCGGCATCCGGCTCGATCTCGACCGCGTTCCCATGCGCGAGGAGGGGATGACCCCGTACGAGCTGATGCTCTCCGAGTCGCAGGAGCGAATGCTGATCGTCGCCAAGCAGGGTCGCGAGGCGGACGTACTCGCGATCTTCGAGAAGTGGGACCTCGACGCCGCCGTCATCGGAGAAGTCACGCACGACGGCTTCGAGCGGCTCTTCTGGCACGGCGAGGAAGTCGGCGCGATTCCGATCGATCCCATCTCGACCGAGGCTCCTGTGTACGAGCGCCCGATGCAGGCGCCGGCGCATGCCGGGAAACTGCCTGCATCCATCGATCGCCAGCACGTCGATGATGACGATCTGACCGACCTGCTGCTTCATCTGCTCGCCACCCCGAACCTCTGCTCGAAGCAGTGGATCTGGGAGCAGTACGACACGAGCGTACGGACCAACACGGTGATGAAGCCGGAGCGGAGCGACGCGGCCGTGGTTCGGATCAAGGAAACCAGACGCGGCCTCGCGATGAGCTCGGACGTGAACCCCGTTTACTGCGGGCTCGATCCTTACGAGGGTGGGAAGCAGGCGGTGGCGGAAGCGGCCAGGAACGTGGCAACCGCGGGGGCGGTGCCGGCTGCGATCACCGACTGCCTCAACTTCGGATCCCCCGAGCGGCCGGAGATCATGTGGCAGTTCGCCGAGGCGATCCGCGGAATCAGCGACGCCTGCCGTGAGCTGGGCACGCCGGTGGTCTCGGGGAACGTGTCGTTCTACAACGAGACCGACGGGCGGCCGATCCTTCCGACACCGACGGTCGGCATGGTGGGAATCCTCGAAGACGTCGAGACGGCCACGCGTTCAACGTTCCCCGCGGCAGGCGAGTCCGTAGTCCTCCTCGGGGAGACTTCGGACGAGCTGGGAGGCTCGGAGTACCAGCAGGCGTTCCATCCCGACGCGCAGGCGGCTCCGCCACGGGTTCACCTGGCGAAGGAGAAGGCGCTGATCGCGACTCTTCACGAGCTCGCCCGCGAGCGCGTCGTCACTGCGGCGCACGACATCTCGAACGGAGGCCTCGTGGTGGCGCTCGCGGAAAGCTCGATGCCGGGCATCGGAGTCGAGATCGAGCTCGGAGGGTACGCCGACGATCTGGACGCGGCGGCGCTGCTTTTCAGCGAGACCCAGGGCCGCGCGATCGTGAGCGCCCCGGCGGCAAATCTCCCCCGCGTGTTGGAAATCGCGGGCCGACACGGCGTCCCGGCGACCCAAATCGGCCAGACGGTGACCGCCGCGTTCGTCATCGCGCGGAAGGGAGCTCCCCTGATCCGCACGACCGCTCCCGAGCTGCACCGCGTCTGGTCCGAAGCCTTCCCGAAGCTCCTCGCCGGCGACTCGATCGAGGACGTGATCGAGGGGAAGGGCGAAACGGCGGAGTTGATCGCGAGAGAGTGAATAGGACGAATAGGACCTATAGGACTAAAGGTGGAAGGGCCGTCCTATCCGTCCTATCCGTCCTATTCGTTCTATCGCCCCCAATCCGCTATTCTGAACACTGAATTTTCAAGCATTCGCAACCGTTCTTCTCCACGACCATGTTCGATAAATTCAAGGAAGAGTGCGGAGTCTTCGGGATCCTCGATCACGAAGACGCCGCGAACCTCACCTACCTCGGTCTCTACGCCCTCCAGCATCGGGGACAGGAGAGTGCGGGGATCGCCTCGGTCTCCAGCGACCCGGTCCATTCGGACGGCAACATCGGGGACAGCGACGGCACCGATGGAACGGGCGAGCGCCTCATTCGCGCCGGCTCCCCTCAAATTCACGTCGAAAAGCACATGGGGTACGTCGCCGACATCTTCACGCACGACCGGTTGACCAAGCTCCCCGGCTCGATCGCGATCGGGCACGTCCGCTACTCCACCGCCGGCGGCTCATTCCTGGCCAACGCCCAGCCGCTGGTGGCGTCGACGAACAAAGGACCGATCGCAATCGCGCACAACGGCAACCTGGTGAACGGCGACCAGTTGCGGCGCGATCTCGAAGCCGAGGGCGCCATCTTCAACACGATGACCGACACCGAAGTGCTGGTGCACCTGGTCGCGCGCTCGAAGGCAAAGGACGTCGAAGGAGCGCTGGTCGATGCCCTCTCGAAGGTCAAGGGCGCATGGTCGATCGTCGTCCTCGTCCCGGGGCGGATCATCGCCGCGCGGGATCCCCATGGTTTCCGCCCGCTGGTGCTGGGACGGCAGGGGGAAGCGCTCTGTGTCTCATCGGAGACGTGCGCATTCGACCTGATCGAAGCCGAGACCCTCCGGGAGGTCCACGCCGGCGAAATCGTCGTCATTGAGCAGGTCCCGGAAGGTGGATTGCCGAACCGGATCCGCGTGCTCCAGCCGCCCGCGGGCGGCCGGGAGGCGCGCTGCATCTTCGAGTATGTCTACTTCGCCCGCCCCGATTCGG
>Ga0209347_1002285_pt1 | contig 25957 bp, 31 predicted proteins | sample AutmiccommuBRH23_FD_187382 | JGI IMG/M metagenome (GOLD analysis project Ga0209347, IMG submission 187382) | Deep subsurface microbial communities from Mt. Terri, Switzerland - Autotrophic microbial communities BRH/23 (SPAdes) (version 2) | ecosystem: Environmental > Aquatic > Deep subsurface >...
ATTCTTGTTTTTCACCACAGATTCTCACAGATACACACAGATATTTAATCCCCGGTTTTGATCTGTGTTGATCTGTGATGATCTGTGGTCGATAAAATCTTGTTATTTTCACCACAGATTCTCACCGATCTTCACAGATATTTAAAATCAGGTTTTGATCTGTGCCGATCTGTGATGATCTGTGGTCGATTAATTTTTTTTCCACCACAGATTCTCACGGATAAACACAGATTTCTGAGTCAAAGAACAATACGTTTGATAACCAGATTCTTTGCTCCAAAGTTGATCAACAGGCACAATCGCAGTCCAGAAGCTTTAAGATAATTGAGACATTGAGCAAAATGAACATCATCAAGCATCTTCACAGCCTTCAGTTCCACCAGAACACGATCCTCCACCAGTAGATCAGCGTAAAAATCCCCCACAACGCTTCCATCATAATAGACCTGGATCGGATGTTGTTGTAAGGCTTTCAAACCGGCTTTGTGTAGTTCCAGCGCCAGAGCATTTTCGTACACTTTCTCCATAAACCCGGCTCCCAGAGTGTTGATCACCTGATAAGCGCAACCGATCACCTTATTTGTGATTGGATTCAACGATTCGGTATCCTCTAATTTAGAAAATGGACCTGGTTCATTACTTGTAGTCCCGGCTGTTTTCATTGCTATCCTCTCCTTTTAGTGATCGCGATCAGGCTGTAGCGCTTCCCGGATCATCATCACCTGCGGATACGTATACGGCGTGCTCAATAGCAGCGGATCCCAGTTCTCGGGATCCCCCAGATCGAACCAGCCGATCTCCAGCATGGTCGAAAGCGGCTCTGCGGCATCCTCCGGCTCCCATCCGGGGCTGGCCGCGCCGCCCACCACACGGCACAGGTAAGTTTTGTAGCGCTGGTAGGTCTGGTCGCCGGGGAAAGCCTGCATCTCCACCAGCAGGCGCTCCACCCGCACCTCCAGGTGCGTCTCCTCCAGCATCTCACGCATGATGCACGCCTCCTCGCTCTCTCCATCCTCGCGCCCGCCCCCAGGAATCAGGTAATACAGCACGTTCGTTGCCAGCTCAACGGCTTTGATCAGCAGGAGCTTATTATCCTGGACGATGGCGCCCTGGTAGCGCGTGTGGCGCTTCATGCACGCCGCCAGCGAGTAGGTTTGGTCTTCTCGCGCAGGATGGTCCCTTTGGCTTCCTGATCCAGCTGCACCGTCTTCATCCACCAGCCGGCCTTGGCCCCACCGGGGAATAGCTCCTCGGGCAGGTGGGGGATGAGCGCCGCCAGCATCTCCGCCTGGGTCAGGCCGGGAGACTTCCTGGGCAAGACCTGCATCAACGCCTGCAGCATGGCGTTATACATCGTCGCGTCCACATTGTGCGTATAGCCTGGTACGTTGACGTTCTCTACGCTGATAAGTTCGCTTTTTGGCATGGAAAACCTCCTTTGGGAAACCGGTAACTCGATGGAAAGAGGCATATTATACGTAAGCCGGCTCAACCTGTATAGCAGGTCAACCTGTACAGCAGGTTAGCCTGTATAGCAGGTTCGCCTGTATACCACGCCCAGCTCTGGAAAATCCGGTAGCAGCGAGGCATGCCTCGCTGCTAAGACACCCAGCACCGCCACCAATTCCGTGTAAGTCCTGTAATTCCCACTAAAACTATCCATATTCCTCATTGACAAATACCACCTTATATTCTAGAATATAAATTAGGAATACCTAAATAATACTTTAGGTAAATTATAATTATTCGATTCTTGGGGGAGAATCTTGAAGGAGGCGTGATGCAACACAATTTGTCTCGGCGCGATTTCCTGCGTTCAGGTGCTCTCACTCTGCTCGGCGCGGCTGGCGCGGCAGGCATAGCCAGGAGCACCGGGCTGGCGCCGGATTCTGGCCCCGCCCAGGCTGCGCCGTTATCTCAAATGGACGATCCTGGCGTGCATGGCAGCGAGCATGCCATGCCTATGGCTGTGGGGGAGGTGGACCACATCCGCAACGGCTTCAACCCCACCGGCATCCTCACCGATTTTGATTACGGCGTGGTTTCCACGCTCCCCAGCGGACAGACCCTGCGCGAATACGATCTTTTTGTGATTAACCAGGACGTGGAAATCGTCCCCGGTATCGTCTATCCCGCCTGGACTTACAACGGACGCATTCCCGGCCCCACCTTGCGCTGCACGGAAGGCGACCACCTGCGCATCCACTTACGCAACGGGTCGGACCACCCTCACTCGCTGCACTTCCACGGCGTCCACAGCGCCGAGATGGACGGGGTGCCCGGCACGCCCGGCGTGATCCCTCCCGGCGGGAGCTTCACCTACGAGTTCGATGCCGAGCCTTTCGGGCTGCATCTATATCACTGCCACGTAGCCCCCCTGGCCCGCCACATCGCCAAAGGGCTGTACGGCGCTTTTATCATTGACCCTGAAGGCGGGCGCCCGCCGGTGGATCATGAGTATGTGATGGTGATGAGCGGCTTCGATGTGGATTTCGACGACGAGAATGATTTCTACGCCGTCAACGCCATCCCCTTCCACTACCAGCTCCACCCGATCCAATTCAAAGTTGGCGAAAGCGTGCGTGTGTACCTGGTCAACATCCTGGAGTTCGATCTGATCAACAGCTTCCACTTGCACGCCAATTTCTTTCACTATTACCCCACCGGCACCAGCCTGACCCCAAGCGAGTTCACCGACAATATCATGCAGACCCAGGCCCAACGCGGCATCCTGGAGTTCAGCTACAAATATCCCGGGCTGTACATGTTCCACGCCCACAATACCGAGTTCGCTGAATTGGGTTGGACTGGTAATTTTGAAGTGATCGCTTGAGGTGCGCCATGGCTGAGCAAACACTTCTCCCCACATCTGAAAAACGCTGGAATTGGACCTCCCTGGTGCTGTTGATTCTGCCGCTGATCGCCCTGGGAGGCGTGATCTGGTTGTTCCTCTCCACCGGCGGCGGCCTGGACCTGAAAGCCCCGGTCCCGGTGGAAGCGCTGACCATCGAGCGCACCATCCTGCAGCCCGGCTCGATCGAGATCGTCGTGCGCAATTCCGGGCCAGAAGCCCTCACCATCGCTCAGGTGATCGTCAATAATGCGGTGTGGCCGTTTACCACCCACGCCGGGACGACCACCCTGGCGCGTCTGAGCACGGATGTGATTCACTTGCAGTACCCCTGGTCGTATGGCGAAGCTTATGCAGTGCGCGTCTTCACCACCAACGCCATCGCCTTTGACGTGGACATCCCGGTAGCTTTCACCACCCCTGCCCCGGATCGTAAGACCTTCCTCAGCTTTGCCCTGATCGGGCTGTATGTAGGGGTGATCCCGGTCTACCTGGGTCTGTTCTGGTTCCCGGCTCTGCGCCAGCTTGGCAAGCGCTGGATGGTGTTCTTGCTGGCGGTCACGAGTGGGCTGCTGGTTTCTCTCGGGTTGGATACATTGTCCGAAGCCCTGGAGCAGGCCGCGGCAGTGCCGGGAGCCTTTCAGGGGATTGGCCTGGTCGGCATAGGCGTCGTAGGCACATTCTTCCTGCTGGAGGCGATTGGTAAGCGCCAGCAAGCCGCCGGCCGCAGTGAAGCCGAGCAGCGCTTGAATCTGGCCTTTATGATCGCGGTTGGGATCGGGCTGCACAATCTGGGGGAGGGTCTGGCAATTGGAGCAGCCTTCAATGTGGGCGAGATCGCCCTGGGTTCTTTCCTGGTCGTGGGCTTCATCCTGCAGAATATTACCGAAGGCCTGGGGATTATAGCCCCGGTGCTGCGCGATCGCCCAGGCGTGGGGCAGCTGGCCTTAATGGGCCTGATCGGCGGCGCACCGGCTATCCTGGGCGCCTGGATTGGCGGGTTCACCCCCTCACCCACCCTGGCGGTCCTGTTCCTGGCAATTGGGACGGGCGCCGTGTTCGAAGTGGTCTACGAGATCGCCAGGTTGATCCAGAAAGACACTACCCGCCAGCCAATGCCCCTCACCGTCTTCTCGGGCATTGTCTCGGGGATGCTGCTGTTGTGGGTTACCGGTCTGCTGATTAAGTGAGTGCTGGATCTCGCCTTCAGTGACCTGACCTGCGCCCGCCTTAACCTTTTACCGCACCGGCCAGCTCTTCATAGCGCGCCAGCATCTCATCAACCGCCAGAATCCCGGGTGAAAAACCCAGTGCGCTGGATTTTTGGGCCAGCTGCGTGATTTGCGGCGGCTCAATGAAAGTCCTGGCCAACACTTCAGTCTGGGTGAAGACCTGTGCGGTGGGGCCATCGGCCAGGATCTGCGCCAGCCCCATCGCCACCACGCGCCGGGCATACTGCGCCACGATCGGCATATCGTGCGTGATGATGATCACCGTATGCCCGTGCGTCTCATTCAAATCTTTTAAGAAATCCATGATCTCAAAAGACTGGCGCGCATCCTGCCCGGTGGTCGGCTCGTCAACGATGATCACCGTCGGGCGCAGGGCCAGGATCGAGGCGATCGCCACCCGCTGGCGCTGGCCTTTGGTCAGGAAGAAGGGATGCTCGGTATAATATTTCTCCGGCAGGCCCACCACTTTGGCTGCCTCTTCCACCCGCTCGCGCACATCTGCTTCCTCTAACTGGATATTGCGCGGCCCGTAGGCGATCTCATCCCAGCAGTTATTGTTAAAAAGCTGGTGGTCCGGATTCTGAAAGACGTATCCCACCCGCCGCACCATCTGTACGATGGGGGTGTTTTTTGAGTTCAAGCCTTCGACCAGCACATCGCCGGATGTGGGTTTGAACAGGCCGTTCAAACATTTGGATAAGGTGGTCTTCCCCGAGCCATTCTGTCCGATGAGGGCAATGAATTCACCTTTGTACACCTGCAGATTGATCTGGTTCAGCGCCCGCGTCCCATCCGGATATTCGTATATCAGGTCGCGTACATCGATATAGGGTTGGTTGTCGTTCATACCTGGCTGGCCTCCTCGCGGTTCGGATATTCTGGCAGCAATTGGCCCAGTTTCTGGGCTGCTTTTTCCACGCTCAGTGGGATATCTCCGGCATAATAGCCTTTCTGCTGCAGCTCATGGAAAAAGCGCGCCGCTCCCGGTGGATGGATGCCTTTCTCAACCAGCAGGCCGGTCTGTTGAAAGAATGCCTGTGTCTCATCAAACAGCAGCACTTCGCCATCCGAGAGCAGGATCATTTGATCTGCCAGGGGGATCAGGTTTTCCAGGCTGTGTTCAATCACGATCACGGTGTTGCTCTGCTCGCGCTTCAACTGCGCCAGAACGTCAAAAACACGTTTACGGCTGATCGGATCCAGCATCGAAGTGGGCTCGTCCAGCAGCATGACTTTGGGGGTCATCGCCAGTACCGCGGCCAGAGCCACACGCTGTTTTTGGCCTCCAGAGATTTCATACGGCGGTTTGTTGAGCAGGTGCTTCAGATCGGTCAGATCGGTCACCCACTCCAGGCGCTCGCGGATCTCGGGGATGCTCATCCCCAGATTCTCCATGCCGAAGACCAGCTCGTCTTCCACGGTCATGGCGGTGAACTGCGCCTCAGGGTCCGAGAAGACCATGCCCACCGAGCGCTGCAGCTCGCCGCGCTCATATTTTTCAACTTCCTTGCCCAGGATGTTGACCTCGCCCTCTTTGATGCCGTGATATTGTCCAGGCACCAGACCATCCATGGAATAGGCCAGGGTGGTTTTGCCGGCCCCATTCGGGCCGATGATGCCGATAAATTTGCCCTCTTCAATTTGCAAATTGATATTTTTCAAGGCCGGCGCGCTGGTGTTTAAGTAACGCCAGGTGTAGTTTTTGAATTCAATGATGGCAGTCACACATACCTCCCGCTATCCGCCCCGCAGGAGCTGGTGTAGCCAGGCAAATATCCAGGAATCATCCAGGTTGAAATAGTTAAATCCGTAGCGCAGAACGAGAATGGCGATAAAGAACAGGCCGATGATGGCAGTCATAATGCTATCCGATGTACGGAACTGGTAATGGGTCAGTACATAATCTGCACGCTTCACCCGGCTGAACTCGCCCGTGAACGCATAACCGCGGGCGATCAGGGCGTTGGTGAACTCCTCCGAGCGCCGCAGGGATAGCGCGAACAGCGGGATCATATACATCACATACTTGCGGATTTTATAGACCAGCGATTTACCTTTCGAGTCGAAACCGCGTGCCTGTTCTGCCTGGCGCACGATCTGGAAATCCTCCAGCACCATACCTGCCGCTCGCAGCGCCATCGCAAATACATAGGTGATGACAAAGGGTGTGCGGATGCTGCGCATGGCGACGATTAAGTCGCGCTCGCGGGAGGTGGTGAGGAAGAAAACCATCGTTAGGATCATTGGCAAAATGCGGAAGTAGACCACGATTGCATCGCGCACCCGTTCCCAGTAGAAGCGCACACCGCCTGCATTCAAGAGCAGCTCATATTCGGGGTGGATGCCGCCCAATACCGTATAGGACAGGAAGATAATCGTACCCATCGAGATCGCTACTGGAATATAGATGCGCAGGGTCTTCATGTTTACCCGGCTGATCCACATCATGAGCAGGATGAAGATCATGATCATGATATTCCATTCTGGAGCAGCGATAAACAGTGGAAACAGGCTGACCACCAGTAAAAAGAAAAGTTTTACAAAAGGGTGCACGGCATAGATCGGTGACTCGTTGGGAACATAGCCTAACAGCGTTTTATTCATAACACCACCTTAAGAAAACCTCAGTGGAGGCATTTCTGCCCCCACTGAGTTTATCAGAGAAGAACTGTCAGGCTTAAGCCCACCAACGTTTGACAAATGCCGCAGTGCGGATCACCACGGGGGAAAGGGCTTTCATCAGAACAAAGTTGAATACCAGCCCGGCGACCACGTTGCCGCCAAACCATCCCCAAATGAAGAGCGGGATCGAGTCTGTGGTCAGCAGGCCGAAACCGCGCAGCACCACCAGCGTGGACCACAGCGCACCTAAGGCACTGGAGACGATCATCGCGCCCAGCAGCACCAGGTAATCGCGCGCAGTCTTCAAGCGTGGATCGGCTTTGTAATAGCGGAATGCCCAGGCAGGCAGGAAGGCTTGCAGTGCATTGGCTGGAACGTAGGCCAGTGAGACATAGAATGCACCGCCGGCGATGGCGTTGGAAAAGAAGGGGAAAATGGCCCCCGCAATAACTCCCCATGCTCCGAACCAGATCGCGCCGACTTGCTGTACGGCGATGCCGGTCCAGAAGAAATTTACCCCGAAGCCCAGGGGGAAGCTGATGCTGCCGAAGGCGCCGACCACAAAGCCGATACCAATCAGCAGCGCGGTGATGACGATGTGGATCACGCCTACCGAACGGCGTTCTCCGGGTTGCACGGTCCAGATTTCTTGAGCGGTCAATTCTGAAGAACTTGATTGTGTTGCCATGATGAGATCCTCCAATTAAGAGCAGTGTGCAGTGTCGATATTAGTGTAAGAATCAAATTGACCCTGAAAAGATCTCGCTCGACCTCCTTTCTGCCTTCCATAACTCAGAACCGGTGCAACCCCCGTTGCTTTTTTTCTTAACTGGCGTTAATTATAACATTATTCATGTAGGGTGTACTTTTAATATTACAGGTGATTATCTATGCGTTCTCGCGTTTGTTGTCCAACGCCCTGCCTGTGTCGGGAATTCCTCGCCAGCCGGAACATCGTCCCGATTGAAAACGCATCCAGCGCCAGCAGTACCAATACAGGTGGCGTGAAAACCAGGCTGACCGCGATGGTCTGGATCACGCACTCGCTGATCCCGTTGATACCATCCCCATTATTCTGCCCGATGCACAGAAATGTTAAATTCAGCCCGCCCAGCACGATCAGCGCGGCGAACCAGGCCAGGCATGCCCCGCCGAACAGCAGCCAGAATGTCTTCCACTTTCCGTACCCACGCCGGTCCAACCAGGGAGCCAGAAAACCTGCACCAAAGCTGCCCAACCAGAAAACGCCTAATACCAGTGTGTAGGAAAAGGCAAAGTACTCACCTTTAAAACTTACACCGTTAACGATCAGGCCCAGCAGCGCAGGGATGGCCAGGAAAAATCCGGATACCAGACTGATCAACAGGTTTTTCATCGCACCGTTGGTGTAACCACGCCTGCCAGAGTAAGGGTGACCGGGATGATCTGCTGGCGCAGCTCGATGCGCTTCAGGATCTCGCCGCGCAGCTTGGGTTGAGGTCTGGGTGTCGGGGTGGATTGTTCGGTCATGGCGCTATTGGGACTCTTGTGTGGGTCGGGCTGGAATCGAGTCATCCCGGATTTAAAGCTTTACCAAATTAGCATAAAGCAGACGCAGTTTGCAAGTGTAGAATGTCATATTTCAGTAATTACCACATGATTGGTAGGAATTTTCTGAAAGCCTGGACACCTTCCAGTTTTTTCAGGTAAATTTAGCTCATCCAATTGAAATGAGATAAGGAGTTAGACCATGCAACCGCGTTTTGTCGATCTTGAGGAGCTGATCCTGGTTGGGCTGCCCTATTATGGCCAACCGGTGGGGGGTAAATTCACCCAGGCCTGGGACCGATTCTTTGAGGTGGAACCGTCCATCCGCAGCCGGGTGAACAAGAAGGTCTGTTACGGCGTGGAAGTGTTCGGCAAAGAATCCACCCTGGGTGGGGATTGGTTCTACTTCCCCTCCGTGCAGGTGAGCGATCTGAAGGAGATCCCCGGCATCCTGTTCGCCAAGACCTTCCCCGCCTGCCGCTGTGTTGTGTTCTCTGTGACTGGCGGTATCCCAAAACTCGGAGAGGTCTTCCGCTACATCTATGCTGAATGGCTGCCGGCCTCGGGCTACGAGATAGCCTATCCCTGGGATTTTGAGGTGTATGGGGAGCAGTTCAAGGGCGATGAGCCCGACTCGCTGATCGATATCTATATCCCGGTCCGTGAAAAACAAGCCTGAATTTCACTTATGCGCCAACAGCGGTTAAAAAATCCCTGCCGGGCCACAAGGATTGCAGACTATACCGAAGTATCGACATGGATGCACAGGATTACAAGGATAAAAGGATGCGATGCCGGATGAAATCAAGATTTGATCCTGACCACCCATTGATGATTCCCATCTGCGCAAATCTGCGCCATCTGCGGTTAACAATTCCCTGCCAGGCCGCAGGGAGTGCAGACAATACCGAAGTATCGACATGGATGCACAGGATTATCAGGATATCGGATCAAATCCAAAAGGTTTGATCCTGTTTATCCTGTATATCCATGTAAAAAAATTATTACCCATCTGTTAGCCAGGGTCTCCATCCGGTGCGGGTCGCCCACTCCTCCGCCGCCAGGTAGATCAGGTCCACCGCCGGGTCTTTCACGTCCGGGTAAGTAAACGGGTCCGCCAGATTAGCTGCCAGCCTGCGCTTCAGCTCGGCGTAGGCCTGCGCCGTTTTGGGGTGGGCGCGCAGGTAATCGCGGAACAACAGCGGGTAGCGCTGGTTAGGTGCGCCCAGGCGCCGCACATGCAGGTGGGTGGGGCGCTGGCCTTCGGGTGGGCGGAAATACCACTTCTCCCAGTCGGATTCGGGCCCGGGGTAACCCGGCGGGACATGATCACGCACCAAGCCCTCATGCTGCGCATAGCCGAGAGACAGCAGTGCAGCCCTTACCGCCTCGTCCAGCTCAGCCACCGTCACCTGGATATCGACGATATCCTTGGCAGCCAGCCCCGGCACCGCCGTCGAGCCGATGTGGTCGATGCGCAGCGCCAGCGGCCCCAGCGCCCGGCGCAGCTCGCCTGCCAGCGCCTGAAATTCGGCCGGCCAGGTGGCTTGATAGGGGATAATGATCGGGACGGTGGGCATGGCCTGGATTATAACCCGGCTTACGTCTTGGCGAGCAGGGATCGCTGCGTATGCCATGAGTACTTTTCTGGTGACAAAATCCGTTAAACAGCGAAATATTTATGCATATTGAAGTCCGGTGATTGTTTTGCTAAAATATTAATATTACATTAATATAAACCACTTCAGGAAAGGAACCACTATAACGTAAATAAAAAATCACGCGCCTCCAGATCGTTGCTTCCCCACAGCTGCTTCCCTTCCCATCTGACTCAACCTGTACGCCGTACCATGGAAGTTTTCTATCCCGATCTGCGAAATTGAGATCAGGTGATTGCATTGCTGTGGAAAGGGGACCCAACCCACCAAACCAGCGCTGGCGGGGTGTTCAGCGCATGGGGGGATCCAGGGTTTGGGTGTCGGTCACATCCGGCTTGTATCGAGTGCCTTTCCCCTGGAGGAATCCAAATGAACACTTTCCATTTAAAAAATCATAAATTGCTGAGACTGTTTACGCACAGCCTGTCCATCCTGGTCATCCTGGCGATTGGTTTTCCCGTATCCGCCAGCGTCACGCAGCCAGATGATCTCACCCAGGCTCCGAACATCCTGGCGTCCATCACGTTTGACTGGTTCGAAGCCCTGGATTTTGCCCCCGAGACAACCATACACATCCAGATTTATGATGCCCCCGCAGGAGCATTATTATGGGAAGGCGACCGGGTAACGGACACGGATGGGTTTGTCCACATCGGAGAATGGGAGCATCCTGCGAATTTTATTCCCGGTGTCTATATCGTTATCGCTGACGGGACCACGACCAAAGCGCTGGAGCTCGAAGCCGTTACCCTGGATGTCTTTGATACAGAAACGGATTACCTGTCCGGCACTGCGCCGCCCACGGGGGGAGGCCGCCAGGTCCGGGTAGCCACCGGCAATGAAAGCTCGGGCTGTGAGATGTATGTTACAGCCGATCCTGCCACCGGTGCGTGGGAAGCAGATTTTGCCAATGATGTTGTACCCTGCGATGTGACCGGGGATATGTGGGGCGCAGCGCAGGTGTTTGATGCCGATGGGGATACCACAGAGGCCAATCCCGTTCCGGACCCGAACTTCACCGTTTTCCCGCACAGAGAGTGGTTTGATGGCAATAATTGGCCAGAAGGCGCCACTGTCAATATCAGCGTTGCCGGTAAAGCGGAGTGCGCCACTTCTGCCGAATCCGAAGATTTCTTCTTCAATGGGAGCTTTCCCGAAGGCTGTGATCTGGTCTTTGGCGATACGGTTACCTTTACCGATGGGATCACCATCCGCACACATACCATCCAGAATCTGGATGTCACCAGCCTGGACATCCTGGCCGATACGGTATCCGGCACCGCCGATACAGGCGCTGAAGTCCAGGTCTGGCCGCAAGAAACCGGAGAGGTGATCACGGTGACCGCCACGACGCCTGGTGTCTGGTCGGTCGATTTCAGCAGCGCCTATGATATCGTCGCCGGAGAATACGGCCGCGCCGCGATTTTCGATGCCCAGGACAATGCCACCGCTGAGGATTGGGGTGTCCCCAGCCCGCACTTCTCGGTTTTCCCGGAAGTTGAATGGCTCGATGGCCTGGACTGGCAGGATGGCGCCAATGTGGAAATTTCGGTCACCGGCAAGCCTGAATGCTCGCTGGTAAAAGAATCCATAGACGGCTTCTTCAATGGGGACTTCCCGGTAGGCTGTGACCTGGAGGTCGGGGATGAGGTCGCCTTTACCGATGGTGTCACCCTGCGTACCCATACTGTGCGCGAGCTCGCCTATGCGGTCGTGGACATTGACACCGATATCGTGCAGGGCACTGCAGAAGAGGGCGCCACGGTGTATGTCTGGGCCTGGGATACGGGGGGCGAGACGGCAGTGGTCGCCACCGGTGGCAATTGGGAAGTCGATTTCGGCGCTCAGGGCATCGACCTGGTCGAAGGCATGGGCATCCGCGCCGAGATCCGCGATGAGATGATCAACGCTACCACCGTAGACTACTGGATTCCCAACCCGCACTTCACCGTCTTCCCCAAGTGGGAATGGTTTGATGGCCTGGAATGGCCGGATGGCGCCACGGTGGATATCAGCGTCGCTGGAAAGCCAGTCTGCGCCACCTCCAGCGTATCGTCCGGTTTCTTCTTCAACGGAGGCTTTCCTGAAGGCTGCAATCTGGTGATTGGGGATGTAGTCGTCTTCACGGATGGGGACGCGGTTCGCACTCACACCGTCCAGAATCTCAATGTTACTGCTGTCGATGTCGCCGCCGATACTGTAGCGGGCGTAGCCGATCCGGGGGCAGTGATCTACGTCTGGCCGCATGAGGGGCCGGAGGTGCAGGTCACCGCAGACGCCGGCGGCGAATGGCTGGCGGATTTCAGCGGGCTTTTCGATATCGTGGCTGCCACCGAAGGGCGCTCGGAGATCCGGGATGAAGCAGGCAACGCCACCGCCGTAGATTGGCTGGTCCCCGATCCCTTCTTCCGGGTTTTCCCGGAGTGGGAGTGGTTCGATGGATTGGAATGGCCGGATGGGGCTACGGTTGTGATCAGCGTCGCCGGAAAGCCAGTTTGCTCGACTTCTCAAGTTTCAGCGGATTACTTCTTCAACGGCGGTTTCCCGGAGGGTTGCGATATCGGGGTCGGGGATGTGGTCACCTTTACGGATGGGGAATCGGTCCGCACCCACACCGTGCGAGAGTTGGCGGTGAGCGGGGTGGACAAGAGCAGCGATACGGTTGCCGGCACCGCCGCACCCGGGGAGCTGGTGGTGGTCTTTCCGCATGAGACCGGTGAGGAACTGCAGATAACCGCCGCTGCGTCCGGTGACTGGCTGGCGGATTTCAGTGGTGTATTTGATATCGTGCCCGGTGACGTCGGGCGCTCGGAGGTCCGCGACGCGCAGGGCAACGCCACCACCGTGGACTGGTTGGCGTACTATGAGCTCCACCTGCCGCAGGTGATGAACCAGTAAGCGCCACGGCTTTTTACCCTCCCTAAAGGGCCTCTGCCTGGGCGAGCAGCCACGCTTCCAATTCGAGGATCTGCTCGCTCAGGCGCGCTGCCGCCACTACCGGCAGCCAGCGCCGGTACTCGGCCTGGCCGCCCGGTTCCCGCCGGAAATACTCCCGCACCACCGCCGCCTGGAACAGGCGCACGAATCCTTTCAGCACCGGGTTGGGGATCTGGTTGGAAGCCGCCGCGCCCAGGGACAGGATCGTGCTGCGCGCCAGATCCGCCAGCGGATTGCCGCGCGTGGCGTCGATCCAGTCGATGATCGTTCCCTCTTCAGCGGTCAGCAGGATATTGCCGGGGTGCAGGTCGCCGTGGCAGATGCTGTTCCCGTCCGGCAGTTTTTCCAGCTCTGCCAGGGCTTTCTGGCGCAGCGCTTCGGGCAGCGCTTCTGCCTGGTGGAGCTTGTGCTGCAGGCGCGTGCGCTGATCGGGGATGTCCATGGTCAGGATCGAGCGGTGCAGAGTGCTGAGCAGGCTGGCTGTCTGTCGGGCAAACGAAAGTACCCGCCACGGCCGGCGCTGGAAATGCTCCAGCATGCTCTCGCCTTGAATGCGCTGGTAGAGCAGCCCGTTGCGCTCGTTCACCCGCACCAGCTCGCCCACCGCCGGGGCCGGCGCTCCGCTGGCATGCACCGCCCGCCCGATGCGTGCCTCATACTCGATATCTTCCAGCGCGAACCAGTCGTAGAACAGCTTCAGCACCTGGCCCTCGCCCCAGGCGTAGATCTCCGCCGTGCGCCCGTAGGCGATGGGAGGATCGGTAATTTCGTTAAGCGAGGGAGATCGGTTCATGCTACTGTTATGCGATAAAGGATACAGGTAAGGGCGGACAACGAGCTGTCAACGGATTTGGGAACGGATTACACGGATTCAAGCGGCTTCTGTTATGAAGTAGATGGTTCCACTGGTGGATCGTTGGATTTTTCGATCTTCAGCCAGTCGGGTACAAAGAGCCACTGGTAGTTGACCTTGCGCTCGGCGACTTTCTGCGGTGGGAAGATGCGCCTGAATTTCAAACTGCGCTCGCCGAAATTGATCAGCAAACCTAAAGGGCAGCCTGAGACAGTCAAATAACTGATCACCTGCGCCAGGTGACTGTTATCCAGCCAACTCAGAGCCTTGATTTCAACAATGATCTTTTCTTCCACCACGAAATCGGGGATGTAATAGCCGATCAGTACCAGCTCTTCTGTGTCGGTATAGACGCTGTACAATCTTTGAGCCGCAATTTCCAGTCCGGCCTTCTGTAAGGCAGCCCCTAATGCGCGTTGATAGCTGTCTTCGCGCAGCCCCGGCCCGAGTTCGCGATGTACTGCCATAGCGCAACCATTAATCCGGTACGTCAGCTCAGCATATGGGGTCGTGACTCTCTCCGCCACCAAAGTTCCTCCAATCTCAATCCGGTCGTCTGCCTACCATATATTTATCTTTCGTTACGTAACTATTGTAAACGATCCGTGTAATCCGTTGACAGCCGTTGACAGCCGTTGACAGCCCTTTGGTCAAGAAGATGCGCGAATGCCCGCGGGGGAATTCGGGCAGCTCGCCGAAGGCGCGGTAGCCCTGCCGGGTATAGAAATCTGGAGCCTGGAAGCTGAAGGTGTCCAGGTAGGCGTTTTTAGCGCCGCGCCGCGCTGCTTCCGCTTCAGCCAGATCCAATAGCTGCCGCCCGTAGCCCTGCTGGCGCAGCTCTTCTTTGACAAACAGCAGTTCGATGTAAAACCAGTCCCAGAAGGTCGCCCCGATCAGGCCTCCGGCGACGGATCCATCCGGCGCATACAGCACGCAGCACAGGTGCTGGTAACCCTAGTCGCCCACTTTCTGGATGTTGTAGGCATGAATGCCTCCGCCCACCACCTCCCAGAGCGGATCGTCTGGTTTTTCGACATAACGGATGGTATATTCTTTAGACATCGGTTAGCTCCTTGCTTTCTTTGCATGCTCCCTCCCGCTCAGCAGCCACAGCGTGGAGAGGACCGGCAGCCCTATCAGAGCGGCGATCAGGCGCGGACCTCCCTCTGGCAGGACCGATAACAACAGCAGGCTGGGGACCGCCAGCGTCAGGGCACTCAAGGTGTACTGCCGGGCGGTGAATGTGCCGGAACGGTAATGGTACAGAAAACTGAGCAGCAGAAACACGCCAGCCAGGATCAGGCTGACTGTGACGCCAATTTTCAACGCGAAAGCAAAAGTCCCCCAGGCGCCCCCGGATTGGGTATCGTAATTTCCTTGTATGAAAACGAGCCAGGCTGCCCAGATTACCCAGACCAGGCAAGTCGCCAGCAGGGCAGCCAGGGCGTGCAGAAACGCTTTTCGAAAAGCGGACCAGAATCGCATAAGAGCCTCCAATCGATCTGTGGTGGTGGATGGCGGGCAGCGATGGTGGATTTCCCTTATTCTACTGCAACAATCGGATGAATAATCCGTAGATAGATAACAAGCCTGCTGCCCACCAGCACATGGAGGATATTTCGGCGCAAATGTGTTGACAGGCAGGCAGATTCGCTGTATACAGGATAATGCTGGCGCTGCTGGTGCTTACCCTGCAAACCATCCACCTCGCCCGGCATTGGAAATGGATCACCCTGACCACAAGGAAAATGTTCAGCAGTGCAATCTAAAATCAAAAGGAGTACGTGATGAGCACAAATCCCAACACCCCCGAAAAAAAAGCAGCTTCCTGCGCCGACTGCCCGATGCGCAAGAAAGCCGAAGCCAACCCCAAAGCCTTGCTCTCGCGCCTGTGGAAGTGGCACACCACCTGGTGCCCCGGCTGGAAGGCGTACCAGGCCAGCCTGGCAGAGCAGGCTCGCCTGGCTCAATAACCTGCGCCATAAGAATAACCTGACCCTACAGGTTTCCGTAGAACCTTACCGTTTCAGCAACCTTGAAACGGGTGTTTTCCCATTTTCGAGCAGAATAATTAAAACCTGTAGGGTCTCCAGCCTAAAATCAATTCACATGGATATTCAGGATGAACAGGATATTACGATCTATCTTGTTCCGGTTTGATCGGAAATCCTGAATATCCTACCCATCCATGTCAATTTTTGATTGATCGGACGAGCCAGGAAATCACTGGCTTCAAGTCCGACCGACAGCTTTACTCATATTTAAACCGCATCACCCCGATCGCCAAAAACACCGCCGCAAAGCCCAGCAGCACCCCGGTCTCGGGTAAAATCTCCCTCAGCCCCTGCCCGCGCAGCGCCAGGTCGAGCATACCCTGCATGGCCCAGGTGGTGGGCAGCACTTTGACCCCGTTCTGCACAAACTCGGGGAACAGCTCTAGCGGGTACCAGCAGCCGCCCAGTAACGCCATCACCATCCCTACCACCATGCTCAGCCCGCTGGCCTGGCCTTCGGTCTTGACGAAAGCCCCCATGGCGCTGCCCAGCGCCGCCCCCGCCAGGGCGAAGGCTGCCATCAGCAGCGCCAGCCCGCCCAGGTCATTGCCCCACTTCACCCCCATCACCAGCCTCCCGAACCCCACCAGCAAACTGATCTGCACCAGCGCCACGAGCACCTGCCCGCCGATCGTCCCCAGCAGGTAGGTGACGCGCTGCGTGGGAGTGGTGAGCAGTCGGCGCAGGGTGCCCTGCTGGCGCTCGTAGGCGAACATGCCCGAGATGCCTACCAGTGGGATGAACACCCAGGTGATCAACTGCCCGGCCGAGGAGCTGGTCGCCGGGTCGTACTCCACCTGGTCGGGCGTGTTACCGCGCTGCACGTACACCCGCTGCGGGGCGTTTGCCATCTGCTCCTGGGCGGATGCCAGCGCCCGCTCGAAATAAGCCGCCCGGCTGCTCGCATCGCTGAATGCCTGGCGCTTTTCCGCGGCTTCCAGGCTGGTCTGGGCGATCTGCACGGCGCTGCCCACGCGCTGCACGGCGCTCTGCACGGCGCGCTCAGCCGCCAGGGCGTTCAGGCTGTTGGGCTGCTGGCGCAGCTCCACTTCAGCCTCGCCCGCCTGCAGGCTCTGCAGCGTGAAATCCGCTGGCAGGATCAGCAGCGACGACAGCCGGCGCTCGTCAAACTGGCGCTCGGCCTCATCCAGCTCGTAAGGCGTCGGGTCGACGGTGGTCGAGTTATTCAGTTCGCCGATCAGGCTTTGCGAGAGTGGGCTGTTTGCCAGGTCCACCACCGCCAGGTCCATGCGCGGGTCGTCTTCACCCGAGGGTGTGCCGCCCGCCAGCAAGAAGGTGAAGATCAGCGGCAGGATGATGAAATACAGCAGCTCGGCTTTGACGCTGAAGCGCAGCCTGAGGTCTTTCCACATGATGGCCAGGATTTTGTTCATCGTCTTTGCTCACTTTTGCAGGATGGCGCGGCGGTTGAAGGTCAGGACTGCAAAACCGAATAAGACCACACCCATAATGAGCAACCCAAGTATGGTCCCGCCCAGGTCGCCCAGCCCGCCGCCCAGCGCCAGGGTGGTGAAGCCGTCCAGCCCCCAGGCATTGGGGGTAAGCCGGCTGGCGAACTGCAGCGCTCCCGGCAGGTTGTTCAGGCTGATGAAGCTGCCGCCCAGGATGCCGAAGATCAGCATCAGCGCCGTGCCCAGGTTGGCAGCCTGCCCCGGGGTGCGCACTAATGTGGTGAGCAGCACGCCCCAGCCGGTGGCGCCAAACACCACCGCCAGGATCAGCGCCGCCAGACCCAGCGGATCGCCCCAGCGCAGGCCGAACAACAGGCTGGAAGCAGCCACCAGGATGGTGATTTGCGCCACACCGGTCAGGTAGATGCCCAGCACCTTGCCCGCCAGGATTTGCGGCACTGCCGTGGGCGTGACCAGCAGGCGCGGCAGGGTGCCCTGGGCGCGCTCGGTGAGCAGCGTGCGCCCACCGTAAGCGACCGTGAGCATCAGGAACATCAGCGCCAAGCCCGGTGCCATGTAAGCCATGATGTTAAACTGGCTGGCCTCATTCACGGCGCGCGTCTTGCGGATGCTGATAGCGCTGAACGCGGCCTCGTCGCCGGCAATCTGTTTGCCAAGCGCTTCACCTGCGGCTGCCAGCGCCTGCGGGTCGGGCTGCAGTAATCCACTCTCCAGCATCTGCGCAATGGCCACCTCGCCACCGATCCTGCCGATTTCCACCCGCCCCACGAATTCTTCCACGATGGTCTGGATGATGCCCGCGCCGGTGGGACGGGCGGGGTTGACGTATAACTCGATCTGGCGCATCTCCCCCGTTGAGGCCTGCCCGGCAGCCGGGATAATGCTCGCGGTGAAACCCGCCGGGATGATCACCGCTGCGGTGGTCTGGTCGTCGTCCACCTGCCGGCGCGCAGCAGCCGGGTCGTCCAGCAGGGTGGGTTCCAGCAGCTCGGCCAGCTCCGGCGCCTGGAAGAGATTCACCAGCGCCTGGCCAAGCTCGCCCGCGTCCTGGTTCACCACCAGTACAGGCATCTCCTGCAGATCCGAGCCGCCCCCGCCAAACGCCCCAGTTACGAAGCCCATCCCCAGGGTGAGCAGGAAGGGTGCCAGCAGCATCAAAACCAGCGCCGTCGGGTCACGGAACGCCAGGCGCAGGTCTTTGAAACCGATCAAAAATATCTTGCGCATAGGTTTCGCTCTCTTTCAGTCGCGCAGTGCCCGCCCGGTCAGGCTCAGGAAGACCGCTTCCAGGTTTGGTTCTACGATCTCCAGGGCGCGGATCTTCAGCCCGCCGGTGTTGGCGCAGTTCACCACCTCCGCCAGGATAGTCTCGGCGGATGGCGTCAGGATTTTCAGCTTGTGGTCGGTGTAATCCACGCACTGCACGCCGGGCAGCGCCTGGATCGGCGCGAGGCAGCCGGCCGCGTCCTGGTCCTCGCCGAAGCTCAGCACCAGGCTGTCCATCTGCCCGATTTGCTGGGTCAGCTCGGCCTGGGTGCCGATGGCGATCAGCTCGCCGTGGTCGATGATCCCCACCCGGTCGGAAAGCTCCTGGGCTTCTTCCATATAATGCGTGGTGTAGAGCACGGTCATCCCGGCTATATTCAGCTCTTTAACCGAATCCAGGATGGCGCGCCGTGACTGCGGGTCGATACCCACCGTGGGCTCGTCCATGAACAGCAGGCGCGGGCGGTGCAGCAGGCCCACCCCGATATTCACGCGCCGCTTCATCCCGCCCGAATAAGTCTTCACGCGCTGGTCCGCCCGGTCGCTCAAGCCGATCAAATCCAAAACTTCTGCAGTCCTGGTTTTCAGGACTGCAGAAGTTAAGCCATACATCTGCCCCCAGAAAACCAGGTTCTCGCGTGCCGTCAGATCGTCGTACAGAGCCAGCTCCTGCGGCACCACCCCGATCAACCGGCGCACCGCCATGGGCTCACGTGTCACCGAATGCCCGCCCACCGTGGCGTCGCCGGAAGTCGGCTCGTACAGCGTGGAGAGCATCGAGATGGTGGTGGTCTTGCCGGCCCCGTTGGGCCCCAGCAGGCTGAAGATCTCGCCCTCTTCCACCGCAAAGGATACCCCCTTGACGGCGGCGAAATCCCCGAATTTCTTGACCAGGTTCTGGACTTCTAATAATGCCGGCATAGGAGCCTCCCGTGGTGTATTTTTCGAGGTAGGGGCGCAGCGGGAGGTTTCGGGAATCAAATCCTGAAAATGTCCGCTGCGCCCCTACAGAATGGATACAGTTTCATTATACAGAAAAGTTGGATTTTTGTTTCGCGCAGTACGTTGATGGGAAGAGTATTGTTTTACGTAGGATAAGCTTGAAGCCAGTGGTTTCCTGGCTCGCTTGTCCAAAAACCATCCTGTCGATGCTGTCCATCCACATCAATTCTCGTCAATGTCCGGTAGGGGCGACCCATCCTATGCACGCACATGCCGCGTGCTGGCTATATCATCGCCCTGAATCATACTTGCTCTGGCAAGGCCGGGTCGCCCGTATCTCTCGATGAAATTCACCCACCACGGGCGACCCTCCCTCTGCCAGACGATTATTGACCTGGTGGGAAAATTGGGTAGAAAAGAACACAGTCGACCAGGGCGGGTCGCCCCTGCAAATCATGGGTGCAGGCAGCCACCTCATTATTGAATCAGACTATTTATCTCTCTTATGCTACAATTTATTCACCGAACGTTCCCATTTTATTTGGGCTGCACTTATCCATGTGAAAGGAGATAATCATGATGGTAACGAATAATCAAAAACCGCGCTGGTCCTTTTATCTGGGGTGGGTTGTGCTGAATATCGTCGCCGTCGTCGCAGCCGGGTTGATCTCTCTGGCGCTCGTTATCCTGATTACACAAATTGTTGGGGACACGATCCAGGTCGGTGGGCAGTCGCGCATCACCGAAGATTTCCTGTTCATGTATGTGTTATTCCCGGTCATTGGCCTGTTGGTAGGGCTGCTCCAGTACCTTCTGCTGCGGCGTTATATTCCGCGCCTGACAGGCTGGATTCCAGCCACATTTTTAGGTTGGTTGATGCCATTCGCGGCTGGTTATTTTATCCTGACCGTCCTCGGACTGGAGAATGATACCTTCTCGCTTATGCTCGGACTTTTCCTGATCGGCGCCAGTGTGGCTGTGCCCCAATGGTGGCTGCTGCGACAGCGTATGCGCCACGCATTCTGGTGGATCCTCGCCGGTGGACTTGGTTGGGGTATGGTAGGACTGTTGAATCTGGTTACTTCTGAACCCTTACCAGTTCTACTGGCGATTGGCTTGCTGCCTGCCATTGCCACCGGCATTGTCTTCTGGCTGTTTCTGGATTGGTACCCGCAGCAGCAATTACAGAGAAGCGCAGGGTATTGATCTCGAAAAAATATTGTACCTTGCAGAGCTTGAATTCAATTTCAATCCTGTCCATCCATGTCAATTTGCATACCTGTCCGTCGATGTCAAATTTTGTTCCTTGATCATTGAGCCCTCTCATACGAATCGGCGATCAGTTCCTGCAATACCTTCATGTCCACATCGGCCAGTTTCTTGATATACAGGCACACCTTGCTGGTCGTATATTTCCCCAGTTTCTTGAGCAGCGGGTTGTCGGAATCGTCGCCTACCCCAATATAAAGCGTGAGGCTCTGTTTGCGGGGGGAGAATGCGATCTGCGGCATATCGCCTTCGCGCCCACTTTCATACTTGTAATGATAGCTGCCAAAGCCGATAATGGCAGGTCCCCACATTTTTGGCTCTTGCTTTGTCACCTGCTTCATGATCTTAACGAGCTCATAGCTATCCCTGCGCTTTTGCTCGTTTTCGACTTTACTTATAAATTCCTCGACGCTGGCATCGTTCACCCTGGTTTGAATCTCGGCCATTGTTGACTCCTTGGGTTAACTACAACTGGTTGCACAATCGGGTATGTTCACAGACTCCATAAGATCAATAGTCATGCCTTTTCTATACTGTATAGCGCTGATGCCAGCTCTCCGGGAAGGTTAGTCTATTTCCATAGACAAAGCGCATCAGTTGACCGTGATGCTGGATCTCGTGTTCAAGCAGGTCGAATGCAAATTCAATCTGAACGTCCGTCAATTCTGGGAAGTCGATTGCGCTCATCTGCTGGTGGGTTGCTTCCAAAACTGCCAGCACAGACTGCTTCACGCGCGGCGTCGAAAGACTGCACGTGAATCCCTGCCAGCCGCCCATCTCAATGGCCCGGGTGTAACTTTCACGCGCCCCAACCATGCACCACAATTGACCTGCGATGCGGTTGGATGGCAGGCCTGGCAAATCCAGGCTCAAGGAAGTTTCATCAAGATGCAGGACCAGATCATGGGTTAATTTGAATGCCCGCTCTAATCTCGCCTTTAATGGTTGGTTCACGTTATTCTCCATTCCCGTCCGGTAGGGGAATTTGATGGTGTCATTGCGAAGGAGCGCAGCGACTGAAGCAATCTGGAGCCGCATCGCATAGATCGTGCCTGCTTGCGCCGGATTGCTTCACTTCGTTCGCAATGACACCCGCTTGAATGGTCTATGTAGAATAAGCTTAAAGCCAGTGATCTCCTGGCTAGCTTGTCCATTGACCATCCTGTCAATCCTGTCCATCCATGTCAATTCCCATTTCCGTCCGGTAGGGGCGCAGCGGATCTGTTCAGGACCTTATTCCCGAAATCTCCCGCTGCGCCCCTACCCAAGCGGTTCTCATCGTTCCTCCGCCCTCCAGTTCGCATGCACCGGATGAAACTCCGGAGTCCCAAACCCTACCCAGCGGGTGTGCATGGCGCGGCCCATCTCCAGCTCGAACAGCACCTCGTCCGGGCTGGTCTTGTGCTGTGCATCGGCGAAAATCTGCGCATAGATTTCCGGAATCGTCGATGCGCCGGGCGCGCCAATACTATTGGGACTCGTTTTTAAAACGACGGATGCGATTCTTAATATCGGCGAGGATATTCTTTATTTCAGCCATGTCGTTATCGCTCACATACCCGGAAAGCTTGGCTAGTAACTGTGACACATCCGGCTGATAATCATAGAGAAGCGTTGCGATGTCATTTTCGTAGATACCCACTCTGGAGAAATTCCCCTCCCGGTAGAGGGATGGCAGGGCATAGAGTTTTAGCAGCAACAATCCTTCCACGGTTGCTATCGGGATATTGCCGTCCAGGAATTGCTGAACATTCGAGTGCTCGTCATGGACTTTCTTGAAAAGCGGGTTCGTGGTGAGCGAAACATCGATTTGCAAGTCCTCATAATCCGCTCGCACAAAATACAACTCCTGATGGGTGATTTTGAATTCAGGCAGCTTATCCAGGGAAGACAATGCCATCAACAAATCCAGATCCTGGGTATTTCGTCCTTCCACATAGTGTAAAAGGGCGATACCTCCGACCAAAACGTAATCGATTTTACGCTTTTCCAGGATGGTGAATAAATGCTGAACCGATTGGATCAATGAATCTGAATTCATCATGTCACCCTGCCAATTTTTTGCATTGAAGACGATGGCATTCCGAATAACAATTCCAATTTCGGCGCTGCTCTGAATGGTCATAGGATTTTTCCACCCATAGTGTAGCACAAGTAGAAAAATCGAACATGGATATCCAGGATGTTCAGGATAAGTCCTGTCCATCCATGTCAATTCCCATTTCCGTCCGGTAGGGGCGCAGCGGACCTGTTCAGGACCTTCTTCCCGAAATCTCCCGCTGCGCCCCTACGCGAAAACGGTTCTCATCGTTACTCCGCCCTCCAGCTCGTATGCACCGAATGAAACTCCGGCGTCCCGAAGCCTTCCCAGCGGGTGTGCATGGCGCGCCCCACCTGCAGCTCGAACAGCACCTCGTCCGGGCTGGCTTTGTGCTCTGCATCTGCGAAAACCTGCGCATAGATTTCTGGGTCGTCGATGCGCCAGGCGCTCCCGGTCAGGTAGAACTCGTCTGAATCTGGTTTCGCCTGCGGGAAGGCCTGCAGGGCGTAGCGCCCATCCCGCTCCAGGTCCAGGCGCTTGGGGGAGTCCGGCAGGATGAGCACATACAGGCGGGCCTGGGAGAGCACCGGGCAGACCGGGTGCAGGCGCGGCGCGCCATCGCCCCGCACGGTGGCCAGGAATGCCAGTCCCACGCCGTACTGGAAGATCTGCCCCTCCCCGGCCTGCGCCAGGTCTGGAGCCGCCTGAGCAAATTCATACCAGCTTGCCATGGTTTATTCCTCCTGATCCGTCATTGGTTGCCACGATAAGGTTTAATGATCATTCAACGATCCGTGTAATCCGTCCCGTGGTCTGTACGGGCATCCGTTGACAGCCTCTCCGCCAGCCCATCCAGCTCCAGGGCGATGGCAGTCTCGCACAATGGGACCGCAAGACGAGCGCGCCGTAGTGAAATCTATCCGATCACGCCCTGAATGATAAATATCAACACGCTGAAATTGACCAACCCATGCCAGATAATGCTCATCCAGGTTTTTTGCTGGCGTTGGGCAGCATACGATATAAACAATGATCCAGGCAACATCGCCAGTAAATTCCAGGGCATATAGATATGCTGAAAATTAAACATCATCCCATTTACGATCCATGCATATTTCCCAAAAGCCACTTCTTGCCTGGGGAGCATCCAGCCTCGATACCAGAATTCTTCCCCAACGATGTTCAGAAACCAACCGATAAAATAAACGATGATTAACCACCATTTTCCCACAAGTGGCATTTCAAATAAAACGCCTGGTGTCAGGTGACGAACGGGATCAACCAGGTCGGGTGGATACAGGGGAGGAGGCGAAAAAAGCGCTGCTGATTTCAATACATCCGTTGTGAATGAAAGCACGCTGAGAAAACCGACTGAAACGACAACCATTGCCAACACCCATCCCCAATCCTGGATGTGCATGCTGTGCAGCCGGTACCGGTCGATCAATGCAGCTTTTGTAGCTGGATGACCGTCGATCCGATAGGCCAATAACGAAGCCAGGAAAACCAATAACATGGGGCTTATCCAACCGATCAGATATCCGATTAAATAGGGTTTGCCAGTTGCCAGCTTATAGGCTGGTGCAAAGAAATAATGAAACGCCAACAACACGGACGCGGTAATTATAAGTAGGATGCTCGACGGTACCCATCCTAGCGGCTTGAGCTTCATTTTGCACTGCCTTTCAGCCTAACAACTTTTTCGCCAGCCCCTCCGGCTCCACCCTGCCGATCACCAGCTCGGGCGTGTCGTGCCAGGCTGCCAACCGCTTCAGGCAGTCCAGCAGCCCCGCTGCCAGCTCGTCGGTCGCCTCCACCCCCGGTTCCAGGGCGATGGCTTTCACCTCGAAGATGCCCTCTCGCCGGTGCGCCTTGGGGTCCAGCCGCCCCACGATGCGCCCGTTGTGCAGGATCGGCATGGTGTAATAACCGAAGCTGCGTTTGTGCGCCGGGGTGTACACCTCGATGGTGTAATCGAAGTTGTGCAGCTCCTTCAGGCGCTTGCGGTCCCATACAATGGGGTCGAAGGGCGAGAGCACGCTGGTGAAATTCACCGGCTGCGGAGCCGGCGCGGCCGGGTCCATGTAAGCCGGCCCGGGCAGGCCCTCGATCTGTACCCGCTGCAAGCTGCCGGCTTCCGCCAGCGCTTCCAGCCGCTGCAGGTTGCCGGTCTTGTACTGGCGGTAGTAATCCGGCACCCAGTCTGCTTTCGCGACGCCCAGCGCCCGCACCGCCCGCAGGCTGAAGAGCTCCTGGACCTCCTCCCGTCCGGGGACATTGGCGGCATTCGGCCCGTCGTCCCATTCGGGCAGCACCCGCTCCCGCAAGTCGTAGACGCGCTGGAAGTTCTGCCGGCGGGCGACCATCAACTCGCCGGTCATGATCAGGCATTCCAGGGCGGTCTTCTCATCCCGCCAGTTCCACCATGGGCCGCCGCGCTGGTTGTCATTATTAAAATCGGCGGCGCGCAGCCCGCCCTCCTGGCGGATGCGCCCCAGCACCATCTCCACAACATCAGCATGCTCGCTCAGCCAGCGCGGTGCATCCGACCAGTAGCGGGCGCCGTCCAGCATGCTCCGGCGGTGGATGGGATAATCCTCGATGGAGATGTAACACAGAGCGTGCGCCCAGTACTCGAACAGCGCCCCCTCCGCCAGCAGCTCGTCCAACCAGGCGGGCTTGTAATCGCCCAGCCGGCTCCATAGCACCAGGTACGGGCTGCGGGCGATCACGTGGATCGTGTCGATCTGCAGCACGCCCATCTGGCGGATCAGCCGCAGCACGTCTTGCTTTGTAGCCGCTGGGTGTTGGGGCGTATTGAATCCCTGCGCAGCGAGCATGATCTGGCGGGCTTCGTCCTGGGAGATGGTTTCGGTGGGAGGTGGGTGATTGGGCATAGCCTGGATTTTATCTTAATTTTCTTTACCCCAACAAATTCCGGGTAAGGTTAATAACAAGCCGCGCGCTGTCCATGAGCGACTCGGTTTCACACAGACGCTCAGAGTCGCTTTTCTCTGCGTCTCTGCGTCCCTGTGAGAGAATATCACATTCCAGTCGATACACAATCGATTCTCGGAAGGACCGTACAGGTTTCCGCGTGGTACAAGCACGGTTGTAACACACTCACGCGCTGAGCTGCAATCGCTATAGATTACCTTAAAACCTGTACGGTCTGTCCACAATTCCGGGAGCAGACCCTACAGGTTTTAATACTTCCAGGGTCTGTAAAGTTTATTTCACGTTCTAGGAAGCTGAACAGGCAAGAATCTACG
>Ga0209347_1002288_pt1 | contig 25936 bp, 24 predicted proteins | sample AutmiccommuBRH23_FD_187382 | JGI IMG/M metagenome (GOLD analysis project Ga0209347, IMG submission 187382) | Deep subsurface microbial communities from Mt. Terri, Switzerland - Autotrophic microbial communities BRH/23 (SPAdes) (version 2) | ecosystem: Environmental > Aquatic > Deep subsurface >...
CCTCGCCGGCGACGAGGTTGTCGGTGATGTCGAGCAGGGCGGAGATGAAGATCTTGTAGCAGGCGATGCCCTCGGCCAGCCAGGCGTCGCGGTCGGTCGCCGGGTCGGGCAGCCGCTTGCCGACGAAACCGCCCTTCGCGCCGACCGGCACGATCACGGTGTTCTTCACCATCTGGGCCTTCACCAGGCCGAGGACCTCGGTGCGGAAGTCCTCGCGCCGGTCGGACCAGCGCAGCCCGCCGCGGGCGACCTTGCCGAAACGCAGATGGACGCCCTCGACGCGCGGCGAGTAGACCCAGATCTCGTACGCCGGGCGGGGCGCGGGGAGGTCGGGGATGGCCTGCGGGTCGAGCTTGAAGGACACATAGCCGTGCGGCTTCATGCCTTCCGCCCTGCCGCCCGGCCCGGTCCGCGCGTCACCGGCGCTCTGGAAGTGGTTGGTCCGCAGGGTGGCCTTGATGACCGTGAGGAAGGAGCGCAGGATGCGGTCCTCGTCCAGGCTGGCGACCTGGTCGAGTGCGCCGTCCAGCTCCTCCAGCAGCCCGTCGGTCAGCTCCGTGCCGGCCCGCTGCCGCTCCGGCGCCATCCGCCGCCGTGGAGCGCAGCACCTTGATGCGCTCGCGCTTGCCCGCCGCCGGCTCTACCTCGAACCACGCCCCGGGAAACGGGGAAAGCCCGCGAATGAGATTGTGAACCTCGCGCGCGGGCCGCGCAAAGTCGATGCGGGCCTCGGCCTTGTCGATCTTGGCCGCATAGGTCACGCCCTCCGCCGCCTGCGGCCGACAGTCGAGCGAGCCGCGCTCCAGCGCCGACAGCGCCCGAACCATCAGGCTGGCACCACGCTCCGCCAGGACGTCGTGCAATTCGCCCGCCGTCGTGTCGGGACCGATCGCCACCGGCTCGGCCAGGCAGACGGGCCCGGTGTCGAGCCCCTCCTCCATCCGCATCACATCGACCGCCGTCTCGCCGTCGCCCGCCATGATCGCCCGCTGGATTGGCGCGGCTCCGCGCCAGCGAGGCAAAGCCGAGGCGTGCACGTTGAAGCAGCCGAGCCGCGGCGCATTCAACACCGCCGCCGGCAGCAACAGCCCGTAGGCGATGACGACGGCCGCATCGGCCTTGAGAGCGGCAAACGCCTCCTGCTCGGGCTCGCCCTTCAAGCTCTTTGGATGATGCACGGGAATGCCGGCACTTTCGGCGAAGCGATGCACCGGCGACTTCTGCTCCGCCATCCCTCGACCGGCGGGGCGCGGCGGCTGGGCGTAGACGGCGGCAACCTCGTGGCCTGCGCCCAGTATCTCCGCCAGCGTCGGCACCGAGAAGTCAGGCGTCCCCATGAAGACAATGCGCAGCGGCATCAAAACGATCTCCACCCGTGGCGAGCGCGCCCGGCGTCAGAGCGGCGCCGTGGTCGTACGCGCCTGCTTCTTGAACTTGCGCACCACAATGTCGCGCTTCAGCGAAGAGAGGAAATCGATGATCAGCTTGCCGTCCAGATGATTGATCTCGTGCTGGATGGCAGTTGCGAGCAGGCCGTCGGCATCGATCTCGGCCTCGTTCCCTTCCCGGTCGAGAAAACGCACCGTCAGCGCGGCCGGGCGCTCGATCTCCACGCGCACGTCGGGGATCGAAAGGCAGCCTTCCTCGTGCTTGCGCGTCTGCTCGCCCAGGCGAACGATCTGCGGATTGATGAGGCAGAGCGGTGCCGGCTCCTCGTCATCATCGGCAACGTCGATCACGAGGAAGCGGCGCGGAATGCCCACCTGGATGGCCGCAAGCCCCACGCCCGGAGCCGCATACATCGTCTCCAGCATGTCGTCCAAAGTCTTGCGCAGCTCGTCGTCCACCCGCTCCACAGGCGCAGAGACCTTGCGCAGGATCGGATCCGGCAGCGTTACGATGTCGAGTTTCGCCATGACTGTGAGATAGGGAAGTTGGGCTATCGGGTCAATTGGATAGCGGCGTCCGCGACGCGGGCTGCACAAGGCAGACGCCCGCGCCCCGGCCGCCTTGACCCGCCAATCAAAAGGCCCCGGCGCCGGCTCCGGCCATAACCCGGAAAGCGTCGGGGCCACACAAGTTGCAGCAGCCAGGCTGCTGCAGATCGCTAGCCGTTACTGCTGTTGATCCGAGCTGTCGGATCCGTCCATATCGGAGCCGTCGCCCATGTCACCGCCATCGTCGGGAGACGACATGGAATCATCGCCGGAGCTATCCGGATCTGCAGGCATGTCGCTCGAGCCGTCATCGGTCATCGTGCCGTCGTCGGCAGCAGGGGCGTCGTCCTGCGCGTAGACAGCCGGTGCGGCAAACGCGACCAGGCCCATTGCCGCCAGGGCCAACACGATCTTTCTCGTTATCATGATGTTGCTCTCCATAGGCGTTGTCGCTCCCCAGAGCCGGCGCGGCCTCACCGATCTCTCATCGGTTTTCGTGCCTCCGGATGCGGAACGAGGCGGCATCAGCAGTCCAGAAAGCAGCGGATTTGTGGCGTGTCAGCCCCTCCGTAAAAATACCCAGTCAGCGTTCAATTTCGTGGCTTCAAGACGGCCCTATGGGCCACTGTCGCTCACCCAGTCGAGGGGCATTAGGCCACTCGAGGCGCTCTGCGGGACGAGCCCTGGCACGAGCCGGATTTCATCGAAAATGTCAGGCCGGGGCGGAGCTAGTCGATGATCCCCAAGGCCGCCAGCATGGGCCCCCTGACGGCATCGACGCCGCAGAACCGCTCCGCCTTGGCGCGACTGGCCCTGGCGATCGGGGCGATGAGGTCGGGGCGCTTCAGGAAGCTCTCCATCTCCTCCGCCAGCGCCTCCACGTTGCGGGGCGGCACGAGACAGCCGTTGACCCGCACATCGACCGTCTCGCGGCAACCCGCGATGTCGGTGGTGATGATCGGGCGCCCCGCCGCCATCGCCTCGAGCACCGGCTGGGGCATGCCCTCGATGTGCGAGGGGTAGACGAAGATGTGCGAGGCCGCGAGCAGACCGCGCGCGTCCTCGGGCGGTCCCAGATACTCGACGTGCGCCCGATAGTCGGCGAGCGCGGTGGCATCGAGCCCCGTCGGCCCATCACCAGGAGCCCCGGCCAGCAGGAAGCGGGTGTTGGGCGCATGCGCATGCACGCGGGCAGCGGCCTCGCAGTACTCGATGACGCCCTTGCGCTTATCCAGCGGCGCAATCATCGCAAACACCAGCCCCTGCGCCAGAGGCGGCAGCGGCAATACCGCGTGCTGCACGAGATCGACGCCCGCGCCGGGAACGACGATCGCGGGCACATTTGCCGGCATCAACCCCAACCGCTGCAACAGCGCCAGATCGTCCTTGTTGTGCAGGATGATCTCATCGGCGATCCGCAACGCCTGCCCATACCGCCAGGCCGGCATCTCGTCGCTCGCAAGCTGACCGGCAAAGCGATGCTCGGGTAGCGCATCGATCTGCAGCACGACGCGCTCCACGCCGGCGCTCTTGGCTGCGAGCGCCGAATAGACCATCGCCCGGCCGCCGCAGCCCAAGACTACGTGTGGCTCCCAATCGGCAAGGACAGCCTTGATCGCGCCGATCGCCTTCCAATCAGAGAACAGCCTCAGACCGTGGGTCTGCGGCCCTACGACGGCGCGCTCGGCGCCGGTCTCCTCTAGCGCGGCGATATCGGCATTCGAAAGCTCGGGCGCGATCACCAGAGCCCGATGACGGCGCGAGATCAGCTCTTTGATGATCGGCTCGTCGAAACCGCGCAGCGTGTCGGGAGATCCGGCGATGATTGCGACGCGCCGGACGCCGATCGCAGGAACGGGTGCTGGCATTGCCATGTTAGTGCAACGTCCGCGACGACGGCCTCCAGGCTCCGGCCTGTGCCTCTTCGCCCGGCGTCACGCGCGGCTCCGCATGATAGCCCTCGACGGTCTGCATCAACACCGCGTGCATGGTCTCGACGTCGCGCACGTCCATCGCCGCCTTCAGGCGCTCGAGCTCGCGCTTGAGCTCGACGCTCGAAAGGAATGGCTCGTCGGAGCGCTGAATGCGCGGATGCTCGGTTTGCATCGTATGGGCTCCGATCAAGAGCTCCTCGCAGAGTTTCTCGCCCGGCCTCAGCCCCGTGTAGACGATCTCGATCTCGCCTTCGGGACGCTCCGGGCTCCTGACCTCAAGACCGGTGAGCTTGACCATCAGGCTTGCCAGATCGGCAATGCGCACCGGCTCTCCCATGTCGAGCACGAACACCTCTCCGCCTTGTGCCATCGCACCAGCCTGCACCACCAGCTCCGCCGCTTCCGATATCGACATGAAGTAGCGGAATACGTCGGGATGGGTGACTGTGACCGGACCGCCGGAGCGAATCTGGCGGCGGAACTTACGTACCACCGATCCGGAGCTGTCGAGAACATTTCCGAACCGGACCATGGTGAAGATCGTCTCGCTGCCGTCTGCGGCTTCCGCCTGCAGGACCATCTCGGCCAGACGCTTGCTCGCGCCCATCACGTTGGTGGGCCGCACGGCCTTGTCGGTCGAGACCAGCACGACGAGCTCCACGCCCGCGGCCTTGGCGCACTCGGCCACGACGGCCGCCCCGAAGGTGTTGTTCAAGAGCCCGCAAATCGGGTTCTGCTCTACGATGGGAACGTGCTTATAGGCGGCCGCGTGATAGACCACGTCGATCTCGTTGCTGGCCATCGTCTCGCGCATCTGCACCCTGTCGAGCACAGAGCCCAGCACCGTGACGATCTCCGGTCGCCGCTGCCCGGGCAGCAAAGACGCAACAATCTCGCGCATGCGCTCGTCGATCTCGTAGAGAGCGGCTTCGGAGATATCGAAGAGCACGATCTTGCTCGGTGCCAGTTGCGCGAGCTGCGACGCGATCTCGGAGCCGACGGTGCCGCCTGCTCCTGTCACCAGGATGGATTTGTCAGTCGTGCTGCGGCTCAACAAATCGCGGTGGGGAGGAACCTTGTCGCGGCCCAGGAGGTCGTTGACCTCCAGCGGGCGCAGGTCGCTCACCCGCGCGCGCCCCGACGTGATGTCTTCCAGCGCGGGCAGAATCTTGACCTTGACCGGCAGCGCCTGGATCTCATTGTAGATGCGCCGGCGCTCGCGGCGACGTCCCTCCGGCAGCGCGATGACCACCTCGTGCACGTCGTAGTCGTCGATCAGGTCCGCCAGCCGGGTCGGCGGGTAGACCTTGAGGCCGCCCACGAACTGGCGCCACAGCGAGGGCTCGGGGTCGATGAAGCCAAACGGCTCGTACTCGACGCTTCGGCGCAGCGCGCCCAGAAGCTGGACGCCGAGATCGCCTGCGCCATAGATCAGTACGGCCTTGCGCTCCGCATCGCCCCTGGGCAGATCCGCAACGTGGATTCCGGAGGTCTCCAGGAACATCGCAACCAGCGCCCGGCTCGCGGAGATGAGCAGCGTCGCCAGCAGGCCATAGCCCAGGATCGCCGAGCGCGGGATGCCGTACTGGCCCAGCATGAACACGAGCAGGGACCAGATCAGCACCGAAAGCCAGATGGCCGCGACGATGCGGGAATGGCCGAGATAACCCAGGTAGCGGGTCACGAACTTGTAGAGCCTGGCGGCAGCGAAGATGCCGACCGTGAACAGCGGGCCGCTGATGAACAGCACCGCGGCAATCGCGTTCCGTGGAACCCAGAACTCGGAATAGCGCAGCGAGATCGCCACCCAGAGCGCGAAGCTCAGGATGAGAAAATCGGCGACAGCGAGAATGGTGCGCTTGGCGAAGCGAGGGAGCTGTAACAGCCGGACCCGCCACGCCGCGAGACTAAAACGCTGCTTGAGAATGGGAACGCCCTCCCCACGCGGCCCCGTCCGCGGCAAGAAACAAAAAATACCCCACCTGCGCGCAGCTCAGGCTCAAAAATGGAGGAATAGCACCTGCCCGCCCGGCTCACCAGTCATTGGCCGGCGTCTGCGGCGGAAAAGCAGAGATTTCGCTTAGCTTTGACGTGCGACCGTGGCCACCGCGCCTCGCCGTCGAGCGTCAGGGCCCCCCAGCCCGGCCGGTCAGAGCCGGCGGCGCGACTTGATCGCAGCCGCCAAGGTCCCCTCGTCGAGGTAATCGAGCTCGCCGCCGATCGGCACGCCCTGGGCAAGGCGCGAGACCACCACGCCCGTGCCTGCGAGCTGCTCGGTCAGATAGTGGGCAGTGGACTGCCCTTCGACCGTCGCATTGAGCGCGAGCAGGATCTCCTTGACCTCGTCGGTCCGCGCCCGCTCGATAAGGCCCGCAATGTTCAGTTGGCCGGGGCCGATCCCATCCAGGGGCGATAGGTGGCCGCCGAGCACATGGTAAAGGCCGCCGACCACGCCGGCGCGCTCGAGCGCCCACAGATCGCCGATCTCCTCGACCACGACGATCATGGATCTGTCGCGGCGCGGATCCTGGCACAGGCTGCACGGCGACACCGTATCGAGGTTGCCGCACACGGAGCAGGCAACGACCTTTTCAGCCGCCGTCGCCAGTGCCTCCGATAGCGGCAGCAGTAGCTCGTTGCGCTTCTTGAGCAGCGTCAGCGCCGCCTTGCGGGCCGAGCGCGATCCCAGACCCGGCAAGCGAGCCAGGAGCTGAACGACGCGTTCGATTTCCGGTCCGGAGACTTTTCTGCTCATGTGTAAGGTCGAAGAAGCGTCGATGTCAGCATAACCGCTCCAGATCGGTCACAAACCGGGCAACTTGGCGCCCGTCAACGCTTATTTCTCAGCGCCATAGATCGGCCAGGGAGCCGTTGACCTATATCAACTCAGGAGGCCGTCCCTATGCACTATTTTCCAAGACGCTGCCATCTTTGGCGACCTCCAAGAGTACGGTATTTTGCCGTATACCAACTTAAAAACAGATCTGACTTTGCAAGGTCAGTGAGGAGGAACGAATGCAGCTTACCGTAAACGCGGATACCCCTGCTTCCGCGCTTGAGCGCGTCGGATCAAAGATCACGATTCGCAAGCGCTACGAAAACTACATCGGCGGCAACTGGGTGCCTCCGGCGAAGGGCCAGTACTTCGAGAACCGCACCCCCATCAGCGGCGAGATCATCTGCGAGGTGGCTCGCTCTACCGCCGAGGACATCGAGACCGCTCTCGATGCCGCTCACGTCGCCGCCGCCACCTGGAACAAGACCGCTCCGGCCGCTCGCGCCGACGTTCTTCTGAAGATCGCCGACCGCATCGAAGCACACCTCAGCGAAGTGGCGACGGTCGAAACCATCGACAACGGCAAGCCCATCCGCGAGACGATGGCCGCCGACATCCCGCTTGCCGTCGATCACTTCCGCTACTTCGCCGCCTGCATCCGCGCGCAGGAGGGCTCGCTGTCGGAGATCGACGAGACCACCATCGCCTACCACTTCCACGAGCCGCTCGGCGTCGTCGGCCAGATCATCCCCTGGAACTTCCCGATCCTGATGGCCGCGTGGAAGCTCGCCCCGGCGATTGCCGCGGGCAACTGCGTCGTCCTGAAGCCCGCCGAGCAGACGCCGATGGGCATCATGGTGTTGATGGACCTCGTCGGTGACCTGCTGCCTCCGGGCGTGCTCAATGTCGTCAACGGCTTCGGCGTGGAAGCCGGCAAGCCGCTCGCCCAGAACCCGCGCATCGCCAAGATCGCGTTCACCGGCGAGACGACCACGGGCCGTCTCATCATGCAGTACGCATCCGAGAACCTGATCCCCGTGACGCTCGAACTCGGCGGCAAGTCTCCCAACATCTTCTTTGCCGACGTGTTCAACGAGGACGATGCCTTCTTCGACAAGGCGCTCGAGGGCTTCACCATGTTCGCCCTCAATCAGGGCGAGGTGTGCACCTGCCCGAGCCGTGCGCTGGTTCAGGAGTCGATCTACGACGCCTTCATCGAGCGTGCGATCGAGCGCGTGAAGAAGATCGTGCAGGGCAGCCCGCTCGATCCCAACACCATGATCGGTGCCCAGGCCTCTTCCGACCAGCTCGAGAAGATCCTCTCCTACATCAACATCGGCCAGGGCGAGGGCGCAAAGCTGCTCACGGGCGGGCAGAAGGCCAGCATCGGCGCCGGCTTCGAGAACGGCTACTACGTCCAGCCGACGGTGTTCGAGGGCCACAACAAGATGCGCATCTTCCAGGAGGAGATCTTCGGACCTGTTCTCGCCGTCACGAAGTTCAAGACCGAGGACGAGGCGCTCAGCCTCGCCAACGACACGCTCTACGGCCTGGGCTCGGGCGTGTGGTCGCGTGATGCCAACACCGCCTTCCGCATGGGTCGCGGCATCAAGGCGGGCCGCGTCTGGACCAACTGCTACCACCTCTACCCGGCGCACGCGGCGTTCGGCGGCTACAAGCAGTCGGGCATCGGTCGCGAGAACCACAAGATGATGCTCGACCACTACCAGCAGACCAAGAACATCCTTCAGAGCTACAGCCCGAAGGCGCTCGGCTTCTTCTGAGCCCAGCACCGATAAGCCCAGTCTCAAGCTCCTTTGTTGCAGCGCGGCCCCACAAAGGCCGCGCTGTTTCGCACTGAGGAACCTCACATGACCGAAGCACGTCCCACCCTGCGCTCCCTGTTGGCATTGCCGGACAAACCCGCACCGCTGTCGAAATCGGCGCTGGTAATGATCGACTGCCAGAACACCTACCGCGAAGGCATCATGCAGTTGGAGGGCGTCGAGCCCGCGTTGCAGGAGTGCGCCAAGCTGCTCGCACGCGCTCGCGATGCCGGCACGACCATCATCCATATCCAGCACGATGCCGGTCCCGGCTCGCCCTATGACGTCAACGCACCCATCGGCGCCATCGCCGACGTCGTCGCGCCGGCCACTGGCGAGATCGTCATCACCAAGGCCTATCCGAGCTCGTTCGAGCAGACGAACCTCGACATCGAGCTCAAGAACCGGGACATCAGCGAGCTGGTGCTCGCCGGCTTCATGACCCACGTCTGCGTGAACTCGACGGCGCGCGCCGCGTTCAATCTCGGCTATCGGACGACGGTCGTCGGCAACGCGACGGCGACGCGCGCGCTGGCGAGCCCCTTGGGCGGCGTCCTGCCGGCGGAGACGGTGCACAACAGCGCGCTCGCGGCATTGGCAGACATCTTCGCCATTGTGGTACCTTCCCAGGAAAGCATTCCGTCATAACGAGGAACGGGAGGTCGAGATGATCGAGCGAGTCAAGGTGACACCCGAAGCCACATCGCTGATCGAGAAGCTCAAAGTGGTGCACGGGCCCCTGTTCTTCCATCAGTCGGGCGGCTGCTGCGACGGCAGCGCCCCGATGTGCTACCCGAAAGGCGACTTCAAGGTCGGCGAGCGCGACGTCTATCTCGGCCAGATTGCGGGCACCCCATTCTACATCTCGGGGCCGCAGTTCGAGTACTGGCAGCACACCCAGCTCATCATCGACGCCGTGCCGGGTCGCGGCGCGGGCTTCTCGCTTGAGGCCCCCGAAGGCATGCGCTTCCTCACACGCTCTCGTGTCTTCACCGACGCCGAGCTCGACGAGCTCGACGCGGCCGGACCGCCGCCGCGCGGTCCAGCGGCCATGAGCCAGCAGAGCGCATAAAAAAGTTCAGGGCCCCGCGAGGGGCCCTGGCTCATTCTCATCTGAAGCCTATTGTGCGGCTCAGTTGGTGGTCGGCGCGACCGGCCTGACACCGACGGCGACGGGAACGGTCTTGCCGTCCTTCAGCGCCGTGCCGGCCCAGTTGCCGTGTGCATCCTTGTGCAGGTCGGAAACGTTCGTGTAGCCGATATGCAGCAAGTGCGCGCGAGCCTCTCTAGCGCCGAAAACGTTGTCGGTGACAGTGTCGGCTGCAAGCGCCGGCAGGGCGAGGCCGGCCATCAGAACAGCGCCCAGCACAAAAGCACGAGTCATATGTTTGGCTCCTAGGGGATTGTCGTCGGGTAAGACGAGCGAGCCCGGCGCAAGGGAGCGCGCCGGGCTCTTCGCGTGGTCGCGAGGGTTAGATGATGTCGATCTCGGCAGGGAGGTACGAGGTGACCTCAAGGCCAACTTCCTGCTCACGAACCTGCGGCTTGTTCCAAATCTTCATGACATCCTCCTTGAGAATCTCGTTGTGGCGATCCCGCTGATCGCCTCTGTCCACGTACATGGAGCGCGTCTGCGATCACTGCCACTCACATCGGCGTGGGCTGGCGCGAGCGTTTGCTGAAGGCGCGTGAAGAGGCTGGCAAAATCGTGCCGTTTTGCCTGTAAATCTGGGGAATTGGCGATCACGCCGCCGCTCGGGAGCAGATGGCAATTCTCACAATGACTTGAGGCGGTTGCCATCCAGCGTGAGCAAATCCGCCTCAGAACGCCCCTTGGGCCGTGGCGACATGATGCTCCCTCGACGCGGCAAGGCCGATTTCGTATCGGCAATTTTCGGGGCGCTTCCGTCCTCGCCTGTGTCGTTGGGACACTAGGAAACGAGGCACTTCCGGTCGACAGTCCCTGACCGTCTCGACCCGACCATAAGCCGGTACCTCCAGCTCTGCTCGAAGCGTGATGACTAGAATTCTTCTAATATCTTACGCATTGCTCGCGATCGGGCTCTTTGCGCCCGCGCCCGTCATCGCACAGGCAGAGTCTCCGTTTGCCGCTCTGCCCGGCCGCTGGGTGGGCGAAGGCCGCGTCGGCTTCAAGGAAGGTCAGACCGAGACGGTGAAATGCCGCGCGACCTACTTCCTCACAAACGAGGGTCAGGGTCTGCGCCAGACGATCCGCTGCGCATCGGCGAGCGGCAAGATCGAGGTCAAGAGCGAGGTCGCCAATGCCGACGGCAAGCTCACGGGCACATGGAACGAGCTGATCTACAATCTCGGCGGTGAACTCGCCGGCCAGGTCACGCCGCGCGGCTTTCGCATTTCCGTCAAGGGCTCCGACCTCGCCGCCAACATGGACGTCATCGTCATGAAGGACCGGCAGATGGTGGAGATCCAGTTCTTCAACAGCTCGCTGCGCGGCCTGACGCTGCTGCTGCAAAAGGGCTGAGCCGCACGTCCTTCGCGACACCGCCGTCTGCCTTACTGCCGACTGCCCACCTTCTACTTCCCCTTCTGATACGTCCCGACGATCTGCGCCTCGGCGAGCACGTGCCCCTTCATGGCCGCGAGCACATCTGCCTTGGTCGGCTTGCCCAGATCGGACAGCGGCACATCCAGCGCATAGAGCTTGAAGAAATAGCGGTGCCGGCCGATCGGTGGACATGGCCCGCCATAGTCGGCGCGCTTCCAGTCGTTCAATCCGGCCTTGGCACCTGTGGGAAGACCGTTGGCATTGGCGTCCTCGTCGATGCCCGCGGCATCTCCCGGGATGCCGTAGACCACCCAGTGCACCCAGGTCCGCTGCGGCGCTGCCGGGTCGGGCGCGTCGGGATCGTCGACGACGAGCGCTAAGCTCTTGGTGCCGGCAGGGACGCCGGACCAGGCGAGAGGCGGCGAGATGTCATCGCCTTCGCACGTGTACGTGGCGGGGATCGATCCGCCATCGGCAAAAGCCGCCGAGCCGATCTTGAAAGTCATCGCTGCCTCCTTCGCCGCCAAATCCGAGACGGCAAGACCCGTGACGTTCAATATCAGACCGGCCCATAGCGTCGCCACCCGAAGCCTGCGCCACGCACCGCGGGCCGCCTGAGGGCCGATCAGAATAGCTTCATGCCCGGCGGAAGCTGTAGGCCGCCCGTCATCTCCTGCATCTTCTCCTGCATGCGTGCATCGAGCTTCGTCTTGGCATCCTGCGCGGCGGCGACCACGAGATCCTCTAGGATCTCCACCTCCTCCGGCTTCAATAGGCTCGGATCGATGCTGACCCGCTTGGTGTCGCCCTTGCCCGACATCGTGACCTTGACCAGCCCGGCGCCGGCCTGGCCCTCGATCTCCATGGCGGCGAGCTCTTCCTGCATTTTCTGCACGCGGGCCTGCATCTCGCCCACCTGCTTCATCATGCCCATAATGTCTTTCATCGGAGGTCCTCTCTGCCGCTGCAGCGCGCACGGAACGGCACGCTAGTGCGAAATACGTTTGCGAAACCTTGGTGCCGTTCAGCCGGTTCCTGTCTCGTCCTTGGCGGGCGCAATCAAGGGCCGCACCTCGGCGATCTTGGCATCGGGAAACTGTTCGAGCACCGCCCTCACGGCCGGATGCGACTTCAAGGCCTCAAGCTCTGCCGCCTCACGCTCGCGGCGCACCTCGCCGATGGCGCGCTCACCGGGCTCCTTCGAAAGCATCACCACCCAGCGCCGCTGCGTCCAGGCAATGAGCTTCTCGCGCAGCTCGTTGGCGATCTGCGGCGGCGCACCGGGCAACAGGAACAGGTCGATCGAGCCGGCGTTGGCGTCGAACTTCACGAGGCTCACATGATCTTCCAGATGCACCTTGAGCTTGGCATCGCGCCGCTCGCCGACCAGCGCCACCAGCTCCGCGAACGAGCGCGGATCGGGAAGCTGCGCGGGTGCTGCACCCTCATAATCACCTTCTCCGCCGTCCCACTCGTACTCCTCATCGGAGAAATCGTCGGCGGCCTCATCGTCGTCGCGTCCCGCGCTCGCGGCCGGCGCAGCTCCACCCGCCCGGTTGAGCGGCAGGTTGCCGCTCTCGGCGGTGTCGCGCGAAGGCGACCGGGCACCACCCGTGCTCAAGGATTCCCCGCCGAGCGCGCGAATGAGCTCATCGGGCGAAGGCAGGTCCGCGGTGTGCGCCAGCCGGATCAGAACCATCTCGGCGGCCGCGCGCGGATTGGGAGCGCGCGCCGTCTCCTCCCAGCCCTTCAACAGCATCTGCCAGGCCCGCGCCAGCAGCGGCACCGACAGCCGCGAGCCCAATGCCTCCGCGCGGCGCTTCTCCTCCGCGCTCAAGGCCTCGCCGCCCGCTTCGGTACCGATCGTCTTGCATCGCGTCGCCGCGTGCACGGCTTCCGCCAGATCGGAGATCACCTGCCCGGGCTCGGCACCGTCGTGGTGCAGCCCATCGAGGCCCGCAAGCGCCGCCTTGGCATCGCCGGCGAACACATGCTCGAGCAGATCGAAAATGCGTCCGCGATCGGCGAGCCCGAGCATCGCGCGCACGCTTTCCGTCGTCACCTCACCCTGACCCATCGCGATCGCCTGGTCGAGGATCGACAGTCCGTCGCGCACCGAGCCCCCGGACGCGCGCGAAATGAGAGTCAGCGCATCCTCGGACGCGTTCGCGTTCTCGTTGGCGGCGATCTTGCGGAAGTGCTCGGCGAGCTCGGGCACATCGACCCGGCGCAGATCGAAACGCTGGCAGCGCGACAGCACTGTCACCGGCACCTTGCGGATCTCGGTGGTCGCGAAAATGAACTTCACGTGCTCGGGCGGCTCCTCAAGCGTCTTCAGAAGCGCGTTGAACGCGCCCTTCGACAGCATGTGGACCTCGTCGATGATGAACACCTTGAAGCGCGCAACGAGCGGCTTGTAGCGGGCGCTTTCGATCAGCTCGCGAATGTTGTCGACGCCGGTGTTGGAGGCCGCGTCCATCTCCACCACGTCGGGATGGCGGCTCTCCATGATCTCGGCGCAGTGACGGCCGAGCCCGACCATGTCGCAGGTCGGGCTGGAGATCGCATCCGTCTCGTAGTTCAGCGCGCGCGCAATGATGCGCGCCGTCGTCGTCTTGCCGACACCGCGCACGCCCGTCAGCATGTAGGCCTGCGCGATGCGGCCCGACGCGAACGCGTTGCGCAGCGTCGTGACCATGGCCTCCTGGCCGATCAGGTCCTCGAACGATTGCGGACGGTACTTGCGCGCCAGCACGACATAGGGCTTCGGCGTCGCCCCCCCGGCGCCGCCCGCATCCTCGTTCGTGCTATCGGATTTCTTCTTCGCCATGACCCTGCCTTAGGCCCGCAGGGCCTCTGCCCGCAAGTGCGGGCCGCGACGAGTCGCGCCCTCGCGGAGGGCCAGCTCGACGCGCAAGCGGCGAGCGATACGACCCGTGAGCGAATTATAGAGGAGGCTGGCGAACGACCCGCGTCCTGATCGTTAGGGCTGCTTCCTTCCGGACCTGACCCGGTTGGCGAGGGATGCGTCCGCCGCCAACCTCCCGCGCCGATTATGGGGGCTTCCCCCGCAGCTTACAACCCTGCTCGATAGGGCTATTCACGGCCTACACACAGCGTCCACCGTCGACTTCCATCGCCACCCCGGTAATGAACGCGGATGCGGGATCGGCGAGAAAAAGTGCCGCATTGGCGATGTCGGAGGGCTTGGACAGCCGACCCAGAGGAATAGTAGCCAGGAACTTGGCGCGGTTCTCGGGCGTATCGGGCATCCCCATGAACTGCGACAGCAAGCCCGTCTCGCCCATCACCGGGTTGATGGCATTCACGCGGATCTTCTTGGGCGCCAGCTCGGCCGCCAGCGACTTGGTCAGCGTGATCGCAGCCCCCTTGGAGCCGTTGTACCAGGTGAGGCCCGGACGCGGACGCACACCGGCGGTCGAGGCGATGTTGATGATGACTCCGCCCCCGCACCGCTCCATGTGCGGCACCGCTGCCAACGTCGTCAGGTAGAGCGATTTGACGTTCACAGCGTAGATGCGGTCGAACTCGACCTCGCTCACCTGGTCGAACGGCTGGTTCGCGTGCGTTGTGCCGGCGTTGTTGACCACGATGTCGAGCCCGCCGAAGTTCTCGATCGCGGTGCGCACCATCGCCTCGACGTCGTCCTTGAAGGACACGTCGCAGCCGACCGCCACGGCCTTGCCGCCAAGCGCCTCCGCAACGCTCACGGCCCCGTCGCGATTGATGTCTGCGACGACGACGCTCGCACCCTCGGCCGCAAAAAGCTCCGCGATGCCGCGCCCGAATCCCGAGGCGGCCCCCGTCACGATCGCAACCTTGCCCTGAAGCCTCATTCCCGCGCCCGCCTTCGTTACTTGCCGGGCGTCTTGACCGGGACCTGGCCCGACGCTGCAAGGCGCGCAGCCTCGGCGCGATAGGCGTTGGCCGGATAGGTGCCGAGCACCTTCACGCGATTGGAGAAGAACGCCAGCTCGCGCATGGCCAGTTGCACCATCGGATCGGCCGGATGGCCTTCGATATCGGCGTAGAACATCGACACGCTGAAGGTGCCCTCGAGCTGATAGCTCTCCAGCTTGGTCATGTTGATGCCGTTGGTGGCAAAGCCGCCAAGCGCTTTGTAGAGCGCGGCAGGAATGTTGCGCACCTGGAAGATGAAGGTGGTGATGACGTCGCCCTCGCCCGGCTCGGCATCGTCGGGCTCGGACGCCAGAATGACGAAGCGCGTGGTGTTGTGCACCTCGTCCTCGACGTCCTTGGCGAGGATCTCCAGCCCATAGATCTCGGCTGCGAGCGAAGAGGCGATCGCGGCGAGCGAGGGATCCTTCGCTTCGCCGACGATGCGCGCCGACCCCGCGGTATCCGCCTCCGGCACCGGCTTCAGCCCTAAGTCGTGCAGCCGCCGCCGGCACTGGCCCAGCGCTTGGGTATGGCTCAGGACGCGCTTGACGGTCGAAAGGCTGGCGCCGGGCATCGCCATCAACTGATGGCGCACGCGCAGGAAGTGCTCGCCGACGATGTAGAGATCGGCATCGGGAAGCAGATGGTGGATGTCGGCCACGCGACCCGCCACCGAGTTCTCGATCGGAATCATGGCGTAGCGCGCCTCGCCCGACTTCACCGCACCCAGCGCATCCTCGAAGGTGGCACAGGCAACAGCCTCCAGGTCCGGATAGACCTCGCGGCAGGCAAGATGCGAGTTGGCACCGGGCTCGCCCTGATAGACGACGCGATGGCTCGCATCCGGAGCGTCGGCGTCTTCGCGGCGCTCGGGCGCCGCGCTCTTTTGGCGGGAAGACTCGGGCATGGACTTCGCGGGATCAGGGGCTTCGCGGAACGGGGCGAGCCGCGCGGGCGGTTATGGCGTCTCGATGAGGCGTCGCGCCCGCTCGAGGTCGGCGGGAGTATCAACACCGAGCGGAACAGTGTCAACGACCTCGACGTCGATGCGCATGCCCGCCTCCAGGGCCCGAAGCTGCTCCAGTTTCTCGCGCTGCTCCAAGGGCGAGGGCGGCAAGGAGACGAACCGCTCCAGCGCGGCGCGGCGGTAGGCGTAGATGCCGATGTGGTGATAGAGCGGACCGTCGCCGTAGGGCGCCGTTGCACGCGTAAAATAAAGCGCCCGCAACCGGCTCTGGCTGGCGTCCAGCGGCGTGCCGACCACCTTGACGACGTTGGGGTTGGTACACTCCTCCGGCTCGACGATGCGCGCGGCCAGCGTGGCGATATCCGTCGTCGCGTTGGCGAGCGGCGCCACGCACGCACGCACCAGCCGCGGCTCCAGCGTCGGCAGATCGCCCTGCAGGTTGACGACAAGCTCGGCCTGCCCACCGGGATCGATCTTGCCCACCGCCTCGAAGATGCGGTCGGAGCCGGTCGTGTGGTCGGCGCGCGTCATCATCGCCTCGCCGCCCGCCGCTTCGATCGCTGCCCGGACCTCCTCGGCATCAGTTGCAACAACGACTCGGCCAGCATCGGCGGCAACCGCTTGGCGCCACACGTGCACGATCATCGGCTCCCCGGCGATATCGAGCATGGGCTTGCCCGGCAGGCGCGAGGCCTGCATGCGCGCGGGTATGACAATGAGCGTAGTGGTCATGTCGCCAAAAGCCTGTTCAACGTTCGACGGGTGGCAATTCGTCTCGGCGCCGCGCACATAGAACGTAGCGGTGCTCGGTTGCAAGCCTAACTGGAATTTCTATAGTCGCGCCTGTTCGATCCGCGAGCGGGCCCGTCGCTCTGCTCCAACTGCGGCATGGGGTGGCATGGATACCTTCGAGCTTTCCAAAATCGCCGGCGCGGTGCTGACCGCGCTCCTGTTCATCGTCGGTTTCCAGGTTGCGCTGGACATCGCGCACCACTCCGAATCTCCGGAAAAGCCCGGCTACGTCCTGCCCATGCCTCAGTCCGAGGGCAGCGGCCTGCCCGCAGGCGCCGGCGGTGCCGTCGATGCTCCTGTGGCGATGCCGGCTGTGGCCGCTTTCGACCCGGCCGAGGTCGTCGCTTCCGTCCCCAATGCCGATGCCAGCGCCGGTGCGACCATCTTCAAGAAGTGCGGCGCCTGCCATTCCATCGAGCAGGGCGGCCCCAATAAGGTCGGCCCCAACCTCTGGGGCGTCGTCGGACGGGCCAAGGCCGGCCACGAAGGTTTCAATTATTCCAAAGCGATGCAGGAAAAGGGCGGCGACTGGACCCTGGAAGACCTGGCCTCTTTCATTCATAAGCCCAAGGAATATGTGTCCGGGACCAAGATGCTGTTCCCTGGAATCTCCAGCCCGACCGATCTGGCCGACCTCCTGGCTTACCTTAATTCCCAGAAATAGGGCGCTCACGGCGCCAAAATGACAGCAAGTTAACTCGCATTCGGGCCCGGATTTTGCGAGCCTGATGTCCTATGGCTCATATTGAGACCTCATGGCTCACAGATCTTGTCGCCACGGCAAGGCGCCCTGAAAAACCCCAACCTTGTCCAAAGGGAAGGAAAACGCCGGTGCTTTCGCGTCGTCTACAGTCTTGCGCCAGTCTTGCTGTGCTGGCCGGTTGCCTCGCACTCGCACTTCCCGCCGCTGCCCAGACCGAGCCGTCCGGCGCGAGCGAGGAGGCCGCGGCTCCCGCGCCGGCCGCTCAGAAGCATCATCACGCGCTTTCGCTGGTCGGCGAGCCCAAGTACGGGCCCGACTACACCCACTTCGATTGGGTCAATCCCGACGCCCCCAAGGGCGGCACACTGCGCGGCTTTGCCGAAGGCTCCTACGACAGCCTCAACTCCTTTTCGGTCAAGGGCGATTCCGCAGCCGGCATCAACCTGATCTACGATTCGCTGCTGGCCGGCAGTCCCGACGAGCCCTCCACCGAATATGGTCAGATTGCGGAGTGGGCCTCCTTTCCCGACGACTACTCGTCCGTGACCTTCAAGCTGCGCCCCGAGGCGCGCTGGCACGACGGCGAGCCGATCACGCCCGAGGACGTCATCTTCAGTCTCGAAGCGCTGAAGAAGGCGCATCCCTTCTACGCCTTCTATTATAAGAACGTCGTCAAGGCCGAGAAGACGGGCGATAACGAGGTCACCTTCACCTTCAACGCCAAGAACAACCGCGAGCTGCCGCAGATCGTCGGCCAGTTGACGGTGCTGCCCAAGCACTTCTGGGAGGGCAAGGGCCCCGACGGCCAGCCGCGCGACATCACCAAGTCGACGCTCGAGATCCCGCTGGGCTCGGGTCCCTACAAGATCAAGTCCTTCGATCCCGGACGCTCGATCACGTACGAGCGCGTCAAGGACTATTGGGCCAAGGACCTTCCCGTCTCCAAGGGCCAGTGGAACTACGACGAGATCAAGTACACCTACTTCCTCGACCGCACGCCCGGCTTCGAGCAGTTCAAGTCCGGCAACCTGGACTACTGGGTGGAGAACATGGCCAGCCGCTGGGCCACCGCCTACGACCTCGATTCCATCAAGAAGGGCCTGATGAAGAAGGAGGCGATCCCCGTGGAGCGGGTCGCACCGATGCAGGCCTTCGTCTTCAACCAGCGCCGCAAACAGTTCCAGGATCCGCGCGTGCGCAAGGCCTTCGCGCTGGCCTACAACTTCGAGGAAGCCAACAAAAAGCTCTTCTACAATCTCTATGAGCGCGTCGGCAGCTACTTCGACAATTCCGACCTTGCCGCCAAGGGCCTGCCTCAGGGACGTGAGCTCGAGATCCTCAACGAGGTAAAGGACGAGGTGCCGCCGGAGGTCTTCACCACCGAGTGGAAGAACCCCGTCAACAAGACGCCCGAGGACTTCCGCAACCACATGCGCGAAGCCTCCAAGCTGCTCGCCGAGGCGGGATGGACGCTACAGGAGCAAGCTGCCGAGAACGACGACTGCGGCTTCTTCTGCGGGATCATGCGCACCGTCGGTCTGTCGTCGGCGCGCACCGAGAACGTCCTGCGCAACGACAAAGGCGAGGTGCTGACGGCTGAGATCCTGCTCAACTCGCCCGACTTCGAGAAGATCGTACTGCCCTACGTGCAGGACCTGCAGAAGCTCGGCATCAAGGCCTCGGTCCGCATCGTCGACAGCGCCCAGTATAAGCGCCGCGAGGATGCGCACGACTACGACATCATCATCGACACCTTCGCCCAGTCGAACTCGCCCGGCAACGAGCAACGCGACTTCTGGGGCTCGGCATCCGCCGACCGCGACGGCTCGCGCAACACCGCCGGCATCAAGAACCCCGCCGTCGACAAGCTGATCGACAAGGTGGTGTTCGCCAAGAGCCGCGAGGAGCTGCTCGCCGCCACGCACGCGCTCGACCGCGTGCTGCTATGGAACTTCTACGTGGTGCCGCACTGGCACTATCCTTACGAGCGCTTGGTGACGTGGGACATCTTCGGGCGGCCCAAGACGTTGCCGTCGCAGACATCGGCATTCACGCAGGTGTGGTGGATCGATCCCGAGAAGCAAAAGGCGCTTGCCGCCGCGCGAGGACAATGAGGCAGGGGGCCAAAGCAATCCGGCAGCTCAACGTAACCCGCGCGCGCACTTTCGCGCTTGCGGTCGGCGCCCTTCTCCTTGCAGCGCTTCCGGCCTCGGCCGACGAGCGCCACGGCCTCTCCGCTTTCGGCGACCTCAAGTACCCGCCGGACTTCAAGCACTTCGAGTACGTAAATCCGGACGCTCCCAAGGGCGGGCGTCTCGCGATGATCGGCACCGCCGGTCGCACCACCTTCGACAGCTTCAACGCCTTCATTCTCAAAGGCGACTCGGCTCAGGGGCTCGAGTACCTGTTCGATTCCCTGATGACGCGGGCGATGGACGAGCCCGACGCGGTCTACGGTCTGGTCGCCAAGAGTGCCGAGATCGGCCCCGACGGTATGTCCATCACCTTCCGCATGCGGCCGGAGGCGACGTTCGCCGACGGCACCCCAGTCACCGCCGACGACGTCGTGTTTTCCTTCGACACCCTGAAGGAGAAGGGACGGCCCGAGTACGGCTTGTCGCTACGCGACGTGACCGGCGCCGTCGCCCTCGACCCGCACACCGTGCGCTACACCTTCAAGGGCGATCTCACTCGCGACCTGCCCCTGATCGTCGCCGAGTTGCCGATCCTTTCTAAATCCTACTACACCGCCCACCCATTCGATCAGAGCTCGCTTGAGAAGCCGATCGGATCGGGGCCCTACAAGATCGGTGACTACAAGCCCGGCACCTACGTCACCTACGAGCGACGGCCCGACTATTGGGCCAAAGATCTCAACGTCAATCGCGGGCGCTTCAACTTCGATCAGCTGCGCTACGACTATTTCCGCGACCGGCGCGTGGAGCTGGAAAACCTGTTCACCGGCACCTTCGACTGGCGCGAGGAATTCACCTCCGTCGATTGGGCCACCGCCTACGACAACATTCCCGCCGTCAAGGACGGCCGCATCGTCCGCCTGACCCTGCCCGACGATCGCCCCTCCGGCGCCCAGGGCTTCTTCATCAACACCCGCCGCGACAAGTTCAAAGACCCGCGCGTCCGTCTCGCCCTCGATCTCGCCTTCGATTTCGAGTGGTCGAACAAGAACCTGTTCTTCGGCTTGTACACGCGCACCAACAGCTTCTTTGAAAACTCCGACATGAAGGCGGAAGGTCCGCCGGGCCCGGAGGAGCTGAAGCTTCTGGAGCCTTTCCGCGACCAGCTTCCCGCAGAGGTGTTTGCCGAGCCCTACTCGTCGCCGGTGACGGACGGAACGGGCCGCAATCGCGCCAATCTGAAGCGCGCCAAGGATCTGCTCGATGCCGCCGGCTACGGCACAGGCGGCAAGACGCTCGATGTGGAGATCCTCATCTTCTCCCCGAGCTTCGAGCGCATCATCCTGCCCTACATCGATAATCTGAAGAAGATCGGCGTCAACGCCACGCTCCGGCGTGTCGATCCGGCGCAATACGAGCGCCGCGTCAAGTCGTTCGACTTCGACATGACGACCCAGCGTTACTCGTTGCGGTTAACGCCCGGCGTCGAGCTCACATCTTATTGGGGATCGACCGCCGCCGACCTCGACGGCAGCTTCAATCTTGCGGGAATCCGCGATCCGGTGATCGACGCGCTCATCTCCGAGGTGATAGAAGCCAAGACGCGCAAGGACCTCGTTACCGCGACCCGCGCGATCGACCGTGTGCTGCGTGCCGGCCACTATTGGGTGCCACACTGGTACAAGGCCTCCTACACAATGGCCTTCTGGAACAAGTACGACCGCCCCAAGGTCCAGCCCAAGTACGATGCCGGCGTGATCGACACTTGGTGGTACGATGCCGATAAGGCAGGCAAACTGAACTAGAGCTGAGATCCCTCGCCGATGGCTGCCTATCTCCTGAAGCGCCTGTTGCTCATCATCCCGACGCTGTTCGGCATCATGCTGATCAGCTTCATCATCATCCAGTTCGCCCCCGGCGGCCCAGTCGAGCGCATCATCGCGCAGCTCACGGGGCGCGACAGCTCTATCGTCTCGCGCATCGGCGGCGGCGGCAGCGATACCATGGGCGGCGGCGCACAGTCGCAAATGGGACAAGGCGGCGACGCGATCACGTCGAAGTATCGCGGCGCACAGGGTCTCGACCCGGAGTTCATCAAAAGCCTCGAAAAGCAGTTCGGCTTCGACAAGCCCGCCTACGAGCGCTTCTTCATCATGATGAAGAACTACCTGACCTTCGACTTCGGCAAGAGCTACTTCCGCGACGTCTCCGTTCTCCAGCTCATTAAGGAGAAGCTGCCGGTATCCATATCGCTCGGGCTATGGATGACGATCCTCACCTATCTGATCTCCATTCCACTCGGCATCCGCAAAGCCGTCCGTGACGGCGAGCCGTTCGATTCCTGGACCAGCGGCGTGCTCGTCATCGGCTACGCGATCCCGGGCTTCCTGTTCGCGGTTCTGCTGCTCATCCTGTTTGCCGGCTCGTCCTTCTTCCAGTGGTTCCCATCGCGAGGGCTGACCTCCGACGACTGGGATCAGCTCTCCTGGTTCGGCAAGATCGTCGACTACTTCTGGCACTTGACCCTGCCGATCATCGCCATGGCGGTGACCTCCTTCACGACCATGGCTTTCCTCACCAAGAACTCGTTTCTCGACGAGATCCGCAAGCAGTACGTCACGACCGCGCGCGCCAAGGGCCTCAACGAGCACCAGGTTCTCTACGGGCACGTGTTCCGCAACGCCATGCTGCTGATCATCGCCGGCTTCCCCGGCGCCTTCATCAGCGCCTTCTTCTCGGGCGCGCTGCTGATCGAGACCATCTTCTCCCTCGACGGGCTTGGGCTTCTCTCGTTCGAGTCCATCGAGAAGCGCGACTATCCCGTCGTGTTCGCCACGCTGTGGATCTTCTCCCTCATGGGCCTGGTGGTGAACCTGATCTCGGACTTCACCTACACGCTCGTCGATCCGCGCATCGACTTCGAGAGCCGGGAGGTCTAGTGCGATGATCGAGAAATTCGCCATCACGAGCGGCATGGGATCGAGCGAATTTCTCGATCTGAATCGCACTAGCAAAGCTATGATTCTAGTGCCCCTTATCATTTCGAAGTTCGCTCCCAGCGCGGGCTGCGAACTTTGGCGAACTTCGAAATGGGGGCACTAGGCCGTGGATACCCGGGCTCTCGAGACACCGCTGCCGCAGTCGCAGCCGCCACCTGAGGAGGAGCATCGCCGCGCTCCCGGCTGGTTCCTGCGCGCGACCGGTCTGCACCGCGTCACCATGAGCCCACTCAACACGCGCCGCTGGGCCAACTTCAAAGCGAACCGGCGCGGCTACTGGAGCCTCCTCGTCTTCGCGACGCTGTTCGTCCTGTCGCTGTTTGCCGAGTTCCTCGCCAACGATCGCCCGATCGTCCTGAGCTACAAGGGACAGATCCTTTTCCCGGTGCTCGTCGACTATCCCGAATCCAAGTTCGGCGGCTTCCTCGCCGTCACCGACTACAAAGACCCGGTAATCCTCGACGAGATCAAGCAGAACGGCTGGGCGCTGTGGCCGCCTATCGGCTACTCCTACGACACCATCAACAAGGACTATCCCGGCCGCCAAGGTCCCAACGGCCTGTGCTTGGGCTTCCCCGCACCGCCGCCTTGGACATCGAACGCGCCGCTGTGCGAGGCACCCGCCGATCAGATCGCCCGCTTCGAGGCGCTCGGCAATCGCAACTGGCTCGGCCTCGACGCGCAGGGACGCGACGTCGTCGCCCGCGTGATCTACGGCTTCCGCATCTCGGTGCTGTTCGGCCTCCTGCTGACGCTCTTTGCCTCCGGCATCGGCGTGGCGGCCGGCGCCGTGCAGGGCTACTTCGGCGGCCGAACCGACCTCATCTTCCAGCGCTTCCTGGAAATCTGGTCGTCGATCCCGTCGCTATTCGTCCTGATCATCATCTCCTCGGTGCTGGTCCCCGGCTTCTGGACGCTGCTCGGCGTGCTGTTGCTGTTCTCCTGGGTCAACCTCGTCGGCGTGGTACGCGCGGAATTCCTGCGCGCACGCAACTTCGAGTATGTCAACGCCGCACGCGCACTCGGCCTGTCGCACATCAAGATCATGTGGAAGCACATGCTGCCCAACGCGATGGTCGCCACGCTCACCTTCCTGCCCTTCCAGCTCTCCGGCAGCATCGCCGCGCTGACCGCGCTCGACTTCCTGGGGCTCGGCATGCCGCCGGGCTCGCCGTCGCTGGGTGAATTGTTGTTGCAGGGCAAGCGCCATCTGGAAGCGCCCTGGCTCGGCCTCACCGGCTTCTTCTCGGTCGCGGTCATGCTGTCGCTTCTGATCTTCGTCGGCGAGGCCGTCCGCGACGCCCTCGATCCGCGCAAGACGTTCCGTTAGAGGTCCGCCCGTGAGCAAGCGCCCCCTCCTCGACGTCAAAGACCTCTCCGTCGCCTTCCGCGCCGGCAAGTCCGAGCTTGTCGCCGCCGACCGCGTCTCGTTCCGCATTGGCAAAGGCGAGACGGTGGCGCTGGTGGGCGAGTCCGGTTCCGGCAAGACGGTCTCGGCGCTGTCGATCCTGCGCCTCCTGCCCTATCCGGCCGCGCGTCACCCCAGCGGCGAGATTTGGTTCGAGGGCCGCGACCTCCTGAAGCTGCCCGAACCGAAATTGCAGAAGATCCGCGGCGACCGCATCTCCATGATCTTCCAGGAGCCGATGACGTCGCTCAACCCGCTGCACACCATCGAGAAGCAGGTGGGCGAGGTGCTCAGGCTGCACCGGCACATGGATGACGCCAGCGTGCGCAAGCGCGTCATCGAGCTCATGGGCAAGGTCGGCATTCGCGAGCCCGAGAAGCGGCTCAGCTCCTATCCGCATCAGCTCTCAGGCGGCCAGCGCCAGCGCATCATGATCGCCATGGCGCTCGCCAACGAGCCCGATCTCCTGATCGCCGACGAGCCCACCACCGCGCTCGACGTCACCATCCAGGCGCAGATCCTCCAGCTCCTGCAGGATCTGCAGCGCGAGATGGGCATGGCGCTTTTGCTCATCACCCACGATCTGGGGATCGTGCGCAAGATGGCCGAGCGCGTCTACATCATGCAGGGCGGGCACATCGTCGAGGAGAACCGCACCGAGGAGATCTTCACCAACCCGCGCCACCATTACACGCGCCACCTGCTCGCCGCCGAGCCCAAGGGCAAGCCACCGCCTCCGAACGATTCCGCCCCCATCGTCATCGAGACCGACGACCTCAAGGTCTGGTTCCCGATCAAGAAGGGCGCGATGCGGCGCACCGTCGACTACGTCAAGGCCGTCGACGGCCTGTCGCTGAAGCTGCGCGCCGGCCAGACGCTCGGCATCGTCGGCGAATCCGGCTCGGGCAAGACCACGCTCGGTCTCGCCATCCTGCGGCTCATCTCCTCGCAAGGCCCCATCGCCTACGTCGGCAAGCGGATCGATCAGTTGTCGAGCCGCGAAATGCGACCCTTGCGCCGCGACATGCAGATCGTGTTCCAGGATCCCTACGGCGCCCTGTCTCCGCGCCTCTCGGTCAGCCAGATCATCGAGGAAGGTCTGCTGATCCAGAAACCGGAGTTGAGCTACGCCCAGCGCCGCGACCGCGTCGGTGCTGCGCTCAAGGAGGTCGGGCTCGATCCCAACGCGCAAGACCGCTATCCGCACGAGTTCTCCGGCGGCCAGCGCCAGCGCATCGCCATCGCGCGCGCCATGGTTCTGGAGCCCAAGTTCGTGATGCTCGACGAGCCGACGAGCGCGCTCGACATGTCGGTACAGGCGCAGATCGTCGATCTGTTGCGCGACCTGCAAAAGAAACGGGACCTCGCCTACCTGTTCATCAGCCACGACCTCAAGGTCGTGCGCGCGCTCTCCAACCACGTCATCGTCATGAAGAACGGCAAGGCGGTGGAGGAAGGACCGGCGGAGAAGATCTTCTCCGATCCCAAGGAGGACTACACGCGCGCCCTGCTCGCCGCCGCCTTCAACCTCAAAGTGGTGAACCCCAACGTCACCGCCACTTGAGCCCGATTTTCCAGGCGCCCTCCGCGGAGACCGTCACCATGGCCGATGCACCCAAACCCCGCTTGAAGCTCCATCACGCGACCCAGACGCGCTCGGCAGTCGTGCGCTGGATGCTGGAGGAGGTCGGCGAGCCCTACGACCTCGAGGTCCTCGACGTGAGCGCGGGCGATCAGCGCAAGCCAGAGTTTCTCGCCCTCAATCCCATGGGCAAGGTGCCCACGCTTGAGGTCGACGGCGTCGCCATCAGCGAGGCAGCCGCCATCTGCTGCTATCTCGCCGACGCTTTCCCGCAGGCAAAGCTTGCACCCGCGATCGACGATCCCCGCCGCGGGCCCTACCTCAAGTGGCTGTTCTTTGGGCCGAGCTGCCTGGAGCCGGCAATGATCGCAAAGTCCATGGGCAACGATTCGGGACCGCGCGGGCGTGTCGGCTGGGCCGACTTCGACA
>Ga0209347_1002289_pt1 | contig 25926 bp, 21 predicted proteins | sample AutmiccommuBRH23_FD_187382 | JGI IMG/M metagenome (GOLD analysis project Ga0209347, IMG submission 187382) | Deep subsurface microbial communities from Mt. Terri, Switzerland - Autotrophic microbial communities BRH/23 (SPAdes) (version 2) | ecosystem: Environmental > Aquatic > Deep subsurface >...
CCGGCTGCGTCCTGCAGCCGGCTCGGCATTCCGTAGGCTCGGTCGTTAAGAGACAGTAGCAGCCTCCGGTACATTCCGCACGGACTTAAATCACTCCCCCTCACTGCATGTCGCTGTGGGGTCGCTTGAGGGTCGCTTTTAAGGCAGCCTGTCACCATTCTGGCTTCTGACTCCTGGCTTCTGGATTCCGCCGTCTGTAAGACGGCACCGCCGACAAGGCGGTTATTTTATTATCCCCCAATTGGATTAACCCTGTTTTCACACGGAGGGAACCGGTAAAAAAGCCTTTTTAGCTATATTATCTAACGGTGATATAGCCTATAATCTAAAAGAATTACTGAAGGTCGGAATTGTGCAAACAGGGCGGGAGGATTTTTTATGCCGGTGAACGGTGATGTGGGAAGGATTCTCCAACTAATTGAAAAAACGCTGGAAGATCCCATTGGGTATATCCGCCGTCAGAAGTCCGAACGAAGGGTAAAGATAGTGGGTTGGCTTTTGACCGATGTTCCCGAGGAGCTGATTCACGCCGCCGGGGCGCTTCCCTTTGGAATAACCGGCGGCAGCGAAAGTTTTTCCCAGGCTGACGCCCATTTGCAGAGCTGGGCCTGCTCCCTGGCCAGGAGTTGTCTGGAGCTGGGTCTGCAGGGGAAACTGAGTTTCCTGGACGGCCTGATCATTCCCCACACCTGCGATACCACCAGGAACCTGGGAGGTATCTGGAAGCATGCAAGGCCCCTGCCTTTGATGGAAAGCTACCTGATACCCCGTCAGGTGGATAGGCCCAGCGCAAAGTCCTACCTGACAGGGGAGCTGGGCCGTCTGAAAGCCAAGCTGGAGCAGTGCACCCGCACCGGGATCACCGTTAAAAGGCTGCATGACAGCATTGCGCTGTATAACCGGAATCGCACACTAATCAGGAAGCTTTTCAGAAGGCACGTTGATGATCCTGAAACGCTTAACAACCGGGCCGTTTACAACATAATTAAATCCTCCATGATCATGCCCAAGGAGGATCACAACAATCTCTTGAGAGAACTGGATGCCGCCCTGGGAATATATAAAAAGGCCGGAACCACCAAAGGCTATATAAAAATTGCCCTTTCGGGAAAGGTCTGGGAACCCAGGGAAATCATGAACATGCTGGACGGCATAAAGGCTGTGGTGGTGGCCGACGATCTGGCCACCGGCCACCGCTATATTAACGGTGACGTCCGGGAGTCCGGGGATCCAATTGAGGCCCTGGCCCACCGCCAGATTACCCGGATGCCCTTTGCCTGCTATGGATCCGCCCAATTTGAGAGGCGGCGGTTTTTGACCGATATGGTCCGGGAAAGCGGGGCTGCCGGGCTTGTTTTTATTCACCTGAAGTTCTGTGAGCCGGAAAATTTTGATTATCCCGATATGAAATCAGCATGCCAATCGACCGGTATTCCCACCATAAAGATTGAAACTGAAATGGGCAACATGTCTTTAGGACAGATAGAAACACGGCTGCAGGCCTTTTTGGAAGTATTGAGAGGGGGTGCGGATAATGACGGAACGGCCTCCCTTTAAATCCGCCGGCCTGTTAAAGAAACTGATGTCCCGTTACTACGCCAAGGGAAAAGCCGCCAGGGAAAAAGGAATTCCCATTGCCTGGGTGACCGCTGTATTCCCGGTGGAGGTGTTATACGCCGCTGGCATATTCCCATATTACCCGGAGAATTTCGGGACTCTGGCGGCGGCCCGAAAAGTTGCCGCCAAGCTGTCGGCCAACGCTGAGGCCAGGGGGTATTATTTTGACCTCTGCGGCTATGCCCGATGCGGGTTGGGAGACGCTTACGCCGCCGATCACCCGGCGGGAGTCATAGGGCGACCCGACTTGCTGTTCTGCTGCAACACCCAGTGCGGAAGCCTTCCTAAATGGTTCGAGACGGCCGGGAGATTTTATAACGCCCCCTTTTTTCTGCTGGACTCGCCAATGATCGAGACCACTCCCACAACCCTGGGAAAAGAGTATTTTATAGATCAATTGAAGGAAATGATTGATTTCCTGGAGATCCGCACCGGCCAGCCCTTTGATTCTGATCGACTGGCTGAGGTGATGGCGCTTTCCGGGGAGGCCTGCCGTCTCTGGAATGAGATCCTGGACATGGCGGCCCTGCGCCCCGCCCCCTTAGGATTTTTTGACGCCTGTTTCCACATGGCCCCCATATTAACCTGGCGGGGCACCAAGGAGGCGGTTGCCTATTATAAAAATCTGAAGGAGGAACTGGAGCTAAGGCTGGTTAGAAAAATTTATGCTGTTCCCAACGAACGGTACAAGATTTACTGGGATCACAGCCCGGTTTGGCCCAGGCTCAGGTGGTTTGCCGATTATTTCGCCGCTAAGGGCGCCCTGGTGGCGGCTTCCCAGTACACCCACTCCTGGGCCTGGTCCTTTGACACCACCCGCCCTTTGGAAAGCCTGGCCGAGAACTATACTGAGGCCTTTGTAAACCGTGGCTTTGAAAAGCGGGTTCAGATGAAAATTGCCTTTATGAAAAAATACGGCATGGACGGATTTGTGTTTTTTTCCAACCGCAGCTGCAAAAACAATTCCTTCGGGCTATATGACAAGCGTAAGGCAATCAGCAGCAAAACCGGACTGCCGGGGGTGGTTATTGAGGGAGACATGTCCGACCTGAGATTTTTTGCCGAAGAACAGGTTAAGGCAAGGCTGGATGTGCTGTTCGAGCAACTGGGACAAAGGGGAAAATAAATGCTCCAAGCCTGAGTATAAAAAAAGGGGGGAATGTATGCGAAATGTCTGTGTCATAGCTGGTGGTCAGTCCATCTGGGGGGTGCGCAAGGCAACACAGCGGGATATCTTCCAGGAGGCCGGAAAAGCCTGTTTCCAGGACAACCCGGCCGTCAGCAACAAGGATATTGACGGTATTATTGTGGGATCGGCTTACACTGAGCGCTGCTCCTTCCAAACACACTTGGCCCCACTGGTGGCGGAGTATCTGGGGATCCAGCCCAAAAACCTGTGTGTGCGGGTGGAACTGCTTTGCGCCACCGGAAGCAGCGGAATTATACTGGCCTGCGCCATGATCAAAAGCGGCCAGGCCGACGTAGTGATGGTGGTGGGAGGGGAAAAGCTTTATACCCCTCAAAGGTGGGAAATAAACTACAGCGAGCTGGCCTCGGTGGATCATGACTGGGACAGCAGCATGGGTTTGGGGCTGCCTCCGCCGGTTTTTGCCGCAGTGGCCAAACAGCATATGAAGCTCTACGGAACCACCGAGGAACAAATGGCCATGGTATCGGTGAAAAACCGCCGCAATGGGCTGAACAACCCAAAGGGACAGTTCAGGGAGGAAATAAACCTGGAAACCGCCATCAACGCCAAGGCCATAGTACCTCCCATGAAGCTTTACGACTGCTGCCCGGTAACAGACGGCGCAGCGGCTGTAATACTGGCGGCCGAGGAAAAAGCCAAATACCTGACCGACAAGCCATTGGTCTACATAAGGGGAACCGCGCAGGCCAGCCTTCACAACATGTCGGCCAATTTCAGCAACTGGACCACCTGGGAGTCCCTCAGAATAGCGGCCAGGCAGGCTTACACCAAGGCCCGGGTAACGGCCGGGGATATTAATGTGGCCCAGACCCACGACTGTTTTACAATTTCCGAGATAATTGAATACGAGGACCTGGGTTTTTGTGAAAAAGGGGAGGGCGGGTATTTCATCCAGGAAGGAAAATCCGACTTTGGCGGTCAGGTGCCTGTAAACACCGACGGAGGCCTTTTAAGCTGCGGCCATCCCTTCGGGGCCACGGGAATACGCCAGGGTATAGAGATCATGCGCCAGCTCAGGGGAGACGCCGTAAAGCAGGTGGAGGGGGCCCGCATAGGTTTGACCCATAATCTCAGCGGGTTCATTGCCGCCCATACCGTTTTAATCTACGGGAGGGATTTAGAATGAATTCGGCCCTGGAAGGCAAATATGCCGTAACCATGGATATGTACCCCCTGGAAAGTTCTGATTTTAACAGGATCCATCCTTTTTACGATCACCTCAAGGAAGGCCGGCTGACCACCACCAGGTGCCGGGACTGCGGCAAAAAGTCCTTTCCCCCCAGAGTAATGTGCCCTCACTGCATGTCGGAAAATCTTGAATGGGCTGATCTGCCCGTCACAGGCACTGTTTTGGTGGTCACTGAGGAGGAGGTGGGGGTGCCGGTGGGGTTTGAAACCCCCCTGATCCATGCCCTTATAGACCTGAGCGGGGAGCTTAGCCTATTCGCCAGGATTAGGGGCTGCAAGACCGGTGAATTGAAAGAGGGTGATCAGGTAAAGCTGACTGTATTTCCGGTGGATCCCCTGCCCGTCGATGGAAAGAAAGGGGTGGTTATTCTTCAGGAAAGGGTTTTCTTTGCCTTTGAAAAACTTTAAGGGAGAGTATGCTTTGGCTATTTACGAGTTTGAGGGAAAACGCCCTTCCATTGGCAGGGGCAGCTATGTTCATCCCGAGGCTACTATTATCGGCGACGTCACCATGGGAGAGGGGTGCTATGTGGGAGCCGGGGCCCGCATAAGGGGAGACTGGGGGGCGGTGGTTATCGGCCCCGGGTCGAACATACAGGAAAACTGCATAATACACGTTTATCCCAACGAGACAGCCATTCTGGGCCCCAAGAGCCATATTGGGCACGGGGCCATACTGCACACACCCAAACTGGGGGAACACGTGCTGGTGGGGATGGGGGCCGTCATCATGGATTGGGCTGAAATAGGTGATGGCTGCTGCATTGGGGCCGGCGCCCTGATTACCGAAAGAACGGTAATTCCGCCCCGCAAGCTGGTACTGGGTGCGCCGGCCAAGGTGGTGGCCGACATCTCTGAGCAGATGGAACAGTTACTCAATATAGCCACCGGGTTTTATCTGGCCCTTCCCCCCCGCTGCCTGCAGAGCATGAAGGAAATAGATATTGAAGAGGTAATGGAAAAGTAGTTTATTGTTTTTAATTAATGGATTTTTTGATTTATTAAATATCCTTGGGAAACTGGGGAGGTATTAGTTTGATATTAAACGATATCGTCGGGCCGTCACCGCTGGTTTTTGAAAAAGAACAACCGGTTGAGTCTGCTATAGCCGGGCTGGTCTTCCACAAGATGAATGGCGCCCCGGTTTTAGACCGGGGAAAGGTAGTGGGAGTGCTGGTCCTTCTGGATGCCCTTTCTTTCGACTCCAATGTGCCGGTGGGAGAAATTATGCGGGTGGACTTTCCCAGGCTGAAGACCTCGGATCCGGTGGAGGCAATTACCCTGGGGCTGCTTCCGGTTTACCCGGTCATGGATGATCTTGGTTTTTATGCCGGAATTGTTTCCATAAACTCCATCAACGACTTATTACAGGACTCACTCCAGTTTTCCCGCCACCGTACCGAGGTGATATTGGAGTGTACCCACAACGGTATTCTGGCCATTGACATCAACGACACCGTTACCGTGTGCAACAGCGCCGCCGGTCGTCTTTTGGGGATGAACCCGGAGGATGTGGTGGGCAAGCCGGTGAGCAGACTGTTTCCTGTGAGCGAGTGCATACTGCCCCGGGTAATGGACACCGGTCGCCCGGAGTACAGCCGGAAAGTGGTGTTCACCGGGCGTACCATGATATCAAACCATACTCCTCTGGTGATGGAGGGCAGGATAGTGGGAGCGGTGGCGGTATTTCAGGATATGACCGAACTGGAGAGGGTTTCCACGGAACTGGATTCGGTGCGCCATCTGTACAACCAGATGGACACCATTTTTGAGTCCTCCTTTGACGGCATTATGCTTACCGACGCCAATGGCAAGGGGGTACGGATCAACAAGGCGCTGGCCCGTCTGACCGGCCTTGACGAATCCTACTTTGTAGAAAAACCCATAGATGATTTATTAAAAAGAGACATTTTCAGATGCGAGTCGGTGACAATCAAGTCCTTGAGGGAAGGCCGCACGGTTACAGGTGTACAGTATGTCATTCCCACCGACAAGGAGTTGCTGGTAACCGGCAGTCCCATTTATGACAGTGAAGGCAGGGTAGCCGGAGTGCTGACCAATGTGCGCGACATCACCGAATTAAACCAGCTTAAAGAAAAGCTGCGGGAGTCTCAGATGCTGACTGCCCGTTATCACGCCGAACTCTCCCAATTGCTGGTGGAGAAACTCAGACACGACACCGTTATCGCAGAGAGCAGGGAAATGTTGAAACTCCTCAACCTGACCATCCGTGTGGCGCAAACAGACAGCACGGTATTGATTGCCGGAGAGTCGGGGGTTGGCAAGGAAGTTGTGGCCCGGGTCATACATAATACCAGTGAAAGGGCCAAGCACGGCAACCTCATTCAGATCAACTGCGGGGCCATCCCTGAAAACCTGCTGGAGGCTGAACTTTTCGGCTACGAGCCGGGCGCCTTCACAGGCGCCCGCAAGCAGGGCAAGATGGGCCTTTTTGAGCTGGCCCAGAAGGGTTCCATCATGCTGGACGAAATAGCCGACCTGCCGATGAACCTGCAGGTGAAGCTTTTACGGGTATTGCAGGAGCATGAGGTCTACCGCCTGGGCGGCATTAAGCCCATTAAGCTGGATGTGAGGGTAATTGCCGCTTCCAACAAGGATCTGTGGAACTGTGTCATGATGGGAACCTTCAGGGAAGACCTGTTTTACCGGATAAACGTTGTGCCCATTGTCGTGCCGCCTCTGCGGCAGCGGCGGGAGGACATCGTTCCGCTGGCCCTGCATTTTCTAAAGGGGTTTAAAGAAAAATACGGGGTGGAAAAGCGCCTGGAAAACAAGGCCATAGCGGTTTTGGAGGATTATCCCTGGCCAGGTAATGTGAGGGAACTGGAGAATATCATTGAACGCCTGGGGGTGTTTTGTGAAGGCGCAATGATAACTGCGCAGCAGGTGGCTGAGCAGCTTTACCGGGATGAGAAGAAACCTCTGCCGGCGGTGACGGTAAACAGCCTGCTGCCCCTGAAGGAAGCCCAGGAAATGCTGGAAATGGAACTTCTGAATATGGCCCTGGCCAGGTGCAAGACCACCAGGAAGGCGGCGGAGATCCTGGGTATAGCGCATTCCAGCGTGGTACGCAAGGCGGCCCGCTATAAAATGAGGGCGGTGCAGAAGTGGACCAAGATGGCGGAGGTTTAGCCCTTATAACCCGCTGGTAAATGTGAGATACCTTTAAATACCCTGGAAGAAAAGAGTCTGGTCTATCCCAGGCATAGTTGGTGCGGTGGAGCACCAACTATTTTTATCAGAAAACTATTAAAATTCAGTTGAATGGGAATATACTACCGTTTACCACACAAAAAAGACTGTTCAGCGACTGGCCAACCGGCTGGTTTTCTTTTTGCTTGTCTAATATCGTTGAAAGAAAGGAGGGTTTTTATGGAATCATCGCAGATTAGTTTTCCTGAAAGATTTAATGTGGCCGAACACTTTGTTGACCGGAACGTAACTCTGGGCCGCGGGGAAAAAACAGCCATCTATTATGGGGAGGAAAAAATCACTTACAGGGAAATTCTGGAAAATGTAAACCGCACCGGTAATGCGCTGAAATCGTTGGGAATAGGACTGGAGGACAGGGTGCTGCTGCTTCTCCAGGACTGTCCGGAGTTTGCCTACAGCTTCTTCGGCGCCATAAAGATTGGAGCCGTGCCCATCCCCACCAACACCCTGCTAAAACCGGGGGATTACCGCTACCTGTTGAATGACAGCCGGGCCAAGGCGCTGGTGGTCAGCCATGAGCTGCTTCCCGCCATTTTAGAAGTGGCCAAAGATTTGATTTATTTAAAGCACATTTTGGTGGTGGGTGACCCGGCTATAAACACCATCAGCTTTAATAATTTAATAAAGGATTCCTCAAAGGATCTTACAGCCGCCGACACATCACCGGACGACCCGGCTTTCTGGCTGTACAGCTCCGGCACCACAGGGTTTCCCAAGGGCGCCGTGCATCTGCACCACGATATGGTTTACTGTGCGGAAAACTATGCCAGGGGTGTGCTGGGCATACACGAGAACGACATCACCTTTTCCGTGCCCAAACTTTTTTTTGCCTACGGACTTGGCAACGGGCTGTATTTTCCATTTCATGTGGGGGCCTCCGCTGTCCTGTCACCGCAGCGCCCCACTCCGGAGCACGTCTTTGAGGTGATCAGCAGGTATAAGCCTACGCTTTTCTTTGGCGTTCCCACTTCCTACGCCTCCCTCCTCCAGCTGGAGGGCGCCGAAAAGAAATACCGCCTGGGGTCCGTAAGGAACTGTGTGTCAGGAGGAGAAGCCCTTCCCCCGTCAATTTTTAAGCAGTGGAAAGAAAAATTCGGCCTGGAGATACTGGACGGCATCGGATCTACAGAAATTCTTCATATTTTCATAAGCAACCGGCCGGGGAAAGCCAAGGCCGGCAGCAGTGGCCTGCTGGTGCCGGGTTATGAAGCCAGGATAGTGGATCTGGGCGGCAACCTGCTGCACCAAGGCGCCGTAGGCATCTTGATGATAAAAGGAGAAAGCGTCGCCTCCTACTACTGGAACAAACACCAGAAAACAAAGGAAACCTTTATAGGCGAATGGATCAACACGGGCGACTACTACTACCAGGATGAGGAAGGATTTTTCGTATATGTCGGCCGTGGTGATGACATGATCAAGGCCGGCGGAATATGGGTTTCACCCATTGAGGTGGAAAATGCCCTGATGTCTCACCCGGCGGTGCTGGAATGCGGTGTGGTGGGCTGTCAGGATGATGAGGGACTGATTAAGCCAAAGGCCTACGTAGTGTTTAAACCAAATATAACGCCCACCGCATCGCTTTTGGAAGAAATCAAGCTGCACGTCAAGTCCAGCATCGCCCCGTACAAGTATCCGCGCTGGATTGAAGCGGTGGATGAACTGCCCAAGACCGCCACGGGCAAGATACAACGGTTTAAGCTGCGTCAGATGGATCAGGTAAAAGCCAGTGGTGTTTAAGCAAAAAAAAAATAAAGGAGGCGGCTTATGAGTAATCCCAATTCTCCCAACAGAGGGGCGATCGGCGCTTTTGTCTTTATCATGGCTGTATTTCTCATGATTATTCGGGTTGACTGGTGGTGGTGGGGTAAAAAGGTGGAGCCGCTGGTTTTTGGCTGGCTTTCTTATCCAATGTTATACCAACTGGGGATCTGGCTGGCGGGCTACGGATTGGTGGCCATTACAGTCAAGTACCTGTGGGTTGAGCCCGGAGAATGAAAGTACTGAATAAAATTAGTTTTGCCTTTGGAGTTTTCATAAATTTATAAACATTCAGCAAAAAGGAGGGTAACAATGGATAGGGATGTTTTTGCAGTCATAACAATGATGGTTATCTATACGCTCTTTATCGTGGCAATTGGCTTGTGGAGCACCAAGTACTCCAAAAAAACCCTTGAAGATTACGCCATGGCCAGCCGGGAGTTCAAAGCCCTGGTGCTGTTCGGAAGTGTATTCGGCGCCAATATCTCGGCGGTAACGCTGATCGGCATACCCGGAGGCGCCTATCACCGCGGGTGGATTATGTGGCCCTACTTCGTCACCGCTTGGGCCTGGCTGACACCGCTCCTGTTTTACGCCCTGGGAAGCCGGGCCTGGGTAATCGCCCAGAAATTCGGTTACATGACCATTTCGGAAATGATCGGCGGCAGGTGGAAGAGTAAGCCTCTGGCTTATATAACCAGTGTAATTTTATTAATCTATACCATTCCATACCTGATGATTGGCCTTCAGGGAGGCGCAATAACCCTGGAGGTGCTGACCAAAGGAGCCATTCCTTACTGGATGGGCGCCCTGATAGTTACCGTGGTGGTGGTCTATTACCTTCTGGTTGGAGGCATGCGCGGGGCTGCCTGGGTTAACACCTTTCAGACCGCGGTTTTCCTGGTTGGAGGTATTGCCATTTTCCTTATAGTGGCGTTTGTCCTTGGCGGGCCGGCGGAGTCCACAAAGGCAGTGGCCGAAAAATATCCTGAGCTCCTAACCAGGGAAAAAATGCCATGGCAGGTGTTTTTCAGCTACGGGTTTATTGTAAGCTCTGCTGCGGCGATGTTTCCACAGGTGTTCATGAGACTTTTGACCGGAAAAAGTCCCAAGAGTCTCAAGCAAATGGCTTTATTGTACCCGGTAGGGGGATTACTGATATTTTTTGCCATGGCTTACGTGGGCATGTGGGGTAAACCCATCTTTCCAAACCTGGTGGGCGCCCAGTCCGACGGAATACTGCCCATGCTGCTGGCTCAATTCACTTCTCCCTGGATTACCGGGCTGCTGGGCGCCGCTGTGTTCGCGGCCCTGATGTCCACCATGGATTCCCAGTTGATGGCGGCCGTAACCATTATCGTTAAGGACTTTCTGGTGGGTAAAAAGAACATGTCCGATGAAAAAACCGTTATCATCGCCAGGTGGCTGGTGCTGGCGCTGGCGGCGATATCCTACGGTCTGGCCCTGGGTAAATTTGCCGGGATCATCAAGATCATTGAGTTTGCCTTCGCCGGCTTTGCCCTGTTATGGGTGCCCATGGTGGGGGCTCTGTACTGGCAGCGGTGCACACTGCCGGCAGCCATTATTTCCATGATTGTTTCCCAGGCGGTTTTAATTTCCCTGACCCTTGGCTGGCTGCCCAAAAGCCTGAACTTCGGCATGCTGCCCGGCGTCCCGGCAATGCTGTTGGGCTTTGTGCTGCTTGTGGCGATATCTTACCTTACCCCGGCCCCTTCCGAAGACTCAAAGGAATATTTCCGGGTTATTAAGGATGCCTATAGAAGTAAAAAAGAGTTCTAAGCAAAGCGGCAATTCAATATCCGCCAAGCGGTAAAAATGCGCCTGTCCCGGCGTGTTGCTGATAGTGCGCCGGGACAAGGGTGTTTTTTTGCCCGGTCAAGTCAAGAATTATATCCATTGCAGAGCAGGCCACGCAGATTTTAAAGGGGGTTTGAAATGTCTATTCGGAGTAAGATTGCCATTGCCTTCACCTTGATTATTTCCATTTTTTTTGTATCGTCAGCCGTTTCGAGGTACAAAGTAAACGAGGCCCTTTCCGACCTGAACAAACTTACCCATGAAATCCAGCGTTTTGCCCAACTGAAGCAGGTTCAATATAATATGGTGATGCAAACCGCATCAGTTCGGGGTTTTATGTACTACAAACAAGAAACCTTTGTGGACCTGGTTAAAAAACACACCGAGGACAATAAGGCGATCATACAGGATATGATCGATACCGCCAGGAATGATTCAATCAGGAACAAAATTATCGCAATGAAAGAAATACAGGTTAGAATGGAATCTTTAACACTGCAGAAAGTTATGCCTTTAATAAAAGAAGGTAAGGAGAAAGAGGCCAACGCATTGGCAAGGGCTGAGGGGGTGCCAACCTCCCAAAGCTTTAACAAGTTGATGGCGGAGCTTACCTCTGAGAGCTCCGACACCTTGTCCTCCACCTTAAAAAAGGTTGACGATGATATCAACATTGTCAGCCAATCGAACTTGGTCGCAATAATTGTGTCAGTGATTTTTGGTATTACTGTGGGCTTACTGTTGTCCCGCACCATTTCCCGGCCGGTGCAGCAGGTGGCGGCAGAAGCCTCCAGGATCGCTGCGGGTGACCTAACCGGAGAGGAAATCAAGGTAACAACAAGGGACGAAGTGGGCCGACTGGCAGGAGCTTTTAACACCATGCTGGCAAATCTGAAGGAAATCACCGGGCTGCTGCAGGAAAAATCCATGATTGTGACCTCTTCTTCCAGCCAACTTTCGGCCAGCGCCGAAAATGTTGCCGCCGGAGCTACTGATACAGCTTCCACTGTCAGTGAAATCGCCGGCACGGTGGAACAGGTTGCCTCCAACGCCCGGCACATTTCCGAAACATCCCAGGAAGCCAACAGGTATGCCATGGAAGGCCGCCAGGGTATTAACCAAATTGCTTCCGAAATGCAGGGAATTCAAAATGTTACCGCGTCCAGCGGAAAAATAATCCACGGATTGAACGAGTCCTCCGGCAAAATATCTCAGATTGTGGATTTGATCACCCAAATCGCCGAACAGACCAATTTGCTTGCCTTAAACGCCGCCATCGAGGCGGCCAGAGCCGGGGAACAGGGCCGCGGCTTTGCGGTGGTGGCCGAGGAGGTAAGGAAACTGGCCGAGCAGTCGGCCGGGGCGGCCAAAGAAATATACAGCTTGGTCCACAACATCCAGCAGGAATCCCAAAAGGCCGTCCTTAGCATGGACGAGGGTATTGCCAAGGTGGAGGCCGGGTCCCGGGTAATAAACCACGTGGGAAGCACCTTTGAAAAAATCATAGCTGCCGTTCAGAATCTGGTGTCTGAAATCAAGTATGTGGCTTCGGCTACCGATGATATCTCCTCAGCCATACAGAATCTGGCGGCGACATCCGAAGAACAAACGGCCACCATTGAGGAAGTCACTTCCACCTCACAGCAGCTGGCTAAGATGGCGGAGGACTTGGAAGTTCTAGCCAAGCGGTACCGCTTAACTAAGTTATAATATGAAATATTTAAAGACAGTTAACGCTGAAAAGCCCCTGGCGTCAACGAGCCCGTCCCCCGGAAACGAGAGGGCGGGCTTTAATTATCCAAAAGGATTAACACTTTTTAGCTACCAGTTTAATTCATAAAACACTCTTTGTGGTGATGGCGCATCTTCTCATCCTGAAATACAATAATTTTTAATCAGTGAATTTTTTGATAAATTATTTCTATGAACCGGTCAGAAGGTGTTGGCGGCAAGGAAGTCGGCAGAATTATATTTACCGGGAAAAAAGCGGACAGGCCTTATTTCCTGCAAGCATTCACCTCTTTGTCCGGACTGTGCAGTTAGCAGATTTGCAGTAATATTGCAAATCTGCTGTCCAGAGATTGTCCATTGAATTATAATGAATGGGAAATAGTGCCTGCATGGGCACAGCGGTGGATAATTTTTTTTCGTAAATTTATAAATATTTTGGGGGTATGGGCTGATGGGAAAATCGGTAATTTTAAGCGCAGTCAGAACGCCTTTCGGCAGGCTGGGCGGAGGGCTGTCCTCCCTCAGAGCCATAGAGCTTGGCGGTCTGGTGATCAGGGAGGCGGTAAAGAGGGCCGGCATAGAAGATACCGCCACCGACAATGTCATTATGGGCATGGTTCTGCAGGGTGGGGCCGGGCAAATCCCTTCACGCCAAGCCACCGTCTATGCCGGACTGCCGTGGGAGGTGCCGTCTGAAACCATCAACAAGGTATGCGCCTCCGGACTTCGCAGTGTGACCATGGCGGATCAGTCCATCAGGGCCGGAGATGCCCGGGTTATTGTGGCCGGCGGCATGGAGAGCATGAGCAATGCGCCTTATTTTGTCCGGGCCAGATGGGGGCTGCGCATGGGCGACGAAAAATTTATCGACCTGATGGTCCACGACGGCCTGTGGTGTGCCTTCCACAACAAGCACATGGCCGTGCATGGCGGCAAGGCGGCCCGGGAATACAATATTTCCCGGGAGGAACAGGACCGGTGGGCACTGAGAAGCCACGTTCTGGCCGTTAAAGCGCAGGATGGGGGGCTCCTTGACGATGAGATCGTTCCTGTGACCGTTCCCCGGAAAAAAGATGATCCCGTCCTGATCTCCAGGGATGAATGCCCCCGTCGCGACACCTCCATTGAAGCCCTGAGAAAACTGCCGCCTGTATTTGATCCGGAAAACACGGTGACGGCAGGCAACGCACCGGGTGTAAACGACGGAGCCGGGGCTCTGGTGGTGGCCTCGGAGGAAAAGGCGGCGGAAATGGGGATACGTCCTCTGGCAACCATAATAGGGCGCGCTTCGGTTTCGCAGGAAGCTTCATACATAGCCGCTGTGCCCGGTTTTGCTATCAAAAAGCTGCTTTCGGTGACGGGCATGAATGTGAATCAGGTTGACCTCTTTGAAATCAATGAGGCTTTTGCGGCGGTGCCCCTGGTCAGCGCAAAGATAGCCGGTATTGATCATGACAGGATTAACGTTAACGGCGGCGCAGTGGCCTACGGCCACCCTATTGGCGCCAGCGGGGCAAGGATCCTGATCACTCTGATTGGTGAACTCCGCCGCCGGGGCGGCGGAATAGGCGTTGCGGCCATTTGCAGCGGAGCCGCCCAGGGAGATGCAGTTATGCTAAAGGTTGATAATTAGCGTTGTGTCGCAGGTTTTGCGAATGGTTTGTATTAGATTTTAGCGCATTTGCAACAACCGCTGCAAATGCGCAAGCGCCGGATACCCTTATTAAACCTTTTGATAAAGTGATCTATTATACTGAGGTGTTTAGGAGGGTATATGAAATTATTAACCTCTGAGCTTAATAAAAGCCTGCAGGCTTTTATTGACGCTCTCCCCGATGGCGCAATGATTTTAAATGCCGAGGGAATTATTGAAATGGTTAACCATGCCCAGGAAGCGCTTGTCAATAACAGTAAAGTTAAACTTTTGGGTCAGACAATGTTTGATTTGGTCCGCGAGGGTGTCTACAGTGACCCGTTGGTGGATTTGGTCCTGAAAAGAAAAAAATCCGTTACCCATATACAGCATACCCAGCTTCAGACCTGTTACATGGTAACAGGCGCCCCAATAGTGGATGCCAAAGGGAATATTTCCAATATTATTGTTTATACCAAAGATGCCACAAGCTTACATCTCCTGCAGCAGCAATTGGAACAGACCCAGCAATTAACCCAAAAATATTCTTCGGAGCTGACCGAACTGCGGGTACAAAGCTTAAAAGATCTGGATATCGTGGCAAATTCAAAAGCAATGAAAGATCTTTTTGAACTGTCACTGCGTGTGGCCCGCGTTGATTCTACCGTTTTAATTTTAGGGGAATCAGGGGTGGGCAAGGAAATTCTGGCCAAAAACATTCATGACCACAGTTCGCGCAACCTGGGCCCCTTTATAAAAATAAACTGCAGCGCCATTCCGGAAAGCCTGATTGAGTCGGAGCTTTTCGGCTATGAGGTCGGCACTTTTACAGGCGGCAAAAAAAGTGGAAAAGCAGGTTTATTTGAACTGGCGGATAACGGAAATATATTCCTGGATGAAATTGGCGACCTGTCACTTTCTTTGCAGCCTAAACTATTAAGGGTTCTTCAGGAAATGGAGGTGATCCGCCTCGGCGGGTCAAAGCCGCGAAAGATAAATGTGCGTATCATCGCAGCTACAAACAAGAATTTAAAGGAACTGGTCGAACGGAATCTTTTTCGTGAAGACTTGTTTTTCCGCCTGAATGTGGTGCCCATTACCATTCCCCCGCTGCGGGAGCGAAAGGAAGATATTGTCCCCTTAATATATTTTTACAAGGAAAAGTTTTCAAAAAAATATAAAATTAAAAAGGAATTTTCCAATGAAGTTCTGAATGCGCTTTTATCCTACGATTGGCCGGGTAATGTACGCGAATTAAAAAATGTTGTGGAAAGGCTGCTGATTATTTCATCCGGAAATGAGTCAACTTTGAAGCTGGATGATTTACCGGCTGACTTGCTGCAAAAAACAATGTGTTTTCGTTCCAGCATTATTGTTAACGGCATACTGCCCATTAAAAAAGCTGTTCTGGAGGTGGAAAGACAGCTCATTGAGCAGGGGATGGCAAGGTACGGCAGCACTTCCAAGGTCGCTGACGTTTTGGGAGTGCATCAGACCACTGTTATTCGCAAACTTGCCAAAGCAACAAAGAAATAATCTGATAATGGCCCGGATGAGTCTCTTTTGCATAAATGCAGGGAGATTTCCTTTTTGCAATGGTCTGTTTTCTAATTCAAAATTAAATTCATGCCACACCGTCCCTGAAATAGAGCTCGAAAATAGTTATTGGCAAAAGGTCAGTTAAATCGTAGAGGTCAAGAATGACCCGGGTGGCGGGGAGGATTATTTCACTTATATGGTCAGGCATTCTGTATTGGCGCTGGAGTTTGTATTTGGCACAGGAATTGCTAGTAATGTTTAAAGGTCATATTTCAGGAAACAGGTAAATGCGGTCCGGTGCATTACAAGTTTTAAAACCGGCAAAAAATTAAAAGGGGGTTAAAATTATGGAAGTCAATAAGATCCTGGTGGTTGGTTCGGGGCAGATGGGCAGCGGGATAGTTCAGGTTTGTGCGGAAGCGGGTCTATCTGTATATATGTTTGACAGCAACCGGGCTGCCATGGAAAAGGGCCTGGCAACTGTCGACAGGTTCCTCAGCCGGGCTGTGGAAAAAGGAAAGCTGATGGCTGATCGGAAGAAAAGCATAATGGACAACATTACCACCTTAAATGACCTGAAAGAAGTTCCGGACATCGACTTGGTAATAGAAGCGGTGGTTGAAAAAATGGAGGTAAAGCAGCAGATACACGCACAGCTGGATAGCGTATTGAAGCCGGAAACCATTCTGGCGTCCTGCACCTCGGCCCTTCCGATCAGTGAAATGGGATCGGTGACAAAACGCCAGAACAAATTCGTCGGCATCCACTTTCATAACCCGGTGCCGGTGATGAAACTGGTAGAGATTATCAGGGGTATGGAGACAGACGACGACACCTATAAAACTGCGTATGACTTTGTCCTGAAGCTGGGTAAAACTCCGGTGGTGGTGAAGGACGTGCCCGGCTTTATTACCAACCGGGTAAAAATACCCGAGCTTGTGGAAGCGATCCGGGCTTACTCGGAGGGTATCGCCACGGCAAAGGATATCGACACCGCCTTCAGGGACGGCTTTGGCTATCCGTTGGGCCCCCTGGAGCTGTGCGACTTTATCGGCCTGGATACACTGCTGCATATCATGAATGACTTATATGACAACTATGCCGATACCAGATTTTTCCCGCCCCCGCTGCTTAAAAAACTGGTCAGCCTGGGTTACCTCGGGCGGAAGACCGGGCGCGGGTTTTACGATTATTCCGCAAAAAAATAACGCATTGTATCTCTCATTAAAAAGGCCGGCAGGGATATCCCCGGAAGAACGGAGGAGTGCTGAAGTTGGATTTTGAATCTATTCAACTGGAAAAGGACGGCGCCGTAGCCGTGGTTTTCCTGAACCGACCGGAGTCGCGGAACGCCCTGAATAAGGAGCTGCGCGCCGAGCTCAGAAATGTGATGGCTGACCTGGCCAAGGATGACGACGTCAGGGCGGTTGTGATTACAGGCAGGGGGAAGGCATTTTGTGCCGGCGGCGACCTGAGGGCAATGGGAAACTTAAAACCGGGCCAGGGCAATAAACTGGTGCGCAATGGCTGTGAACTGGTGCATATTATTCGCGGCATGCAAAAGCCGGTGATAGCGGCAGTCAACGGGAATGCTTTCGGCGCCGGCTGGAGTATAGCCCTGGCCTGTGATTTTGTTGTTGCCGCAGAGGGCAGTATGTTTTCCCAGGCCTTTGTCAAGGTGGGGTTGATTCCCGACAACGGGAGCATGTATCTGCTGCCCCGGGTTATCGGTTTACCCAAGGCCAAGCTGTTAATGATGACCGGAAGCGCAATCAGCGCTGGTGAAGCCCACGCCCTTGGTCTGGTAAACAAGGTGGCGCCGCCGGGCGAATTACTTCCTGCAGCCATGGAAATGGCGCAGGAACTGGCCCGGGGTCCCTCCCTGGCGCTGGGCTATATGAAAACCATATTAAATCAGACCTATGAAAAGGATTTCCAGACCATTCTTGACGCCGAGGCGTGGGCACAGGATATATGCCTGCAAACAGAGGACCACAGGGAAGGGGCGAGGGCTTTTTTTGAAAAGCGCACACCCGGATTTACCGGTAAGTGAAAGAGGAGATATGCAGACTTAGACCACACCGGGCTGCTGAGGGCAGGCTGGTCCAAGGAAAGGGTGCTGACGGTCTACTGTTCGGCCATGGCCCGCCGGGTGATATCGTTTTTGGATCGCAACGGAATAGATTAAAACTGGGGTGAAGTTCCCTCCATATATACCGGTAGCTGGCGCCGGGTGCCAAATATTAACGGAAGGAACGGGGACAAATGTATTTTGAATTGTCCAAAGAACAGAAAATGACCCGGGAAAAAGTAAGGGAATTTGCCGAAAATGAGATCGCCACCATGGTTCAGAACGAGGATGAGTTTGCCTCATACAACCGGTCATTTTTATCCAAGATAGGCCTCTTGGGCGTACTGGGGATCTGTATTCCAAAAAAGTACGGGGGCAGCGGGCTGGACTATAACTGCCTGGCCATCGCCTGCGAGGAACTGGAAAAAGAAGACACCGGCGCGCGCCTGACCATCACCACGCATGTGGCGGCCTTTGCCCTGACCCTGTTGCAGTGGGGTACTGCGGACCAAAAGCACAGGTATCTGGTTCCGGCCACCAAGGGGCAGGTCATTGGGGCGTTTGCCATCACTGAGAGCCAGGATGGATCCGATATTAACAATATAAGCACTACAGCCGTAAGGGAAGGGGATTATTACATTTTGAACGGCACCAAAATGTGGGTGTCGTTAATCAATGTGGCCGATGTTTTCCTGGTCTTTGCCCGCACCGGTCCCGCCGGGGACAAAAAAAATATTTCATGTTTTATTGTGGACGGCAATTTTCCGGGGGTGCAAACACAAAATATTTATGGAAAGATGTATATCCGTCTGGCTGATACCGGCCAGCTGATCTTAAATAATGTGCGTGTGCCTGTTGAAAACATGCTGGGTGAGGAGGGTGAAGGTTCAACCATTGCCTTTAGCAGTGTAGACAATGCCCGCTTCACTGTGGCGGCGGGCGCCGTGGGAGTAATCCAGGGGTGCCTGGATGCCAGCGTTAAGTATGGCCGGGAAAGGCAGGCATTTTGCCAGCCAATCGGCAGGTTGCAGTTGGTGCAGTCCATGATTGCCGAAATAGCGGCCGGCGCCGAGATCGCCAGGTTGCTGGTGTATAAGGTGGGCTGGCTGAAAAACGAGGGTAAACAGTGCGGCCGGGAAACAGCTTTGGCCAAGTGGTATGCTTGCGATGCAGCGTTTAAAGCGGCCTCCCACAGCATTCAAATTCACGGGGCCTATGCTTATTTAAACCGCTACCCGCTGGAAAGGTATCTGCGCAACGCCAAGGGGGCCATGATATACACCGGCACCAGCGAAATCCAGGAAATAATTTTGGCCGAATATGCCCTGGGCTTCAGGGAAAATAAAATATTGCGCATGCAACTGCCCAGTTGGCCTTTCGAGGAAGATGACTGATCAGAACAGAAACATTTTTGAATAGATTTTAGAAAAAGGGGTGGTTGTATTGGCCGGGATTGTTGGTTATGGGGCATATATACCCGGATTGCGGATTACAACCAAAGAAATCAAAACGGTATGGCCATCGGCCGGTAATGTTGCGGGCGTTAATGAAAAGGCTGTGGCTGATTTTGATGAAGATGCCGTAACAATGGCTGTTGCGGCGGCGGAGCGGGCGCTGGCGCACGCCGGGGTGGAGGCGGAAAAAGTGGGGGCTGTTTATCTGGCCAGCGCGTCAGTCCCCTGTGAGGAGAAGTCAGCGGCGGCGGTGATCCAGGCGGCGTTAGGCGTCCCGGCGGAAGCCCTGGCGGTTGACCTTGGCCGTACCACCCGGGCTGGGACGGTGGCGCTGATCAACTGTCTTGCCTTGGTGCGTACCGGGGAGATCAGCCTGGGCCTGGTGATTGCCAGTGATAACCGGCTGGCCAGGGCCGGGGATATGTTGGAGCAAAGTCTGGGTGCCGGGGCGGTGGCCCTGGTGGTGGGAAAAGAAAAGGTGATTGCCGGGATTTTAGGGTCGGCTTCCTACACCAGCGAGTTTACCAACATGTGGCGCCCCTGCGGGGAGAGGATGATCAGGCGGCATGACGACAGCCGCCTGGAAAAGGAGTGCGGCTACCAGCAGGCGGTAGTTAGTGCGGGGCAGTCCCTGATGTCCCGGCTGGGCTTGAAGGGATCTGTGTTTAACTACCTGACCGCTGCAGAGCCGGATGGCCGGAGTATTCAGGCGGTGGCCAAACTGCTGGGAATCCCTGCGGAAGCGGCCATCCCGGCCAACCTGGCGCCGCTTTTGGGAGATACCGGCGCAGCGGCCCCGCTGTTGGGTTTGGTGACCGTCATGGAACGGGGGATGCCGGGCGAGAAGGCGCTGGTAATAAGTTACGGTTCGGGGGCTGGAAGCGATGCCCTGGCGGTGAATCTGACCGGGGACCTTGCCGCCAGGAAAGAACTGGCGGTCACCCTGGCCGAGGTAACCGGTGAAAAAACCTACCTGAGTTATCCGGCCTATGCCAAGCGGGTGGGGCTGATTTCAGTGCCGCCGGCTCTGCCAGATCCCGTTTCCGGTTACGGTACCCAGCCGGGGATGATCCGGGACATAGAATACCTGCTGGGGCTAAAGGCCCTGGAGTGCAGCAGCTGCGGATCCTTGAACTACCCTTACCGGGACTATTGCATTGATTGTCGCGGACAGTCGTTTAAAAAGGTGAATCTGCCCCGCCGCGGCCGCATTGTGACCTATAACACCCAGTACGTGTCGCCCATCGGCCCCGAGGAAGTTCCCATCGTGGTCTGTACGGTAAAGCTGGATGGCGCCGGCGGAGTGCGCGGGGGCAAGGTCAGCGGATCAATGTTGCCCGTTGACACTGCCCAGGTAAAAATCGGTATGCCGGTGGAATTGGTTTTCCGGCGGTGCGGTGAGGAATTGGGGTTGCCGAAGTACGGCTACAAGTTTAAGCCATTGCCTGAAACGGCGGCATTTAAGGGGGATCATAATTATGGCGGGTAAAAAGAACTTCAAGGTGGCTGTTATCGGTGCCGGCATGACGGATTTTGGCGAGCTGTTCCACCAGAGTTACGATGATATGATTGTGGAGGCCTACCGCAACTGTCTGAAGAGCGTAGACAAGGGGATCGACGAAGGGGACATCCAGGCTGCCTGGCTGAGTACCGTCCAGGGAAGCCTGATCCGGCGCGAACTGATATCAGGTTCCTCTCTGGCCGAACCGCTGGGCTTGCTGTCCATCCCGGTGACCAGGATCGAGAACCTCTGCGCCTCGGGAAGCGACGCCATCCGCAATGCGGCCTGCGCCGTGATGGCGGGAATTTACGAGACAGTACTGGTGGTGGGCGCCGAAAAAATGCGGGACGTGCCTTCCCGGGCCAGCCTGGTGGCCAACCGGGGAATCATGTCGCATCTCTGGTGGCATCCAAGGGGCGCCACGGCCCCGATGGTTTTCGGCCAGAACGGAACCGCCCACATGCATGCCTATGGCACCACCAGGGAACACTTTGCCAAGGTGGCGGTTAAGAACCACCGGCACGGCGTAATGAATCCCCATGCTTTTTACCGGGTTGAGATCACCGTGGAACAGGTTCTAAGAGCCCCTATGGTATCCTGGCCACTGGGGCTTTATGACTGCTGTCCCACCACGGACGGAGCTGCGGCGCTCATACTGACCACTCCGGAACGGGCCCGGCAGTATACCGATAAGCCGGTTTTCCTGATTGGCACCGGGTTGGGGGTGGATGTGGCTCATTCACACCTGCGCAGCACCTACACGGAATGGCCGGCCACCATCAGGGCCGGGCAAGAAGCCTATGATATGGCCGGGGTCAAGTCCCGGGATATCGACGTGGCGGAACTGCATGACTGTTTTACCTGCACTGAATTGATCACCTACGAAGATCTCGGTTTTTGTGAAAAAGGACGGGGAGGAATGTGGATCGATTCCGGCGGCCCTTGTTTCGGGGGTGAAAAGCCCTGTAACGTCAGCGGCGGCTTAAAGGCCAAAGGGCATCCCGTGGGAGCCACCGGGGTGGCCCAGGCTTGCGAAATCTTTGAGCAGTTGCGGGGGGAGGCCGGACAGCGCCAGGTGTCCGGCGCCAGGCTGGGTCTGACCCACAACATCGGGGGAGCCGGGCAGCTAAGTTGCGTAAATATCTACAGTAACCAATGAATTAGTTATAGCCGGTTGGTGACAGCTTGAATTGGAGGGATGACCGTTGTTTCAGTTAACTGAGGAACAGGTGCAGGTTCAGGCCATGGTCCGCCGTTTTGCCGAAAATGAGCTGGCACCGTTTGCAGATGAGTGGGAAGAAAAGGCCTACTTTCCCCGCAGTGTCTTCGAGAAGATGGCGGAACTGGGTTTGGCAGGCATGTATTGTTCCGGGGAATATGGCGGTTCGGATTTAGACAAGGTAACCGCCGCCCTGATCGGGGAGGAATTGGGACGGGTACACAGGGCTATGGGTTTCATTTTCATCCATAACATGGTGCTGGAGATTATTTACGGCCATGGGACGGAAGAACAGCGCCGGCGCTGGTTGCCGCCGCTGGCGTCAGGAGAGATGCTGGCGGCCTTCGGGCTGACCGAGCCCGGCGCCGGGTCGGACGCCGCCAGCATCCGCACCAATGCGAAGCGGGACGGCGACCACTATGTTTTAAACGGGCAGAAGTGTTTTATTACCAATGCGGATGTGGCCGACGTGATCACCATTGCCGCCAAAACCGACCCGGGGGCGGGAGCGCGGGGAATCGGGATATTTATAGTACCCAAAGGCACTCCCGGCTTGTCGGTGCCCAAGGTGGAAAAAACAATGGGGGTCCGCAGTACGCACATCTGCGAGGTGGTCCTGGAAGATTGCCGGGTACCGGCTGACCAGTTGGTGGGAGGCGTGGAAAACAAGGGCTTCTCCATGCTGATGAAGGGCCTGGAGGGCGGGCGGATCACCAACGGCGCCCTGGCGCTGGGCGTTGCCCAGGGGGCCTACGAGATTGCCCGGGACTACGCCCGGCAAAGAAATGCCTTTGGGAGCCCCATTGCATCACTGCAGGGGATACAGTTCATACTGGCCGACATGGCCACCGAAATTGAAGCAGCCCGGTGGTTGGTCCGCTATGCCGCTTGGCGCAAAGACCAGGGCCTGCAGGGCGGCATGCACTCCTCCATGGCCAAGCGCTATGCGGCCGATCTGGCCATGCGGGTGACCACGGACGCCGTGCAGGTGCTGGGCGGTTACGGCTACATCCAGGATTATAAGGTTGAGCGGATGATGCGGGACGCCAAGATGACGCAGATTGTGGAGGGCACCAGCCAGATTCAGCGCACCATTATCGCCCGGGAAATACTTAAGGACTAGATTAAAGAGGGGAGGGCCGGTGGGGCTGTTTCCCCCGGACGGAGGATAAATGGAGATAAAAACTTTGACAGTGATCGGCGCCGGCACTATGGGCCGGGGCATTGCCCAGATGGGCGCCGTGGGTGGTTATGACGTTTTCCTGGTGGACACGGATGAAAAGATTCTCCAGAGCGCCATCCAGATGATCGAAAAGAATCTGCAAAAGGGAGTGCAACTGGGTAAGGTTTTGCCGGAAGCGCAGGAAGCGGCCATGAAACGGCTTAAAGCCACCACCGACCGCACCTTGGCGGCAAGTGCGTCGGATTTTGTGATTGAGGCCGTCCCGGAGATAATCACCCTGAAAATAGAAATATTCAGGGATCTGGACCGCACCTGCCCACCCCACGCCATTCTGGCCACCAACACATCGGGCCTGAGCGTAACTGAAATTGCCGCCACCACAGGCCGGCCGGATAAGGTAATCGGGATGCATTTCTTTAATCCGGTGCATCTGATGAAGCTGATTGAAATCATAAGGGGGCTGGAAACCTCTGACGGGACCATGGCTGCCACCGAAAGCGTGGCTGTCAGGATGGGTAAGGAAACGGTGGAGGTGAACGAATTCCCGGGTTTTGTCACCAGCCGGATCAACGCCATGATTGGCAATGAGGCTTTTTATTTGCTGCAGGAAGGGGTAGCCAGCGCAGAAAACATAGACAAGGCCATCAAGCTGGGCCTGAATCACCCCATGGGACCGCTGGAACTTGGCGACCTGGTGGGCCTGGATGCGCGCCTGCGGGTTCTGGAACACCTGCACGCCACTCTGGGAGAAAAATACCGCCCCTGCCCGCTGATGGCGAAATACGTCAAGGCCGGGCGGCTGGGCCGGAAAACCGGTCGGGGAGTGTATGACTATACCGGAAAATAAACTTCCCGTCCGGAAGTTGTAAAAAGTTAAAGGGGGAAAGCCCTATGCAGAGTAAAATGCTGCTTTACGAAGAGTTGGAACAAAAAGTGGCGCTGATAACCATTAACAGGCCGGACAAGTTGAACGCACTGAATTATGATCTGCTCCGGGAATTGGAGTCTGCGATGGAGCAGGTTGAACAAGGCGACATCAGGGTGGTTGTCCTTACCGGGTCCGGCACAAAGGCTTTTGTGGCCGGCGCCGACCTGGATGAGATTACTTCCCGCTCACCTCTGGAGCTGTGGACTTTTCTCCGGCAGGGACAAAAAGTTTTGCGTCTGATGGAAGAGATGGAAAAACCGGTGATTGCTGCGGTTAACGGATTTGCCCTGGGTGGAGGTTTTGAACTTGCCTTGGCCTGTCCGTTGCGTATTGCCGTAGAGAACGCTTATTTCTCATTTCCCGAGGTAAGTCTGGGGTTAATGCCGGGTTTCGGGGGCACCCAGAGATTTCCCAAGGCCGTCGGTAAAACTCTGGCCCTGGAATACCTTCTGGCGGGGTCCCGGTTGGGGGCGGCGGAGGCTCACCGGATTGGCTTGGTCAACCGGGTGGTGCCGGCAGGGGAGCTCCTGACAAAGACGCTGGAACTGGCCGGCCAGATCGCCTCCCATTCTCCTGCGGCGGTGAGGTTAATCCTTCAGTCCGTGCGGGGCGGCTGTGAACTGACCGGTGAGTGCGGAGAATTGCTGGAGGCTGCGCTGACGGCCCTGTGCAGTTCCACCGAGGACAGCCGGGAAGGGCTGACAGCCTTTAAGGAAAGGCGGAAACCTGCTTTCACGGGCCGTTAGGAAAAATTACACATTTTTAGGGGGTGTACTGCATGTCGGAAAAAAAGAGCGCAATTTCACCGGAAGAGATGAAGCAAATCAAGGCCGTCGATACCATGTGCCGACCATTCTACGTCAGCCTGGAACATCTGCAGGCCATGTTTAGAAGCTATGAGTTTCAAACCATGGCGGCCACCACTTTTGGCGGTGTGCTGAAGAGAGCAGGCGTAGAAAGGCTGGAAGACGCCTGGAAGGCAATGCTGGCTATGGGGGTCAAGGGGTCGCTTAAGGATGCCATGGCGGAAATGGATGAGATCGGCGTGGAATACATATTCGTCGACCAGATGGTGCAATGGTCCCAGCGCGACCAGAAATACGTAAGCGGTTACGCCACCATAGATGAGATTGGCGGATGGATTAAGGAATCCGGGGGAAAAGTGGTGGGCGGCGCCGGCTATAACCCCCTTAAAATTGAAGAAAGCCTTAAGGAAATAGACAGGGCGGTTAAAGAACACGGCTTTAAGTATGTGTGGATACAAACGGGCAGCTTCGGCCTGACTTTAAATGATAAGAGGTATTATCCCCTGTACGCCAAGTGCCTGGAACTGGACATTCCGGTATGCATGCAAACCGGCCAGTCGGCGGAACCCCTGCCCAGCGACCAGCTGCACCCCATGCTTGCCGACGAGGTAGCCATTCATTTCCCCAGCCTGGTGATGGTTCTCACCCACACCGGCTGGCCCTGGGTAAGCGAATGGATATCCATGATCTGGCGGCACCCGAACGTTTACGGGAATATCGGCGCTTACATGCCCTCCTCTCTTGACCCCGCCCTGGTTCGGTTTATGGACGGGCCGGGCCGGAAAAAGGTTTTTTGGGCTACCAACGGCCTCGGGCTTTCCCGGTGTAAAAGTGAGTTACTGGAACTGCCTGTCAAAGACGCAACGAAAAAGGCTGTATTATTTGAAAACGCTTGCCGGGTGTTTAAACTCTAGGAGAGTGTTGCAAAACTATATTAAGAGGTCAACAAAGTACTTATTCGACTACAACCGGAGGCTGTTCAAAAAGCTCCAGATGCAAGGCGCGGCAAGGCTTCAAGCGGAGGCGTACTCCTTGT
>Ga0209347_1002291_pt1 | contig 25915 bp, 20 predicted proteins | sample AutmiccommuBRH23_FD_187382 | JGI IMG/M metagenome (GOLD analysis project Ga0209347, IMG submission 187382) | Deep subsurface microbial communities from Mt. Terri, Switzerland - Autotrophic microbial communities BRH/23 (SPAdes) (version 2) | ecosystem: Environmental > Aquatic > Deep subsurface >...
CCCCTCGCGCCTTCCCCGTTTGTCCGGCGCGATCTACGTCTCGTAGCGAGAGATTCCATTCCGAGGAGTTTCAAAGCTCGAAAGGTCCTCGGAATGGCAACTGCCTCGGGTTTTTGTTGAATCCGAGGTAGCCTCGGATCATGAGCGAGAAAACGAAGCGGGGTGCGGACTACGCGGACGTTGTGACTGCTCCTGGGGATCAGATTGCGGAACTGGTCTTTGGTGACCTCTGGCTTTCGCCCCGGCCATCGGTGCGCCATGCGAACGCGACCTCGTTGCTCGCCTCGGATCTGAGCGAGGCCTTTCATCGGGGGCGTCGCGGACCGGGTGGGTGGTGGATCTGGTTCGAGCCGGAGCTCCATCTGAGAGGCGACGTTCTCGTTCCGGATATCGCTGGATGGAAACGCGAGAGGCTTCCCGAGCTGCCGGAGGGTGTTGGGATCGACCTCGCGCCGGACTGGCTGTGCGAAGTTCTTTCACCGGCGACGGAGAGATTCGACCGCTACGAGAAGCTGCCGCGCTATGCGGAAGAAGGGGTGGCGCATCTCTGGCTGATCGATCCGATCGAAAAGCGGCTCGAAGTTTTCAGGCGCGTCGACCGGTCATGGGCGCTCGTCGAGGAGTACCGCGGCGCAGCGATTGTGGTCGCGCCGCCGTTCGAAGCGGTGGCCATCGAGCTGGCGCCGCTGTGGGGCTAGAGGACTCGTAGGGACCGGCTGCGCCGGTCCGGTCCCGCTGAGCGGGACGGTGAGGGAGGGCGGGTGCGCCGTCCATTTCCGGACACCCGCAATGAACACGGACGTTCCGAGTGCCCCGCGATCCTCGCAAGTCATTGAGACTACGTATTGTTGTCCATGGCACCGTCTTTGTTCTATGGAGCGGGTATGGACCGACCGATTGATCCTCGATTTCGAAGCCGCCAGCTTCGGCTGCGCCTCGTCGCGGCGTTGATCGCGATCGCCGCCGTGGGGGGCGCGATCGCTATCTCCCGCTCGGCGATCACGCCGTCGGTCGAGCGCGGGAGCCTGCGCACTGCGCGGGTCGAGCGCGGACTCGTTTCGTCCGGGCTGGCCGCGAGTGGAACGGTGGTTCCGGCGATCGAGAAGGTGATCGCCAGCCCCATCGAGGCGCGCGTGATGCGGATCGTCCGACGGGCTGGCGCCGCGGTCGAGCCGGGAGACGAGATCGTGCTGCTCGACGGATCGTCGGCCGAGCTCGAGCTGGGACGGCTCGAGCAGCAACACGCGCAGAAGCAGAACGAGCGGATGAGCATCGATGCCGACCTGGAAGCGACGCTGGGCGAGCTCGCCGGTCAGCTCGAGGAGAAGCGGCTCGACGCCGAGATTCTTCAGTACCGTGAATCGCAGAACCAGGCTCTCCGAACTGAAGGGCTCATCTCGGAGGAGTCATACCGCCAGGCCGTGGTGGCGGCAAGGAAAGCCGGCATCGAGCTGGAGCGACTCCAGAGCCGGATCGCAGCAGCGCGCCGCAACGCAGCACGGAGCTCGCGAGCCCTCGACCTGGAGATCGCCGTCCTGCGTCGTGAGATCGAACAATCCCGCGCAGAGCTCGAGCGGGTCAGCGCAAGCTCGGACCGTCCCGGAATCGTCACCTGGGTCACGCCGCAGGAGGGAGCCGTCGTCCGTCGCGGAGAAACTCTAGCCCGCGTGGCGGACCTCGCCACCCTGCGCGTCGCCGGCTCGATCTCCGACGTTCATGCCGATAGCGTCCGCGCGGGGATGAAAGCGCGCATCCGCGCTGGAGAGCTGCGGATCGATGGCCGCATTCACGCCGTCGATCCGACGGTCGCGAACGGCGTGGTCAGCTTCACGGTCGAGATCGAAGGGGATGTGGCAGCGCTCCGAAACAACCAGCGCGTCGACATCGACCTTTACACGGCAACGGGTGACGAAGGGCTGAAGATCCCGCGGGGAAGCTACGGAGTGTCGGATGGGAAGGACGTCGTCTTCCGGCTGGTGGAGGGGGAGGCGATCCGAACCCCGGTGCGTTTCGGCCGCTCGGATGGCGAGACCATCGAGATCGTGGAAGGACTGAGTGAAGGCGACGAGATCGTCGTCTCGGACATGAGTTCGCTGTGGCATGCGAAGCAGGTGGAAGTAAAAGAAAGGGACTAGGGGCTAGGGACTAGGGGCTAGGAAAAGCCAGGAGCCAGAAGACAGAGATACGCGCACCGTCTTTGATCTTTCTTACGGTTTCTGGCTTCTGGCTTCTGGCTTTGGGTTTGGTTTTCCTAGCCCCTAGCCCCTAGTCCCTAGTCCCTGTCTTTACAAGGAGAAACAAATGATTCAGCTCGAGAACGTCGAAAAGGTGTACCGCACGGATCGGATCGAGACCGTGGCGCTCGAAGACGTGAACCTTCACGTGGAGAGGGGGCAGTTCGTTTCGATCATGGGGCCGTCGGGTTGCGGGAAAAGCACACTGCTGAATGTGATCGGGCTGCTCGACGCGCCGAGCGGAGGAACGCTCACCCTGGCGGGAGAGGAGATCGCCAACTACAGCGACCGCAAGCTCGCGAGTTTCCGGAACGCGAAGCTCGGCTTCATTTTCCAGAGCTTCCACCTCGTTCCCGACCTGACGGTGGCCGACAACGTCGAGATTCCGCTTCTCTACCGGCGGGTTAGCGGGTCGGAAAGGCGGCGAATGGCTCTCGAGGCGATCGACCGCGTCGGTCTCTCCTCCAGGGCCCGTCATTTCCCGGGCCAGCTCTCGGGCGGCCAGCAGCAGCGGGTCGCGATCGCCCGGGCGATCGTCGGGCGTCCGGAGATCCTGCTCGCCGACGAGCCGACGGGGAACCTGGACAGCCAGATGGGGGACGAGGTGATGAACATCCTCGAGAGTCTCAACGAGGAGTCCACGACGATCGTGATGGTGACGCACGACGCGCGGCTCGCCGAGCGCACGGATCGGACGGTCCGCCTGTTCGACGGCCGGCGGGTCGATTGAGGAGGGTCGCATGAAGGCACAACTCCAGCTCGCCCTGCGCGTCCTCGCGCGAAGGAAGTTCTTCACCTTCATCAGCCTGTTCGGCATCAGCTTCACTCTCGTGGTCCTGATGCTGGTGACCGCGATCGTCGACCACGTATTTGCCACCCACCCGCCCGAGACCCGTCTCGAGCGCACGCTGGGCGTCTACAGGATGGAGCTCATTGGAAAGGACTTCCGCCGCAGAAGCGGTCCGAACTGGTCGTTTCTGGACCAGCAGATCCGGACCCTCCCCGGAGTCGAGCGTGTGTCGATTTTCCGCGTTCAGCACGGAGTCGATGCGTATCACCAGGGGCGGAAGATGAAGCTCTACATCAAACGCACCGATGGAGAGTTCTGGAAGATTCTCGACTTCAGGTTCGTCGAGGGTGCGCCATACACGAGCGCCGATCACGACGCGGGCCGCTTCGTCGCGGTCATCAACGAGTCGACCAGGGAGCGCTTCTTCGGCGACGCGCCGGCCCTGGGGCGGTCGATCACGATCGACGGCCAGACGTTCCGTGTGGTCGGCGTAGTCGAGGACGTTCCGATCACGCGGGTCATTCCCTTCGGCGACGTCTGGGCTCCGATTACGACCGCCAAGTCTCAGGCGTATCGGTTCGAGCAGTACACGGATGACTTCATGGCGCTGGTGATGGCGAAGAGCCCGGCGGATTTTCCCCGGCTCAAGGCGGAAGTGCAGCGGAGGACGAGTCTGACGCCAGTGGGCGGCCCCGACGATTTCGAGCGGCGCAACACCGCGCTGGAAACGCCCTTCGAAGCGCTTGCGTCGCAGCTGCCCTCGGGTGAGCTCGGCGAGCGACTCGGCATCGCGCCGCCGCTTCTTCTCGGAGGGATGCTCGCGCTGATGGCGATTCTGTTCATGATCCTGCCGGCCATGAATCTGGTCAACCTGAACCTGAGCCGCATTCTCGAGCGGGCGTCGGAGGTGGGCGTGAGGAAAGCGTATGGCGCTTCGAAACGCCAGCTGGTGATGCAATTCGTGGTGGAGAACGTCGTGCTCACTCTGATCGGCGCCGCGATCGGCCTGGCGCTTTCCGTGGCGGCGCTGCATCTGATCAACACGAGCGGCGCCATTCCTTACGCCGACTTCGGCGTCAATTTGAGAATCTTCGGCTGGGGTGTGCTGATGGCGATCGTCTTCGGGGTCGTCAGTGGCGTCTTCCCGGCGTGGCGGATCGCGAGGCTGCACCCGGTGCTGGCTCTGAAGGGAGAGTCGCGATGAAACGACATCTGCTGAAGCTGATCTGGAACCGGAAGCGTTCGAATGCTCTCGTCGTAGCCGAGATCTTCGTTTCTTTCCTCGTTCTGTTCGTCGTGCTGGCGTTCGGACTCTATTTCGCTTCGAACTACCGGAAGCCGCTGGGATACGACTACGGCGATGTCTGGCGTGTGGAGGTCGCCATGCACCCGATTCCCGACGCTCAGGAGAATGAGGCGGCCATGCGTTACCAGAGCATCCTTGCCGAGCTCGAGCGCCTGGACGAGGTGGAGCATGCCGCGGGAGTGCTCTTCCCTCCCTACTTCTTCGGCACCAGCGAGAATCTATTCGAGATCCGGGGACGTCCGGTGAAGGTGCACACGAACGAGGGCACCGACGGTCTCGCCGAAGTCCTCGGATTCGAACTGCTCTCGGGACGCTGGTTCGGGCCGGAGGATGACGCTGCAAACTGGAAGCCGGCCGTCATCGACGCGGAGCTGGCCGTGGCCGTCTTCGGACGAACCGATGTCGCGGGAGAACGGTTGCCATTCTTCGACGAGGAGCATCGGGTCGTCGGCGTCATTTCCGACTACCGAAAGGGAGGAGAGCTCTCCGGCAGCTTTCCCCACGTGTTCTTTCGCGTCCGGCCCGGCGTCGAGCGCGGTCTTCCGCCACACGTGCTGGTGAAGATGCGCCCGGGCACGCCGGCCGCCTTTGAAGAGTCGATCGTCGAGCGGTTGTCGTCGGTAGCGCCGGGATGGTCCTTCACGGTGCAGCCGATCGAGCGCGGGCGCGGCTCCGCGCTGCGGCTGCAGTTGATTCCTCTGTTGCTCGGCGCCACGGTCGCGGCGTTTCTCATCCTGATGGTCGCCCTCGGGCTGACCGGCATCATGTGGCAGACCGTGACGCGCCGAACCCGGGAGATGGGTCTGCGGCGGGCGGTCGGAGCGAGCGCGCGGGGAGTCTACGGCCAGATCGTGTTCGAGACGGTGATCCTCGCAGCCGCGGGCGTGCTTCTCGGGCTCGCCGGCGTGGTTCAGCTTCCGCTCCTCGGCGTGGGGAGCTTCTTCGGACAGGGCATTTACATCTCTGCGACCCTGCTCACTTCCGGTACGATCATCCTGCTTGCGGTCGTGTGCGGGCTCTACCCGGGATGGATGGCTTCGCGGGTGCAGCCGGCTGAAGCGCTCCGATATGAGTGAAACGGCAGCGGAACAGGGAACCGGACGGGGGATGGTGCTGATCGTCGACGATGACTCGACGGTCACCGCTTCCCTCGCCCTCCTGTTCCGCCGCGACGGCTACCGCCCGGTGACCGCGAATACGCCGGCCGAAGCGGAGCACCTCGTCGCCCGGCAGAAATTCGCTCTCATCCTGCAGGACATGAACTTCTCCCGAAGCACCACGGGCGAAGAGGGCCTGGGGCTGCTGGCCAGAATCCGCTCCGCCGATCCCGATGTGCCCGTGATTCTGATGACAGCCTGGGGATCGATCGGCCTGGCGGTGGAAGGGATGAAGCTCGGCGCGACTGACTTCGTCACAAAGCCGTGGTCGAACGCCGCGCTGCTCCGTACCGCGGAGACGGCGCTCGGCCTGGCGAAAGCATTTCGCGAGAAGGAGTCCGCCGGCGCCGGCAGCCGTGCGGAACTGGATGCGAAGCATGACTTCGGGCAGATCGTCGGCGACGATCCGAAGATCGTCCGCCTGCTCGAGCTCATCGCCCGAATCGCCCCGACGGACGCCTCGGTGCTGATCACGGGAGAGAGCGGAACGGGGAAGGAGCTCGTCGCCGAGGCGATCCACCGGAACAGCCGCCGGCGCAATGCCCCATTCGTGAAGGTGAACCTTGGAGGGATTTCCTCCACGCTCTTCGAGAGCGAGATGTTCGGCCACGTGCGCGGGGCGTTCACCGACGCGAAAGAGAACCGGAAGGGGCGTTTCGAGATGGCCGAGGGAGGGACGATCTTCCTCGACGAGATCGGCGAGATCGATCCGAACGCACAGGTGAAACTGCTTCGCGTCCTTCAGGACCGCACGTTCGAGATTCTCGGCTCCAGCCGCCCGCGCACGGCCGACATCCGCGTCATCTCTGCCACGAACCAGGACCTGGCCGCGGCCGCCAGGGAAGGACGTTTCCGCGAAGACCTCCTTTACCGACTGAACCTGATCACCATGAAGCTTCCACCGCTTCGCGAGCGGAAGGGCGACATCCCGGTCATCGCCTCCCGGTTTCTCACCCTCTTCGCGCGGGCGTACGGGAGAGAAAAAGTGCAGCTGACCCCGCGCGCCACCGACTGGCTCGTCGCGCAGAGCTGGCCGGGAAACGTGCGGCAGCTCCGGCAGGTGATCGAGCGGGCGATCCTGCTCAGCGACGCTCCGGCGATCGACGTGGACGATCTTCTCGCGTTGCGCGAGGTGGAGACGCGCGAGGCGGGAGGCGGCGCCTTGCCGGACGTCGGATCCATGACTCTGGACGAGATGGAAAAGGCGATGATTGCCAAGAGCCTCAGTCACTACGATGGGAATCTGACGCGCGTGGCCGAGGCTCTGGGCCTGAGCAGGGGGGCTCTCTACCGGAGGCTGGAGAAGTACGGGTTCGACACGGCCGAGCCGTCATGACGACAAGGGCGAAACTGATCCTTTATCTGACGGTCGTGCATGCCGGGCTGGGCGTGCTTGCCGCGCTGATCGTCATGGATCGCCCCCTTCTGCTCATCCCGCTGGAGATTCTGTTCGTGGCTTCGCTCGCGGTCGGGATCTGGCTGGTCCGATCGCTCTTCGTCCCTCTCGAGCTGGTTCGGACGGGCGCGGAGTTGATCGCGGAGCGGGATTTCTCGTCGCATTTCCTGCCGGTGGGGCAGCCCGAGGTCGATCAGCTGATCGGCGTCTACAACACCATGATCGACCGGCTGCGCGAGGAGCGGCTACGTCTCGAGGAGCAGCATCTGCTCTTTCAGAAAGTCGTGGCGGCCGCGCCGATCGCGTTTCTGGCCTGCGATTTCGAGGGACGCATCGCCCAGGTGAACAGAGGAGCCGAGGAACTGTTCGAGAAGCCGGAGGCGGAACTGCGCGGCCTGACCCTCACCGAGATCGGCCATCCTCTCAGCGAGTCGCTCGCACGCCTCGGCGAAGGTGAGTCGGAGTTCGTGGCCGAGGGGGGCAGCCGCTACCGTTTGCTGGTGGCATCGTTCATCGACCGCGGGTTCACGCGCCGTTTCTACATCATCGAAGAACTGACGCGGGAAATCGAAGCCGTGGAGCGGGCTGCCTACGAGAAGCTGGTGCGGATGGTCTCCCACGAGGTGAACAACTCGGTCGGCGCGGTCGGCTCACTGCTGGAGTCGAGCGTCTCCTTCGGCGAGACCATGGAAGTGGAGACGCGCGAGGAGTTCGAGCACGTCACGTCGATCGCGATCGAGCGCCTCCGAAGTCTCGGTCATTTCACGAACTCTCTCGCAGAGCTGGTGCGGCTTCCACCTCCGGCGATGAGGGAGGAAGATCTGACGGCGCTGCTTCGCGACATCGTTGCGCTGGTGCGTCCCGAGGCGGAGTCGCGATCGATCCGGATCGCCTTCGACCCGGGAGAGGGGAGGATCGCTCCGATTGCGATGGACCGCAATCAGATCGAGCGGGTTCTCCTGAACGTGATGAAGAACGCGATCGAGGCGGTGGGCGGCGATGGACGGATCGAGGTCTCGCTGGAAGCATCTCGTGAAGCCCGCGCGGAGATCGCAGTCCGCGACAGCGGTCCGGGGGTCCGCAGCGAGGCCGAGCGGTTCACGCCGTTCTTCAGCACGAAGGCTGGCGGCGGCGGTCTCGGGCTGGCGCTGAGCCGGGAGATCCTCAGCCAGCACGGCTTCGAGCCGACGCTCCGCAACCACCCGGAGGGCGGGGCCGAGTTCCGCATCCGGATCCCGTAGGTGGCGGAGGATCTTTTCCTCCGCCTCGATGTTCGCCTCGAGCGTGAACTCGGCGCTTCTACAGGCGGAGGAAAAGATCCTCCGCCACTAGTCGTCGTTGTCGTGCCGGAGGGTTACCGCGTTCTCGTCGTAGTAGTCGAGCTTGTGAAGGGGCATGACCACGGCGCTCAGAACGTTGAGGACGTGCCCGGCGATACGCTTGTAGAAACGCGCCCCGAGAACCACTGCCGCGGTGTTGCCCGCGTCGTAGCTCGAGTGCGCGACGCGATGCACGAGGGCCTCGCATCGTCGAGTGAGACTGCGTCCCTGCTCGATGAGCCCTACCGCCCGGTCGTGATCGAACCGCGCGACGACCGCCAGCGATTCGCTGAAGGTCATCTCGACACCGGCGCGGATCTCCTTCAGCTCGCGTGTCATATCGTCTTCGGGAAGCGGTTCGGGGTGGATGTCGGGGATCTCGGCGAGATTCTTGGCGTAGTCGCCGAGACGCTCGACGTCTTTCACGAGGCTCATCAGGGCGAGGCAGTGAGGAACGTCGCGCTGGTTTCCGGGCATCGACAGGTGCGTGACCAGCCGCTTCCGCAGCGAGCGCTGGAGCCGATTGACCTCCACGTCCGTCTTGTAGAGGGTGGTTCGCGCGTCCGAGTTCGACTCGGACCCGAAAAGGATGCCCCCCGCGGTGAGGGTCATGTCGTGAGTCACCTTCAGCATCCGGGAGAAATCCTCGGCGATGATCGCCAGCGGATCGTCCGAGCTGAAGAGGTTGATGATGGCGCGAAGCATGGGTCAGCTCCTTACGAAGAAAACGTAATCGATCACGGCCACGATGGCCGGCAGGACATAGAACAGTCCGAACACGTAGGCGAATGCCAGCTTCTTCGACCGGACCGCGAGATTGGCCAGGGAGCGCGCCGCGCCGAGCGGGATACGCCGTATGGCCGGAAATGGGTAGATGATCGCGGACGCCGTCAGGTTGAACAGAAGATGGACCAGGGCGATGGTTACTCCGGCCGCGGCATTCGGGCCGGTGACGGCCATTGACGCGAGCAGGGCGGTGACCGTGGTCCCGATGTTCGCTCCGATGGTGATGGGGAAGACCTGCTCCAGCGTGATGATTCCGGCCCCGGCCATCGGAACGAGCAGTGAGGTCGTGATGGAGCTCGACTGCACCATGATCGTCACCACGATTCCGACCACGATCGCGAGCACGCCCGATTTTCCAAGGACGTTGACCAGCCCGATCTCGACGCGGGACTGGAGCATGCTCCGCATCACCTTCACGAGCAGCATCAGAGAGACGAAGATGAGCACCCCGCTGATGAAAATGAGGGCGGCCGCCCGTCCGCCCGGCGAGCCGATCACCGCCGAGACAGCTCCGTTAACCGGCTTGAATGCGAGCTCGAGGACCGAGCTGAGTGGCGATTCGTACTCCACGCCCTTCGCGCCGATTCCGGTGACCAGCGAGGTCAGCATCTCCGCGGATCGGCGGAGGTATCCGGTCATGAGCTCGAGGGGAAGCAGGATGATCACGGCGATGTAGTTGAAGAAGTCGTGACATGTGGCGGCCGAGAAAGCGCGCTTAAACTCCTGACTTCGGCCGATATGAGCCAGCGAGACGAGCGTATTGGTCACCGTCGTCCCGATGTTCGCCCCCATGATCATCGGGATGGCGTTCGCGAGCGGAAGGGGATTCTCCGGTGCCGCCACGAACCCGACGATCATCGCCGTGGTGACCGAGGAGCTCTGAACGAGCGTGGTCGCGAGAATGCCGACGATCAGCCCGACAAACGGGTTACCCGTCGCGCGGAAGAAGCTCTGGACCAGGTCCTTGCTGAGCAGCTTGAAACCGTCTCCCAGCCCTTTCACTCCCATCAGGAAGATGAACAGGAGGGCCAGCGCAGCGAGGAGGCGTCCCACCCGGACGAGATTCTTCGACGGGGGGCGGCGGGAGATGGCGAGCATTCCGTTTCTCATCCTTGGGACCGGTAGGGACGAGAGTCCCGGCAGCGGGCGGGATGGTACCAAAAAACGGCGCGATGTCGCGGTGGCGGATGACCGCCACCGGGAAAACTTCAGCCGGTGGGGGATTCACTCCAGACTCGCGCCCGGGCGAAGAATCCTCGGATCGCGTCTGCGTCCTTCGCGGCGAGCGCCTGCTCGAAGCGCTCGATCTCGCTCCGCAGGGCTGAAAGGGGACCCCGGAGCATCGCGGCATTCTCCAGAGCGATGGGGGCCCAGAGGTCGGGAGAGCTGCCGGCGAGCCGCGTCACGTCGCGGCCGCCCCTCCCCAGCTCGGATCGAACGATTCCCGCATCGGCGAGAACAGCTCCCAGCGCGGATGATGCGATCTGCGGGAGATGGCTCGCGAAAGCCATCCGCTCATCGTGGCTCGCCGCATCGACGATTTCCGCGACGCCTCCCGCAAGCTGCCAGAGCTCTCCCGCGAGCGACAATGCCTCGGCCGAGCTGCGCGATGAAGGAGTCAAAAAGATCCGTGCACCTCGGAACAGGCCGGGGCGAGCCGCGTTCCACCCCGACAGATGATCCCCCGCAAACGGATGAGACCCGACGAAGCGCTCGGCGAAGGGCGTGGCGTCGGCCGCAGCAACCGCGGCGCACTTGGTTCCGCCCGTGTCGGTGATGAGACGCGCGCGGAGACTTTTCGCCGCGAGAGTTTCGAGAGCGGCACGCGCCGCATCCGCGGGGAGCGCAAGAACGATCACGTCGGCATCCTCGAATCCTTCGAGGTTGGTCCCCGCTGCGTGGGCGATCACCCCTTCGCGCATCGCGCGCTCGAGGCTTCGCTCGTCGATGTCCGCACCCGTTACCTGGATCCCTGCCGCGGCCAGATCGCGGGCGAGGGAGCCTCCGATCAGCCCCAGCCCTGCGATCGCCGCGCTGCGAAAGGGGATCACGACTCCTCCATCTGGGTCCGGCGGGTCAGCCCGACGAGATGCCAGAAAATGTAGCGGACGTCCTCATCCTCCAGGCCGGCCTCGCGAGCCAGAGCGCCCGCTCGCCGCACGACGGCTGCTTCGCGCGGAGGATCGAGCGTCGGAAGGCCATGCGCTTTCTTCACCCGGCCGATTTCCCGGGCTACCGCGACGCGCTTCGCGATCAGCTCAATCAGCGCGCGATCGATCTCTTCGACCTCGCCTCGCCATCGTTCGAGCTCCGGAGGAAGAGGGGGAAGCTCCGGGGCGGCGCTCATGCTACCTGCTCCATGGCCGGCGTCGCGACCGTCCGCCCGGCGGCTTCCGCGAAGGCGCGCACGCCCCGCATCAGATCGCTGAACTGTGCGAGCGTCAGCGACTGGTTGCCGTCCGATAGCGCTTCTTCCGGCCGGGGGTGAACTTCGATGATCAGACCGTCAGCGCCCGCAGCAATCGCGGCGAACGCCAGCGGCGCGACCAGGTCGGCGCGGCCGGCGGCGTGGCTGGGGTCCACCACCACCGGGAGGTGCGTCTCCTTCTTCAGCACGGCGATCGCGCCGATGTCGAGCGTGTTGCGGGTGGCAGTCTCAAACGTCCGGATTCCCCGCTCGCAGAGGATCACGTCGCGGTTTCCCTGCGCCAGGATGTACTCGGCCGCCATGAGCAGTTCGGCGATCGTCCCGGACATCCCTCGCTTGAGCAGCACCGGACGCTGAACCCGGCCGACTTCCTGGAGGAGGGCGAAATTCTGCATGTTGCGCGCGCCGATCTGGAGAACGTCCGCATGCTCGGCGACTTTCTCGACGTGCCGCGTGTCGAGCACCTCCGTGACCACCGGCAGTCCCGTCTCCGCCCGCGCCTCGGCGAGGAGCCGCAGTCCGGCTTCGCCCAGCCCCTGGAAGGAGTAGGGGGACGTGCGCGGCTTGAAGGCACCTCCCCGAAGCATGGTCGCCCCGCCTGCGCGCACGCCGCGCGCCGTCTCACTCAGCATCGAACGGTCCTCGACGGCACAAGGGCCTGCGATGATCGCGAGGTCGCTTCCGCCGATCGCCGCGCCGTTGTCCCCAACCCGGATGCGGGTCGGGTCGACCGTGAACTCTCTCGCCGCCAGCTTGTACGGCTTCATGATCGGGAAGACCCTCTCGACCCCCGGCATGCTCTGGATCGCCGCGTCGTGGAGCAGCGATTCGTCCCCGATGCAGCCGATGATGATCCGCTGCTCGCCACGGGACAGGTGGGTGCGCATCCCCAGCATCTCCACCCGCTCCCGTATGTGATCCAACTCCCCCTCGGTGATTCCCTTCCGCACGATGATGATCATCCTCGCCCCCTTTTTCGGCCAAAAAAAAAGGCGGCCCGTGAGGTGTCTCACGGGCCGCCGGTTCGTTAACCGATTCTCGTTATGCCGTCAGATGCGCAGAAGCCTGCCGGCACGGCCCGTGTGGGTCGTGTAGGTAAAGCTCCAATACCAGCGGCTGACAGTCATGTGGAGAGGGAGTGTAGGGGGAGGTTGTGGCGGTTGTCAATCTCTTGGCAAAGGCAGAAGGCAGAAGGCAGAAGGCAGAAGTAAATTCAAAACCAAAATCGGGTGCCAGGACCGCCGCTCCCGCGCGTTTCCTTCTCTCAGAATGACAGTTCTTGTTTTTGCCTTTACTTCTGCCTTCTGCCTTCTGACTTCTGCCTTGGTTTCCCTAGCCCCTAGCCCCTGCTTCTCTATAGACTTCCGCCATGCGCATTCCGATCGTGCTCCCGCTCATCGCCCTCGCCGTCGCCCTTCCGTTTTCCGCCTCCGCGCAGCGCACCGCCAAGCCTGTCCTTCATGGAAAGAAGTGGATGGCGATTACGGGCAAGCCGCTCGGCGTGACCGCGGGCGCGATGACCTTCCAGAAGGGAGGCAACGCGGTCGATGCCGCGGCTGCAATGCTGGCGGCGACGTCGACCATGTGGGACACGCTGGGTTGGGGAGGGGAGACGCAGGCGCTGATCTATCACCCGGGGACGGGGAAGGTCATCGCCATCAATGGCCTGGGAGTCGCTCCGACCGGCGCTACGGCCGAGTTCTTCCGCAGCCAGGGAATGAACTATCCGCCCGAGTTCGGGCCACTCGCGGCGACGACGCCCGGTACGCCCGGGGCGCTGATGACCATGGTTGCCGAGTGGGGCACGCTCTCGCTCGCCGAGGTGCTCGCTCCGGCGATCGACCTGGCGGACGGATTCCCGATCGAAGCGCAGCTCGCGGATACGATCGAGCGGCGGAAGGATCTCATCAAGCAGTGGCCTTACTCGCGGGCGACGTTCCTCCCGAACCTCGGGCGCGGCGAAAACACCGCCGCCGCGGCTCCGCGCGAGACCGCCGAGGGACCGACGCCGATCCATGACCGCCCGGTCGAGGCGATCGGGAACGCCGAGCGCGAGGGACCCGAGCCCGGCTCGATTTTCCGCCAGCCGGACCTGGCGGCCACGCTGCGGAAGCTCGTGGAGGCTGAGGCGGAAGCGCTCGCGGCGGGCAAATCGAGGAAAGAGGCGATCTACGCCGCGCACGATCGCTTCTACAAGGGCGACATCGCCGAGGAGTTGGTCCGGAGCGTTCGAGAACAGGGTGGACTTTTCACGCGGGAAGATCTGGCGAACTGGAAGACGAAAATCGAGGAGCCCACTCAGACCAGCTATAGGGGCATCGACGTTTACAAGCTACAGCCGTGGACACAGGGGCCTGCGATGCTGCAGGCGCTGAACATCCTCGAGAACTTCGACCTTCAGGCGATGGGCTACAACAGCGCGCGCTACATCCACACGCTCTATCAGGCGATGAACCTCGCTTTTGCCGATCGCGATTTTTATTACGGCGACATCTACAGCGGTCCGGAAGAGCCGACCCGCGGGCTGCTCTCTAAGGAGTACGCTCGCGAGCGCGCGAAGCTGATCGACGGGCGGAGGAACGATCCGAAGGCCGGCCCCGGTGATCCGTATCCGTACCAGGGTGGCAAGAACCCCTTCCTCAACGTCCTCCGCGCGTGGCCTCCCGCCGGAGCCGGGAAGGCGAAGATCGCGAGGGACGCGTCGGCCTCGCTCGAGGACTCCTCGTTCTATGCAGGGACGACGAGCGTGGAAGCCGCGGATGCGGAAGGGTGGGTCGTCTCGATCACGCCCAGTGGCGGTTGGATCCCCGCCGTCATCGCCGGCAAAACCGGCATCGGCCTCTCGCAGCGGATGCAGAGCTTCGTCACGGATCCGGCCGAAAATCCGTACAACGTCGTCGCCCCCGGGCGTCAGCCGCGCGTGACGCTCACGCCGTCGCTCGCGCTCAAGGACGGAAAGCCCTTCCTCGCCTTCGCCGTTCAGGGAGGGGACTCGCAGGACCAGAACCTCCTGCAGTTCTTCCTCAACGTCGTGGAGTTCGGAATGAATGTGCAGCAGGCGGCCGAAGCTCCGAACATGAACAGCTTCCAGATGTTCAGCTCCTTCGGCGCCCATGAGAAGGACGCGGGCCGGCTCCTGGTGAGCGACGCCACTCCCGACTGGGTCCGCCGTGACCTCCGCAACATGGGCTACACACTCGTCTTCGGCGATCGAACGTCCGGCCCGATCAACGCCATCTGGTTCGACCGCGAGCACGGCACCATGTGGGGCGGCGCAAGCCACCATGGCGAGGACTACGGGCTCGGGTGGTGAGGAGAAGAAAAGGCAGAAGGCAGAAGGCAGAAGGCAGAAGTAAAGTCAGAAGGCAGAAGGCAGAAGGCAGAAGTAAAGTCAAAAGCGAAGGCACCGTCTTTCCGTCATTCTGAGGGAGCGCCGCGGAAATTGATTTACTGACGAAAACGGTGAGCGCGACCGAAGAATCTCAAAAATGCAGGATGTCACCACCTGCCTGCTTCACCGTCCGCGCATTCTGAGATCCTTCGGTCGCGCTCAACAATCTTGCGGCTCCCACGGCAACCGCGGCGCTCCCTCAGTACGACGAGCGATTTTGCCGTTGCCCTTACTTCTGCCTGCTGCCTTCTGCCTTTTCTTCTGCCTTCTGCCTTCTGCCCTCTGCCTTGATTCTCTGCTACTCTCCGCCTTCGTGTCGCGATCCGTTCTTCTCAGCTGCGAGGCCATCGGCAAGTCCTTTGGCGCCCGCCCTCTCTTCGAGAACCTGACCTTTACCCTCTTTGAGGGGGATCATGCCGGGTTGATTGGTCCGAACGGGTCGGGGAAGACGACCCTCCTGAAGATCCTGGCCGGCATCGAAGAGGCTGATGAGGGAACGCGGACCGTCCGCCGCGGCGTCCGGGTCGGCTACGTCCCTCAGGATCCGGTGTTCGCTCCCGGCAAGACCGCGGAAGCGGTCGTGATCGAGGGGCTTGCCTCCGACACGACGCTCGACCACCACGAGAAGGAGTCTCGGGCTGCGGTCGCTCTCGGGCAGAGCGGGTTTCTCGACCGTGAGATTCGAAGCGAGGTCCTCTCCGGCGGATGGCGAAAGCGCCTTGCGATCGCGAAGGAGCTGGCCCGCGATCCGGACGTCCTTCTGATGGACGAGCCGACGAACCATCTCGACGTCGAGGGGATTCTCTGGCTCGAAGGTCTGCTGAAGAGCGAGCCGAAGGCGTTCGTGGTCGTCAGCCACGACCGCTACTTCCTCGAGAACATCTGCCGGCGGATGCTGGAGCTCGACCGCCGTTATCCGGAAGGGCTGCTCGAGGCGGAAGGGCGCTACAGCGCGTTCCTCGAAAAGCGCGACGAGCTGCTCCGCAACGAGGCGGCTTACCAGGAGACGCTCGCGAACCGGGTCCGCCGCGAGATGGAGTGGCTTCGCCGGGGTCCGAAGGCGCGCACGACCAAGGCCAAAGCGCGGATTCAGAACGCCGAGGGGTTGATCGACGAGCTGGAGGAAAGCCGCACGCGGTCGGCGACGGCGAGCGCGTCGATCGATTTCACCTCGAGCGGCCGGCAGACCCGCAGGCTCTGGAGCGGCAAGGGGCTTTCAAAGACGCTCGGCGGGCAGACGATCGTCCGCAATCTCGATCTTCTCCTCAAGCCGGGAGAACGTCTCGGCGTCCTGGGCCCCAACGGCTCCGGAAAAACGACGCTGCTGCGCATGATCATTGGAGAGCTCGAGCCCGACCGCGGAACCATCGAGATCGCTGACCAGCTCCGCATCGTTTACTTCGAGCAGAACCGCGAGAGTCTCGATCCCAACATCACGCTCCGACGCGCGCTCGCGCCGGAGGGGGACACGGTCGTCTACCAGGATCGCGCGATTCACGTCGTGGGCTGGGCCAAACGATTCCTCTTCCGTCCGGAGCAGCTCGACACCTACGTCTCCCGCCTGTCGGGAGGGGAGAGGGCGCGCATCGTGCTGGCCCGCCTGATGCTGCGCCCCGCCGACCTCCTCGTTCTCGACGAGCCGACGAACGATCTCGACATCCCTACTCTCGAGGTGCTGGAGGAGTCGCTGCTCGAGTTTCCGGGAGCTCTCGTCCTCGTCACCCACGACCGCTATCTCATCGACCAGGTCTCGACCCGCATCCTCGCTCTCGACGGCGAGGGCGGTGCGGAGTACTTTGCGGACTACGGCCAGTGGGAAGCAGAAGGACGAAGAACCGCAAAGGAAGAGAAAGCCTCGGCGGCCTCGGAGCGCAGGAAGGGAAAGTCCAAGCGCCTCTCCTACAAAGAGCAGCGGGAGTGGGACGCGATGGAAGCGCGCCTTCTCGAGGCCGAGCAGAACCTCGATCGGGCACGGACCCGCGCGGAAGATCCCGCCGTTGCGGCCGATGCCGCCGAGCTGCATGAGAGGTTCCGGATTCTGGCCGCGGCGGAGGCGGAAGTGGCGCGACTCTACGCCCGCTGGGCCGAGCTGGAGGAAATGCAGAAGGAGTAGCGGTGGTGGCGCAGAGGATCATTTCCTCTGCCGCTCTATCGTTATCGTCGCTACGGCACGAGGCTGAGGAAAAGATCCTCAGCCACTAGTCCTGGCGTTTTTCGATCGTGCCGAGGAGTGCGGCTACGGCGAGGCCGAGCCGGCGATCGAGCTGGCGGTTCCGGTCGGCTGAGAAGTCGATCGAGTACCTCAGCTTGATTGGATTGAAGTGCTGATCGATCTCTCCCACCACCGTGCTTCCCATGCTGATGTGAAACGATTGCGGGACGAGGTTCGAGAGAAAGCGGCGGACGAGCGCCATTTGCGCGGAGTCCTCCTGCACGATCGCGAGCGGCCTCTCTCCGGCGTCCAGAATGTGCCATTCGTCGCGGAGAATGGAACGGAGTCCCTTCCGCTGGATCGTTCCAACCTGCTTTCCGTCGCGCGAGTCCACCACGTCATAGGACGCCGAGAAATCGAGCCGCTGCCTCGCCTGGATGGAGAGAGCCTCCCGCTGCATTCCTTCGTCCTCGTAAAGCCGGATGTCTTCCTTGAGGCGGAAGCCCCGCTTTCGTCCGTAGAGCGCGACCTCGCCGCTCGGCCCGTGGATGAAAAAGACCGTGTGGACGAGGTTGAAAAAGCGGCGTCTCAGCTCGTAGCGCTCGTGTCCGAATGCGTCCATGACGCCATCGTAACCCGCTGGAGCCGAGTGCGTGAACCCCCGGCCTCCGCTACACGCTGCGGAGATGCCACTCCACCCAGCGGTTCAAGGCGCGCAACGCCCGGTCGGCGGAGCGGAAGACCGGTACGCCGCCGCGCTCGAGCCGTGCCGCCATCGGATCGTAAAGCGAACCCGCATCGATGACGACGACCCACGGCTTCGGCGACTTGCGCAGCTCGAGCAGGCGCGACACGACGGACGATGCGTCGTCGATATTCTCGGAATGAGCCGCGCTCGCCGCGAGGGTATTGAGAGCCGGCGTCAACGGGATGCATCCGACGGCGGCCACGTCGGACTCGCCATCGTCGAGGATCGCCGCGGCTGCCGCCGCGAAGGCCTCGTCGCCCATCATCGGATTGACGTCGACCGGATTCGCGATCGTGACGATCCGCTCCAGACGGGAGATCTCGACGATCTGTTGAAGTTGCGAACGGGTGGCGTCGGCGAAAGGCCTCAGCTCGAGATCGCCTGCATGGTCCGCGAACGCGACGCTCTCGAAGCCGGCGTTCGACATCGCTGCCAGACGCCTGCCGGCAGGATGCCGATCGCGGAGAAGCGTGAAAAGACGGATCAGGTCCTCGAGCTCCTCGATCGTGTCGGCCGTGACCGCTCCCGCGGTGTGCGCCAGCTCGCGCGCGACGGCCGCATCTCCCGCGACGATCGCCGTGTGAGAGGCGGTGGCTTTCTGGCCGGCGGGGGTTCGCCCGGCGCGGTAGAGGATCACGGGGCGTCCCGTCATCCGGATCGCCTTCGCTGCTCTCACCCAGCGCTCACCATCGAGCGGCCGGAACCCCTCGACATAGAACGCGAAGACCTCGATGGAAGCGTCGCGCCCCAGCCACTCGAGATAATCGGCCGCGGTCAGGTCCATCTGGTTGCCGATCGAGATGAGGTACCGGGGAGCGAGATGGGCGAGCTTGGTGAGCTTCGAGACGGCGAGCGCGCCGCTCTGCGAGACGATTGCGAGAGGAGCTTCGGATCGGCCCTGCTCCGCATCGAGCTTCCATGTCGGGAGAAAAATCGTATCCACGTTTCCGGGGCGGGACTGGAAGCCGAGACAGTTGCCGCCATTGACGACCGGCCCGCCCCACGCGCTCTCTCTCGAGCGGCGAAGCGCTTCTCGAATCCGCGTCTCCAGCGAGGCCGACCCTTCGCTCTCTCCCAAACCTCCCGGAATCATCAGGATGCTCTCCGCGCTCCGTCGTTCGACAGTGGTCTCGATCGCCTCTGGAATCGCCTCGGCGGGGACGGCGAGCAGCAGAAGGTCGACCGGCGTTGGGAGGGACCCGAGGTCGGCAACGCAGCGGCATCCCGCGATCACTTCCTCGCCCGCCTTGATCACGGTAATGGAATCGGCGGGGTAACCGGCGGCGAGAAGATTGTTCAGCATGGTGCGGCCGGGATTGGCCGATCGGGAGACTCCAGCGATGGCGATCGACCGGGGGTGGAGGAGACGATCGATTTTCGCGAGCGGTCGCGGCGCCGGGAGGGGAGTCGAGATCTCTCCGAGCCGGACGACGGCATCGAGTGCGATCGCACCCTCGCGGGTCGGTACGAAGGGATTGATCTCGAGCTCGGCCACGTCGGCAGGGACGTGGGACGCCGCGAACTCGAGAGCGCTCGTGACCAGCGCGACGAGATCGTCGAGCGTCATTTTCATCTTCTGTCCGCGCGCGTCGCCGGTGACCAGGCGTGTGATCACTTTCTCCCCGAGCGCGCGGGCGATCGATGCGGACGTATCGACGGCAGGGGAGAAGATCGCGATCTCCCGGCCGGGAACGAGGTTGGCCGAAAGGAACTCGGTAAGGACGCCACCGGCGCCAATGGTCACGATGGGGCCGAAATCGGGTGTGTTCCGGATGCCGAGGAGCAGCTCGCTCGCAACCGAGGCGTCATGTTCGATCCATTCGGTGAAGAGGATTCCGCGTGCCGAGGGAAAGCTTTGGAGGAGGAGGCCGTGGGCGCGAATGATCTCGTCGGGATCGTTGTCGATGAAGAGAACGCCGCCGCCGTCGCTCTTGTGAAGAAGACCTTCGGAGACGATCTTCGCCACGAGACGCGTTGAATCGAAGCTGAGCGAGGTCAGATCGGGATTGATCTTGTCCTGGAACGGAACGAAGAGGTGCTCCGGAACGCGGAGCCCGAGAGCGGGAAGAAGAGCGTAGGCTTCGTGCTCGAGAAGATGCGAGCGTCCCTCTCGCCGTGCAGGAGAGAGGATGTCGTAGACCGTGAGCTCAGTGGTCATCGTCGGCATGGCGAGAGCATCGCGCCGCGACCGGTCCTGGTGCGGTGACGGCAGGCACAGGTGGCGGAGGATCCTTTCCTCCGCCTCCTCCCGTCACCGCGGGAACGCTTCCCGGATGCCCCCGTCCACCGGAATCATGGCGCCGGTCGTCCTTCCAGAGCGGGGTCCGGCCAGGAAAAGAACAGCCTCGGCGACGTCCTCGGCCGTGACCGGCTGCCGGAGCAGGTTGCGGTTCCGGTAGAAGTCGGGAAGCTGCTCGAGGGGGATTCCGTGGGCGGCGGCGCGGCCCGCCCCGATCTCCTCCCACAGCTGCGAGTCCTCGAAAATCGCGTCGGGGTTGACCATGTTCGCGCGGACGCCGAACGAGGCGGCCTCGATTGCCGCGATCCGGCAGAGCTGCGCCTCGGCCGCTTTCGAGACGCTGTACGCGCCGAATCCGCCGCCCGGCGAGGTGACGTTCTTCGTCGCGTTGAAGACGATCGACCCGCCGCGCCCCTGACTTTTCATGATTGAAAGAGCCTCGCGCGTGACGTGGAAATGGCCCGTGGCGTTGACCGCCAGCGAGTCGTTCCAGTCGCTTTCGGTCAACTCTTCCAGCCGCCCGACGCGCGCAATTCCCGCGTTGCTGACGACGATGTCGATTCCGCCAAACTCGAGCGCCGCGCGCCGGAATCCATCGGCGACCGACGTCCGGCTGGTGACATCCATCTCGACCGCAATCGCGCGTCCGAGACCGTGCCGCCCGCGGATCTCCGCAGCGATGGCATCCGACTTTTCGAGGTCGAGGTCCGTCAGGACGACGTGCGCCCCTTCGGCCGCGAGTCGCAATGCGATGGCTTTACCGATTCCCCGCGCCGCTCCCGTCACCAGCGCTACGTGACGGGCGAGCTCCTTCTCGGGCGGAAGGAGGGTCAACTTGTACAGCTCGAGTGGCCAGTACTCTCCGCGGAACATCTCGCGGTCGTCGAGAGTGCGGTAGCCGCCACCCTCGTCCGCCGCTTCGACGATGGCCATGGTGTGCCGGAAGATGTCGCGAACGATGAGCGAGCCGCGCGCATCTTTCCCCGCGGTCCAGACGCCGACGCCCGGGACGATGACCTCGCGCGGATCGCCCGGCAGGGCGTCCTGGCCCGGCCCGGCATTCGCGGCGAAGTAGCGCCCATAGCGCTCGCGATGTTCGGCGAGAGCGTTCGCAATCGCCTCTCGCGGATCGGAACTGCCTTCGAGCGGGAGCACGAGGGGGTAGCGGCCGAGGTGAAGAAGGTGGTCCGGAGTGGCAGGGCCGGCGTCTCCAATCTGGCGGATGTCCGGTCGCATCGAGAAGCGGATCGCCTCCTCGGAGTCGTCGAACCGAAGGACGACCCGCTGGCGCTCCGAAAGGGCGCCACGGATGAGAGGCGCGAGTGTGGCGGGGTCGATGTCATCGCGGCGCGTGGTCGCGCCCGTGACGGATCTCCCTTTCGCGAGATGGCTCTCGGCGCGCGAGACCAGCTCGATGTGGACATCGTAGGCGGCGCGCGGCGTGTCACCCCAGGTGATCAGTCCATGATTCATCAGGACGAGGCCGCGCGCGTCGGGAGCGGCGGCGCACGCCTCGCCGACCAGCCGGCTCAGCTCGAACCCGGGGCGAAGGTAGGGGACGATGATCACCTCGTCGCCGTAGCAGTCGCGGACCGTCGTCTCGCGTCCCGCGTTGTTCGTCAGCGCGAGGATGGCGTCGGCGTGAGTATGGAGAATCGCGGTGAAGGGGAGGAAGGCGTGAAGAAGCGTCTCGATCGAGGGTCGTGGCGATTTGGGGTCGAGGAGGCATCGAGCGAGATAGTCGACCATCTCTTCGTCGGACATCGAGTCGCGTGCCATGAGCGGCCGGACCCAATCGAGGCGGACGGCGGGGAACTGCTCGGCGACTATGCTCTTCATGTCGCTCCCGCTTCCCTTGACGTCCATGACGGGAATCGGATTGCCGAGAAGGTCCGTCGCCTCCCGCTTGATGCTGTTGTTTCCACCGCCCCAGAGGACGAGGGAGTCTTCCGCGCCGACGAGGCGCGACTGATGGATCAGCTGCTCGATCGGCGCGCCCGTGTCGTCGCCACTTTCCCATCGATTCTTCAAAGCTCACCCTCCGCGCGAGATTCTATCGTGCTGAAGCAAAGGAGGGAGGGGAGCGGAAGCCGGAGGGTGGAAGCCGGATCCGGGCCTTCGGTTCACCCGTTCTGGGGCGGTTGGTCCGGGGAGCCGGTGGCGAGCGACTTTCTGAGCTCAATCAGCCTGCGCATCATCGGGACCGAAAAAAGCACCATCGGCAGAAAAGTGACCAACAACATGTAACGGTCCGCCGTCACCGCCTTGAACAGCATGTAGAGCCCGACTCCGAGCATCAAGCCGAGGGCGAGGCTGATGAAGCGAATGCGTTTTTTCGTCTCACTCGTGTCGACGGCCATGGGACTCTCCTTCGGGGTGTTTCGGAGATTATCTCCCAGCTTTGATGCGATCCAAAACCGGGTTGCATCCCGATGAAGAGCGAGACGATTGACCGGAAGTCAATCAGGCCAGCGCCAGCAGTTGATCGATCACGTCCTTCGCCGAGAAGCTGCTGCGACCGGGACGGAGGAAGCGCGCGATGTCCGAGAGGTCGTCGCCGGCGGTGATCAGGGTCGGCTCGAACCTGCCGTCTTTTCGGTGCTGCGGATGCCCGACATTCGCCAGGAGAGCGTTACACAGACACTTGCGGCCGACCGTCTTCTCCGGATCGCCACCCTTGGCGACGTACGTGGCGACCGGCTCCGCGGGGCAGCGATAACCCACTGCGCCGTCCTCTTTCAGATAGAGCTCGCGAAGGAAGCCGAGGTCGCATACGCGGGTGCGGGCCTCGTAGACTTCCGTTTCCGAGAGCGTTCCTTCGAGTCTTGCCACCTTGAACGGGAAGCCCGTGGGGGAGGCATGAGGATCGGTGAACACGGAAGCCTGGTGCGACTCGGCTTTTTCCAGGAGAGCATCGCGCTTCGACGCCTCGAGACCGGACTCTTCACAGAACGCGAAGGCGGTGCCGACCTGGATTCCGGCGGCGCCGGCTTCGAGCGCTTCCTCGAGTGCGCGACGCGTTCCCTGCCCTCCCGCGAGCCAGAACGGAACGCCGAGCTCGCGAATCTTCGCGAGGTCCACGGCATCCTTCGGCCCGTACTCGGGCTGGCCCGCGGCGTCGAGCTGGAGGGCGCCGCGCGGTGGAGCGTTGTGGCCTCCCGCCGTGGAGCCTTCGATCACAAAGCCGTCGACCTTGCCGTTCGATCTGCGGAGCATGGTCGTCGCCAGGACGTTGGAGGAGATGATCGACAGAAAGTACGGCCGCTGCAGCGTCGGAAGCTCCTCGGCGAACTCGGAAGGATCGAACCGGACGTGGACCGGAACGGCGGAGTCTCCCCCCGTGACCGCGAGCTCGTAGCTCGCCGGCTGGTTGGCCGCGAGCGAATCGAGGACACCCGGGATCCGGGTCGCGATTCCCGCGCCCATCAGGACGACCGCCACACCCGCCAGCATCGCGCCGTAAATCGACGGCAGATGGGGGATCTGGATCTTTTCGAGATAGTTGATGCCGACCGGGTTTTCGTGTCCCTCGCGCGCGAGCCAGACTTCGATGAAGTTGCTGACGATGCAAAGCTCGATCAGAGCGCGGTCGGGGAGCACCGACGGCATCGGGACGCCCTTGTAGGGAGCCTCGGGAGCCTTCCCGCCAGGCACGAAGTATTTTTCGAGGATGCGGTCGGCCATCCCCCGGAAGGGAAAACGGTCGAGCGCGCGGCGCATGGCGCCGTCGGGGTCACCGTCCTGGAGACGACGGGCGAGGAGGACGTCGATTCCGACGCCCGATACGACGCCGAGCTGCCCGGCGGATGAAACAGCCCGTGCCAGACGCCAGGATGAGACTCCGGCGCCCATTCCGCCCTGGATGATGAAAGGCTTGAACATACCCGTGCATCATCGGTTCTGGTTTCGCAGGGGTCTTGTGACCGGAAGCACAAGGGGGTGTGACTGGATAGGACGGATAGGACGAATAGGACGAGTAGGACGAATAGGACCTATAGGAACTGTAGGACAGTAGAAGTTCCAGCCTCTGGGGGTTCGGTGAGAGCCTGCTGGTGAACCCAACCGTCCTATAGGTCCTATCCGTCCTATTCGTCCTACGTCCTATAGGTCCTATCCGTCCTGTCCGTCCTCTTCGATTCTCTGGTGAAATTGTTGCAACCTCGTCCCGCGCATGTTCGACGACCTCTGGTACAAGAACGCGCTCATTTACAGCCTCGATCTCGAGACGTTCATGGACTCGAATGGGGACGGAGTGGGCGATTTCGTGGGTCTCAACCGGCGGCTCGACTACCTGCAGACTCTCGGGGTCGATGTCCTCTGGGTCGCACCCTTCCAGAAGACGCCGAACCGGGACAACGGCTACGACATCTCCGATTACTACACGGTCGATCCGAGGCATGGCTCGGGCGGCGATTTCGTCGAGTTCATGCACGAGGCGAAAAAGCACGGGATGCGCGTGATCATCGACCTGGTTGCGAACCACACTTCCATCGATCACCCCTGGTTTCAGGCGAGCAGGAAGAAGGACGAGCGTTTTCACGACTGGTACGTCTGGTCGAAGAAAAGGCCGCCGGACTGGAACGAAGGGATGGTGTTCCCGGGAGTCCAGAAGCGCACCTGGACTTTCGACAAGGAGCGGCGGGAGTACTACTTTCACCGTTTCTACGAGCACCAGCCGGACCTGAACATGGACAACCCGGCGGTCCGCGCGGAGATCCGCCGAATCATGGGCTTCTGGCTCGAGCTGGGCGTGTCCGGCTTCCGGGTCGATGCCGTCCCCTTCATCATCGAGCGCCCGAAGCTCCGAGGAAAAAAGAACGGATCGATGCATTTCGATTTTCTGACCGAGATGCGCGATTTCCTGCAATGGCGATCCGGCGACGCCGTCCTGCTCGGCGAGGCGAACGTCCTTCCGAAGGATTCGAAAGCCTACTTCGCGGACGGGCAGGGGTTGCACCTGATGTTCAACTTCTGGGTCAACCAGCACCTCTTCTACGCTCTGGCCTCGGGGGACATCCGTCCGCTGCTGGCGGCGCTTCGCGCGACGAAGAAGATTCCTCCCGGAGCTCAGTGGGCGCAGTTTCTCCGGAACCACGACGAGCTCGACATCGATCGGCTGACCGAAGAGCAGCGACAGACCGTGTTCGATCGTTTCGGCCCCGACCCGAAGATGCAGATCTATCACCGCGGCATCCGCCGCCGGCTCGCCTCGATGCTCGGCGATCGCGGGCATAGCCGGCTCGCCCACAGCGTCCTCTTCTCGCTTCCGGGCACTCCCGTAATCCGCTATGGCGACGAGATCGGAATGGGCGAAGATCTTTCCCTGAACGAGAGGGATGCGGTTCGCACCCCGATGCAGTGGTCCGACGAGCCGTCCGCCGGTTTCTCGGCCGCGGAAAAGCTGATCCACCCGGTGATCGACAAAGGCGCCTTCGCCTACAAGTTCGTCAACGTCGAAAATCAGCGTCGGGATCCCGATTCGAACCTGCGCTGGATGCGGCGGCTGATCGCTCTCCGAAAGGAATGTCCCGAGATCGGCTGGGGAGAGTGGGAGATCCTCCCCGCGGGATCGAAGCACGTTCTCGCGATCCTTTACACCTGGAGAGGGACATCAGTGCTCGTCGTGCACAACTTCGCCGACCGCCCGGTCGAGGCGCGACTTCGAATCGATGCGCCCGGCGGCGAGCGGCTCGTTGACCTGCTCGATCCGATCTCGCTCGATGGGGACCGGGAGAATCGTTACCGCATGAAACTCGACGAGTTTGGAAGCCGCTGGTTCCGCCTCAGCAACCTCAACTATGGGATCGAGCGCGCGGAAGGGGGGTAGAGGAGGGGTGAGGGACGAGGGGCGAGGGGAGATGTCATCCCGAACGGAGTGAGGGATCAGGGGGGGTGGGGAATCCGTAAACGCGGCAACCCTGTCGGCGGGAAATGTGAATTCGTCCGAGGTTGAACCACGAACTCACATT
>Ga0209347_1002292_pt1 | contig 25897 bp, 23 predicted proteins | sample AutmiccommuBRH23_FD_187382 | JGI IMG/M metagenome (GOLD analysis project Ga0209347, IMG submission 187382) | Deep subsurface microbial communities from Mt. Terri, Switzerland - Autotrophic microbial communities BRH/23 (SPAdes) (version 2) | ecosystem: Environmental > Aquatic > Deep subsurface >...
GGACCGGCGCAGCCGGTCTCTACGGGGATGCAACCTCGTCGCGCCCGCCCGCCCGCCGTCGCTTCGCGACCGGACCGGCGCAGCCGGTCCCTACGGACCCCTACCCCAGCGAGCTCTCGAGGAACCTCACGTCGGGGTTTTCCTTCTGGACCGTCTCGAGCTCCCAGTCGGAGGAGAACAGCATCACCGGCTTCTCGTCGATGTCGATGACGCGGCGGCTGTTGCCGGGTTGGCGTACCTGGTCGATCTTGGACTCGGTGCCCGAGAGCCAGCGGGCGAAGCGGTACGGCAGGCGCTGGAGCGTGGTCTCGACCGAGTACTCCGACTCGAGCCGCGAGCGCAGAACGTCGAACTGCAGCTCCCCGACCACCGCGATGATCGGCTCGCTCTTCCGTCCGTCGAGACCATGGAAGAGCTGCACCGCTCCCTCTTCAACCAGCTGCTCGATCCCCTTCTGAAACTGCTTCTGTCGCTCGCTCGTCTTCGTCCGCAAGGTGCCGAAATGCTCGGGCGCGAATCGCGGGATCGGCTCGAACTCCGTCTTCTCCCCCTCGGCGAGTGAGTCGCCGATCCGGAACAGGCCGGGATTGATGAATCCGATGACGTCGCCGGCGAATGCCGCCTCGACCGTCTCGCGCTCCCGCGCGAAGAGGCGGTGCGGGCGCGTCATCCGGATCTTCCGGTTCAACCGCTGGTGGAAGACCTCCATGTCCTTCTCGAACGTTCCGGAGACGATGCGCACGAAGGCGAGGCGGTCGCGGTGGCGAGGATCCATGTTCGCCTGGATCTTGAAGACGAATGCGGAGAACTCCGGACGCTCGGGCTCCACCTCGCCGTTCGAGCTCGCGCGCGCACGCGGAGGAGGCGCCAGCTCGAGGATCGCGCGCAGAAACGGCTCGACGCCGAAGTTGTTGACCGCGCTCCCGAAGTAGACCGGAATGAGATCGCCCGCGAGAAACCGGTCCAGATCCCAGTCGGCGCCGGCTCCCCCGAGGAGGTCCGCCGTTTCGCGCAACTCGTCCCGCGCCTCGGTGCCGATCAGCTCCTCGAGCGCGGGGTCGTCGATGCCGGCCACCCGGACGGTCGCGCGCGAGCTCCCGTGCGCGGTGCGCTCGAATCGATGCACGCGCTTCTCGCGCAGGTCGTAGACGCCCTGGAACGTCGGGCCGTTGCCGATCGGCCAGTTCATCGGGATCGCCGCGACGCCGAGCTCCTTCTCGATTTCCTCCAGGAGCTCGAGCGGCTCCTTGCCCGGATGATCCATCTTGTTGATGAACCCGAGGATCGGGATGCGGCGCATGCGGCAGACGTGAAAGAGCTTGCGGGTCTGAGGCTCGATTCCCTTCGCCGAGTCGAGCACCATCACGGCGCTGTCGGTGGCATGGAGCGTCCGGTAGGTGTCCTCGCTGAAGTCCTGGTGGCCCGGGGTGTCGAGCAGGTTGAAGCAGTGGTCCTCGTACTCGAACTGAAGGGCCGTCGAGGTGATCGAGATGCCGCGCGACTGCTCCATCGCCATCCAGTCCGAGGTCGCATGGCGCTGGTTCTTGCGCCCGCGGACGGCCCCGGCCGTCTCGATCGCCCCGCCGTAAAGGAGGAGCTTCTCGGTCAGCGTCGTCTTCCCGGCGTCGGGGTGGGAGATGATCGCAAAGGTCCTTCGGCGCGCGATCTCGCGCGCGAGGACGGTGCGGTCGCGGGCTGCGCCCGTCGCGTCAGTGGTCACGGCCCGACGAAACGGCCGGAGAGAGGGGCGGAATTCCGCGGAAGACCCTCTTCGATTGCGCGCCCCTCCCTCGCATCTCAGGCCGGCTGGAAAAGAGATGCGTATGATGGACCGCTGCATGCGCCGATTGCCCCTGATTCTCCTCTTCGCGATGCTCCTTCAGGGTTGTGGAAAAGAGCCCGTCGAGGCTCCGGCTTCACCTCCCGCTCCGGCGGAGGAGATCACCACACTGCTCCTCCCGATCCTGATCGGCGAGCAGCCGTTGACGATCGCCGACCGGGCGTGGACCAGCATGACCATCATGGACTGGCCTGACCCCGAGGTGCTGTGGGTCGGCGCCGGGGAAAAGCCGGTCGCGGTGAGACCCGGAGCTTCCCGCCCTCCGGAGTTTCGCCGGAACGAGCTCGGTGGGGCTCTCCTGCTGCTCCCCCTTCGCGCCGCTTCCCGCCTTCGCGTGGATCACTTTCTTCGCGATCCGAAATCGGGAGCCACCGTTGCGATTCCGACTCCGCGCGCCTATGAGGTCGAGAAAGGAGAGACCGAGATCACGTGGACTCCCGGCAGGGGGAGCGGAACGATCCTCCGGATCTACGATCTTCTCTCCACTCCCGATGTCAGGGTGTCGGTCTCGGTCGGGCGTGGCGGGAGCAGCAGGCTCGTCGGAGAGTACCCGCTCGTGCAGAGCGATCCCTCAACCCCTTACCTGGCCGAGATTCCTTTGAGCAATCTGGACGGCGAAGAGCCGGTCACCGCAACTCTCACCCCGTCCGTGCCATCGGCAAGACTCTGGGCCCTGCTGTTCGAATCCGACCCTGCTTCGGGGGATATTCGGGTGCTGTGGAGCCCCTTCGCCGGATCTTTGGACTAGATCGCGCTGATCGCGTTCGTGTAGTCCGCCAGGTGGTCTGCCAGGATGGAAGAGCCGGCTTCTTCAGCCGCTCTACCCCGGGCTTCCACGACGACGACATGAGGCAGTCCAGGGTGATCCGGATACTGCTCGTGCCCTTCGAGCGAACGCAGCCTGGGATCGCGGCTCTCTCCGTAGGCGCAGCTTTCCACCTCGCTGAAACCGGCAGCGAGAAGAGTGTGGCGCAGGGTCAAGCCGTTATAGAGAAATTGATGTCCCCAGCCGCGGAAGGCCTTGTTCATCCAGAAACAGTCGCGTACCGCTTCCGCTTCGGTCGTCCATTCTCCCGGGTGATACTGCGTGGCCCAGACCCAGTCGAGGTTGGGTGTGGAGAGGCGGAGAACGCCGGAGTCTGCAAGGGCCCGCCGGCACTCCCGCAGAAAAGCCATCCCCTGGGCGTAGGAGAGGTGCTCGATGAAGTGCTCGGCATAGATGACGTCGACGTTCTCGAACGGCAGCCCCTGGGTCACGTCGAGCACGTGATCCACCCCTTCGTAGGGCTGATTGTCGACGTTGATCCACCCCTCACGCACCAGCGGTCCCGACCCGACGTGCAGCTTCATGGCTTCCATTCTCCCCGGCTACTCAAAAAAGCGTTGACGTTGGAGCGTATCAGAGCGGCTCCTGCAATCGCACGCATCTCGAGCTGGCGACAGCTCGAGCGGTAAGATTCGAGGATGCACGAATCGGTTCCTTACACCCCTGCTCGCCGAGCCTCGGCAGACATGCAGAAACGTGCGCACGACTTTCGTGAAGAGCTCGCAACCCGCCGCTCCGTGCGCGATTTCTCCTCCGACCCGATTCCCGCCGGAGTCCTCGAAGACGCCATCACCACGGCAGCTTCGGCGCCATCCGGCGCGAACATGCAGCCGTGGACCTTCGTCGTCGTGCGCGACCCTGCGCTCAAACGTCGAATCCGAGAGGCTGCCGAAGAAGAAGAACGGAGGAACTACGAGGGCCGCATGTCCCGGGAGTGGCTGGAGGCGTTGGCGCCCCTGGGGACCGACTGGCGAAAGGAGTTTCTGGAGACTGCTCCCGCCCTGATCGTCATCTTCAAGCAGGAGTTCGGGATGGCGCGGGAGCAAAAGATTCGGCATTACTACGTGAACGAGTCCGTCGGCATCGCCGCCGGGTTTCTCCTCGCCGCCCTTCACCACGCCGGGCTGGCGACGCTGACCCACACCCCCAGCCCGATGGGCTTCCTGCGGACGATTCTCGACCGGCCGACGAATGAAAAGGCCTTCCTTCTGATTCCGGTGGGCTACCCGGCCGCGGCGTGCCGGGTGCCGGCGATCTCGAGGAAACCGCTCGAACACGTCGCGATCTGGCTGTAACCATGTGACGGGTGGACCACTTGACGCCCTCCGCAGGATGCCTGGGCATGTGGCCGGGGGATGCAGGCGGATGTGATGCCCCGCACCGCCTCGCTTGAGCATAAAGAGGGATTCTGAGCCTGCGCCGCCACCGGTTGCGCAGGAGGAAGACATGGTTCTCAAGGCTCTCCGCTACATCGGATACGGAATCATTCTGATCGCCGCAACTCTCTTTTTCCTCGAGTTCTGGATGTCGAACTACCAGTTCCCTCCCGTCTCGACCCTGAAGTGGATCGCGCTCGCGGTCGCGATCCTGCTGATCGTGTTCGCCCGTCCGCACGAGGAAGTGGTCGAACACCATCTTCCGCACTGAAAGTGGCGGAGGCTTCAGCCTCCGCTCTTCATCCCACGCGTGACCGACCGGCGCAGCATGAGTGTCTTCCGCCGCCTGACAGCGTCGGTCGGTCTATCCTGGCCGGAAGGTGCACTGGCGGAGGATGAATCCTCCGCCACTCATCGCGACTGCTCCCCCTGCCCGATCGCGAAGCTGGCAGTCGAGAGCGGCGCCGGTTTCCCACCCAGGGGGCGTTCGATCGTCGTGGTGAAGCGATAGATACCCGGCGCGAGCGGCTGACTTCGATGATGGACGAGCGATTTCGTCTTTCCCGGTGTCAGTGCTCGGAGCTCCCGGTCGCAGACGGGAACCGGCGGAACCGTTTCCCACCCTTCGGCGGTTTCCTTCTCCAGCACGCTGGCGCAGAGGTTGTAGCCGAGAGAGCGGCGAGAGTGGTTCTCGAGGGTGAGCAGGTATCCGCTCGAGCCTTCCTCCTCCGGCTCAACCGTGAGGCGCACGGCCGCAGCTGCTGCTGCGGGTGTCGCCGGAAGAGGGGCGGAACACGAGAGAAAAAAAGCGGCGATCAATATCAGGAATCCGAGGCGCACGACGGGCCCTTTTGCACCCGAAATGCCATTATCGAAGGGTATTCAGAGCAAGTGGCTCGTGCGCCAGAGCGTCACGAATCGTTGACATATGCGTCTTGACGAATGTGTCGCGCCGGCCGATAATGGGTCACACATTCGCATGAGCGCATACGATGAAAGGGGCAACACGAACATGGCGACCGACATCAAAGAATCTGTCCGCGCAAAATACGGAGAGGCGGCCCGCAAGGTCAGCGGCGGCAGCGCGAAGGCCAGCTGCTGCGAGCCGACCAGCTGCTGCGGATCCGACGCAACCGCAACCGACCCGATCACGGCGAACCTCTACGAGGCGGGCGAAGCCGCCCTCGTTCCGGAGAACGCAATCCTCGCCTCCCTCGGCTGCGGCAACCCGACCGCTCTCGCTGAGCTCAAGCCTGGAGAGACCGTCCTGGACCTCGGCAGCGGCGGCGGCATCGACGTCCTGCTCTCCGCGCGCCGCGTGGGGCCGACCGGCAAGGCTTACGGCCTCGACATGACCGACGACATGCTCGAGCTCGCGCGGAAAAACCAGAAAGAGTCCGGCCTCGAGAACGTCGAGTTTCTCAAGGGGGAGATCGAGCACATCCCTCTGCCCGATTCGTCCGTCGACGTCATCATCTCGAACTGCGTGATCAACCTCTCGGCCGACAAGAAGAAGGTCATCAGCGAGGCGTTCCGGGTGCTCAAGCCCGGCGGCCGCTTCGCGGTCTCCGACGTCATCCGGACCCGGGAAGTCCCCGAGCCGGTGCGCAAAAACGTAGAGCTGTGGGCTGGCTGCGTCGCGGGCGCACTTCTGGACCGCGAATACCTCGATCTTCTCGGCGAGGCGGGATTCGAGGAAGCCTCGATCGAGACGACCCGGGTCTACAAGCTCGACGACGCACGCGCCTGGCTGGCCGAAGCGGGCATCAAAGCCGAGGAGATCCCGGCGGATGCGGACGGAGCGTGGATCAGCGGGTTCGTGAGAGCGAGGAAGGGGAGATAGGACGAATAGGACCTATAGGACCTATAGGTAGAACGGGGGGGAAGGCGGTCATAAGAGGCCGCAACCCTCCCCGCGGTTCGCCTCAGTCAAAGTACCCTATCGTCCAATCGTCCTGTCCTATTCGTCCTATTCGTCCTGTCCTATTCGTCCTATTCGTCCTATTGGTCCTCCCTCCCCGCCTGAAACTCCCGCCGTTCGATTCTCGTAATCCCGGTCATGCTAACGATCGAGTCAGTTTCGAAGCGGTACCGCGGTGGGCACTTCGGGGTTCGCGATCTCTCGCTGACCGTCGAACGGGGAGTGCTGGGACTTCTCGGCGCGAACGGGGCGGGGAAGACCACCCTGATGCAGATGATCGCGACGATCACGCGACCGACCAGCGGCCGCATCCTCTTCGAGGAGGAAGACATCGCGAAAAAGCCCGACGCCCTTCGCCGCCGGCTCGGCTATCTCCCGCAGGACTTCGGCGTCTACGACAACCTGACGGCGTTCGAGTTTCTCCGCTACTTCGCCGCACTCAAAGGCGTTCGCGACCGGGCACGGCTCGATCAGATGCTGGAAATGGTGAACCTGCACGGAGTGTCCAACCGGCCGGTGGGTGGCTTCTCCGGCGGGATGCGGCAGCGGCTCGGAATTGCCCAGGCCCTGATCAACGACCCCGACCTGCTGATCGTCGACGAGCCGACCGCCGGCCTCGATCCGGAAGAGAGGGTTCGCTTCCGCAACATCCTCTCGGACCTTGGCGGGAAGCGGCTGGTCATCCTCTCCACCCACATCGTTTCGGACATCGAGTCGATTGCGACGGGGATCGCCGTGATGCGCGAGGGATCGCTGGTGATGCACGCGACCCCCGAAGAGATCATGAGGCAGGCGGAAGGAAAGGTCTGGCAGGCGATCGTTCCCTCGACCGACTTCGACGAGCTTCGCACGCGCCACCGGGTCTCCGGGGCGGTACGGAAGAGTGACGGCGTGCATGCGCGCTTCGTTTCCTCCACTACTCCCTTCGCCGGCGCGCGAGCGGCCGAGCCCGACCTGGAGGACGCATTCCTCCTTCTGATGAACCCACCCCCTGAGGCGGTGGCGGCGTGAATGCGGCACGGCGGATCGCGTCGGTGGTCCATGCGGATGCCCTCATTCGGCTTCGGCGCACGTCGACGCTGGTCATCTTTCTGCTCCTGAGCTGGCTCGCCTGGGTGTGGGTGCCCGAGCCCTCGAGCGGCTTCGCCCTGATGCAGATCGGCGGAGCGCGCGTTCTCTACAACTCCGCGGCGATCGCGCTGGGCACCGCATCGCTCGCGACGGTCTTCATCGGGCTGGTCGGCTACTACGTCGTATCGAACGCGCTCAAGCGCGACCTCGAGACCCGTGCCGGCTTCATCGTGGCGTCGACCACGGTCCGCAATCTCGAGTACATTTTCGCGAAATTTCTCGGCAACCTCGCCTTCCTGACGATCTTCACCTTCGGGTACATGCTCGTCTCGATGGCGATGATCTTCGTCCGGGGGGAGGCGGGTCTCGAGCCGCTGGTCTTCGTGCAGCATTACCTTTTTCTGGCCGCCCCCGCGCTGGTGATGACCTCGGCGCTCGCCATCACGTTCGAGAGCGTCCCCTTTCTCTCGGGGCGGTTCGGAGACGTGGCGTACTTTTTCGTCTGGATCGGTCTTCTCAGCCTCGCGGCGGGCAGCATCGCCGGTGAGGGCGCCTCGGCCCTGGCCATGGTCGACATGACCGGATTCGCCGTGATGTCGGCGCAGATGAAGGAGATCTACAACCTCGATTCCTTCGGCATCGGGAGGATGGCGTTCGAGGCCGGCACCGATCCGTTCACGTTCAACGGGCTGCGATTCGGCGCAGCCGACGTTTTCTCGCGGGTCATTGCGGCCACGGTCCCGCTGCTCCTGATCCCGGTCGCGGCATTCTTCTTCCGGCGGTTCGATCCGGCGAAAGTGAAGGCGAGCGCGGCGCGGCAGGGCCGCCATCCGATCGCCTGGCTCAACCGGCGGCTCAAGGGACTCGCCGCGCCGCTCGCGCGCATCCCTCTCGGGGCCTCGTTTCCGTCGCAGGTCGCCAACGACGCACTCCTGACTTTTCAACTCGCGCCTCTCGGAATCGTCGCCGCGGTCGTTCTCGCAGTTGCTGCGATGGCGACTGGCGACGTCGAAGGCCTCCGTTCGGGGCTGCTGCCGGTGGCGTTCGTTTTCATCGCGGCCATGATCGCCGACGGCTCGAGCCGGGACGCGCACATGCTCGCGCTCCTCTTCTCGACGCCCGGAGCACGTGCGCGCTACACCATCCTGAAGGTATCGAGCGCAATTCTCGTCACCGTGACAATTCTCGCCGGACCGCTCGCGCGGCTCGCGCTCGAGGACCGGCGCGCGGCGCTGGCTCTGCTCGCCGGAGCCGCCTTCGTATCGTCCGCCGCCACCCTGCTCGGAATCGTCACCCGGAACCCGAAGGCGTTCCTGGTGCTGTTCCTTCTCTACTGGTACGTCACGGTGAACGACCAGGGGGCGACGGCCGCGTTCAACTTCGGCGGGTTCTTCGGAGAAGCAGTTCCGATGCACGCGGCCGCATTCGCCGGGGCAGCGGCGGTGATGGCGGCCGCTGCGTGGGGAGCGTGGAAGGCCAGGCTCGCGAGGGAGTGGTGAATCCCGTCATCCTGAGGAGGCGCGCGGAGAGCGAGCGGCCACCGCGACCGTGCGCGCCGACGAAGGATCTCCAAATGCGAGGATCGCGTTGGTTGGTGCGGGGGAGCGCGCACGCAGGTGGCTCGATCCTGCAATCTTGAGAGACGATGAGTAGGCCGGCCTCCCAAAACGGCGTCACCATAGGTGCGTCCAATTCCGTTGACGGGCTCGGGGCCCAACGATAAAGAGGAGGCCGACCTTGAACCATATTGCCATCGATCTGCATGACGCGTACAGCCAGATTTGTGTGATGAGTCCGGACCGCAAGATTTTGATGGAAGTGAAGATCGCAACGAGCGCCACGGCTCTGCGTGAGTTCTTTCGTGGTCGCGAGCGGTCCCGAGTGATCTATGAGGCGGGGCCGCACGCCCTGTGGGTCGGCGAGCTACTGACCGAGCTCGGCCACGAAGCAGTACCGGTCCACGCTCGTCGGCTGCGCCTGATCGCCGAGAGCCGGAACAAGAACGATCGGATGGATGCGGAGACGATGGTCCGGCTTTCCCTTGCCGACCTGGATCTGATCCGGCCGGTGAAGCAGCGATCGCGGGAGACGCTCGATGAGCGCTCGATCACGACCACACGCGCCGCTCTGGTCGAGAGTCAGAAGCGGCTGCGGGTGACGGTCCGCGGTCTGGTCAAACCCTTTGGGGTCCGCCTTTCCTCGGGCAAAGGAACCGCTCTGAGCGAGGCGGCGCAGGCGAAGCTACCTCCGGGTGTGCGCAGCAGCGTCGATGCGATGCTCACGGTCCTCAACACGCTCGCCGTGGAGATCCGCGCCTTGACCCAGGCCATCGAGCAGATGTCGGAACGAGCGCATACCCAGCGGATGATGACCATCCCGGGCGTGGGGCCGATCGTCTCAGTGGCGTTCAGTCACGCGATCGAGGATCCCCACCGCTTCCCGTCCAAAGACGTCGGTGCCTTTGTCGGGCTCACGCCATCGAACCGATCCTCGGCTGGCAAGTTGCTCTCACCCAAGGATCGCGGACGCCCCGGAGACCCCTATGTCCGATCTCTACTGATCCAATCGGCATGGACCCTCATGAACAGTCGCAGTGACTCCGAGCTGGCCCAATGGGGCCGGAAGAAAGTCGAAGAAATCGGCAAGAAGAAGGGAGCCGTAGCGGTGGCCCGGAAACTCGCCGTTCTGATGCATCACCTCTGGCTCCACGACGAAAACTTCATCGCTCATCCTTCACGCCGCTCCAGCTGCGCGGCCTGAGAAAAGCCTCTAAAAAGGAGATAGTTACAGCGCCCCCAAGCGATCCAGTACGACGAGGAGACCTCGAAAGGATCTGGCGACGGAAGCGGCTCCCACAGCTCCCGATCGCGCTCTTGAGATGGAGGCTCCTCAACCATCCTGAATCTCTCCAGGCACCTCGAGTGCGCATAGAAGAAGCCGAGACGGTTCGCTGAAAGGGCAAAAAGCAACACCAAAACCAGGGAGGTCTTGACATGGCCTACTCATAGAAGATCCTTCGGTCGCGCGCGAAGACAGCGCGAGGATCACGGTTTGCGCGGCGCTCCCTCAGGATGACAGGGACATTTCTGCCTTCTGCCTTCTGCCTTCTGCCTTCTGCCTTTACTTCTGACTTCTGACTTCTGCCTTCTGCCTTGTCTCTACCGCCGGTTCCTCGAGCGTGAGCACCAGCATCTCCTGGGGCCTCGCGAGGTAGTAGCCCTGCATGAGGTCGATGCCGAGGTTGCAGCACCATTCCCATTCCTCGGCGGTCTCGATCCCCTCGGCGATGGTCTTCGCGTTGATCTTGTGGGCGAGATCGACGAGGAGCTTGACCAGGTCCTGCTTGATCGGCTCCTCGGCGAGCGTGGAGACCAGCCCCTTGGTGATCTTCAGGTAGTCGGGAGCTAGAGAAGCGATCGCTTCAAGCGAGGCGTACCCCGAGCCAGCGTCGTCGATGGCGATCTCGATGTCCTGCGCCCGGAACTCTTCGAGCAGCTTGCGGAATGCTTCGTAGTCCTCGATCGCGGCGCGCTCGGTGATCTCGAAAACGAAGTGCCCCTTCTGCTCGGCGAAGTAGCTGACCATCTCATGGAGACGGAACTCGGAGAGCTGGAACATCTCGGCTTCGAGGTTCAGCAGGAACTTCTTGTCCGCGAGCTCGGTGGCGCGAAGCCTGGCGAGCGAGCTCTCGAGCGCCAGAGCCTCGAGCTCCCACGAGAGACCGTTCTCCCGGGCGAACGAGAAGAGCATGTCGGAGTTGAGGAACGAGGAGTTCTTCGGCCCGCGCGTGAGAACCTCGTAGCCGAAGATCGAGCGGTCGGATGCCCGGACGATCGGCTGGAAGAGGGTGGTGATCCGCTTCTTCCGGATGATCTCCCTCAGCTCCCGCTGCAACTGCCGCTTTCGCTGCTGTTCGGCGTCTCTCACCGCATCGGATGCCTTCTGCATTCCGAGGTAGATCTGCCGCTCGAGCCGGATCTGCGGCTGGTAGTCGACCTTCGTGCCGCCGACGAAGAAACCGATCTGACCGGTGAGGGTTTCGGGAAAACGCCGAAGGAAGGTTCGATTGACGCGGCGATGGAGAAGGCTCGACGCCGCATCGATCCCGTCGCCCCAATCGGCGCGTTTGGAGAGGAAGATGAAAAAGCTCGAAGCGCCGACTCGGCTCATCGCCACGTCGGCCTCGCCGAACAGCTCCATTGCCGTCTCCCCGACGACCTGGGCGACCTTCCGGATCAACTCGTCGAACCACGCCCAGCCGTACTCCCCCTCGATCGACTCGAACTGCTCGATGTCGACGTAGATCATCCCGAACTCGCCGTCCTGGATCAGCAGCTCCTTGAGCCGCTCCATGACCACAGGAACAGTGGGAAGGCCCGTGGCGCGATCGTGGAGCAGCGACTCCATCCCCGCGGTCTGAGTCCGCTCCCGCTCGGTGAGCTCCCGGCCGCCCTCGATCAGCCGTTGGATCCGGGTGACGACTTCTTTGCGGTCGAACGGCTTGACGAGGTAGTCGTCAGCGCCCACCTGAAGGCCGGTCAGCCGGTCTTTGACGTCCCCCTTGCCGGTGATCAGCACCACGCAGATCCGCGCGGTGGCATGAACGGCCTTGATCGCCTGGCAGACTTCCCATCCACTGCGTCCCGGCATGAGGACGTCGAGCAGAGCCACGTCCGGAATTTCCTTCCGGGCGATCTCCAGAGCGTCGTCGCCGTTGGTCGCGGTCACCAGCTCGACATCGAGGGGGCGGAGGTAAACCCTCAGCAACTCGAGGACGTTGGGATCGTCATCAGCAACCAGAACTGTCGGACGCCGGGGGGTCATCGCTGAGCCCGGATTATGCGGGAAACAAGCCAGTAGGAGAAGCAGGGCAGAAGGCAGAAGGCAGAAGGCCGAAGTAACGGCGAAGGCTCCGTCCGCACCGAGATTCTGCCATTTTGAGGTCCTTCGGTCGCGCCCGCAGCAGGCTTATCCGACACCCTCCGCGCGGCGCTCCCTCAGGATGACCCCAGCCTCTGAATTTGCCTTTACTTCTGCCTCCTGCCTTCTGCCTTCTGCCTTTTCTTCTGCCTTCTGCCCTCTGCCTTCTGCCTCCACTCCCCCTTCTGCCTTCTGCCTTCCCCTTTCTGGTATAAGGATTTCCGCAGAGGGAGAGCCCGCGGGATGATCAAGTTTGGAACTTCGGGATGGCGTGGAGTCATCGGAGAGGACTTCACCTTCGAGCACGTCCGCCTCGCCAGCCAGGGGATCGTCAATTACCTCCGGAAGACGGTGGATCGAAAGAAGATGAGCGTGGTGGTCGGCTACGACACGCGCTTTCTATCGGAGAAGTTCGGAGCCGAAGCGGCGAAGATCCTCGCGTTCAACGGCATCGAGGCGTATCTGTCGAGCCGGGACGTGCCGACACCGGTCGTCTCGTTCGAGACGATCCGCCGGGGCGCGGTCGGCGCGATCAACTTCACCGCCTCCCACAACCCGCCCGAGTACAACGGGTTGAAATACTCGACCGCCGACGGCGCACCGGCGTTGCCCGAAGTCACCCAGCAGATCGAGACCGAGATTCGCGCGCTCGAGGAGAAGAACGAGCGGATCGACATGTACGAGAAGCCGGAGCTGATCCGGGAGATCGAGCCGCGCGAGCGCTACCTGGCGGAGCTGCGCGAGAAGATCGACGTCGACGTGATCCGCGGTTCGGGGCTGAAGGTCGCGGTCGATTGTCTTTACGGCACGTCGCGCGAATATCTCGACTACTTCCTGATCGAGACCGGCATTCAGGTGAAGTCGATCCACAACTACCGCGACCCCTACTTCGGCGGATTCTCGCCCGAGTGCACGCTCAAGAACCTGGGAGAGCTTCGGCGCGTGGTGACGACCGAGGGTTACAACATCGGGCTGGCGACCGACGGCGACGGCGACCGCTTCGGCATCATCGACAACCGCGACCGCTTCGTGAGCGCCAACCTGATCTTCGCTCTCCTCGCGCTCTATTTCAAACGCGAGCGGAAGTTCGATGGAGGACTGGCGCGATCGGTCGCGACCACGCACCTGATCGACGCCATCGGCGAGAAGCTGGGCGTGGAGGTCTTCGAGACGCCGGTCGGGTTCAAGTACATCGGTGAGCTGATTCTCCAGGAGAAGATCGCGATCGGCGGAGAAGAGAGCGCCGGGCTCTCGATCCGCGGCCACGTTCCGGAAAAGGACGGCATCCTCGCGTGTCTGCTCGTCGTCGAAATGATCGCTCGCACGGGCAAGACGATCGAGATGCTGATCCAGGAGATGTACGCGGAGTTCGGCTGCTTCTACTCGAAGCGCGTGGACATCAAGCTCACCCCGCAACTTCGGGAGTCCCTCGCCGTCAAGCTCGCCCACCCTCCGAAGGAGATCGACGGTCTGACGGTGAAGAAGGTGACCACGCTCGACGGCGTGAAGCTGGAGTTCGAGGGTGGGAACTGGCTCCTGTTCCGCCGCTCGGGCACCGAACAGGTCGCCCGCGTCTACGCCGAAGCCTCCACCCCGAAGGCCCTCAAGAGCCTGATCGACTTGGGGAAGAAGTTCGCCGTGTCGTGAAGAAACAAGGGGCTAGGGGCTAGGGGCTAGGGACTAGGAAGGGCAACGGCAAAAGCGAGGGGCTGCCATGGCGCTGGCCTTTGATCTTGCCTTTACTTCTGCCTTCTACCTTCTGCCTTCTGCCTTTCCCCCCCGCCCCTAGTCCCTGTCTTTCATCACCTCGCGATAAACTCTCATCGCTTCTTTCCGGTCGAGCTTCGTGTAAACCGTCCCTTCCGGCCAGACGACCATGTTCGGTCCTTCGTCGCAGAGGTCGAGGCAGGAGACGCCACAGATCCGGACGGTTTTTTTTCGTCCGAGCTCCTTGTTGCAGCTCTTGAGCATGGCGCGGATCTCTTCGCCGCGATCCTTTCCGTTCTTCGGATCGTTGCACCGCGAGCCGGTGCAGACGAGGAAGTGCTTCTCGTACGGAAAATCCTGCCTGCTCACGACGGCTCCTCGAACAGCGAGTCGACATAGGCTTCCGGGTCGAACGGGATCAGGTCGTCGGCGGCCTCGCCGACCCCGATGAACTTCACCGGGATGTCGAGCCGCCGCATGATCGAGAGAATGACGCCTCCCTTGGCGGTTCCGTCCAGCTTCGTGACCACGATCCCGGTCACGTTGGCCGCCTCGAGAAACGCCTCGGCCTGACTCAGCCCGTTCTGCCCGGTGGTCCCGTCGATCACGAGCAGCGTCTCGTGCGGAGCGCCGGGGACTTCCCGGGAGATGACCCGTCGGATTTTCGAGAGCTCCTGCATCAGGTGCGACTTGTTGTGGAGCCGGCCAGCCGTGTCGATCAGCACGACATCGGTGCCGCGCGATTTCGCCGCCGTGACCGTGTCGTGAGCGACCGCCCCGGGATCCGATCCGGAGTTGTGGCGAATCATGTCGACGCCGATCCGCCCCGCCCACATCCCCAGCTGCTCGATCGCCGCGGCACGGAAAGTGTCGGCGGCCCCGAGGAGAACCTGCTTCCCTTCGCCCTTCCATCGCTGGGCAAGCTTGGCGATCGTCGTCGTCTTCCCGGTTCCGTTGACGCCCACCACCAGAATCACGAACGGCTTCCTGCCATCGAAGTCGATTCCGCGCTGGACACTCCTCGGGATCAGGGCACGCGTCTCCTCGCGCAGCGCGCGGCTCAGATCGTCCATCGACTTGATCCGGGACTCTTTGATCCGCGCCTCGATCCGATCCATGATCTCCACGCTCAGCTCCGCCCCGACATCAGCCCCGAGAAGACCCTCCTCGAGGGCATCGAGCGTGGCGCGATCCACCCCCAGGTCCGGTTTCATCGACTCCTTGACCTTGTCGATGATCTCGGTGTGGGTCATGAACAACCCGCGCTTGAGCTTGCCCAGCAGCGTCTTATCCGCCAAAAAAACCTCCGTACGTTCCGGGGGGACAGAATCGGGCGGCGGAGGGGGGATATTCCTAGAGGCAAGGCAGAAGTCAGAAGGCAGAAGGCAGAAGTAAAGTCAAAGGCAAAGGCGGCGGGCTGGCAGGGCTGACTGTCTCGTTGGCTCCCTGGTGTCGTCCGACTTTGCTTTTGCTTTTACTTCTGCCTTCTGCCTTCTGCCTTCTGCCTTCTGCCTTCTGCCTTCTAATACAATCCCCCCATGCCCTCCCCGCCCGCCCTCCCTCCCCTTCCTCATCCGCAGCAGATCTTCGATGAGCTTCGGAAGAGCGTTCTCGGGCAGGACGAGGCGTTGCGCGAGGTGGCGGTGGCGATCGTCAAGCATCTCGGCGGGCATGCGGCGCCCAACATGCTGCTGATCGGGAACTCCGGCAGCGGCAAGACCACGATGATGAAGGCCGTCGAGGGGTGGATCTCCTCGGCCGGCGGCGGATTGGCGAACGTCGTGCGGATCAACGCGAACGTTCTCGCCGAGGAGCATGGGGGGTATGGGAAGACGGTCATCGCGCGGCTGTGGCGGAACGCGCGGCGGCTGCTCGGACGCTCGGCCGACCCTCAGGCGATTCTCCGATCGGTAGAGGGTGGAATCGTCTTCATCGACGAGGTCGACAAGATCCGCGCGCACGTCGGAACCACGCCAAACGTCCGCGGCATCGTCGCGCAGGAGGCCCTCCTGACGCTCATGGAGAACGAGAACCTCGAGTTCGAGCCTCCCGAGGAGGATACCGGCGCGCTCGCGATCAACACCTCGAGGATGCTCTTCGTCGCGGGCGGCGCGTTCGAGGAGCTCTACGACGCCGTTCTCCGCCGCGTCCTGGCGGGAACGGATGCTGCGCCGCTCCGGCCGATCGTCGTGGTCTCGAGCTCGGGCGAGGTGCGCGAGGAGCTACCCTTCCATCTCCGAGAGCATCTCCGCTACGAGGACCTCTTCCAGTACGGAATCACGCCGCAGTTTCTCTCCCGGTTCGAGTCGATCGTCGTCCTCAACGACCTGGTCGAGGACCAGCTCGCACGCATCTTCATCGAGCCGGAGGGGTCGATCTTCCGCGAGGCGCGCGACTACTTCCGCCGCTTCGGCATCGACCTCCAGATCACCCGCGGGGCCATCCGCGCGATCGCCTGGGAAGCCAGCCGCCACAAGCGCCTCGGGGCCCGCGCTCTTCGGGAGATCTTCCGCAAGGTGATCCGCGACCTCGAGTTCGCCCCGGCCGCCCCGGAAGCAGAAGACGGACGGAGGATCCTCATGATCGACGAGGAGAAGGTGAGGAGAGCAAGCCAGAAACCAGAAGCCAGAAGCCAGAAGTAAAGACAAGCCAGAAGCCAGAAGCCAGAAGTCAGAAGAAAAGGCGAAGCCAGAAGACGAAAGCCAGAAGCCAGAAGAAAAGTCAAAGGCAACATCCATAGCCGGGTCTGCGCGGGTGGGTTTGTTCTTGATCTTTCTTCTGGCTTCTGGCTTCTGGCTTCTGGTTTCTGGTTTCTGGCTTCGCCTTTTCTTCTGGCTTCTGGCTTCTGGTTTCTGGCTTGGGCCTGTCTTCCCTACATCGAGAAGAACATCGAGATCACCACGCCGACCAGGAGCAGCCCCACCACGGCGGCGGAGAACCAGAAAGTGCGGACGGTCTGGCGGTGCATTTCGACCGGTTCGCGTCGTTCGCCGAGAAGGTACTGGAGGAATTCGATGCGGGGCTGGATCGTGCCGGAGCGGCGCTCGCCCGAGACGACCGGGTAGACGACCTGGTTGATCTCGGGAACGATGACCACCGGGATCAGGATCGCGCCGCCGGCGACGGTGACGTGACGGCCGAGGCTCTCGTAGTGGGGAGAGTCGTCGCGGGCGATGATGCAGACGTAGACGGTGCGGGTCTGGAAGACCGACAGCGCCTTCTGGCTGGCCCCGCGCGCGCGGTAGAGGTTCGCGATGGTCTCGACCGCCTGGCTGAGCGTCTTGTCATCGAACCGGGGGAAATCGATGAGGTGAAAGACGGTCTCACCATCGGCGAACAGAACCTGCTCGTCGCGACGGTAGATCCGCTCCCCCTCGTCTTCACTCTCGTGAAGCGGCTCGAACCCCTCGCGAAGCAGCTTGTGAACCAGCCGCTCAACCGGGTCGGAGTCGCTGACAATTAGCTCACTGATTTCGTTCGGCATGCTTTTTTACCAGTCGGATCAGGTCGTCGAATTCAAAAGGTTTGCCGAGGTGGTCGTCGGCCCCGCAGGAGCGGGCTTTCTCGGCGATATCGCGATCGCCGGAAAGGATGATGAATGGAATCTTTCCGAGCTCCTCGTCTCCCTTGAGGCTGGCGCAGAGCGCTTCCCCTCCCATCCCGCGGATGGTCAGGTCGGCGAAGATCGCCTGGGGCTTCTCGCTTCGGATTTTTTCGAGCGCCACTTTCCCGTCCGCGACGATCTCGCCCCGGTACCCGTTCCTCTGCAGCACCAGCGCGATCAGCCTGGCGACCTGCGGATCATCTTCCACGATCAGAATCACTGCCCCGAGCTCCTATTCGAAAACCACGCGCACCCGCCGCCTCAGATGGCCGTAGATGGCCCCGACCATGGCACCCGCACCGTTCCAGATGATGTCATTCACGTCGGTCACGCGCGTCGGAAGAAAGTACTGCCACGCCTCTACCAGCGAACTGAATGCCATCGCCAGCAGAAGGGTCCACAAATAAGTCTGAAAAGAGGGGCGGGTGGGGCGGTCGAGGAGCAGGAACATGAAGAAGCCCCAGGGCATGAAAAGCAGGATATTCAATACGATAGGCATGGTCAGGGCGACGATCGTCTCCGTCCGCATCGGCCCCTCGGAGAGTTTTTGCGTCAGGACCCGGATCTCGCGGAAAGGTTCCGGATCGACCTTCGTGTACGCCTTCCCGGAGGCGTAGAGGGTCAGCCCGAGAATCGCCGCGGTCGTCAGCAGGAGCAGGAGGAAGGTCGTTCCCCGGTGAATGGTGACGATGCGCGCGTCTTTTCTCGCCATTGCGCTGAGCATTATAGGTTTCGGCGACGTTCCCGCCGCATCGGGGACTTCCGGGGCTCTCGGGTAGAATCGGATTCTCCAGATGCCGCCCCCTCCCATCTCCCTCCATTTCGGCCGCTACCACGATCTGACCGCCCCACTCACGGAGCGGATCGAAAGCCTCCGGCCCGCGGGGAACTCGCTCGCCGGCCACCTCGCGACCCCGGTCGAGCTGATCGTCCCGTCGCGCGCAGCGGCGGCCGCCGTCGCCCGAGCGCTGCTCGCCCGCCATCCCGGAGGCGTGGCCGGAGTCGAGCTGAGAACGCCGGAGAGCTTCGCGCTGGCCGTATTGCAACGAACCGGCCGGTATCCGCGGATGGCCGCGGAGAGCCACAAGAGACTGGCGATGATTGCCGCCGCGAAGAAGGCGAAGGCGCCTCTACGAGCAGTAGATGGACTCGCCCCTCTTCTCGAGCGCAGCTGGCGCGACGTCCGCGACAGCGACCTTTCGATCGAGGAGCTGCGCGCCCGCACTCCCCGCGCCTCCCGGCCGAAGCTCTTCGCCCTGACCGAGGTCTGGCAGCGCTATGAGGGAGCGATCCATGCCGCGGGCCTTCTCGACCCCGCCGACCTCCTTCGCGAGACCGCCTGGATGCTCGAGCGGGGGGAAACCGAGGTGGCCCGACAGATCGTCTTCGGTTTCTACGATCTGACCGGCCTGCAGCAGAAGCTGATTTTCGCGCTCAACCGCGCCGGGGCGCTCGATTCGTTCTGGATCCCGGTCCCCCTCGCTGATGGCACCATCGCTCCCGGATACGACTATGCGCGGCCGCTGATCGATTCGCTCGAGCGGCTCGGACGCTCAGCCGGCAGCGAGCCGGAGCATCACGATCACACGTCCTCCGGGCGGGCTTCGTTCTCGATCTCGAGCCATCCCGCGCAGCCGCGCGAGGTGCGGGAGGTCATCGCGCGGATCCGCGCGATGATCGACCATGGGACGCCGCCGTCCGGCATCGCGATCGTGGCCCGCTCGGTCGACGACCGGCTCGCATCTCTGGTCGCGCGGGAGGCGCGCTCCTTCAGACTCGAGGTCACCTCGCGCCGCGGGCGGCGCCTGGCTTCGCATCCATGGGGCCGCGCCGTGCTCGACCTGCTGCGGATCCGGAGGGAGCGCTTCCACCGCGAGGTGATCGTCTCCCTCGGGGGGGCGCCCTTCCGGAAGGGTACGCTTCCGGACGGCGCCTACGCGGCCGAGCTGGACGACGCGGCGCGGCGCGCCGAGATCCCCGGCGGCACGTCGGCGCGCATCCGGAAGATGATCCCGAGCCTCGTGCCCTGGCTGCAGCCCCGCATCGAACGGTTGGCCGACACCGTGGCCGCCTTTGAGCGGATGTCCCGCGGGACCGATGAGCCGAAGCGCGCGGCGGCATGGGCGGACTGGCTCGATCGGCTCACCGACTCGCTGCGATTTCGCGTCGAAGAGGATCTCGCGGCAGCCGAGTCGCTCGCCGGTCTGGTCGAGCTGCTTCGGATGCCTGCCCTGGCCGACACCTCGCTCGATGCGCTGGAGCTCTCGTCCCTTCTCGAGTCGCTGCCCGACCTGCCGCCCGAAGCAACCGACGGCGACCCGGTCTGGTTTGGCGACCTGATGGCGTTTCGCGGGCGCTCGTTCGCTCACGTTTTCGGCGTGGCCATGCAGCAGGAGGAGTTTCCCCAGCGTCGCAACGAGGACGTCCTTCTTCCCAACGACGAGCGCCGCGCCCTCGGTGTCCGCGAGATCGCCGACGGCCGGGAAGAGGAGCGTCTCCTCTTCGAGCTTCTCCGCGACGGCGCGACCGATTCGCTCCACCTCTCCTACTCGGCGGGCGACGGCGTTCGCCGTTCGTGGCGCCCCTCCATGTTTCTCAAGGATCTCGCGCTCGGAACCGCCGAGGGGGAAGACGAGCGAAGCCGCATTGTCCGCTCGTTCGACCGCTGGGTCGCCGATCGGGACGAGGGCGCTCCGCTTGCAAGCTCGCTGGCGGAAGAGGCGGCGGCACGCATCGCCTCCGGCGGGGAGGCTTCCCACCTCCTCTCCAGGCAGCTCCGCCTCGCCACCATCTCCGGGACGAGGTCGGCGTACGACGGCCACCTCATCCCCTCCCCGCCGTTCGAGACCGCGATCGCCGCGCGGCTGCTCGAGCTCTCGCCGCGCCGCATCGAAACGTTCGGCGTCTGCCCGCACCGCTTCTTTCTCGAGACCGTGCTGAAGATCGCGGACGTCGAGGAGCCGGAGTGGGAGCTCGAGCTCACGCAGCGCCGCCGGGGCCTGCTCGAGCACAAGATCCTCGAGCGCTTCTATCGCAACCTGCCGGAGGCCGAGCTCCTCGCGATGCGGGGACGCGAGGAACTGCTTCCCACTCTGAAGGAACGGCTGCAATACCTTCTCGACAGCGAGTTCGACCAGCACGAGCGGCAGTACCCGGCCGCGAGCGAGCTGCTGAGACGGATCGAGCGGAAGCTCGCGCTGGGGGTCCTCGAGCGGTTCCTCGTGCGCGATACGAACGACCTGATTGCGAGAGATCTCCGTCCGCGATGGTTCGAGCTCTCGTTCGGGAGCTCGGGCCGCGACGAGCGCCCTCCCGACTTTCCTCCCGTCACGATCTCGACGGCGGGGAGTGACATCCTCCTGCGCGGAAGGATCGACCGGGTCGACATCTCACCCGACGGGAAGCGAATCCGCGTGGTCGACTACAAGACGGGGAAGGGCGCCCGGCAGGCCGGGATGGAGGCGAAGATCGAGAAGGGGCACGCGCTCCAGCTCCCGCTCTATGCGCTGGCCGCCGGCTCGATTTTCGGCGCGGCTCCCTCCGCGATCTCAGCTGCGATCCTTCCGATCCGCTCCGACGCCGCCGCGGAGCGCTTCACCTTCGAGCTCGCCGCCGTTCACCAGACGCTGCTGGACCATCTCGACCGTCTCGCCCGCTCGGCGCGCGCGGGACTCTTCCCCGCCATCCCCGGCGAAGACTGCGACTGGTGCGCCGTCGGCCGATGGTGCCGGGTGCGCCACACCCGGGAGGAAGCGCGCGAAGTGAGGCCCTTCGAGGCGATGAGCTACCTGCGGCATCTCGAGGAGGCGGGCTCGTGACGCAGGCGCCTCTCCTCTTCACCCCGCGACGCCGCAATGTCTTCGTCGAGGCGGGTGCCGGAACCGGAAAGACGACCGAGATCGTCCGGCAGGTGCTCGAGATCCTCCTCGACCATCCTCGTCTTTCGCCGGAGAGACTGGTCCTGATCACGTTCACGGAGAAAGCGGCCGGGGAGATCGCCGAGAGGATCCGCGACGGCCTGGTCGACATGCACGCCGCGCTCGTCAGCGGCGGTGCCGGCTGGCCTTCCGGCTCCGCCTCGCCGATTCTCGCGATTCCGTCCGACCGGCGCGACGACTGGATCCGCGCGTGCGAGACGCATCTCGCGCAGCTCGACCGGATCCGCTCGCAGACCATCCACTCGTTCTGCCAGTCGATCCTCGCCCGCCATCCGCTCGAAGCGGGCCTCGACCCCTCCTTCCGGATCGCGGAGGGGTTCGAGCGCTCGCGGCTGCTCGACGAGATCTGGCTCGAATGGCTCGAGGACGAGACAACCGGCGAGGTCGAGCCGGCGCGGGCGCTGGAATGGGAGCAGGCGATCGAGGGGCTGGCGGACGTCCGCAACTTGCGCAGAGTCGTCCTCGAGCTCGTAAAGCATCGCGGGCTCCTCTCCCTCGGACTGGGGGGGATCTCCTCGTTCCGCGACGTCGCCGCTACGATGCGCGCGGCGGTCGCCGAGATCCGTTCCCTGCCGGAGAGCGACGTCGACGTCAATCACCCGGACACGGCGGCTTTTCTCTCGTATGTTCGCGCGGTGCCGCCCCCCGACAGCGACGACGCGGCCGCCTGGGCCTCCTGGCTCGCGCCGGTGGCGAACCGGCTGCGCGACGCCTATCTCACAGGCTTGTCCACGAGGGTGAAGACGCCGCTTCGAGTTCTTCGAGGTGAAAAGAAGGATCAGAATCTCTACGACCTCCTCGTCGCCGAGCGGACCGCATCGGCGACTCTGAAGCTCGGCGGCCGCTTTCTGGAGCGCCTGGAATCCGAAAAGGACCGGCGCGGCGTTCTCGATTTCGACGACCTACTGATCCGGACCGAACGGCTCCTGAAAGACCCGGCCGTCGCGGCCGAAGTGCGGGCACGCATCGACTGGCTCTTCGTGGACGAGTTCCAGGACACCGACTGGATTCAGGCCTCCATCGTCCGCCGGCTCGCGACCGGCCGATCGGGCGAGGTCGAGGAGGGACGGATCGTCCTCGTCGGCGATCCGAAGCAGTCGATCTACTCGTTCCGCGGCGCCGACCCCGAGACATACGGGGAGACGCTCGACTTCTTCGTCAAGCATGGCGCGGAGCGGCAGGTACTGCGTCACCAGTACCGCAGCCGGCCGGCCCTCGTGCACGCGCTGAACGCCATGTTCACGCGGCTCTTCGACGCGCAGGGCGACGCCAACGTCTTCCGCCCGCACTACGAGCCGCTCGTGCCCGGGCTCGGCGAGAGAGGAGAAGCCGCTCCGCCAGTCCGCTTCGCCGCTCTGCGCGCGCTTCCGGGCGAGCAGGTGGACGACGAGCCCGGATCCTCCGGTCGCCAGGCCGCTGCCGTCGCGGCGATGATCCGCGCGCGCATCGACGCCGGAGTGCCGGCCGAGAGTTTCGCCATCCTCGTCCGGAAGATGGTGACGATCGATCCATATCTCGACGCGCTCGACGCGGCGGGGATCGAGTACGTCCTTCCGCGCAACCGCTCGATTTTCGAGCGCCGCGCTGCCATCGACCTTCTCGCGGTGCTTCGCGCGATCGCCGGGCCGTTCGACCGCGGCGCCTCGTTCTCCGCCGCGCGGAGCCCTTACTTCGCGCTGACCGACGACGAGATCACGGCTGCGTCACTGCTGCGGGAAGCAGGAGGCGCGCCCGATCCCGCTTCTCCCTACGAGCGGTTCCGGCTGCAGATGAAGCGCTGGACGGAGCACGCCGGCTGGATGGGCGTCGAGCAGCTCGCCGGAACGATCATCGCGGAGAGTGGAGTCGATGTGCTCTATCGACTGCAGGCGCGCGGCGAGAACCACCTGGAAGATCTCGAGGCGCTTCTCGAGCTCGCGCGCGAGTTCGACCGCGCCGTCGGCGCCTCGCTTCCGGTCTTCGTCGAGGAAATGCTCCGGCGGCGCGAAGGGGGCGAGAGCTCCGAGCCGGCCATCATCGACGACAACGCGGGGGGCGTTCGCGTGCTCACCGTTCACGCTTCGAAAGGACTGGAGTTCGGACGCGTGATCCTGCCGGAGCTCGCCTGCACGATGCAGGGCGATCAGTTGTCCGTGTTCCGGCTCAGCGAGCCGGAGCGGCTCTATCTGAAGGGGTCGCTGACCACGATCGGCACGCGCGCGGAAGCGGTCGACGGAGGCAAGACGCCGGCGGCCATCCTGAAGGAAAGGAACGAGGCCGAGAACGATCGCCTTTTCTACGTGGCGGTGACCAGGGCGCGCGAGGAAGTGATCTTCGTCCTCGATCCGCTCACCACCAGCAGGCAGACCTTCATGAAACCCCTTCTCGGCATCTTCGAGTTCGAGGTGAAGGCGCTGGGCACCCTCTTCCCCGATGTACCGGGCGAGCGGCGAGAAATGCTCAAGATCGGGGATGAAAGCCTGGAGGCGGCGTTCGAGTCGCTCGAGCCGCTGCCTTTCCCCGAGGAGGCGCCGGCGCGCCTGGTGAGCCGGGAACTGGGGGAGCGTGCGCGCAGGGAACTGCCGCCACCCGAGCCCGACGCGCCGCCCGCCCCGGTGGACCGCACCGAGCTGGTTCGGCGCGCGGAGAAGCTCCGCTATCGACGGGCCGGGCTCCTGCTGCACCGCTTTCTCGAAATCTGGGACGGTGCGCCGGAGATCGGCGCGCTGCTGGAAACGACGCGCCTCGAGCTCGGCGCGACCGAGCTGGAGCGAGACAGGGTCGCCCGGAGGATTGAGGCGATCCTCGCCTCGGCCTCGCACGAGCGGATCCGGCAGTTCGAGACGGTCGGGCGCGAGACGACGATCTGGCTCCAGGAGGAAGGGAAGCTGCGCGAGGCGCGCATCGACCGCCTCCTCCGGGACGAAGAGGGTTGGGTCGTGCTCGACTACAAGAGCGGCCGGGCCTCGGAGGATCGCCTCGAAGCCGATCGCGCCCAGGTCCTCCGCTACTGCCACGCGATCGCCGCCATGAGCGGCGAGCCGTGCCGGGGGGTGGTGTGGTACATCGATCTGGACGCCGAAGAACTGGTGGAAGTCAGGGACTAGGGGCGAGGGGCGAGGGGCGAGGGGCGAGGAAAAGCCAGAAGCCAGAAGTCAGAAGCCAGAAAAAAAGGCGAAGTCAGAAGTTGAAAACTAGAAGCCAGAAGAAAGATCAAAAGCAAAGTCAGGGCGTGCCGCGCGGGTGTGCCCATCGTCCTGAGGGAGCGCCGCGATTTTGTGGTCTTGCCGTTGTCTTTTCTTCTAGCTTCAGGCTTTCAACTTCTAGCTTCGCCTTTTCTTCTGGCTTCTGGCTTTTGGCTTCTGGCTTACCCTTCGGATGAATCACACAACCCGGAATGCCCCTCCCTCCCCTCCCGTTCCTCCGAGCGATGCGTGACGACGATCTGCAGAGCCTTCATCCGGCCATCCGCGGGCTGAGGACCGTCTGCCGATGCAACAACGTCAAGTACCGGACCATCGAGAAGGCGATTCGCGAGGGTTGCCACACGATCGCTCAGGTCGCAGCGCGCACCACCGCCACGACCGGTCACTGCGGCGGTTCCTGCACTCCAATCGTTCACGATATGATCGACGCGATCACAGCGGAGAACGACGGAGGAGAAGGCAAGTGACCCGAAGCGTCGAAGTCTGGCTCAAACCAACGTGAACGAGCTGCCGCAAGGCCATGTCCTACCTGGATGGTAAGGACGTCACCATCACCCGCCACGATCTCGCGAAAGAGCCCCCCTCGCGGGCCTTTCTGGAAAAGCACGTCGACGCCTCCAACCTCGACCGCTTCCTCAACCCCCGCAGCCCTTCCTACAAAGAGCGCGGCCTCGGCGAGCGGAAGCTCACGAAGAAGGAAGCGATCGATCTGATGCTCGAGGACACCAACCTGATCCGCCGCCCCATCGTGGTCGCGGGAGGGAAGGCAACCTTCGGCTACGACGAAAATCAGTGGGACGAGATACTCGACTGACGATGGACCAGACCGCCGGCTTCCTCATTCCCCTCGCGGCGATCGTGATCCTGCTCTGGCTCCTCTGGAGCGACTCGATCCGCCAGCGCGCCATGCCGCGCCCCTGGTTCTTCTTCCGCGCAACGCTCTACCTGGCCGTCGGCGCGGTTATGGCGTGGAACGGCTGGCGCTACGGCGCGGCGTTCACCACCATGAACTGGGTGCTGATCGGCGTGGCCATCGCGGTGGCGGTGGTGGGGGCGATTTATTTCGTGCGCCGGGGGCGGGTGGCGGGATAGGACGGATAGGACCTATAGGACGAATAGGACAGTCATCCTGAGCCGGCGAAGCGCGGCGAAGGATCTCAAAATGGCAGGATCGCGTCACCTGCCCCCCTTCCCCGCCCGGCCGACGCAATTCGCACATTTGGAGATCCTTCGGTCGCGCGCACCTTCGTCGCAAAGGGCAAGGTCTCGCGGCGCTCCCTCAGGATGACGGGGGCGGGCTCCGTCTCTGCCTTTACTTCTGCCTTCTGCCTTCTGCCTTCTGCCTTTGCTTTCCCTAGCCCCTAGCCCCTGCTATTTTCTTCGCATGGCCGCCTTCTGGGAAGTTACGCTTACCGCGTTCGTCGCGCTGATCACGATGGTGAATCCGCTCGCGGTGATTCCTCCTTACCTGGCCCTCACCGATGGCAGCCTGCGGACCAAGCGGAAGGA
>Ga0209347_1002293_pt1 | contig 25878 bp, 23 predicted proteins | sample AutmiccommuBRH23_FD_187382 | JGI IMG/M metagenome (GOLD analysis project Ga0209347, IMG submission 187382) | Deep subsurface microbial communities from Mt. Terri, Switzerland - Autotrophic microbial communities BRH/23 (SPAdes) (version 2) | ecosystem: Environmental > Aquatic > Deep subsurface >...
TAGCCTGGGCGTGACTGAAAGCTACCTTGACAGCTTTGAGAGCGATCAGATAAGCAAACAGACCGATGTTCTACTTTCATTCAACAAGAAGGCACAATAATTTAACACAATACAACTATGAGCAATAAGGCAGATCAGTTGAAAGATTATCGTAAAAATGTACTTGAGTTTATTGACTACCTTCATGAAAATAGAAGCGACATGAAGGACGATGTAAGAACGATTGAAAGGGTCAGGGGGATTCATGAGAAACAGCACCACTTGAAACCAAAGGAAAGCTATGACGATGCAAGAAAATTTAAAGAACTTCAGACGGAAATGGAGTCGGAACTGGATAGCCTAACATGGAATAATCTAATTACTTCCAAAGCAAGGAAGTTGAAATTATATGAAGTTAATTCCACCACAGATTTAAAGAACAATCTAAAACCGGCAATTCATTTGGACTCTATAAAACCAGCCGAAGAAGCTGAAATAATTGAAGCCAAAGATAAATATCTTACATTCAGGAAAGAAACGGGATTTTGCAGTTTTATGACTGGATTACTGTTTCATGATTTGGATAGTGCATTAATATCGTTTTTTGGAGCGTTTACGGATGTGAGCGACATGAAGCGGACGCAGTCGGAGCCACCGACACCACAGCCGGAAGCTGATCCGGTTGAAACGATAATCAATAACTTTAATGGCGATAGTGTTGATGACATTATAGACCATTTCCGGAGCCTTGAAAAATACATGAATAACGGTGAATTTATGCAATGGATCAAACAAGCTTTCGAGATGCAAGAAATACCTGAACGGAAATTTGAATTAAAAGGAGATTTTGGAATAAGCAAAATTAGGAATTTATTCCATGCTTATTGGAGAAGTAGCGGAAAGCATGGGAATAGAGAAGTGTATGTAAGATTACTAAGTGACTATTTTGAGAAGTTTGAGTTTGAAAATACAAAGGAAAATTTCCATAAATGACTACCAAAATTACCAATTCTACCAAAACGATTACCAATATATCAGACAGATTACTAATACCATAACAGCCGCAATATAAAGCTTTAGATTTGTCGTATCACTAAATAAAAATATAGCGATATGACAGAGATTAGTTTTAATGATTTACCCGAAGCGGTAACAGAATTGACCAGGAAGGTCGATGAGTTGTACAAGGTTATCAAAAACGTACAGCCACAAGAAACAGCCGATCAATTTCTCACAGTTGATGAAACGGCAGAGTTTCTAAATTTATCAGCCCCAACAATTTACAGCAAAGTATCAAAACGTGAACTGCCTTACATGAAGCGAGGCAAACGTTTGTATTTCGCACGCAAAGACCTTGAAACGTACCTACAAGGCGGGAGAGTCAGGACAGTCCGGGAGATTGAAGCCGAAGCGGATCAGTATCTAACATCTAAAACCAGGAGAGCATGAAGACAAAAAAAGAGCACCCGGTGGGCAACCAGGTGCAAGATCTTATTACCTTTTTTGGGCATGAGCGGTTAAGCGTTGAAGATCACTTCAAAGATATAGATAATTTTCTATATATCAAAGAAATAGAGGGTGATTTCTTCGATAAATACACAATTAAGCTTCAAAGAAATTTGCAGTTTGCCTATGATGTTTTGAAGAAAAACGGTTGTTCCACCGTTGGGATGCTGATTCCACCAATGGGATATATTAGCGAAGCAAGGTTGAGAAGACATCTGTGTATATTAATGTCAGCCGGGAAGGTTGCAGAGTCGAAAAAGAGGTACAAGTGCAAGGTATCCGGCAGTCCGGCACACTACTACATGGCATTGCCACCGACATACTGGTACGAAAATAACCTTCAACCTTGTAGCATATGAAAGTACAATTGACACCTGATTTCACCGGATTGGATGATCCTGGAGCGATCAAAAAGAGTATAGAGGACATGAAGTCCACCGACAGACAAACGGTCGGTAAAAGCGAGGCATTGGACTTGTTGCTTGACCAGGTAGAGCCATTGGATTTCCAAGCCTTGAAGTATCCGGAAGTGAAAAGACTGCGTAAGCAGTTGGATGACGTTGAACCTGGGAGCGACCAGGCAGATAAAATTCTAAAACAGATCAACAGCTTTAAGATGAGGCGAGATGATTTTGTCTTTGACACGATAAAAAGTACGTTGGAACTTGCCGAAAAAAACAACTGGGGATTGTGCTTGAATAGCAATTCAGTCTATTTGTATAATGGTGCCTACTGGGATTTGTTAGACCGAGCGCAATTTGAAACGTTCCTATGTGACATTGCCGAGGGTATGGGCATTCCCGAAAGAACTGCACGATTTCACACTTTCCAAAAGGAGTTGGTCAGTCAGTTTGAAACAAGTGCATCACTTCCAACACCGGAAGCAGATAGCGACACCGTACTAATTAACCTAAAGAACGGAACGTATGAGATTGGCGGGAACGGAGAAACCAAGTTAAGACCACCTAAGAAAGAAGACTTCCTGACATATCAATTACATTTCGATTATGATCCTGGAGCCACAGCACCAAAGTTTGAAAAGTATCTTAATGAGGTATTGCCGGACGTTCAACGGCAAAGATTATTAGCGGAATACATAGGCTATCTATTTGTCAGGCATGGAACGAACAACCTGAAGTTGGAAAAGCTGTTGATCTTATACGGTGGTGGGCAGAATGGGAAAAGTGTATTCCTGGACATTATAGGTGCATTGATTGGACTTGCAAACTGGACTAATATTTCACTGGAGAACCTGACCGAGCCGAAAGGTTTTTATCGGGTCGCACTTAACAACAAGCTGGTGAACTATTCGACCGAGATAAACGGCAAGTTTGATGTCAGTTTATTCAAAAAGCTTGTATCCGGGGAGCCGGTCGATGCTTGTCGGAAATATGAACAATCGTTCACGATGACGCAATACGCAAAATTCATATTTAGTAGTAATGAGTTACCGCAGTCGGTTGAGCATACGGATGCTTTCTTTAGACGTTTCCTTATCGTTCCTTTTGATGTGAAAATTAAAGAGGAACAGAAGGACGTTGATTTGGCGAGAAAGATCATTGCAGATGAATTGTCCGGTATATTCAACTGGGCATTGGAAGGACTTGACCGCTTGATAAGACAAAGGAATTTTTCAGAATGTGAAGCATCAGAAAACATACTTAATAAGTACAGACTTGAGTCTAATTCCGTTCAAATGTTTTTGGAAGACAATAACTACAAGCCAAGCGAGGGCGGGAACTACATTAAATTGAACGTGCTATATGAAGACTACCAGTCCTATTGTCTGCACGAAGGCAGAAGACCATTCAACAAAACCCGATTTCGGGAGCAATTAAGGAAGTTGGAGATTGTGGATGATCGGAACCGGGAGGGGAATATTTATTACCTGGAAGGTGGTATAAATCCGTTTGACCAAAGCTATTGAAGACATGGATAATGAATACAGATACACCTTTGACAAAGGTAGTCGGAAACATATTTGTCCTGAATGTGGGAAGAAACGCTTTGTTCGGTACGTTGATACCAAAACGGGTGAATACCTACCTGAACAATATGGACGTTGTGATCGTGAAGCAAATTGCGGGTATCACCTGAATCCGTATCAGGATGGTTATTCCAAAATGATTTGGGGAAGGGAGAACGGCAACAGTATAGTGATTCCGACACGATGGAAGCCACCTACCACCAGGAAGGTGCAACAGCCACCGGTGAAGCCTATCTACTTCGATTTTGAGGCATTCAAAAGGACATTGCGACCTGAACACTATGAGAATAATATCTTCATTCAGAACCTATTTGGTAGGGTGCAATTTCCGTTTGATCCGGCAGACGTGACAAGGGTTATTGAATTGTATAGACTGGGGACTGTTTCAGCCGGGTATCGTTCCGGTGCAGTCACCTTTCCATTCATTGACATTGACGGGAATGTCAGAGCCGTTCAGGTGAAGCAGTTTGACGAAGCGAACCACACCACCGGGACAGACTTTTTGCATTCTATTTTGGCAAGGCATTATAACGACATAGGGAAACAGCTTCCTGAATGGTTGGAAGCATATATGAGCCAGGAAAAGAAAGTTTCATGCTTGTTTGGCGAACACCTATTGAATAAATTTCCTTCCAACAGAATTGCGTTGGTCGAGGCACCCAAAACAGCAATATATGGGACGTTGTATTTTGGTTTACCTGAAACACCTGACCAATATTTATGGATTGCAGTGTACAACAAAAGCAGTTTTTCACTGGATAAGGTGAAGCCGTTGCAGGGTCGATTTGTCGATGTATTTCCCGATCTATCAAAAGACGGGGGAACGTTCCGAGAATGGGAAGCCAAAGCAAAAGAATTTGAAAGGCAACTGCCAGGAACGCAATTCAAAATGTATGACTTCCTGGAGCATGAAGCATTGGAAGCAGACCGGGTGAATGGTGAAGACATTGCGGACTACCTTACAAAACTTGACTGGAGATCATTCCGGAGTCGGAAAGTTAAGAGGGAAGCCGAGGTATCACAGCGCAAAACTAATCCGGTAGTATCACAGCCGGAGGCATTGGAAACAGTTAAAGCGGATCCGGTGCAAGTCGAAGCCGATGAACTGGAAAGATGCTTCCGTAGAATGAAGCTGCCATGTACACCGGTGGATATTACACCGAATTACACCATCTGCGAACCTGACAGATACGTGAGAGGGGCAATCCGAGCAATCCGAAGCGGAAAATGGAATACAAGGGCGCACCTTGAGCGATTGCAACAGTTGAGGGGTGCACTGTTAAAGTAACGGCAAATAACAGTATTAATATTTTAAAGATTATAGATTATGGGATTTAGAGACAGAGAATTAGCTTCAATGGCGGGGAAGATGAGCAGCCGGGAGGGGGTGCCTAATAAAGCCACAAACGAAGTGAGAAGGGCATTTCAACAGTTGGTTGAAAATAATCTGCCACAGATGCAGACCGATTTGGACTCACTGGAGCCAAAGGAGAGAATTAAATTCATGCTGGACATGGCGAGGTTTATTCTGCCACAGCTTCAGTCAATCAGCATTGACGATTTGCGAGAGAAAGAAGTACAAGGATTTAATGTTTTGACTATTAACTTAAAAAATGGAAGTGATGACAGCAATGACAGCGATGACAGCAACAGCGGTAATTAGTGCTATTCAGATAGCCATTTGCGTGACACTGGGAGTACCTATTATTTGGGGGGTAGTGTTGTATGTAAAAAGAGAGATAGCAGACCACAGGGCACGAAAAAGGGCTATCAGCAGTATTAATGAGATCAACGAAGCATTAAAAAAGTTATGGATCAGATAGAAGTAAAAACACCGATGGAGTTGTTTCTCTTTGTAGATAAATTCTTTGAGAGAATGAGTGAGGATGACATTGAGCAGTTAATGATCGAGGTGCTGGGCAGTAGTTGGATGGTTGTATTCTGCCATATGGGAGAGCCGAAAACAAGCAAGGCAGACTTGAAATTTGAGTTGGGGGCGATCTTCATGGATGATTTCAACAAGAATGATATTCATGTATTGATACCGCCCTCAACATTTCTTAATGACAAGCTGATGGAGCCATTGAACAGACCAACCACACCCGACCAGCTGGACTATGTTCGATGGTTAAGGAGTTGTAAGGAAGGATTAAGTTTCTCTAATATGGTGAAGAACGAAGCGTTATTTCCGGATCACATTAAAACATATATGATGACGGATGATTGACCGGTAGTAATTTTTCAACTGCCGATGATGTTCTATTGAAACCACTTCATTTGTTGAGGTGGTTTTTTTTATGTAGTACCATCTACCGGGTGGAGTGTGAAAAGTGTGAAGCTTTTTTCAACAAACTATTCAGGAAAAAATAATTCCAACAGAATACACCTGGAATTTACTTCATGGTAATAAACCCGAAATTCTACTTTGTGAAAAATGTTAATGATTTTTTTAAAGTCCGGAAATGAAAAATATAAAGTGAATAGGTAAGAGAATTTTCAGGGTGAAATTTGATGTTAAATGATGCTGAAAATACGTCCTTATAAGCCGTTTGTTTTGAAAATGTTTTGAAATGAAAAAGCACCTACAAGAAAAATACTTGTAAGTGCTTGATTTGTAGTGTGGAGAATATCGGAGTCGAACCGATGACCTTTTGACTGCCAGTCAAACGCTCTAGCCAGCTGAGCTAATCCCCCTCATTTTTTTGTGGTGCAAAGATAGAGATTTTGTTTATATTTGCAATCGAAACAGCAGAAAAAAATAAAAATCAGGAATTATGATTGTTTTCAACACCACATTCCATGTGGAAGAGGCGCTCCATGAAGAATTTATCGAATATATGCTGCAGCATTTCATCCCTATGTCCACCAGAAGCGGGTTGCTCAGATCACCCCGTCTGGCACGTGTGTTCGGCAAGGAGGGGGAGGAGGGTCACTCCTACGCGATGGAGTTCACCGCTGCTGATCTGGTGACGCTGGAGCGGTGGAACACCGAAGAGAGCAAGGTTGTCTATGCGCCCTTGCTGGAGAAGTTCAAGGAGAAACTGGCAGGGTTCTCCACTGTGATGCAAACGATTGAATATTAGCGTTAGACCTGATGAGCATAAAGCGAGTTTGTTTGGTTGATGCCATGGCGGGCTATTTTATAAATATCTGAATACTGACAAATGCAGAAAGAACGAATCATCATGGGGATAGACCCCGGTACGCAGGTGATGGGTTACGGTATAATACGGGTACTCGACAACAAACCATCCATGCTGGCCATGGGGGTGATGAACCTGGGTAAGTATGGCGATCATTACCTGAAGCTGGCAAAGATCTACGCACGTATCATCGGCCTGATAGATGAGTATCTGCCCGATGAGCTGGCCATTGAGGCACCGTTCTACGGAAAGAACGTGCAGAGTATGCTCAAGCTGGGACGTGCACAGGGTGTGGCCATCGCTGCCGCTATCTCCAGGGATATCCCTATTTCCGAATATGCACCGTTGAAGATCAAGATGTCGATCACGGGTAATGGCAGGGCTGCCAAAGAGCAGGTGGCTTATATGCTACAGAAGATACTGCAGATACCGGACGAGGATATGCTGTCGCAGCTGGATGCATCGGACGGTCTGGCAGCGGCGTTGTGCCATTTCTACCAATCGAATATCACTACCGGGGAGAAAAAATACAAAGACTGGAAAGATTTCGCCAGCCATAATAAGGATAAAGTAAAAAAATAATGAAGATTTTTTCACTTCTTGACGTTTTTCATGCATATTTTTTTATCTTTGCCTTATGAAACGAGCATTCAAAATGTTTTTAATCAGGTAGATGATTTTTTGAACGTTCCGAGAAAGAAAAAAAATAACTGTATGAATCAACTTGTTTCCCATATAGAATTTTTACTCCACGAGCATAATTGTGTGATCATCCCCGATTTCGGTGGGTTCGTGGTGAACACCATTGCCTCACGAAGAGATGGGATAGCTGCATTCCACGCACCGGTGTCTGAGCTGGTATTCAATCGTGATCTGACCCACAACGACGGATTGCTGGCTCAATCTTACATGAAGAGCTACAGGCTCACCTTTGAGGCTGCCATGCAGATGATTGAACGCTCAGTGCATGAATTGAAACAGCAGTTGAGAGAACAGAACCACGTGGAGCTGGGTAAATTGGGATCGTTCACGATGAACGACAGCAAAAGGTTTGTATACACACCTGCAGCATTTGTGCAGCCTGCCTTTTTCGGACTGAACAAAGCATCCCTGAAACCCCTTATTCAGATGCACACACCTGTTGTGCCATCGAAACAGGTAAACAGACAGAAACGGTTACGTACCATCGGTATCAGTGCAGCAGCAGTGGCTGCCATCGCGCTATTGATGTTTATTCTTCCTATGAGCGACACGACGTTAGGTCGCCAGTCGGCACAAATGATATCGGAGAGTGGTTTATTCCGCTCAAAACCGGCGCAGACAGATCATCTTACTGCAGCTGCAACAGATAAAACAAATGAAACGCTTTCAGGTGAAGAGGTTGCTGTTTCGGCAGAAGAAACGCTCGCTTCGTCTGCTACTGCATCTGCAAAGGTGATTGACAATAACATGCCCCAATACTACATTGTGTTGGGAGTGTATGAACGGAGTGATGTGGCTGAACAGATTACCGTACAGCTTATTAATGAGGGTTTTCCACAAACAGAATGGCTGGAACGCCCCGGACGTATAGATGTATATTCAGCTTCATTCACCGACAGAACGGAGGCTGAGACCTATTTAAGAGAGATACACAAAAAGCATCCGACACACAGAGATGCCTGGATTTTAAAACGATAGATTATTATGTCTTTGAAATGTAGAATTGTTACAGGTTTTTTACTTTATTGGGTATACCAGTATTGCAAAGTGAGAAAAAAACTGGTACCGCCGGTAAATGAATTTCGTTTCCCGGACTTTAAATAATAGTGTAAAACCCCTGATAAATACTTTTCAGGGGTTTTTTCAACTCTGTCCTCCCTATATTTAACAATTTGACGGCACAACGTTTCCCTAATCTGTACTACCTTTGCACGAAGAAAAAAAACAGAGTGATGATCGAAAATGATTATGAGACGCAATTGCTGGGTCTGGCCTATCCCAAAACAGATCCCTATGGTTCCCTGTCGATGCCGGTATACCATACGCTTGCTTATGAGTTTGATACTGCAGAAGAGATGGAGGCGGCCTTCTGTGGCCACACGACTGAACATACCTATTCACGTGTCACCAATCCCACGGTACAGCATTTCGAAGAGCGTGTGAAAGCAGTGACCGGTGCTTATGGTGTCACGGCGCTCAGCTCCGGTATGGCGGCTATCAGCAACACCTTCCTCACGCTGGCATGGAGCGGGAGCAACATCGTAACATCGCGCCATCTGTTCGGTAACACTTACTCCTTTTTTGTGAACACACTGAGCGCGTTCGGGGTAGAGATTCGTTTTTGTGATCTGACTGATCCCGCCGATGTGGCGGCACATCTCGATGAAAACAGCTGTGCCCTGTTTGTAGAGGTGATCACCAACCCCCAGATGGAGGTGGCCGATCTGAAGGTGTTAAGCCGTGTGGTGCATGAAAAGCATCTACCCCTGATTGCTGATACAACGATTGTCCCTTTCACCACATTCCATGCAGCCGATTTTGGTGTCGACATTGAGGTGGTGGCCAGTACCAAGTATATCTCGGGAGGAGCTACCAGCCTGGGGGGACTGATCATCGATTACGGGAAGTGCGACTGGAGTCATTCACCCAGGCTGCAGGCTGTGGCCGGTGACTCGTCTTCTGCCTTTCACTACAAGCTGCGCCGCGAGATCCACCGCAATCTGGGTGCCTACATGACGCCGGAGGTGGCTTATATGCAGTCACTGGGACTGGAGACATTACAGGTGCGGTTTGAGAGGCAGGCTTCAACATGCAAGGAGCTGGCAAAAAGAGTACAGTCATTACCCGAAATAACATCGGTATGCTATACAGGATTGAAGGATAATCCCTGTTATGAGGTGAGTCAAAAGCAGTTCGGCGATTATCCCGGTGCCATGCTTACTTTCGACCTGGCATCAAAGGAGCGGTGTTACGGCTTCCTGAACAACCTGAAGCTGATACGCCGTGCCACCAATCTCTTCGATAACCGGTCGCTGATCATACACCCTGCAAGTACGATCTATGGTAGTTTCACCCCCGAACAACGCCGTGCGATGGACGTGAAGGAGACCACGATTCGCCTGTCGGTAGGACTGGAGAGTGTGGATGCGATTTTTGAAGATATACGCCAGGCTTTGAAGCAGTAAGCTATAAGCTATAAGCAATAAGCTATAAGCAATAAGCTGTAAGCAGTAAGCTTTTTAGTTGGGGTTGATGTTGCTTTCGGCGGTTAGGATTCAAGCGTTCAGCTTTCAGTATCAGCTTTCAGCAGTGAATCGACGACGGTGTTGAAGTCTTCAATAAATTCCCGGTAGAAGAGGCCTGTGGCAGGGCCGTTGAATCCGGTATGTATCTTGCGTACTTTTCCCTGTTTGTCGATAAAGATCGTGGTGGGGTAACTGGAGAAGTTGTCCAGCTCGGGCAGTGCGCCTGCAATGCTCTCTTTGCCCACCTCGCCGCCGAAAAGAACCGGATAGCCGGTGTTGTACCTCTCTTTCAGTCGCGAGATCGCCTTTTTGGCATAGTCGAAATCATCTTTCCGCTCAAAGGCGATGCCGATTACCTCTACACCCCGCTCCCTGTTCTCTTCGTACCACGGTGCCAGGAAGGCCATCTCATCCAGACAGTTGGGGCACCAGCTGCCGAGGATGGAGACGATCACCACCTTGTCGCGGTATCGTTCATCGCTCAGTGAGACAAGAGTGCCGTCGATATCGGGAAGGCTGAAACCAAGCGTTTCGTACCCCGGCTTCAGCCCGGCGAGAGAGTAGGGGTCTGCCAGCGCAGCCTCATCGTTTCTGCTTCCTGACAGGTGTGTCGTTCCGCGGCTGGTGTAGAAAGTCCCCGTAAAATGATCATTATCGGTAAAGGTGATCTCTATCAGGTAGGGACTCAGTCCGCCAAAAGCCGAGAGATGAACACCATCCTGCGTATAGGCGCCTTCCAGAAAACGCAGGTCGCCCGAGTTGGTCAGGATGGAGCCGGTCACAATAGCATCTTGGGATTGAAAGATGCCTACATTGCGTGCCGTGTCTCCCTTCTCCCCGATGAAAAGCACCTCCCACTTGCCATCGATGGCAGTATCGGTGGGGTGCTCTGCAGGAGAGAAACGTGCTTCTTTCCCGTACAGGGCGGTGAAAGGTACGCCGGGATCATTCTCAATATAATTCTTGATAAATCTCCCTTCGATACCGTCGTCTTTCACCACACCTTTGATCACCGCATCGTAGGCGATGATAGGGATGATGATTGAATCACCCTGAAGCGTGACGCCACTGAGCTCGACTCTTTCCTCCCCGTTGATCAGGGTGATGGTGGCCGTGTCGGTGGTGACATTGTTTACTTCAAACAGGAAAGGCGCTTGCTTGTCGTTGGCCACGGCTAACTCGCCGCGCCAGAGGCCGCTTTGCAGGGTACTTTTTTTTTCGCAGGAGAGGATTCCCGCAATAATAAGAATAAGGAATATTATTTTTTTCATATCGGTTATATATTAAACTTTCGCATGTTCATAATATTGGGGTAGATACAGCTAAAGATGACATGGTTCACAAAACATTGTCAGTCGAGAATTTAGCTGTATACAGTCCATACGAAATTTGAATTATTATTTATATCTCTGTTTTGAAACGTAAAAATAGTTTTTTTTTATTTGAAGATCCATAATCTGGTTTCGATCACATCATTTCCCTGTGTGGCGACAGCGGCCTGGTAGCTTTCCAGGTTCACCGACTGTTCCTTCACAGGATAATAGATACGGGAGGGAACGCCTCCGTCGCCAAAGAGCGGGTTGAATCTGTAGGTGACCTCTGCACCATTGATCACGCCGGAGAAGATCACATCCTCCTCCTGAATGAGGAAATCGGGAAAGCCGGTACGACGGTAGTCGCTCCACCCTTCGAGGAACTGTGTGAAGAGGGCAATGTATTTCTGGTTCAGTACGCTCTGCTGACCGGCGGGGGGGAGCGCTGAAAGATAGGCATCTACCTCTGAATCAGAAACACCCCATCTCTCCAACGAGGCTCTGACACCATTCTCATAATCGTCCTGACTCCAGTTGTTGTACTCCGAGAGTAAGAAGGCTACCTCAGCATATTCCATCAACACCTCGCCATAGTTGGCAGCGCTGTAGATCGTGCCGGGCAGACTCACGCTGGTAGCGGGGAAGTTACCCGACTCGGCTTCAGTCAACCCGTAGGGAAGGCCGACATACTCCCCGTCACCATTTGGTGCAGCATACCTGCCCAGGCGCGGGTCGGCCACCGGCAGCTGCGGGTTCTCTCCTTTCAGCAGATCGATGAAAGGCTTCGACAGTGCGAAATCGCGGCGGTTGGCGGTCACTGTTGCACGGTAGTAGGGTGCTTCATTGGGTGAGGCAGTGGCATAACTGTAGATGGCATTGTCGGCATTGCCGGTGAAGAGACCCTTCGCCAGGGCATCATCCACGTGCGACTGGTAGAGACCGGGTTTTTTCTCCTTCAGCCTGGTGGCAAAACGGAGTCGCAGCGATTGGGCAAACCGCGCCCATTTACGGTTGTCCCCGCCATAAATGATGTCGGAACTACCAAACGTCTTCTCCAAGGGATAACGCAGCAGGGTGTCACCGGCCTGCTTCAGCTCATTCAGCAGGTCGGCATAGATCTTCTCCTGCGATGCATAGCGGGGTGTGATATTCTCCGGGTCATGCTGCAGCGCCTCAAAATCGGCATCATCACTGCCGTACGAATGGTAGGGTACATCGCCGAACAGGTCGGTGAGGGCATAGAAAGCATAGCTTTTCAGTATGCGGCTGATGGCGATCTGTGTGGCATTGCGACCGGCACCACTGGCCGTGACAAGTTCCCTGGTCGACGGGTCGCTGTTGAGCTGGATGATCTCCTGGAGATTATTGACCGCCTCATACAATCCTTCCCACACGCCGGCCGAGTAGCTGAAGGGTATGTCGTAACGCGACTGGCTGGTGTAGGTTACCTGGCTCAGCTGCTGGATGAAGAGCGCTGAGCTGCGCAGGGAGGCTGACTCACCTCTCACATTGTCGAGCAGCTGCTTCTCGGCGGTGACGATCAACGCCGTGGTGGGTACCGAGGAGGGACGGTTGGGATCCACATTGAGCGTTTCATCGATGCAGGAGTGCAGCACCAGCAGCGGAAAGAGTAACAAGGGCAGGATATATCTATTTTTTGTTTTCATATGATTTTTCGCTTTTTGTGTATAAAAATGTTGTTTAGTCATGTGTTGTGTGGAATGATCTGTCTGCACGTTTTTCATTCGATAGGATCATTAAAATCTGAAGCTCACATTGATGCCATAGCTGATAGGTGTAGGCATGTTGCCGCCTTCAATGCCCTGCACGTTGCCGCCGCTGTTGGTCAGCTCAGGGTCGATGGTCTTGCTCTGCCTGTAGAGGTAGGTGAGGTTGCGGGCGTAGAGTGATGTGGCGATGCTCCTGAGGGGACTGTTATCAGCCAGATTGATGTCGTAACCCAGTGACAGCTCACGCAGCTTGATGAAGGTGGCATCGAAGACAGAGAATGCCGTTGGACCGTTCCTGTGATTCCTCGACCAGGCCTGTGCCGTCACGTTCTGTGTGTTGGGGGCGGTGTTGGTCACGCTGTAACTCCCGTCGGGGTTGAAGGTCACATCGCCTGTCACGCCGTCGGCTACGACACCATTCTCGCGGATGCCGTTGGCAGCTGTCTCCGGCAGTATGCCCGTGTACATGCCCACCCTGTAGGTCTGCGAGAAGAAGTGGCCACCCACACGTGAGTCGATCAGGAAGTTGAACCTCAGGTTCCTGTACCGCAACCCGTTCTGAAAGCTCCAGAGGAAATCGGGCAGGACGCTGCCGAGCGGTACCAGCTGCTGTGTGCGCAGGTAGAGCCCGTCGGCACCTATCACCCTCTGTCCATCGGGAGCATAGACAAAGTCGTAACCGTAGAGCTGTCCGTAGCTCTCTCCCTCCTCTGCCGTGAGCGTCACCAGCGAGCTGCTCAGGTTGAGACTGCTGACGGCGTCGGAGAGCTTGATGATCTTGTTGATGTTTTTGGAGAAGTTGACCGTGCTGTTCCAGTCCCAGTCGCGACTTTTCACCGGATGAATGCCCAGTATCACTTCCACGCCCTTGTTGTTGATCTCTCCGGCATTGATCAGCCTGGATGAGTAGCCAAAAGCGTCGGAGGTGGGCAGTGAGATGATCTGGTTGCGGCTGCTGTTGTTGTACCAGGTGACATCGAGGTCGATAAGATCGCGGAAGAGCTGCAGCTGCAGGCCGGCCTCTAGCGACGAGGTGATCTCCGGCTTCAGGCTCCTGTTGTTCAGCTGGTCCGGGAGTGCGTAGGCACTGTTCCCGTTGATGGCGTTGACAGCTTCATACACTTTATAGAGCTGGTAAGGGTCGGTATCGTTCCCTACCTGTGCCCAGCCCAGGCGTAGTTTCGCGAACGACAGCCAGTCACGGTTGCGCAATGCGGGCAGCTCACTCAGGATCAGTGACGAGGTGACCGACGGGTAGAAGTAGGAGTTGTGCTGTGGGGGGAGGGTCGATGACCAGTCGTTGCGGAAGGTGCCGTCGAGAAAGACGGTGCCTCTCCAGCCATAGGAGAGGCTTCCGTAGATGGAGTTGAGCTCTCTTTTGTAAACGCCCGTACCGGGATTGATGACGGTGGTGGTGGCATTGCTGAGGCTGTAGTAACCGGGGATGATCAGCCCGCCCGAGGTGGAGATGTCGCTGATGCGGCGGTTCTGCTGCAGCAGGTTGCTTCCGGCAGTGGCGACCAGCGAGTGGTCACCCCATGCATGGCGGGCAGTGGCCAGCAGCTCGTAGTTGTACTCACCGTACGTCTGGCTGTACTCCTGGTACATGGACTGTGATCGGGAGTAGACGGCTATCCTGTCCTGGTAATTATAGGCATAGATATCGGCGTTGATGCGCCCTGTCACCGTGAGCCATGATGTGGGGGTGACAGTGACGCCGAAGTTACCGTAGAGACGGTCGCGCTCCTCCTCCAGGTAGCTCTCGTAGGCCGACCAGTAGGGGTTGTCGATGTATTTTGTCTTTTCATCCGCCACGTTGTTTTGATAGCCGGTACGGTTCCATGCCCGTGGTGTGCCGTCGGGACGCTTGTACGCTTCCAGCTTCTTGTAGTCGACCTGAACCTGTCCCCACTGAAAAGCCGAGAGGATGATGTTCCTGTTCGAAGCCCCCGTCCAGGGGCGGCCGGTGGTGTTTGTCTTCAGGTAGTTGGCACCGGCAAAGAAGGAGAGCAGCTTGCCGGTCACGTTTCCCGAGATGCTGAGCGCGTTCTTGCCCAGCGATGAGTTGGGGATGGTGCCGGTCACGTTCTTGTTGGTGAAGGAGACCCTGAAGGCAGCGTTACTGGACGATTTCGACAGGGAGATATTGTTGGTGTTGGCAACGCCTGTCCGGAAAAAATAGCTGACATCATTCTCAGGATAGACCCACGGTTGGGGATTGAGATAGTCGGTCGCATACTCGGGGTCGAGGTTGTACCAGTGCAGTACGGGTGTCCCGTCGAGCTTCGGGCCCCAGCTCTCGTCGCCCGCATACTCCACGATATTGTAACTGTTCCCGTCGATGGTGGCCGTAGTAAAGGTGGAATTGTAACCGCCGCCGTAGAGCTTCTGCCTTTCGGGCAGGCGTGCCACGCTCTCAAACTCTATGCCGCTGTTCAGTTCAATCGTTATCCTGCCATCTGTGTTCGCTCCCTTCTTCGTGGTGATGAGGATGACCCCGTTGGCAGCGCGTGATCCGTAGAGGGCCGCCGCGGAGGGCCCTTTCAGCACGTTGACGCCGGCGATGTCATCGGGGTTGATGTCCTGGATGGTGCTTCCCACATCTTTCCCTGCGCTCCCGTTGATGGTCGCGCTGCTGTTCATGTCACTGTTGTCGAGCGGCACGCCATCAATCACGTAGAGCGGCTGGTTGCTGCCGGTGATGGAGTTGACGCCACGTAGGGTGATGCGCGACGAGCCACCCAGGTTGCTCCCTCCCGAGATGACCTGCAGTCCCGCTATTTTGCCTGCTAGTGCACTCATCGGGTTGGTAGGCCGTGTATGAAATGCTTCGGAGGTGACGTTCTGCACGGCATAACCGAGTGCTTTCTTCTCACGGGGGATATTCAATGAGGTGATGACCACCTCGTTCAGGGCGGTGGTGCTCTCTCTCAGCCGTACCGTGAGCGTTTGTGAATCGTTGACCTGCACTGTCTGGGTCTCGAACCCGATGTAGGAGAACTCAAGCGCTCCACCACGGGTGATGGTGATGCGGAAGGTGCCGTCGATATCAGTCACCGTACCGTTGGCGCGGTCGTCAATGCTAATAATGGTGACGCCGGTGAGTGGCAGCTCCTGCTGATCCGTTACCTTCCCCGAGAGGGTAACGGTCTGATTACCCTGTGCAGCTGCACTCAGCACAATGAACTGAAAAAACAGGGTGTACAGGATTTTTTGAATGGATAATGCTCGTTTCATGTGATTTTTATTTTTATTATGGTTTGTGAAACCTTTGTTCATGCCAGTTTCACATATATTTAGTCTGGTGCTCTCTTTTTTGAATAAAAAAAACGGCTGATTGTGAAAATCAGCCGTTTGTATTGTTTGTCCACTGTGTTAGACATACAAGAGTAGCTGATCATTGCGTGGGCAACGACAAACCATCATCATATGCATACAGAAGACAGGATGTGAAATGGATAACATAGTGGTATATATCTTACAGTGGGTACTCATCGAATGCATAAAGCACGGTGGAGAGATAGCGCTCTCCGGTGTCGGGAAGCACCACCACGATGTTCTTGCCTGCATTCTCTGCTTTCAGCGATAGTTGCAGCGCGGCATAGACGGCAGCTCCCGAGGAGATGCCTGCCAGCAGCCCTTCAGTTGCAGCCAGCCTGCGGCTGGTACGTATGGCGTCGTCATTGGTGACGGTGACCACCTGGTCAATAACCGAAGGATGGTAGGTGGCAGGGATAAAACCGGCACCGATACCCTGAATCTTGTGCGGTCCCGGGTTACCACCCGTGAGCACGGGTGAGTCGGCAGGCTCCACGGCTACCACCCTGATGGCGGGGTTCAGCTCTTTCAGCCTTTTACCAGCACCGCTGGCGGTGCCTCCTGTGCCGATACCGCTGACAAGGATATCCACTTTCCCGTCGGTATCACGCCATATCTCCTCACCGGTAGTACGGTAGTGTATCGCCGGGTTAGCCGGGTTCTCGAACTGCTGCAGTATCACCGCATCGGACAGTTGTGTTTTCAGACTTTTCGCCTTTGCGATGGCCCCTTTCATCCCCTCGGCACCGGGTGTCAGCACCAGCTCGGCACCGAGTGCTTTCAGCAGGTTTCTTCTTTCGAGACTCATGGTCTCGGGCATGGTAAGGATTAGCCTGTACTTCTTGATCGTGGCCACGAAGGCCAGGCCGATACCGGTGTTACCGCTCGTGGGTTCAATGATGATTGACCCCGGCTTCAGCTGACCGCTCTTCTCGGCCTCTTCCACCATCGCCAGAGCAATACGGTCTTTTACACTTCCCTGCGGGTTAAAGCTCTCCAGCTTCGCGATAAGGATGGCTTTGGCTCCCTCTTCCTTTCCGAATTGATTGAGTTTCAGTAATGGTGTGTTACCAACAAGGTCAGTCAGTTTCTCTGCAATTTTTGTCATAGCTTTATCATTTAATTTTTAACAAAGATAGATGATGCCTGCTGCAGGTGAAATAGCACATTCATGGTATTTTTATAGGAAAGAGGGGAGAAATCATTATATTTGTCGCCGGGTAAATAATAAAAAGGGATGTTGAAGAATTATATATTAGCAGACAATCAGTATATTACACGTGCAGGAGTGATCTCGTTGCTGAAAGAGATGGATCATGATGCAGGGATATGTGAGGTGGCTACATCCCGGGAGCTGCTTGAAACATTGCGCTTGCATCCCCGTTCGGTGGTGGTGGTTGATTACAGCATGTTCGATTTCATGTCGATGAACCATCTCCTCAACATGAAAAGTGGTGCGGGTGAATCATCATGGCTGCTTTTCAGCGATGAGCCGGAAGAGCATTTTCTCCGGCAGCTCCTCCTGGCAGATCCGGCTATAAGCGTGGTGATGAAGCATGGCACGCAGTCTCAGATAATAGATGCGCTGATGCGTGTCGCTGCAGGCGAGGTCTACTGGTGCGATTTTGCCCAATCAGTGATGAGGACGGGTGTGCCACCAGCCAGGATAGCCGATCCGCTCACACCGTCAGAGAAGAAGATCCTTCGTGAGATCGCGCTGGGAAAAACGACGAAGGAGATTGCAGCGGAGAAGTACCTTAGTTTCCACACCATCAACGCACACCGTCGCAATATCTATCGCAAACTAAAGCTGAACAGTGTGAACGAAGTGACAAGATACGCGCTGCAGGCCGGCTTGATCGACCTGATGGAGTATTATATCTGACCCTTGAATCATCCTTTCGGCATTTACCTCACTGTTATTCTCTCCAGGGTATGGTCCTGCCTGTCTGTGCCGACCTCTTGGCTGCTTCCAGTATTTTCACCACCCTTATGTTGTTCTCGAGTGAAGAAAGATCGTAAGGTCGTGCTTTTACGCTACCTCGTATAAGATTGGCAAAGTAAGAGAAGGCATCGTTACGGTCTGCCGGCAGGGCAGGAGCAGTCAGCTCTTCCTCTCTTTCCCCTGCTTTTCGTATTGTCATATCGGAGGCGTTTATGCAGTTCACATAACCCGTTTGTCCGTACAACTGCATATCTTTCCTGTTGTAAGGCCAGTTCCACGACGCCTGGATCACCACCTGTGCTTTCCGGTACTGAACAATGATGGTAGCTTCATCATCCACCCTGGGGTAGACCAGTGGTTTGTTGGTGTGTGTGACAGCGGTTACGGAGACAGGTGCTTCGCCCTGCATCAACCAGGTGGAGATATTTGCTCCGTAGCAACCGAAATCGTTGAGTGCTCCCGCACCGTTGAGCACGGGATCGGTCAGCCAGGCCAGGAACGCGTCGCTGCAACCTATCTCCACCGGTCCCTGATGCCCCGTGTGGAACACAATTTTCCGTATCTCACCGATTGCTTCCTCATGATTGGTTATTTCATACGCTTTGGCATTGCTGCCATACCACGTTGTTTCAAAATTGGTGAGGAGGTGAATATTGTATTCAGCGGCCAGGGAATCCATTCTCATGACATGATCACTGCTCACGGCCAGCGGCTTCTCAACCATCACATGAATGCCCCGCGGTGCGCACGCTTCCACCACCTCCAGGTGACCGAAGATATCGTTGTATGCCATCACCGCCTCAGGGTTGGTGTGGCGGAGCATCTCACCAATGGTGGGATAGACCAGCTTCCTGTCGAACCCGTATTGCCGGGCATATCTCCCTGCCAGGGCTGTGTCGGGCTCGGCGATACCCACGATCAGGATATCACCTTTCTCTTTACGCCCCAGCAGACCGTGGATATGATCATGTGTCAGTCCCACAACGCCTATCCTTACCGGTTTCTTTTGTGCCGGAGCAGCAACGGCAACGATGAATGCTGCCAGGATAAGCCATAATTGTACCATTGATCTCTTCATGTTTCTCTTTTATGATCGGATTCCTACATTTTTTCCACGATCTTCCAGATCGCATCCACCCACAACTCATTATCGTTCAATGAGGGTATGAAGGTGAACTTTTCACCACCCGCTTTCATGAAGAGCCTGCGTGCTTCAATGTCTATATCATACAGTGTCTCCAGATTGTCCACCGGAAAACCCGGAGCAATGGCTGCCACCTTCTTCCATCCCAGCTTTGGCAAATCGCCAATATCGGTGTTCAGAAAAGGTTTTAACCAGTTGTTGCTTCGTTGTGATGAGTATAAGATCAGCGTATCATGCAGGTCGATTTGCAGCTTCTCGCAAAAAAGATGATTGGTCTCTTTCAACTGATAGACGTAGTCGAACTCTTTTCCCTTCTTCCATGCCGATTCCACCTGCGTGACGGGCAGACTGTGATAAGAGAATACCAGTCTGTCTATATCTGCAAGATAGGGTTTCGCCTGTTCTGCCAGGGCATGGATGAAAGCAGGATGGTGGTAGTAGGGTTCCACAAATTTCAACCTGAAGGAGTGGGGGTGTTTGTAAAAAATACGTCCAATCTCTTCCGTGATGGTTTCTGTGGTTGATTGAGCGTAGTGCGGATACAAAGGGAAGATGATCACCTCATGGAGCAGTGGACATCTTCTCTCCAGCTCTCTGAATGCATTCACTATGCCCGGTTCGCCATACCGCATGGCTATCTCCACCGGTATCCCTTTTTTTATTTCCAGCGCTTCTGCCAGCTTACGCATATGATACAACAACGGCGAGATCTTCGGCTCCTCTTTTCTCCAAATCTGTCTGTATTTCCCGGCTGATTTGGAAACAGAAAGGGGGGCAATAATTCTCCTGGCAAGAAAAGCCGACAACCACTCGGGATAACCTGTCAGATGCGGGTCTGAAAGCATATCACCGATGAATTTTTTTACATCATGTCTGTCAACGCTTGCAGGGGTACCAATATTGAGTAATAAAATGCCTCTCATATTCAGTTGTCAGTTTTTTCAGCTATAAGCTATAAGCTATAAGCTATAAGCTATAAGCTATAAGCAGTAAGCAATAAGCTATCAGCGGTCAGCTTTTCATTCTTATTTTATTCTCCAACGTATGTCTCCAGCAATTTGGATAATTCGCTGGGGATGATTGTGACCGAATTGGTGTCGGCCGGGATAAGCATCGACTCTCCCTGACTGATAAATTCAGTGTTGCCCTTATCATCCCTGATGGTACAATGGCCGGCCATGCAGATGTAGATCACAAACGAATCAAGACGGGCATAATCGCGTCTCACCGGGATATCCATTTCCAGCAGATGAGTAGTGAAATAGGGAGAGCTGACCAGCTTCACCGGTTGGTTCACATTTGACTCATATTTAGTCTTGTATGAATCATATACCTTGAAATCTATGGCATCTTTCGCCAGCCCGGTATGCAGCTCCCGGGAGTTGCCGCTTGCATCTTTGCGGTTGTAGTCATAGATACGGTAGGTGATATCGGATGTCTGTTGAATTTCAGCGATGAAGCATCCTGCGCCAATGGCATGCACGCGTCCGGCAGGAAGAAAGAACACATCCCCGGTTTTCACCTCTTGTTTTTTGAGTGTGTCGGTGAATGTGTTGTTGTTTACTGTTTCTATGTATTCATCGGGCGTGATGTTTTTCTCGAACCCGGAATAGAGGTAGGCACCCGGAGCAGCATGTACCACGTACCACATTTCGGTCTTCCCGAAAGAGTTATGTCTTGCTTTCGCCAGCGTATCATCAGGATGAACCTGTATGGAGAGATCATCACGTGCATCGATAAACTTAATAAGCAGTGGGAAAGTGTCACCGAAACGTTGGTATATTTTTTTCCCTACCAGTTTTTCTTTTGTCACTGTAAGCAGTTCGTCGAGTGATGATCCTGCCAGTCTGCCATTGGAGATGATGGAGACATTGTTCGGCACGCCTGATATCTCCCAGCTCTCACCTATACCATCCTGTCCGGGTTCAATATTTTTGAACCTGCATATATCCGATCCACCCCAGATCACTGACTTGAGTATGGGCTCGAATTTCAATGGGTATAACTCTATCTTTTCCTTCTCTTTGTCTGTTGTTTTATTATTCAATGTCATAAAAAGATTATTTTTATTTTTTTTTCATCACCATGGCCGTTCTGGCAGGCAGGTATAATTTCAGCCAGCCTTTGTTGTACGGTGCATAGAGGGGGTCATATTGCGTGAAATGATGGATCGTGTCGTCGTTCAGTCCGAAACCGCCAAAAGCCTTGCTGTCGCTATCGAGAATGATTTCATATTCACCCTGCGGTACCAAAATACCGTAATCGCTATAGGATCTCTGCGGATGAAAATTGTAGACAAAGAGCAGCTCATCACGCATGTATGCCAGTATGTTGTCATCGTCCTTGTCCCATATCTTCACCAGGGTGGTGGACTGAAAATGGGGTATGGATCTGATCAGCGCTATCATCGCCTTGTCGAAATCGCCCAGATAGTGGTATTTCAGGTTCCGGTCGCCAGCCAGTCTCCATTGCCGCCGTGCATAGTTATAGGACCAGTTGTTCCCTTCACGGGGGAAATCAATCCATTCGGGGTGCCCAAACTCGTTGCCCATGAAGTTCAGGTAACCACCGTTGATGGTGGTGGCCGTGACCAGACGTATCATCTTGTGCAGTGCAATCCCCCGATCCACAGAGTAGGGGCTGCTTGTCAGCTTCGACATAAACCAGTACATGTCAGCATCTATCAGCCTGAAGATGATGGTTTTGTCTCCCACGAGCGCCTGATCGTGACTCTCGGCGTAGGAGATGGTCTTCTCGTCGGAACGACGGTTGGTGGTCTCCCACCATATGGTGCTGGGAAACCACTCTTCATCATTCTTCTCTTTGATGGTTTTGATCCAGAAATCGGGGATATTCATCGCCATGCGATAGTCGAAGCCGTAACCTCCTGCCTCCGGCTTGAGTGCCAGGCCGGGCATGCCGCTGACCTCTTCGGCGATGGTGATGGCATGGGGGTTTACATCGTGTATGAGCTTGTTGGCAAGCGTGAGGTAACAGATCGCATCACCATCCTGTCCGGCGTTGTAATAATCCTCATACCCTGAAAAGGACTCCTCGAGACCGTGACTCCGGTAGATCATCGATGTGACTCCGTCGAAACGGTACCCGTCGAATTGATACTCTTCCAACCAGTATTTACAGTTGGAAAGCAGGAAATGGAGCACTTCATCTTTTCTGTAATCAAAACAGAGTGAGTCCCATGCCTTATGATTTCTTCGTTCAGGATCGCGGTGGAAATAGAGATCGTAAGAGCCGTCCATGCGGGCTAAACCCTCTGTCTCATTCTTCACAGCATGGGAGTGTACAATATCCATGATGACGGCGATACCCATGCCGTGGGCAGTGTCAATCAGTTCACGCAGCTCTTCGGGCGTGCCGTTACGTGAGGAGGGTGCAAAAAAGCTGGAGACATGGTATCCGAACGACCCGTAGTAGGGATGCTCCTGGATAGCCATGATCTGGATGGTGTTGTATCCGTTCTCTTTTACACGGGGTAGTATCTTCTCCCTGAACTCATTGTAGCTGCCTACCTTCTCCTCTTCCGTGGACATCCCCACGTGTGTCTCATATATAAGGAGAGGAGAGGTGTCGGGTTTGAAGCCGGAATGTATGAAGCGGTATCGCTCCTCCGGCTCCCATACCTGAGCGCTGAATATAAAGGTCTGCTCATCCTGTACCACCCTTTTACACCATGCGGGGATACGTTCTCCCGATCCACCTTCCCAGCTGACATGCAGCTTGTACAGATCTTCGTGATGGATCCGTTCAGCTGGTATTTTTACCTCCCAGACGCCGTCTTCCCTTCGTCTTAAACGATATGCTTCCTGTCGCTGCCACCCGTTGAACGTACCTATGAGGAATATCTCGTTGGCATTGGGTGCCCATTCCCGAAAAACCCATCCTTCGGCTGTCTTATGCAGACCAAACCAGAGGTGACCGGTAGCGAAATCGGAAAGGGTGATTTTACCGCCTTGCGTGAGATCGGTCAGTCGTTGAAGGAAATAGTTGTGGCGTCCTTCAACTGCTTTTGAAAAAGGTGCGAGCCACGGGTCTTTTTTGATGATGTCGAGCATTGTGGAGCAGTTTGAGCGAAGGTTAAATTACGGCTACCTTACTATTCATTTTTTTCGCAGAGTTCTCACAAAAAAGGGGTGCATGGCCGCCTACGGGAGAGAAGAAGACGATGCCGGCACCTTCTTTTTCCATTTCAAGCTCTCTGATATATTCGAATGCTTTCTCGAAACGGGGATGCAGGCTGAAGTGATTGACTGCATTTGCGAGGTTGTCAACAATCATAGTTATATCTGTTTAATGTGTAATCGAACAGGACAAAGATAAAGAAAATGCAGAGATTTCTCTCTCTTTTGGTCGCTAAAATGGACATTGTAAAATAATTTTGAAAAAAAAAGCCATATCTTTGCAATCAGTGTACAATAAATAGATATTGCCCATGAGACGAATTGTAGAATTTATTTTAGTCATTGTTATTTTCACAGGGAACCTGTCCGCACAGAATGAGACGTTAACCTGTAATCTGGGATTTACTTTTGAGATCAGTAGGGATAAGAGCTGGGGATACAGTGAACCTGTTATTAACAGCATCACTCCCGGTTCACCTGCCGAGAGAGCCGGGCTGAAGCTGAACGACATCGTTCTTTCCGTGAACAAACAAGGCACTTACCTTAAGTCATATCAAACTGTAATGTCCTGGTTTAACCTGAATGAAGAGGAGATGACCATTGCCATACGTAACTTCGATCATTCATTCAAAGAGTTGACGATCATGAAGGATTGCCGTCACAGTAAAGCTATCAGTGAGGCTCAGCTGGCACCTGTTTTTGCTTTTTACAGTCTGGAGGATGTGCAGGAGAGGCGTTTTCTGATGCCGGTAAAAACAACAACCAACGAGGATGCTCTCTATCATAGTTATCGTACTTTTGCCTTTGCACCTTCCGATGAGCGTACGAAAGATCTGGACGAGCGCATCAACGCTATTTTTATCCGTGCCTTGTCAGAGAAAGGATTACAATACAACCCTGATGATCCCGATTTCATCATACAGACCTATTACAGTTATCAGAATAACAGCATGTTTAAGAATGATTCGCCCACCTATGGCAGCTATCAGCCTGCATGGCGGTTCGATCTAAGGAATCACAGAACGGTGAAGGTGCCTCTGTATGATCCATCCGAGGCTGTCAGGGTAGATGATATTGCCTACAATCTGGAGTTTGGCTACCGCTTTTACGACAGAAAATTCATTGAGGCGGGTGAGATGAACCTGATCTGGGAAAGTGAAGCAAAGGAGCGGCTGAGCAGCCACTACGACCTGATCGATTATCTTGAAATGAACCTTCCTCTTATGCTATTGAAGTTCCCTTATCCCGGCAATCTGTCGTTCGCAACCTATCAGGTGAAATACCTGAAGTATAATTACACCGGTATAGGGTATGATATGAACGATCTGAAGAGCGTGGTCTCTGTCAATCCGGGATCGCCGGCAGCGGTGGCAGGTATTCAGCCGGGTGACATTGTGACGAATATACAGGGACAGAGTTTCAGTCACACCTCTCAATCGCTTACGGAGGGCTACCGTCGTTTCCTTGCAGAGACAATGAACCTGCGGGATAAGAGCACCCGCTACAGCGATTCGAATGGATTCAAGGATTGTATGTTCTGGGATGTGGCCAATTACAGTGCTGTCTCGGAAGCTATCTCCGATAGCCGGAGGTATAGTGCTGCCTTTTCTTATCTGTTCAATTTCAACCAATACATCAACTGGAACACGCCTCTTACTATTAATATAGAGGTGGAGCGCAACGGAGATGTGATGAACTTCGCGGTTACACCGATTATTACTACCAGCTCTCATATTCTGGCGGAATAATCAAGCGATTGTTAAACAACATATTAATATGATTCACCCTTTTTTACGGGAAATAAAGTTGACTTTATTTCTTCAAAAAATGTGAAAACATTTGGTTGATATCATTTATCTTTACTATCTTTGTAGCCCTTTCGGAGAAAAAGAAATCCATCATAGAGATGATGAAAAAATTGAACTGATTGAATTTCAATTTGATTTCAACGAGAGGAGAAAAAAAAAGAAAAAAACTTTGCCAAATAGTTTGGTATTAAAAAATAAGTTTCTATCTTTGCACCCGCTTTTGAAAGGAACACCACCTGAAAAAGCAAGCGAGAAGCGATCTTTAGATATTTACATACACATTTTATAAGACATAAAGCAGAGTATACAAGGGTCTGCGCTCCTTTAAAAGGAAAGCAGACAATATTTGGTACCCGTTCAATAAATTATAAGGCTCTGTTCTCTATAAGAGACAGAATCTATCAGGAAAAATAAATCGTGAATCCGGGAGTTAAGAATGAAGGGATCCAGACGACTTTAACGTGTAGGATGTTTTTTTATTACCGACAAGGTATTTGTCCCAAAAGTGACCGCAAGGTTGTTTCAAGGAAACAAAAAAACAAATATACAACGAAGAGTTTGATCCTGGCTCAGGATGAACGCTAGCGATAGGCCTAACACATGCAAGTCGAGGGGCAGCACATGAAGTAGCAATACGGA
>Ga0209347_1002294_pt1 | contig 25873 bp, 22 predicted proteins | sample AutmiccommuBRH23_FD_187382 | JGI IMG/M metagenome (GOLD analysis project Ga0209347, IMG submission 187382) | Deep subsurface microbial communities from Mt. Terri, Switzerland - Autotrophic microbial communities BRH/23 (SPAdes) (version 2) | ecosystem: Environmental > Aquatic > Deep subsurface >...
CACCGGTGAGTACTCCATCGAGATCGATCCCCGGGAGGCGGATGCCGAAACCGTGGCCGTGCTGCGCGAGCTCGGGTTCAATCGTATGAGCATGGGGGTCCAGGACTTCGATCCGGCGGTGCAGAAGGCCGTCAATCGCATCCAGTCGGAGCAGGAGACGTTCGCCGTTCTCGACGCCGCACGGGCGCGGGGCTTTCGCTCCGTGAGCGTGGACCTGATCTATGGCCTGCCGCTGCAGACGGTCGCGAGCTTCGCGCGCACCCTGGACAAGATCATCGCCGCCGCCCCTGACCGGGTGTCGGTGTTCAACTACGCCCACCTGCCGGAGCTGTTCAAGACCCAGCGCCAGCTCGACGCCGAACAGCTGCCGTCTTCGGCGCAGAAGCTCGACATCCTGGCGCTCACCATCGACAAGCTCACCGGAGCAGGCTACGTGTATATCGGCATGGATCATTTTGCCCGCCCCGACGATGAGTTGGCCATCGCCCAGCGCCACGGGAGCCTTTATCGAAACTTCCAGGGCTACTCGACCCACGCCCAGTGCGATCTGGTGGCCATGGGGATCACCGCCATCGGGACCGTGGGGCCGACCTACTCACAGAACGTGAAGACCATCGACGAGTACAACGCGCTGGTGGATCAGGACCGCCTGCCACTACTGCGTGGCATGGAGCTCAGCGCCGACGACCTCCTGCGCCGGGAGGTGATCACCCGCCTGATCTGCGACTTCCAGTTGGAGTTCGCCCCGGTGGAGGCGCGCCATGGGATCCGGTTTGGCGACTACTTCGCTGTGGAGCTGCAGGATCTGGCGGCCATGGAACAGGACGCGCTGCTGGAGCTCGAGGCCGACGCCATTCGGGTGGCCCCGGCGGGCCGGCTGCTGATCCGCAACATCTGCATGGTGTTCGACGCCTACTTGCGCAAGGGGCGCGAACAGCAGCGGTTCTCCCGCGTGATCTAGTCAGAAGGGGGAACGCCCCCCGGCTGCGTGCCGAGTCGACATGCCGAGCCTACATGGGTGAGCCGTGCGTCTCGAGGCGGCCTGCCGTCGCCCCCGGAACCTTGTCTTCATGCGGAATCGGGCGGCGTTCCAGTGCGTCGCGCCCGGAGGCGAGCGTCGCCACCAGCTCTTCGATGGGGCGCGGGTTAGCGATGCCGCAGCCTTGGGCATAGTCCACGCCCATGGTTCGCAACAGCGCCAGCGTCTGTTCGTTCTCTACGTACTCGGCGATGGTGGCGATGCCGAGCACGTGCCCGATCTGATTGATGGAGTCCACCAGGGCGCGGTCCATGGCGTCGTCGGTGATGTCGCGCACGAAGCTCCCGTCGATCTTCAGGAAGTCCACCGCCAGGGTCTTGAGATATCCGAAGGAGCTCAGGCCGCTGCCGAAGTCGTCCAGGGAAAAGCGGCAGCCTTCACCCGCTGTTCCTGCAGCACCGCGCGGATGCGCTCGACGATCTCGCGGGCGTTTTCGTCGTCGCAGTTGCGCAGCAGAATCGCGAACTCGTCGCCCCCCATACGCGCCACCAGGTCGGCTTCGCGCACCTCACGCTTGAGATGTCCCGCGATCTGCTTCAGGAGTTCGTCGCCCGCCAGGTGTCCACAGGTATCGTTTATGAGCTTGAACTGATCCAGGTCGAGATAGCAGAGCCAATGCTGCTGTGGGTAGCGGTGCGCCTGGGCAAGCGTGTCCTGCAAACGGGCCTCGAATTCATGCCGATTGATGAGGCCTGTGAGACTGTCGTGGCACGCCTGGTAGGCGAGTTGGGTGGACAGCGCCCGATTGGCGGTGACGTCGCGGAATACCAGGATGGTGCCGGCCATGCGGCTCTGCCAGCGATCGGTGATCGGGGCAGCGGTGAACTCGACCGCGAACTCCCTGCCGTCGCGGCGGCTGAGCAGCACGTCGGGGGCGGAGCTGTACACGCTGCCGCCACGCAGGGCGTTCGATACCGGGTCGGCAATCAGCTTTCGGTCCGACTCCCGGACCATGCGCAGCACCTGCAGCAGCGGTTTGCCGCGGGCCTGTTCCGAGTCCCACCCGGTGAGCGCCTCTGCGGCGGAGTTGATCTGCTCGATCCGACCGATCCCGTCGGTGGTGATGACGCCGTCGCCGATGGAGTGCAGGGTGACTTGGGCGCGGTCCTTTTCCGCAAGCAGCCGGTGCTCGATGTCGCTGGTGCGGCGCATCACCACCACCGCGATACCGAGGCTGAGCAGTACTACACCTCCGTCAGCCGCGACCATCACCAACAGGGCCGTGCGGTACTCGGCACGCGCGTCCCGCACCGCCCCGGCGGCGGCGTCCTTCTGGATCTGCAGCAGATCCGACATGACGGCGAAGGTGCTGTCCTGTCCCGGCAGGCCCTCGTCCAGCAGCAGTGTCCGGGCAGGCTCCCGTGTGCCGTCGAGGATCAGCCGCGCGACCTCGTCCAACACCGGCGACGTCGCCCGCACGAGCTCAGCCTGGCGCTCGAGGAGCGCGCGCTCGGTGGTGCTCAGGGGAAACCCCTCGAGCGCCAAGCGCGCCCGGATGTAGACGCCGGCCCGATCGATGAAGCGCATCCATTCGGCGTCCAGGGCGAAGGGGTCGTCCAGCACCAGCATCTTGTTGAGACTGACCGTGCGCTCGCGCGCGGCGGTGCGCATCGCAACGATCAGATCGGTCTTGATGTTATTGGTGTGGACCACCCGCTCCAGGCGCTCGTTACTGGCGTTCAGCACCTGCAGGCCGACCAGGGTGAGCACGGTCATCAAGATCAGCACGGTGCCAAAACCGAGCCCGATGACAATCTTGGTGCGCAGTGCTCGCATAGGTGCCTTCATGGCTGCGGTCGCCGAACCCTCCTCCTCGAGCCAGGCATCCATGCGCCGGGGCACCGAGGTGGGCAGTCTCCATCGATCGGGAACGGCAGGGCAGACTTTATCCGATCGAACGCCCCGGGAGAAGCCGATCAGGGCGGTCAGTGGCCAACGAAGGGCACGACTTCGGGAGCGCTACTGACTACAATACCGCCCATGTCCGGCAATACCATCGGCAGACTGTTCACGGTTACGACTTTCGGCGAAAGTCACGGGCCGGCGCTGGGCGCCGTCGTCGACGGCTGTCCGCCCGGGCTGAGCCTGAGCGAGGCGGATCTGCAGGGGGATCTGGACCGGCGCAAGCCCGGCCAGTCCCGCCAGACCACCCAGCGCCGGGAGGCCGATCAGGTGCGCATCCTGTCGGGGGTGTTCGAGGGGCGCACCACCGGCACGCCGATCGGACTGGCGATCGCCAACACCGATCAGCGCTCCCGCGACTACGCCAAGATCATGGACCGCTTCCGGCCCGGACACGCGGACTACACCTACCAGCAGAAGTACGGTCTGCGGGATTACCGCGGCGGCGGGCGCTCATCGGCGCGCGAGACGGCCATGCGGGTGGCGGCCGGCGGCATCGCCCGCAAGTATCTGCGCGAGACCCAGGGCATCATGATTCGCGGCTACTTGGCCCAGTTGGGGCCGATCGCCTGGGAGCGCTTCGACTGGGACGAGGTCGGGCGCAACGCATTCTTCTTCCCGGATGCCGCCAAGATCCCGGCACTGGAAGACTACATGGAGGACCTGCGCCGGGCCGGCGATTCCATCGGCGCGCGGGTGACCGTGGTGGCCAGCGGCGTACCGCCCGGCCTGGGCGAGCCGGTGTTCGATCGCCTGGATGCCGACATCGCCCATGCCCTGATGTCCATCAACGCCGTCAAGGGCGTGGAGATCGGCGCCGGCTTCGCGGCGGTCACCCAGAAGGGCAGCGAGCACCGCGACGAGATCACCCCCGAGGGCTTCATCGGCAACAACGCAGGCGGTGTGCTGGGTGGCATCTCCAGCGGCCAGGACATCGTCGCTTCACTGGCGTTGAAGCCCACCTCGAGCATCCGCGTCCCCGGCCGCTCGGTGAACCGCGCCGGCGAGCCTGTCGAGGTGGTGACCACCGGGCGCCACGACCCCTGCGTGGGCATCCGTGCCACCCCTATCGCCGAGGCGATGCTGGCCATCGTGCTCATGGATCATCTGCTGCGCCACCGGGCCCAGAACCTGGCGGTACGCTCGGAGACGCCGGTGATTCCGCCGGCGGCCCCCTAGGACGCTGCGCGCGGCATTGCGCCGCCGTGGCACACGCGCAGGACCGGCAGCGGCCTTCGGGCCCGACACTCTCGCCTTGGGGTTGGCCGCCGCGTCCCCGGCGATCGATCTTGTTCCATGACCGATCCACAGCACTCCACGCCCTACTGGCGCCTGTCGGGATTCTACTTCTTCTATTTCGCCAGCCTCGGTGCCCTGCTGCCGTTCTGGGGACCGTATCTGCGGAACCTCGGATTCGGCGAGGCGCAGATCGGCGAGCTGGTGGCCATCATCATGGCCACCCGCATCGTCGCACCCAACATCTGGGGCTGGATCGCCGATCGCCACGCCCGGCCCATATCCGTGGTGCGTCTGGCCTCGCTCCTGGCTGCGGTATGCTTTGCCGGCGTGTTCCTGGGCAGCGGGTATTGGTGGCTTGCCTTGGTGATGGTCGCGTTCGGCTTCTTCTGGAACGCGTCGCTTCCCCTGTTCGAAGCCACCACCATGAACCACCTGGGAACGCGCACCAACCGCTACAGTTCCATTCGCTTGTGGGGGTCCATCGGCTTCATCGCGGCGGTGCTGAGTCTGGGGGCACTGTTCGACAGGGTGGACATCCGCTGGCTGCCGGTGATGCTGTTGCTGCTGTTCACCGGAATCTGGCTGAACAGCCTCCTGGTGCCCGAGCCGGCTGCCCCTGCTCGCACGGCACGCCACGAGCCCCTGCGGCGGGTGTTGGTCCGGCGGGAAGTCTCCATGCTGTTGCTGGCGACCTTCCTGCTGCACGCGAGTCATGGTCCCTACTACACCTTCTTCACCCTGTATCTGGAGGATCAGGGCTATTCGCGCAGCCTCATCGGCCAGCTCTGGGCGCTGGGTGTGGTGGCCGAAATCGTCCTGTTCTTGTTCATGCACCGGTTGCTGCCGGCGGTGGGATCGCGCACGCTGTTGATCGGCGCCCTGGCGCTCACGGCGCTGCGCTGGCTGTTGATCGCGGCGTTTCCCCAGCACCTGATGCTGCTGCTGGGCGCACAGCTGCTGCACGCCGCGAGCTTCGGCGTGGTGCACGCGGTCGCCATCCATCTCATCCACTGCTTCTTCGTCGGTCCGAATCAGCGCAAGGGGCAAGCGCTGTACTCCAGCCTCAGCTTCGGCGCCGGTGGCGCCCTTGGCAGCCTGCTCGGGGGCTATCTCTGGATCAGCGCGGGGGCATTCTGGACCTTCGCCGTGTCCGCCGTGGTGGCCTTGGCGAGCCTTGCGGTGGCGTGGGCAGGCGTGCACACCCGCCATTGAGCCGAGGGGCGTGCAGGAGCGGCGCACGTCCGGTTCAGGGAATGCGAGGCACGGTGGCCGGCGCGCCGAGTTGCGGCGCCGCCCCCATGGTTTACTTTTAGTGTAGGGTTTCCGTTTCCATCCGTGCGAGCAGCTGGCGCCAGCGGCCGATGCGCTCGGCATTGCCGACCCGCCGGGCAGGCCCGTGCAACTCCTCGGTGAGCCAGAGACCGTCGCCGTTGAAGCTGTAGACCGCACGCAGATCGGTGCGTTGGGACGCAGGCTTGATTTCAGGATCGATGTTGTCCAGCACCAAGGGCTCGGTGCCTGCGCCGGGATAATAGGCGAGCACCATGTGGCCCTGGTTGAGGGTGCGCGCCTTGACGTAGGTGATGCGCATGTGCTCGACCGGCACGCCGGCGGCCCGCAGGGTGAAGTACTTGGCGATGGCGAGATCCTCGCAGTCGCCGCCGTTGCGGCGGAGGAGTTCGGCGGGCGTGGCCCAGAAGTCTTCCTTGCCCCATTGCACAGCGTCGTTCACGAAGGCGAGCGCATTGACGAAGGCATTGACGCGCTGCAGCTGCTCGGTGCGGGTGTGCCGTGGCAGGGTTCCGATCAGGGCGCGCCATTGCCGCAGCCGCTGCGCCGCGTTATGACCGTGCACATCGGAAACCGCATCGATCTGGCGCCGGTCAGGCACTAAGGAATCGGCCCGCGCCGTTGTGCCGAGCCCCATGGCGGCCAGCAGGGCGAAGGCGATCGCCCGTGCCGAGGGGCGTTGCAAGATTGAGCAGAACGAATGCCGCATGTCGAAGAATGGCGTGGCGGATGTGTGGGATGTCTTCGCGTGCCGATTGTGTCGGCGCCCAGTCCGTAAACTTGATCCTCCCGGGTTGGATTCCCGGACGGGTCGCAGAGAAGTCGGGAGGTATCGGCCGATGGGATGGCGCATCGCCGTCGTGAGCTTGGCAATGTTCGCGGTGGCGCCCGGCTGGGGCGGCGTGGCGCCCGAGGTCAAAAGCCAGGATGCGTTCCTGGCCGGGGTTCTGAGCACCATACTGGAGCGCGAATTCGGCTGGGCCGGAGACAGCTACGAACTGGTGGTGCGCGAGGGGATCGCCACCGTGACCCTGGACGCCGATGCCGTGAGCCGGCGCGAACAGCTGGAGGCGGAGCTGCCGGAGGTTGAGGGCCTGCAGGCGCTGCAGATCGCGGAGACCGGTGCGCCCGCGCCGGCGGAGGTTCCGGACTCCACCGGCGAGCCGGTGTACAGCGCCCTCGGTTTGACCCTGGACACGCTGCCCCTGCCAGCGGGGAATCTGTTTTGGCCGCTGCTGGCGGACCCGAAGCAGCCCCAGTTTTTCCTCAGCCTGCGCCGCTACGATAGCCCCGACGACACGGCCACCCTCGGTGCGGTCGGGTTCGGCGAAACCTTCGGGTTGTACCGGCGGGAGGGGAAGCGGCCCGGCGACGGGCTGCAGGTCAGCATCGCCGGCGGCCTGTTTGCCCAATTCGATATGGGGGCCCCCTCCAACGACCTGGTGAACGCCGACTACCTCATCGGCTTACCGGTGTCCTGGCGCTCTGGACCCTGGTCGGCGGTCGCCAGGCTGTATCATCAGAGCTCCCACCTCGGCGACGAGTTTCTGCTGCGGGCGCGGCCTGAGCGCATCAATCTGAGCTACGAGGCCTTGGAACTGCTGTTGTCCTACGACTTTGCCGACTGGCGCATCTACGGCGGCGGGGAGTACATGCTGCACCGGGAGCCGGAGGACCTGGATCGGCCCGGGTTGCACGGTGGCCTTGAGTACCGGGGGCGCAATCCCTGGCTGTTCGGCGGGCGCTTTGTGGCCGGTCTGGACGTGAAGAGCTGGGGCGAACAGGATTGGAACCCGAACGCCAGCCTCCACGCTGGGCTGGAGTTCGGTGCCACCCAGCCGGGACGGCGACGGGTGCGTATCATGGCCGAGGCGTACGACGGCTTCTCGCCCCATGGACAATTCTACGAAGACGAGATCCGTTACTACGGCGTCGGCTTGTATTTCGGTTTCTGACTCTGCAGCAGCCCCAGCAGGGCGCGCACGGCGTTGGAGCGGCTGCGGTCCCGGTGGCGCACCACGCCGAGCTCCCGGGCAAGCTTCAGCCCACTCACCGGCAATGCCACCAGTTCCGAGTCGAGCATGGTGCGCGGCAGGACGCTCCAGCCCAGGCCCACGGCCACCAGCATACGGATTGTCTCCAGGTAATTGGTCGAAAGCCCCACCTGCAGGCGCAGCCCCTTTGGCGCGAGGGCGCGCTCCAGGATCTGGCGGGTGAAAGTGCCTGTTGCCGGAAGCACCGCGCGGTGGGCGGCGAGCTGGTCGAGCGCCACCTGGCGGCGCTGGGCCAGGGGATGTTCCCGCCCGGCCACCAGGGCCAGCGGATCGTGCCAGATCGGCGTGAGATCCAGAGCCGGGGCCGGTTCCAGGGGCAGCGTCACGATGGCCAGTTCCAGCTCACCGTGTTCCACCGCATGGCAGGCCGCCTCGGAATCCATAAACTCGATGTCCAATTCCACGTCCGGATAGGTGCGGCTGAAGCTGCGCAGCACCGGCGGCAGGCGGTGCAGGCCGATGTGGTGGCTGGTGCCGATGCGCAGTTGCCCCGCCACCGAACCACTGAGGTCGCGCACCGCCCGGCGGCTGTCCTCGACGCGCATCAGGATGTCCCTGGCCCGGGGCAGCAGCGCCTCGCCGGCCTCGGTGAGTGCCACCCGGTGACCGATGCGGTCGAAGAGCCGGGTGCCGAGCTGCTGCTCCAGGGCGGCGATGCGTTTGCTCACGGCCGGCTGGGTGATGAACAGCACCTCGGTGGCGCGGGAAAAGGAGCCCTGCTCGGCCACGGCGACGAATGCCTGGAGATCATCGAGGTTCACCGCGCTATTCTAATCGCTCATGGAGTTTATGAAAATAATGAATTTTGGGAATAACCCGCGGGGCGCTAACATAGGTGCCGGGTTACCAAGATCGGGGTGAGTGATGGCCGGCCGAACGCTGTATGACAAGGTGTGGAATGCCCACGTGGTGCGCCAGGATGCCGACGGCAGCGCGCTGCTGTACATCGACCGCCACCTGGTCCACGAGGTCACCTCGCCGCAGGCATTCGAAGGCCTGCGTCTGGCGGGCCGCGCGCCGTGGCGGGTGGACAGTATCCTGGCCACCGCCGACCACAATGTGCCCACCACCGAGCGTGCCAAGGGCATCGTCGATCCGGTCTCGCGCATTCAGGTCGAAACCCTGGATGCGAACTGCCGCGACTTCGGCATCGTCGAGTTCGGCATGACCGACCCGCGCCAGGGCATCGTTCACGTCATCGGTCCGGAGGAGGGCGCCACCCTGCCCGGCATGACCGTGGTGTGCGGCGATTCCCACACCTCCACCCACGGCGCCTTCGGCGCGCTGGCGTTCGGCATCGGGACCTCCGAGGTGGAGCACGTGCTCGCCACCCAATGCCTGATTCAGCACAAGTCCAAGAACATGCGCGTCGTCGTCGATGGGGCGGTCGGCCCCGGCATTACCGCCAAGGACATCGTGCTGGCCATCATCGGTGAGATCGGCACCGCCGGCGGCACCGGCCACACCATCGAGTTCGCCGGGCAGGCCATCCGTGACCTGTCGATGGAAGGCCGCATGACCGTGTGCAACATGGCCATCGAGGCCGGCGCCCGCGCCGGCATGATCGCCGTGGACGCGACCACGGTGGAGTACCTGTACGGCCGCCCCTACGCGCCCAAGGGCGATCTGTGGGACCGGGCGGTGGCTGCCTGGTTCGGTCTCCAGAGCGACGCCGACGCGGTGTTCGATCGGGAGATACGCATCGATGCCGCCTCCATTCGCCCGCAGGTCACTTGGGGCACATCCCCGGAGATGGTGGCAGCGGTGGACGCCGCGGTGCCCGATCCCGATGCGGAGGCCGACGCGGCTCGCCGCGAGGGCATGCGCGCGGCCCTGCAGTATATGGATCTGCAGCCGGGCACACGGATCACCGATATCGCCTTGGACAAGGTGTTCATCGGCTCCTGCACCAACTCGCGCATCGAGGACCTGCGTGCCGCCGCGGCCGTGGCGCGGGGGCGCCGGGTCGCCGAGGGCGTCAAGCTCGCCATGGTGGTACCCGGCTCCGGGCTGGTGAAGCGTCAGGCGGAGGAGGAGGGGCTCGACCGCGTCTTCCTCGAGGCTGGCTTCGAATGGCGCGAACCGGGCTGCTCCATGTGCCTCGCCATGAATGCCGACCGTCTGGAGCCGGGCGAGCGCTGTGCCTCCACGTCGAACCGCAACTTCGAAGGCCGCCAGGGCCGCGGCGGACGCACCCACCTGGTCAGCCCGGCCATGGCCGCCGCCGCCGCCATCGCGGGGCACTTCGTGGACGTGCGTGAATTCAGTGGCACCCATTGATGCCGGCCGAAAACGCAAAGGCCGCAGAGGCGCCGAGGACGCAAAGAGAGGATTGATGAATTTGTACACTCTGCGTGCTCTGCGGCTTCGCGTTCTCTGCGTTTAATTGCTTTCGCGAGGAAGAACCACCATGGAAAAATTCGAAAAGATGACCGGGATCGTGGCGCCGTTGGATCGCTCCAATGTGGACACCGATGCGATCATTCCCAAGCAGTTCCTGAAATCGGTCAAGCGCAGCGGCTTCGGCCCCAACCTGTTCGATGAGTGGCGGTATCTGGATCATGGCGAGCCGGGCATGGACAACGCCGACCGGCCGTTGAATCCGGATTTCGTGCTCAATCAGCTGCGCTATCAGGGTGCCCGCATTCTGCTGGCGCGCCGGAACTTCGGCTGCGGCTCGTCCCGGGAGCACGCCCCCTGGGCGCTGGCCGATTTCGGCTTCCGGGTGATCGTCGCCCCGAGCTATGCCGACATCTTCTACAACAACTGCTTCAAGAACGGGATCCTTCCCGTGGTGCTCGCCGAAGCGACCGTCGATCGCCTGTTCCAGGAAGTGGCTGCGAACGAGGGCTATCAGCTCACCGTGGACCTGAAGGCCCAGACGATCACCACGCCCTCGGGCGAGACGCTGGCCTTCGAGGTGGATCCCTCCCGCAAGAAGTGCCTCCTCCAAGGCCTCGACGACATCGGCCTCACGCTCAAGCACGCCGACGCCATCCGCGCCTACGAGCAGCGCCGGCGCGAAGAGGCGCCGTGGTTGTTTTCGGGATGATGTTCAAAACCTCAACGCGGAGGCGCGGAGGCGCGGAGGCGCAGAAGCGCGGAGGGCGCAGAGAGAGCTCTAGGAAACGGCAATTCGGGTCCTGCGCCGCTTGGACGCGACACGGGCGAATTCGCGGCAAGCTGTCCATAGATCAATACTGTTTCTCCGCGCCTCTGCGTTGGAGTCTTTCGGGGAAAATCTTATGACGAAGAAGATTCTCGTACTGCCCGGCGACGGTATCGGGCCGGAGATTGTGGCCGAGGCGGTGAAGGTGTTGGAGCGCCTGCAGGGCGACGGGCTCGGTGTGGAACTGGAGCACGGCCTGGTCGGCGGCAGCGGTTACGACGCCGAGGGTCATCCGCTGCCTCGGGCGACCCTGCGACTCGCCCGAGAGGCCGATGCCATTCTCCTGGGCGCCGTGGGCGGGCCGAAGTGGGAGCACCTGGATATCCCCGTGCGCCCCGAGAGGGGCCTGCTGGGGCTGCGCTCGGAGCTTGGGCTGTTCGCCAACTTGCGCCCGGCAATCCTGTATCCGCAGCTGGCCGGCGCGTCCAGCCTGCGCGCCGAGGTGGTGTCCGGGCTGGACATCATGATCGTGCGCGAGCTTACCGGCGGCATCTACTTCGGTCAGCCCCGGGGCGTGCGTACCCTGGCTGGCGGCGAGCGCGAGGGCTTCAATACCCTGGTCTATCGCGAATCGGAGATCGCGCGCATCGGCCGAGTGGCGTTCGAGATCGCCATGCAGCGCAACCGGCGGGTTTGCTCCGTAGACAAGGCCAACGTCCTGGAGTGCACCGAGCTGTGGCGCGAGGTGATGATCGGGGTGGGCGCCGACTACCCGGACGTATCCCTGAGCCACATGTACGTCGACAATGCGGCCATGCAGCTGGTGCGCGCGCCCAAGCAGTTCGATGTCGTGGTCACCACCAACCTGTTCGGGGACATCCTCTCCGACGAGGCCGCCATGCTCACCGGCTCCATCGGCATGCTACCTTCGGCCTCACTGGATGCTGAACGCAAGGGCATGTACGAGCCTATCCATGGCTCGGCTCCGGACATCGCCGGCAAGGGCGTGGCAAACCCATTGGCCACCATCCTGTCGGTGGCTATGATGCTGCGCTACTCCCTGGGCGAGGCGGCTATGGCGGACCGCATCGAGGCAGCGGTGCAGAAGGTGCTCGATCAGGGGCTGCGCACCCCGGACATCCGCGCGGAAGGCGGCACCGAAGTGGGCACGCGCGCCATGGGTGATGCGGTCGTGGCCGCGCTTGAATAGCCGAAAGGCAGGTTGTCAACGCAGAGGACGCTGAGACGCGGAGACCGCATAGGAGAAAATGGTTCGATGCCGCGCCGGGACGGGCGCGGCGCGCCGCGGGGTTGCGGCACAAGTATAGAACGACACGGCGTCGGTCGGTGAACAGGCCGCGATCACCTCATAGGCTCCGCGATCTCCGCGGCTCTGCGCCCTCTGCGTTCAAATCACGATTATCGAGAGGCAACTGAAATGATGCGGGTTGGATTGATTGGCTGGCGCGGGATGGTGGGCTCGGTGCTCATGCAGCGCATGGGGGCGGAGGGCGACTTCGACCACATCGAGCCGGTGTTGTTCACGACCTCTCAGGTGGGCGCCGCGGGTCCCGACATCGGCAAGGCCATTCCGCCCCTGAAGGATGCCTTCGACGTCGCCGAGCTGCACTCCCTGGATGCGATCGTCTCCTGCCAGGGCGGCGACTACACCAAAGAGGTGTATCCGAAACTGCGTGCGGCGGGCTGGAACGGCTACTGGATCGATGCCGCTTCGGCGCTGCGCATGCAGTCCGACAGCATTGTCATCCTGGATCCGGTGAACCGTTCGGTCATCGACCAGGGACTCGATCGCGGGATCAAAGACTTCATTGGCGGCAACTGCACCGTGAGCCTGATGCTCATGGCCCTGGGCGGGCTGTTCCAGCACGATCTGGTGGAATGGGCCACGGCCATGACCTATCAGGCAGCCTCCGGCGCCGGCGCCCAGAATATGCGCGAGTTGTTGAAGCAGATGGGCGCCGCCCACGGCGCGGTGGCCGAGGTGGTGGACGATCCGGCCACCGCCATTCTGGATGTGGACCGCCGGGTCATCGAGGCCCTGCGCGGGTCTGACTTCCCGGTGCAGCATTGGAGCTATCCGTTGGCGGGCAGTCTGCTGCCCTGGATCGACAGCGATCTCGGCAACGGGCAGAGTCGCGAGGAGTGGAAGGCCCAGGCGGAGGCCAACAAGATCCTGGGCCGGGAGGACGCGCCCGTGCCTATCGATGGCATCTGCGTGCGCATCGGCGCCATGCGCTGCCACAGTCAGGCACTCACCCTGAAGCTGCGCGGCGACGTGCCGCTCGACGAGATCGAGGACATCCTGGGATCCGCAAACCCGTGGGTGAAGGTGATTCCCAACGACAAGGACGCCAGCCTGCAGGCACTGACCCCCGCGGCGGTCACCGGCACCCTGGGCATCCCCGTGGGGCGGCTGCGCAAGCTCTCCATGGGACCGCAGTATCTGTCGGCCTTCACGGTCGGCGACCAGTTGCTCTGGGGCGCCGCCGAACCTCTGCGGCGCATGCTGCGCATTCTGCTGGAGCGGTGATGGGGGAGGTCACCGACCAGCCATGAGCCGGGTATTCGACGTCGCGGTCGTTGGCGCCGACCAGCCCCTGGGCGAGGCGCTCATGGAACTGCTGCGTGAGGGTACATTCCCCCTTGGCCGGCTGCACGGCTTGGTGGCCGCGAGCGGCGACGACGATGACGGCGGCTTCCTGTCGGTGGACGAGTTCGACTTTGCCCAGGTGCAACTCGCCTTTCTCGCCGATTCAGTGGCGACCAGCCGTGCCTGGGCGGGGCCGATTGCGGATGCCGGCTGTGTCGTCATCGATCACTCGGGGACATTCTCCGCCGATCCCGACGTCCCCCTGGTGCTGCCGGCGATCAACGCCGCCGACCTGGCCGGTTACCGCGAGCGTATGCTGGTGGCCTGCCCCAGCGCGGCCACCGTGCAGTTGCTCACCGCCGTGCGGCCCTTACTGGCGTCGGTCGGCATCGACGGCATCCGCGCGACGGTGCTGGAGCCGGTTTCCCGGGACGGTCAGTCGGGCGTCCAGGAGCTGGCGCGCCAGAGTGCTCAACTGCTCAACGCCCAGGCGATCACCCCCCGGTTGTATCCCCGCCAGATCGCCTTCAACGTGCTCCCGGTTACCGACGATCTCGATGCCGCCGGCCACAGCGGGCCGGAACGGACGCTCGAACTCGAGCTGCGCCGGCTACTGGGTGAGGCGGCCCCGACCCTTACCAGTACCTTCGCCCGTGTGCCGGTGTTCTTCGGTGCCGTGCAAGTGCTGCACCTGGAAATGCGCGACGAAATCACGGCTGAACAGGCATGGAATTTGCTAAGTACCGACCCGAGCGTCAAAGTTCTGGACGTCCAGCATGGTGACGACGCCAACCCCGTGGCCGTTTCGGCGGCCGACGATGCAGAAGTGTGCATAGGTCGCATTCGGGACGATTGCGTCCACCTCAGGGGTCTCGAACTGTGGGTGGTGGCCGATACCGTGCGCAGGGTTGCGGCGCTCACCGGACGGCGGATCGCCGAGGCACTTGTAACCGAGTACCTGTAAAAGTATAAGGATAGCCCAACGTTTTCGCTGGATTCCGGCCGCAGCACAGCGACGGTCCGGTCCCCGCCGGGCTACCAAGAACTGACCATTAGGGAGTAAGCATGGTGCGGAAACTGGCCTACGGCGCGGCCCTCACGGCGGCTGTTCTCCCGAGTTGGGCATTCGCCCTCGGACTCGGGGACATCGATCTCCACTCCCATATCAACCAGCCGCTGCAGGCTGAGATTCCGCTGGTCTCTGCGCAGCAGGAGGACCTCGGGTCCGTGCGGGTCAGCTTGGCGTCGCAGGCCGACTTCGCCCGCGCCGGGATCGATTGGCAGAGTGGTCTGCGCCACCTGCGGTTCACGGTCGAGGAGCAGGATGGCCGTCCGGTCATCCGCGTCACCACCAACGATGATTTCCGCGAGCCCTTCCTCAGCTTTCTGATGGAGGTGAACTGGAGCCGCGGACGCCTGCTGCGGGAGTACACCGTGCTGGTGGACCCACCGGTGTTCACCGATCGGCGCAGCGCCGGTGCGTCGACGCCGGCGGTCCAGCAGCCCGCGCAACCGGCGGCGACTCCCGTGCCAGCGCGGCGCAGCGTCGCCGCGACACCCCAGGGGCTTCCGGGCTCGACCCAGACGCCGACCGAGTACGGTCCCACTCAGCGCCAGGACACGCTGTGGACCATCGCCCAGAACGTGCGTCCCGACGAATCGGTGACGGTGGAGCAGACCATGCTGGCGCTGCAGCGTCTGAATCCCGATGCGTTCATCGAGAACAACGTCAATCGTCTCAAGGCCGGCCACGTCCTGAAGGTGCCCGACCTGTCAGAGATCGACGGCATGAACGCCGCCGACGCGCGCACCGAATTCCGCCGCCAGACCCGCGTGTGGCGGGCCGGCACCACACCCGAGGCGGCAGCCGAACCGGTGGCCGAGAGCCAGTCCGCACCCGAAGGACGCCTGCGACTGTTGGCGCCGGAGGGCACCGGCAGCGCATCCGGCGAACAGGCGGCAGCCGGTGGCGCCGACGAGGGCACCGCGGCCGGTGCGGGGGGCGATGACGTGGCGGCGGCGGAGGCCAGTGCGGCCCTGAGCCAGGAGAACACCGAGTTGCGCGAGCGTGTCAGCGAGCTGCAGGCACAGCTGGATCAGCTGCAGGCGGTGGCGCAGCTCAAGGACGATCAGCTGGCTGCCCTGGAGCAGCAGTTGCGAGCGCTTGGAGCGCAGGAGCAGGCGCCTTCCGACGCCGCTGGAGAACCGGCCCCCGCGGTCGAGCCGGTAGCGAGCGAGACGACCCCGGAGGAGACTACGGTGCAGTACAGCGCCGTGGTGGAGGCGACACCGGCCCAGGGTCAACCGGCCAACCCCTATGTCGTCGAGGGCTTCCAGCCGGTCGACCTGACGGCGCTGCCGCAAGGCGGGGCCGCGGAGCCGTTCAAGGAGTTCGAACAGACGGATGCCGCGCCGTCGGAGGGCCCCGAGGCCGTCGCCGCAGCAGAGGATGGCGAGGTCGTCGAGCCGTCGCAGTCGTCCGAGGCCCAAGCCGGCCTGCTCGAACGCGCGCGCGCCGTCCTGGACAGCACCCTGGCGACTGCGCGCAGCAACCCTCTGTACGCGGCCGGTGCGGCGGCGATACTGGTCCTGATCGTGCTGGCACTCCTGCTGGCCCGTCAACGCCGGCGTACGGCCGCCGGATTCGGCGAGAGCATTTTGCAGGAGACGCGCAAGGGTGAGGACGGCTCGCTGGCCGTGGCTGCCGGCGCGGCCGCCTCCGCCAATGGCGTGGATTCCGAGGAGCGCAGCAACGAATCGTCCTACCTGAGCGATTTCGGCGTCTCGGGCATGGACTCCAACATCGAAAGCGAGATCAGCGAAGCGGATCCGCTCACCGAGGCCGACGTGTTCTTGGCCTACGGGCGTTTCCAGCCCGCGGAGAACATGATCAAGGAGGCGATTGACAGCGAGCCCGAGCGGCTCGATCTCAAGGCCAAGCTCCTGGAGATCTACCACGCGGCGAAAAATCGCGACGCCTTTGAGCGCGAGGCGCAGCTGTTCCACACGGCAGTGGAGGACCATTCCGACAGCAGCTGGCAGAAGGTGGCCCAGATGGGCCGGGAGCTGTGTCCGGACAATCCCCTATTCCGGGAGGATGTGCCCGCAGCGCCCGCGCGGGAACCCGAGGACGTCGCGGTCGACCCGGTTACCGCCACTGACGCCGAGGGGTCGGACGACGAGCTGGCGGAATTCACCCCGCGGGAGCCCGTCGCCGCCGAGGCGAACGACACCGCGCCCGCCGAGCCCGAAGACAACTCGATCGATTTTGACCTGGGTGATCTGGGCGATCTGACCGCCGGGGTTGCATCAGAGGAGCCGGCGGCGGAGTCCAAAGGCGGACTCGACTTCGACATCGATCTGGAAGCCGGCAGCGGCGACACGCCCGCGGGTTCGGCCGACCAGGACTTCGCTGCCGATCTGGCCGACGAGTTGTCGGCACTCACCGAGAGTTTTTCCGCGCAGGGCGAGGGGCATGTTCCGCAGCCGCAGAGCGCCGATGACGTCGCCGAGTTCGACTTCGATGACCTCGGGGTCGATCTGGACGAGATCGCACAGCATCCAGCGGCGGCCGGGACGGAGGAGTCCGCTGCCGACGACGGCGAGGAGCCGCTGCTTGCCAGCGCCGAGGACGAGGTCAGCACCAAGCTGGACCTGGCCCGTGCCTACATCGACATGGGTGACCCCGACGGCGCCAAGAATATCCTGGACGAGGTTCTGGAAGAGGGCAGCGAAGGGCAGAAGCACGAGGCCGAAGAGCTGATGCAGCAGATCTCCTGAGGCTCGTCCGTTGCTCGCGCACCCCGCCGCCCGTCCGGGCGGCGGGGTGTCGCGTTTCGGGGTCTGCACCCCCAGCCGCGCTCCGGCACGCCCCGCCATGCTAGGCTCGCACCTTCCGATCTGTCAGCGGTGCGGCGGGTGCATCCCACGGTTCGCGTCATCCTGTTTCTGATCCTGGCGGCGTTTCTCGCCAGCGGCGACCCGGGCGCGGCGGCCGCCGCCGCGCTGCTGTTGGCGGCCGCCTACGGGACGCTGCGCCCCACGGCGCCGGGGCGGTTGCTGATGATCCTCGCGCGCTTGCGCTTTCTGTGGCTGTCACTGGCCGTGCTGTACTTCTGGTTCACGCCCGGCGCTGCGCTCTGGCCGGCGCTGGGTTCGGCGTCGCCCACGGCGGAGGGATTGGCCCTGGGGTTGCTGCGCATCGCCACCCTGGTGCTGATGACCGCGGCCGCCCATTTGCTGGTGCAGACTGCGACCCGTGCCGAGCTCATCGTGGCGGTGGAAGGCCTACTGCGCCCGTTCGCGGCCCTGGGACTCGATCGCGAGCGCTTCGCCCTGCGCCTGCTCCTGGTACTGGAGACGGTGCCGCGCCTGGCCGAATCCCGCGGCGAGGCGCCGGCACCGGCGCGGCGCAGCGTGGCGGGCCTGGTGGCGCGGCTGGAGCAGCAGCTGCTGGACAGCCTCCAGCGAGCCGAGCGGGAGCCGCCGGCCCGCATCACCATCCCCGCCCAGCGTGCGCCGTCGCCGGCGCAGTGGCTCTGGCCGGCCGCATTGGGCGCGATCCTGGGCGGTGCCGGCGTTCTCGTATAATCACCGCTCGACAATGAACGGTCTGCATCCATGCGCATTGCGGTAGGGGTCGAGTACGACGGCAGCCGTTTCCGCGGCTGGCAGGCGCAGACGGACACCCGCACGGTTCAAGGTGTGGTCGAAGCGGCCCTGTCCAAGGTGGCCGATCATCCCGTGCGGGTGATCTGTGCCGGGCGCACCGATACCGGCGTGCACGCCACCGGCCAAGTGATTCACTTCGACAGTCAGGCATCGCGCAGCATGCGCTCCTGGGTGCTGGGTACCAACGCCAACCTGCCGCCGGACGTGAGCCTGCTCTGGGCCACGGAGGTGGCGCCCGGATTCCATGCCCGCTTCCGCGCCACCGCGCGCAGCTACCGCTACGTCATCCTGCAACGCTTCACCCGCCCGGCCCTGCTGCGCCAACGGGTGTGCTGGCACCATCGTCGACTGGAGCTGGCGCCCATGCGGGTCGCCGCCATGCACCTGCTCGGCGAGCACGATTTCACCTCCTTCCGCGCCCTGGCCTGCCAGGCGAAGCACCCGGTGCGCACCGTCGAGCGCCTGGAGGTGGGCGGCAGCGGCGACTTCATCCACATCGACGTCACCGCCAACGGCTTCCTGCACCACATGGTCCGCAACATCGCCGGCGTGCTGATGGCCATCGGAGAAGGGGAGCGGGCGCCCGACTGGACCCGGGATCTGCTACACGCCCGGGACCGCACCGTGGGCGGGGTGACCGCGCCGCCTGGGGGGTTGTACCTGGTCGGGGTACGTTACCCGGAGGAATTCGACTTGCCGGCCGTCTCCGCCGCGGTTCCCTGAAGCGTGGGCGGCGGGTCGCCTGGCACCCACCGCCGCGCAGTCTGTCTGTGCCCTCCGGACGTTCGCCCGCGGCGCCAATCGTGTTGTCGATCAATCGCTTCTGGTACCATCACCGCTTCGTTCATGTCGAGGTATCCGTGGCCCGCACCCGTGTTAAGATCTGCGGCATTACCCGCGCCGAGGACGGCACGGCGGCGGCCCGTCTCGGCGCCGACGCCATCGGCCTGGTGTTCTATGGCGCGAGCCCCCGGGCGGTGGATCCGGCGGCGGCGCAGGACATCGTCCGCACCCTGCCGGCGTTCGTCACCGTTGCCGCGCTGTTCGTGGATCCCACCGAAGAGCAGGTCGCCCGCACCCTGGAGGCGGTGGCGGTCGATGTGCTGCAGTTCCACGGCAGCGAGCCGCCGGAGTTCTGCGCCGGCTTCGGGCGTCGCTACATCAAGGCCGTGCGCATGGCCGAGGGCGCCGATCTGGATGCCGCGGCGCGGCGTTATGCCGACGCCTGCGGGCTGCTGGTGGACGCGTACGACCCGGACCTAGTCGGCGGCAGCGGACGTACGTTCGATTGGACCCGGCTGCCCGACGATTTGCCGCTGCCGCTGATCCTGGCGGGGGGGCTGACTGCCGGGAACGTTGCCGCTGCCGTGGCCGCGGTGCGCCCCTGGGGGGTGGACGTGAGCAGCGGCGTGGAGCAGGACAAGGGCGTCAAGGACGCGCAGAAGATGGCCAACTTCATCGACGAGGTACGACGTGGCGAGCAAGCCTGAGACCACCGGTCACTATCATCTTCCCGACGCGCGGGGCCATTTCGGCGCCTACGGCGGCATGTTCGTGTCCGAGACTCTCATGGAGCCGTTGGAGCAATTGCGCCAGGCCTACGAGAGCATCCGCCAGGATGCTGCCTTCCAGGCCGAGCTCGATGCCGATCTTGCCAACTTCGTGGGCCGCCCCTCACCCCTGTACTTCGCTGAGCGCTGGACCCGCAAGCTGGGTGGCGCACGCATCTATCTCAAACGCGAGGATCTGAATCACACCGGAGCCCACAAGATCAACAACACCGTGGGACAGGCGCTACTGGCCCGGCACATGGGCAAGTCCCGGGTGATCGCCGAGACCGGCGCCGGACAGCACGGCGTGGCCACCGCCACGGTGGCGGCGCGCCTGGGAATGCGCTGCGTGGTGTACATGGGCGAGGAGGACATCCGCCGCCAGAACATCAACGTGTTTCGCATGCGCCTGCTGGGAGCCGAGGTCGTTCCGGTCGCTTCCGGCTCACGCACCCTCAAAGACGCGCTGAACGAGGCCATGCGCGACTGGGTGACAAACGTCGACGACACTTTCTACATCATCGGTACGGTGGCCGGCCCTCATCCGTATCCGGCCATGGTGCGGGATTTCCAGGCCATCATCGGGCGCGAGACCCGCAGCCAGATCCTGGAGCAGGAAGGGCGCCTGCCCGACGCGCTGGTAGCCTGCGTCGGCGGCGGCTCCAACGCCATGGGCTTGTTCTACCCCTTCCTGGACGATGCCCAGGTGGACCTCTACGGCGTCGAAGCCGCCGGCGACGGGCTCGCGACGGGCCACCACGCCGCACCCCTGTGCGCGGGCCGCCCGGGCGTGCTGCACGGCAATCGCACCTATCTGATGGAAGATGCCGACGGACAGATCATCGAGACACACTCGGTGTCCGCCGGGTTGGACTATCCCGGCGTCGGTCCCGAGCACGCGTGGCTGAAGGACAGCGGCCGCGCCCGGTACGTCGCCATCGACGACGATGAAGCCCTGGCCGCCTTCCACGAGCTGACGCGCACCGAGGGCATTATGCCCGCGCTCGAGTCCAGCCACGCCTTGGCGTACGCCGCCAAGCTCGCACCGCAGTTGGGGGTCGACAAGATCATGGTGATCAATCTCTCCGGGCGCGGCGACAAGGACATCCACACCGTGGCCGCCCGGGAAGGCATCGAGGTGTAACTCAAAACCTGTAGGAGCGGCCTCAGCCGCCATTGCGTTCCGCAACCACCGATGCCAAGGCCCGATTCCAGAACCGAACCGACGACCATGAGCAGAATCCAAACCACCTTTGAGCGCCTGCGCGGAGACGGGCGCACCGCCCTGGTGGGCTTCGTCACCGCAGGCGATCCCAATCCCGGGGTCACCGTACCGCTCATGCATGCCATGGTGGAGGCGGGGACGAACGTCATCGAACTCGGGGTGCCGTTCTCCGATCCCATGGCGGACGGCCCGGTGATCCAGGCGGCCAGCGAGCGGGCATTGACCCATCACGTGAGCCTGCGCCAAGTGATCGCGCTGGTGCGCGAGTTCCGCAGCCGGGATGCACACACCCCGGTGGTGCTGATGGGCTATCTCAATCCCATCGAAGTCATGGGTTACGGCGAGTTCGCCGCGGCCGCCGCCGAGGCGGGCGTGGATGGCGTACTGACCGTGGACCTGCCGCCGGAGGAGTGCCACGATCTGCTGCAGGCGCTGCGCGAGCAGGGGCTCGATTCCATCTTCCTGATTGCCCCGACCAGCAGTCCCGAGCGCATCGCCCGCATCTGCGCCGCCGCGGCAGGGTTCGTCTATTACGTCTCCCTCAAAGGCGTGACCGGCGCCGCCACCCTGGATGCCGACGCGGTGGCCGCCAAGGTGGCCGAGATCCGCCGGGCGACCGAACTGCCCATCGGCGTCGGTTTCGGCATCCGCGACGCGGCCAGCGCTGCGCGTATCGGCGGGCTCGCCGATGCGGTCATCGTCGGCAGCGCTCTGGTGCAGCAGGTGGCCGCCAATGTGGAGCGTCCCGATGCCATTCCGCGCGCGGTGGCGACACTGCTGGGCGACATGCGCCGTGCCATGGACCAGAAAGTTGCGAGTGGCGAGTAGCGAGTGACTAGGAACGGCACGAACAGCGGACGTGGTTTTTTCTTACCCTAGCCACTAGATACCAGATACTGGATACTATTCACCATGAGCTGGTTCAAAAAACTCATGCCCTCACGGATCCGCACCGATGCGGCATCCAACAAGCGCAGCATCCCGGAAGGTCTGTGGACCAAATGCAGTGCCTGCGGCGCCGTCCTTTACCGTGCGGAGCTCGAGCGCAATCTGGACGTGTGTCCGAAGTGCGATCACCACACCCGCATCGGTGCCCGGCGCCGCCTGGACATCTTCCTGGACTCAGAGCCACGGGAGGAGATCGGCGCCGACCTGGAGCCGGTGGATGTGCTCAAGTTTCGCGACAGCAAGAAGTACAAGGACCGTCTGGTGCAGGCGCAGAAGGCCACCGGAGAGCGCGACGCCTTGGTGGCCATGGAAGGCGCGGTCAACGGGCTGCCCCTGGTGGCCTGCGCATTCGAGTTCGGCTTCATGGGTGGCTCCATGGGATCGGTGGTCGGCGAGCGGTTCGTCCGCGCCGCCACCACCTGCCTGGACAAGCACATCCCGCTGGTTTGCTTCTCGGCGAGCGGCGGCGCCCGTATGCAGGAGGCGTTGATTTCCCTCATGCAGATGGCCAAGACCAGCGCCGCCCTGGCACGGCTCTCCAAGCGGGGCATCCCCTTCGTATCGGTGCTCACCGACCCGACCATGGGCGGCGTGTCCGCCAGCCTCGCGATGCTCGGCGACATCAATGTGGCCGAGCCCAAGGCGCTGATCGGCTTCGCCGGTCCCCGGGTAATTGAACAGACGGTACGCGAGACGCTCCCGGAGGGCTTTCAGCGCAGCGAATTCCTGCTGGAACACGGCGCCATCGACGCCATCGTCGATCGGCGCGACCTGCGCGATCGCGTTGCCGCGCTGCTGTCCATGTTGTCCGCCCCGGCGAACACCGTGAACTCCTGACGTCGCAGCGGCGGCGTCATCGCACGTCGTCTTTCCGGCATGAATTTCCGAACCCTCGATGAATGGCTCCAGTGGCAGCAGGGCCTGCATCCCCGGACTATCGACCTGGGACTGGAGCGGGTGCGTACGGTGTGGCAGCGGCTGGCGGCACCCGAACCCCTGCCGCCGGTGATCACCGTAGCGGGCACCAACGGCAAGGGCTCCTGTGCGGCGCTGCTGGATTCCATGCTGCGCGCTGGCGACTTTCGGGTCGGCCTCTACACCTCGCCCCATCTGCTGCGCTATACGGAGCGCATCCGCATCGACGGCCGAGAGGTCGAGGAGGGCGCACTGTGCAAGACCTTCGCCCGCGTAGCGGAGGCGCGGGGCGACGTGTCGCTCACCTATTTCGAGTTCGGCACCCTGGCTGCCTTGACCCTGTTCCAGGAGGCGCACCTCGACGCACTGGTGCTGGAAGTCGGGCTCGGGGGACGGCTGGACGCGGTCAATATCATCGATGCCGACGTGGCCCTGATCACATCGGTGGGCATCGACCACGTGGACTGGCTCGGCCCCGATCGCGAGCGCATCGGCGCGGAGAAGGCCGGAATCTTCCGGACCGGGCGCCCGGCGGTGATCGCCGAGCGAGAACCTCCGGCGAGCGTGGTGAACCACGCCGCCGCGGTCGGTGCAACTCTGTTCCGGGCCGGGCGGGATTTCAGTGCCGATGTGGTGGCCGGCGGGTGGCACTGGCGCGGGGCCGGGTCGGTGCGCCGCGACCTCCCGGCGCCGGCACTGCGCGGTGGCGTGCAGATCGACAATGCGGCGGCATGTCTGATGGTTCTGCACCTGCTGGCGCCGCGCCTGCCGTTGAGCGGCGATGCGATCAGTCGCGGTCTGGTGGACGTGAGACTGTGCGGCCGGTTTCAGGTGGTTCCCGGCGCAGTGGAGTGGATCCTGGACGTGGCCCACAATCCCGACGGCGTGCGGGTGCTGGCGGATAACCTGCGCGCGCAGGGCGGCGAGGGCCGCACCTGGGCGGTTCTGGGCATGGTCCGAGGCAAGGACGTGTGCGGCGTCGCCCGGATTCTGAGCGGCTTGGTCGACGGCTGGTACCTGGCCGGCCTCGGCGCGGAATCCGAGCGCGGCCTGAGTGCCGCCGAGTTGGCTGCAGCCCTGCAGGAAGCCGGTGCGCAGGCCCCGATGGCAGAGCACGACAGCGTCGCCAGCGCCTGCGCCGCTGCCCGCGCCGCCGCCGGGGCCGGTGATCGCATCGTGGTGTTCGGGTCTTTTTTTACCGTGGCCGCTGCCCTGCGCGACTGCGTATAATCCGCCCAGGATGCGACGCGGTGGAGAGATTCTATGGAACCGGCCATGAAGCAGCGGTTGTTGGGTGCGGCGGTCATCGTCGGCCTGGCGGTCATCATTCTGCCACTCCTGCTCGATGGTTCGGGCACGTCCGAGATCGAGGAAATTCCACCGCCGCCGCAACCCGAAACTGCTCAGACCGGCCCGATCGTCAGCGACGACCGCGTGCCGCTGCCCGCCGCCGAGCGCGAGTCCCCCTCCAGCCCCGAGCCTGCACCGGCCCCGCAGGCCTCCGTCCCGCCGCCGATCGTCATGCAGCCCAAGCCCGACTCGGCCGCCACAGCGCAGCCCACCCCCACACCGCAGTCCGCGCCCACACCGCCGCCGGCGCCAGAGGCCGAGCCGGCCCCAAGCGAACCGCCCGTCGCAGCCCGTCCGCAGGCGCCGGAGCCCGAGCCCACAACGGATAAGCCGACCCCCGCCCCAAGCGCGGAGCAGTCCGGATGGGTGGTGCAGGTGGGCAGCTTCACTGGGCGGGACAAGGCCGAGGCCTTGAGCGAGCGTCTCCAGGCGGCTGGGTTCCAGGGATTCACGGACGAATTCACGGCCGACGGAAAGACCATGTACCGGGTCCGGGTGGGGCCGCTGCCGGAGCGTGCCGAGGCCGAAAGCCTGCAGCGTCGCATCCAGGCTGAGCAGCAGCTCGACGGCTATGTCACTCAGCAACCCTGATCATCGGTTTTTCGCCAACCTGGCGTTTGTTACCATGCGTGCATGGGAACGCATAGGCTCGCGCCCGCCCATCCCCACGGCGGCACCAGGGGATGAGCGGCACGAATGAACTGGCTCGATGTCGCCATCCTGGTGTTGATTGCCCTGTCTGCCGTGATCAGTCTGATGCGCGGCTTCGTGCGCGAGGCGCTGTCCCTGGCGGCGTGGATACTGGCCTTTTGGGTGGCGCTCACGTTCGCCTCCCGACTCGCCGCCATGCCTTGGATGAGCGCGCAGATCGATTCGCCGACCGCGCGTATCAGCGCCGCCTTCATCGCCTTGTTCCTGCTGACCCTGGTGGTCAGCGCGCTGATCAATTTCGTCATCGCTCAACTGGTCAGCACGACGGGGCTGCGCGGGACCGACCGCCTGGTGGGCGCCGTATTCGGAGTGGCGCGCGGCGTCGCTCTGGTGGGCGTTCTGGTGCTGCTGGCCGGTTTTACCCAGCTGCCCCGCGAGCGCTGGTGGGAAGAGTCCCTGCTGCTGCCGCAGTTCGAGGCCGTGGCGGTGTGGATGAAAGCGTTCCTGCCGGCGGACGTGCAGGCCAATTTGGAATTCTGAATCATCGCGGGGCGGCGCCGGACGTCCCTCGGGTATTGTCATAGTCCGCCACGGCGGGCGGGGAGTGAATCCATGTGCGGAATCGTCGGCATCGTCGGGCGCGGCCCGGTCAATCAGGCGATCTACGATGCGTTGACGGTGCTCCAGCATCGCGGGCAGGACGCCGCCGGCATCATCACCTCTCACAACGGACGCTTCTTCCTGCGCAAGGACAATGGGCTGGTGCGCGACGTGTTCCGCACCCGCCACATGCTCAAACTCAAGGGAAACCTCGGCATCGGCCACGTGCGCTACCCCACCGCGGGCTGCTCCAGCTCCGCCGAGGCTCAGCCGCTTTATGTCAACTCGCCCTACGGCATCTGCCTCGCCCACAACGGCAATCTCACCAACGCCGCGGAGCTTCAGCACGAGATCTTTGTCGAGGATCTGCGCCACATCAACACCGATTCGGACTCCGAAATCCTGCTCAACGTCTTCGCCCATGAGCTGCAACGCCAGGGCAAGCTGCGCATCGACGAGAACGATGTCTTCCAGGCGGTCGCCAACGTGCACAAACGCTGTCGGGGTGGCTATGCGGCCGTGGCCATGATCACCGGCTACGGGGTGGTCGGATTCCGCGACCCCCGCGGAATCCGACCCGTGGTGTTCGGCAAACGTGATACCCCAGCCGGTGCTGAGTACATGATCGCCTCGGAGTCCGTGGCCCTGGATGTGCTCGGCTTCGAGCTGGTGCGCGACATAGCGCCCGGGGAGGCGGTGTTTGTCGACAACGAGGGCCA
>Ga0209347_1002296_pt1 | contig 25845 bp, 25 predicted proteins | sample AutmiccommuBRH23_FD_187382 | JGI IMG/M metagenome (GOLD analysis project Ga0209347, IMG submission 187382) | Deep subsurface microbial communities from Mt. Terri, Switzerland - Autotrophic microbial communities BRH/23 (SPAdes) (version 2) | ecosystem: Environmental > Aquatic > Deep subsurface >...
GTGACAGTAGCAGACTCCGGTACATTCCGCACGGACTCAAATCACTCCCCCTCACTGCATGTCGCTTGGAGGTCACGTAGATTTTAGCAAAGGCTAATTGCTGACTGCTGACAGCTGAATGCCGAATGCTAAGTCGCCCGTCAGGGCGTTTTTTTAGATGGATTTGGTTGATGCTAACGGATGTAAGGCTATGCGGCGTAGCATTAGGGCTTTTGGTTAGGCTGGCACAGGTACTTTCTGGTTTTGCCGCGCCCAATGACGGTGCTGGGCGATGGCCTGGATCAATTCCTGGCTGAAAAAACCCATGTCAGCCGCGTTCCTGATTGTCACCACTCCAAGCTGAGTAACCAACTGTGCATAGGTCTCCGGCCCGGCCGTCCCCACGCCTGGGATTTGGGAGGCCACGATAAGGTCCACCCCTTCATTCGTTGCCCCTATCGACTTGGCGTGCTTGAAGGCCTCATTGATGAAGTGCAAAGCTTCGCCCTGCTTCATTAAACTGTCAACGTTCTGCCGCCCGCCGGTGACGTAGACCGCGTCGTACATAATCGAACCGGCGGAGACGTAGTTCTTGTTTACCTCCATTTGACGGCCATCTACACTTGTGATCATCCCCAGGTTCTTACTGATAATCTCCGAATGTAATCCTGCGCCTTTCATGGCCTCCATGACCTGAGTCAATTCGGGAAAATTGAACCCGTTTTCTGCCAGAATGGCCACTTTCCTGGTTTGCGCAAGCTTGGTTGTGTTTTCCTGGCTCACGGCTGGTGATGAGGCGGCGACCCCGGTTCCGCCAGGAACCGCCGGGGGGGTTGCGCCGATACCTACGGCGATTTGGGATGCCAAATGCCCGTCAACGTTGTTGAACATGTCCACCACGCGCTGTCTGATCTGTTTATCCATCACCCCGCCAACCTCAAAGTGAAAGGCTTCGATTATGTGCTGTTTTTCGGCAGCCGACATGCTGTTCCAGAAAAGAGTGGCCTGACGGTAATGATCCATAAAGCTCTGGCTCCGCTCACGAACCTTACGCCCATCGACTTTTTCGGTATAGTGTATATAACCGTACTCAGGGTCCGGGGTTGGGGTGTTCCCCTGGAGGGAGTTCGGAAAGTAGCTCACCCTGCCGGCATCAATGGTCATCCGGTGGTAGCCGTCGCGCTGGTTGTTATGAACAGAAGCCACAGGCCGGTTGATGGGGATTTCGTGGAAATTTGGACCACCCAGGCGAATGAGCTGGGTGTCCAGGTATGAAAAAAGCCGTCCCTGCAGCAGTGGGTCGTTGGAAAAATCGATCCCCGGCACCACGTTGGCTGGGTGGAAGGCAACCTGCTCGGTCTCGGCAAAGAAATTGTCCACATTACGGTTTAGGGTCATTCTGCCGATCCGTCTGACAGGAATGGTTTCCTCGGGCCAGATCTTGGTAGGGTCGAGAATGTCAAAATCAAACCTGAACTCTTCCTCTTCCTCCAGCATCTGAACGCCAAATTCATATTCGGGATAATTGCCCTTGTTGATGGCATCCCAAAGGTCGCGCCGGTGATAGTCCGGATCCTTGCCGGCCAACTTCTGGGCCTCGTCCCAGACCAGTGAATGGACGCCCAGCAAGGGCTTCCAGTGAAACTTGACGAAGCGGCCCTTGCCCTGGGCGTTCACAAACCTGAAAGTGTTTACGCCAAAACCTTCCATCATACGAAAACTCCTCGGTATAGCCCTGTCAGAGAGAAGCCACATAATCATATGCGCAGTCTCCGGCGTTTTGACAACGAAGTCCCAAAAGGTGTCGTGGGCCGCAGAGGCCTGGGGAATCTCATTATGCGGTTCCGGCTTGATGGCGTGGACTACATCCGGGAACTTAATGGCATCCTGAATGAAGAATACGGGTATGTTGTTGGCCACCAGGTCATAATTACCCTCCCCGGTGAAGAACTTGGTCGCGAAGCCCCTAACGTCGCGTACGGTATCAGCTGATCCGCGCGATCCAACCACAGTGGAAAAACGTACAAAGACCGGAGTCTTTTTTGAAGGGTCTTGTAGAAATTTAGCCCTGGTATACTCGGTCATCGGCTCGTATACCTGAAAGTAGCCGTGAGCGCCAAACCCGCGAGCATGGACCACCCGTTCCGGAATTCGCTCGTGGTCGAAGTGTGTCAATTTTTCCCGAAAGTGGAAATCCTCAATCAAAGTCGGCCCCCGTGCTCCTGCCTTAAGCGAATCGTCGGTGTTAGAAACACGTAAACCTTGATTGGTGGTAAGTTTTTCACCGCCGTGGCCGGCTCGAAAGTGCTCTAACTGATCATTCTTACTGTGTTCTTGTATTGCGGCCTGTTCAGTGTCCATTTTTTATCCATCCTTTCAATACGAATTTGGTAACCACCTTGATTTGTGCACCTTTGGACAACTGCAGCGGAACGGGCAAGGCAAGGAGTTTATAATCGCCATTAGTGTGCCTTTTAACACTATCTTCTATGCAAAAAATGGGAGTCTTCTTAATGTTAAACTGCAAATAGGCAGAGCGTAAAAGTCCAAATAAATGAAATTTGGTGAAAAAAAATTAAGATTCCATAGCCAGGAAAGTGGCGACTTCTTATTATGGGCAATCAAAATAAAAAAAGGGTTACCGCCCTGAATAAGCGATAACCCTTTTGTCTATTAAAGGTTTATAATGCCATACCTTTTTAACCTATCGTAAAAAGTTTTGCGATTCATTTTTAGCAACTCCAGCGCCTCGGTTTTATTTCCCTTTGTCAAAGTAAGGGTCTTTTTAATGAGGGCTTTCTCGTGGAATTCCATATAACTTTTGTAGTCCAGGACAGAGCTTATGTCAGTGACATCGGGAGTGGCAGGTTCATGCTGCTCTTTTTCATTATTGATAGGCAGCTCAGACAAGTTGATAATATCATCGTCAGATGCGACGCAGGCCCCGGTAATAACGTTCTGAAGCTCTCTCACGTTGCCCGGCCAGCCGTATTCCAGCAACCTCTTGTAGGCGTCAATCGAAAAGGCGTATTTTCTTTCGCTCTTTTCAGATATCTTGGAAAGGAAATGATTGGCCAGCAAAATAATATCATCTCTTCTATAACGCAGGGGCGGCAGCTCGATGGTAATGGTGGCTATGCGATGGTAAAGATCGCTCCTGAAGGTGTTGTTCTTGATTTCCGTCTGCAGATCACGGTTAGTGGCTGAGATAATCCTTGTATTTATCTTTAAAGGCTTTTTCCCACCTATTTTATCAACCTCCCTGGTCTCTATGACACGTAATAATTTTGCCTGAAGCGGGGGTGAAAGTTCGCCCACTTCGTCCAGGAACAAGGTGCCATTGTTGGCCAGTTCAAACTTGCCCGGCTTTCCTTGCGGTGAGGCCCCGCTAAAGGCTCCCCGCTCATAACCGAAGAGTTCGCTCTCGAACAGGGATTCTGGGATAGAGGCGCAGTTTATCGCAACGAAGGCTGAGTCGGACCGCTTGCTGTTGGCATGAATTGCCCTGGCAAAAAGCTCTTTCCCGGTACCGGTTTCGCCCCGTATTAAAACATTGACCTCTGTTTTAGCAACCTTTCCGGAAAGCCTTAAGGTCTGCTTCATCAAAGGATGAGTTCCCATTATTTCGCAGGTGTCAAAATCCGTCTCATTTGTCTCCTGGTTAGGTAGGTTTGTAATGTTGGTAACATGTTTCAGCACGGAGGTTAATTCAATAACTTCGGTAATGTCCCTTATTACGGCCACTGCTCCCATGAGGATTCCATCACGTATAAGAGGCATTGCATTGGATATAACAAAGGCGTTGGCTGAGTCGACCTTAAACAAACGTCCTAAAACAGACTGGCCGGTTTTAATCACCTGAATCACAGTGGCGTCAGGCTCGATAGTACTCATCAGGCGGCCTACAATTTTATGCAAATTTACATGGAACAGTCGGCAGTACGATTTATTTACAAATATCACTTTGGATTCAATGTCGACAACAAGTATAGCTTCATGAATGGTGTTGAAAATTTCATTAAAGAAAATATCTGTCACTATGGTGTCAATGCTATTCTTGTCTTTAATCAAGGTTACCCTCCTTTAACGAAAGATTTTTTATGGGTTTTGCAAAAACAGATAAAAAGTATCCATGAAAAAAACGGCAAATGTTAAGATTGTGTAAAAAATAAACAAAAAGGCAAAAAGTAAATAGCTCTGTATGTAAATTATAAACAATAAACAATTATTAAGTCAAATAAATTGCCTTTCGGGCTGGCACAATATTTGCGCATATAAATTAAAAATCAAAGGCATGGAGTAATTATTCACTGTTTTTAGTAATGATTCCTGTCAATAAATTTTACTTGTAAATAGGGGAGGGTTTAAATGTTTGGCAAGGTATTGATTGCAAACAGGGGGGAAATATCAAAAAGGGTAATAAAAACATGCAAATCCATGGGCATCAAGACAGTAGCCGTGTTTTCAGAGGCGGATGCTGATAACCCCTATATTAGAGACGCAGATGAAGCTTACCTGATAGGTCCAGCGCAAGTCCGGGAAAGTTATTTAAAGGGAAATGATATCATAAAAGTAGCACTAGATGCTAAGGCTGATGCCATACACCCCGGATACGGCTTTCTTTCGGAGGATCCTGATTTTGCCAGGGCGTGCCAGGAAGCGGGACTGGTGTTTATTGGCCCTAATCCGGATGTTATACAGGCCATGGGTAAGAAAATCCAGGCAAGGGAGACAATGTTCAAGAATGGTATACCGGTTGTTAAAGGGAGCAAGGGCGCTATTGAAAGCGATGAGGAAGCTTTAGAGGAAGCTGAAACAATAGGTTACCCCGTGCTGTTAAAGGCCTCCGGTGGCGGTGGCGGCATAGGCATGGAGGTCGCCAACGGACCGGAAGAGGTTAAAAAGTCCTATACTAAGTGCAAGTCAAGGGCAAAGGCATGTTTTGGAGATGAAACAGTCTACATGGAAAAATACCTTGGCTCGCCAAGGCACATTGAAATACAAATAGTGGCAGACCGTTATGGCAATGTTTGGCACCTGGGAGAGCGGGACTGTTCAGTTCAGAGAAGACATCAGAAAGTAATTGAAGAATCCCCGTCTCCGGCTATAACTGAAAAGATCAGGGCGGAAATGGGTGAGGTTGCGGTAAGGGCCGCCTCTGTAATAGGTTACGACAGTGTAGGCACGGTGGAAATGCTGGTGGATGAGAATAATAATTTTTACTTTCTGGAGATGAACACCAGGATACAGGTGGAACACGGTGTCACCGAGCTTAGGACCGGTGTGGATTTGATTGAACTGCAAATACGTTCTGCCGCCGGAGAGAAGGTGCTTCCCATGACATACAATCCTGAGGGACACAGCCTGGAGTGCCGCATATACGCGGAAAATCCCATTACCTTTTTCCCTTCCTGTGGCGTTATCCAGGAATTGAATTTTCCGGTGGGAGACGGAATCAGGATAGATCACAGCATTGAAAAGGGTTACAAGGTCACCCCTTATTATGACCCCCTCCTTGCAAAGGTTATGGTTTGGGATAGTAGCCGGAAGAGTTGCATCAAAAAAATGTTAACTGTTTTAAATGCCGCCAGTATATCAGGCATTTCAACTAACATACCTTTCCTGGTTAAAGCCCTGGAAAACGAAGAATTTATTAAAAATGGAGCCACTACATTATTTGCCGGAAAAATAATTGCAGAAATTAAAAGCCAAAACCAGGTGGCAAAGGTTGTTTAAGATTATTGGTTAGCAATTAAGTTTTAAGTTCAACAGTTTTAAGGGGGGTAAGCATGATTAGCGGGGAAAACACTCTTTCCGAAATTTTAAAAAAGAGAGAACACGGGGAACTGCTTTTATCTGAGGAAGAAGGTAAAAAATTTCTTGGCGCCATTGGGATAAATATACCTGAAGGTATTCTGGTTGGTAGTTATGATGAAGCAAAGCGGGAAGTGTTGAAGCTGGGGTTTCCTGTTGTAATAAAAGGCCTGGTGGAAGGTATTACACATAAAAGTGATTACGGCCTGGTCAAAGTGGGAATATCCAATGACAGCGAGCTGGAAAACAGTTTTTCCTTAATTGCAGATAAATGCCAGGAGTTGGGTAAAGAATGGAAGGTATTGATAGAACAACAAAAAAAAGGGTCCCTTGAGATTGTGGCGGGGCTAACGACCGACGCCAACTTCGGTAAAGTGATCATGTTCGGCCTGGGGGGCATATTCGTAGAAGTCATTAAAGACGTGTCCTTTAAATTATGTCCGATCACCCGCAAAGACGCCGAAGATATGATCAATAGTTTACAGGCCCAGAGCATTTTCAAAGGCGCCAGAGGGAAAAAGCCTGTTGATACCGGAAAGATAATGGATTTTCTTCTAAGCATAGGCGGTCAGGACGGAATTGCCGGCAAATATGGAGACATTATTGATACCGTTGAAATAAACCCGGCCATAATAGAAGAAAACGGGATAATAACAGCACTGGACGCTGTTGTTAAGCTGGCCCGGGAGACAGGCGCGGAAGGTGCCGTATCAGAAGCGGAACCCGTTGACATGAAAAGGCTTTTTGATCCCCAAACCATAGGTGTGGCTGGGATTTCCCCGGACAAGTCAAGCTTTGCCAAGGAATTTCTGGCCGCATCGCTGGAGTTGGGCTATAAAGGCAGGGTTTATCCTATAAACATAAAGCACGGCGGTAAAGAAATTCTGGGCTGGAGGGTTTATGACCGTATAAGCTCAGTACCCGAAGACATCGACTATCTCTATGTATGCATTCCCGCTGCTTCAATACCGGAAGTATTACAGGATGGTAAAGGAAAAGTTCGCTTTGCCCATATTATCACCAGTGGCTTCGGGGAAGTTGGAGTTGAGGGTAAAAAGACCGAGCAAACCGTTTTGGCAGGGGCGCGGGAGAGTAATATTCGTCTGATAGGCCCCAACTGCATAGGTATGTATTCCCCGGAAGCAGGAATCACATTGATCGAAGGGGCTCCTGTAGAGGCCGGAGGTATTGGACTCATATCGCAATCCGGAGGCATTGCCACGGATCTGATCCGTATGGGCGGCGCGCTGGGACTCAGGTTCAGCAAGGTTATAAGCGTAGGGAATTGCATTGATCTTGGAATAGAGGACTTTTTGGAATACCTGGGCCGTGATCCTCAAACAAAAATTATTGCCATTTACGCAGAGCAGGTGAAAAACGGAAATCGCCTGTCCAGGCTGCTTTCACAGATTTGTAAAGTGAAGCCGGTACTGATTCTAAAAGGAGGAAGAAGCGCTCTGGGAGCCAAGGCGGCCTCTTCACATACCGGAGCGCTGGCATCGGACATAAGGCTTTGGGAAGCAATGTGTCGGCAGCACGGTGCAATATTGACCAAATCCTTCAATGAATTGGCAAACACGCTACTGGCCTTCCAAAACATGGATCCACGGGCTGAAAATACTATTTTCATGTTCGGTCAGTCCGGAGGCACAACGGTGCTGGCAGCCGATCAATGCGATGATAATTGTCTGGCGGTGCCTGAATTTGACGCGAAATTGGAAAGCGAGATTCTCTCACTGGGTGTGCCTCCCGGTACCAGTGTCAAAAACCCCATAGATGCACCCATCGGTACCCTGGCGGTAGGTAAGGGCAAGATTGTTAAAGACATATTCGAGGTTGTCAACAAGAAAAAAGAGTTTTCCTATGACTTACTTCACTTTAACGTACAAAACATACTTTCCTACTCACGGATTGGTCATGAAATAATAAACAATATGGTAGATTTGGCCATTGAAAGGGGAGGGGTTGGCGGACCCCGAAACAGAAGGCTTGCCTTGGTCATTCGTGGAAACCGGGAACAAGAGGTGGAGAATATTGTAAGGGAACAGTCAAGCAGGGCTGCTAAAGCCGGTGTTGCGGTTTTTCCTGATTTAGGCGAAGCTTTACAGTCAATTGGTACACTGGTTAAATATGGCGCCTGGCTTAAGTCTTAAGGCAACAAGGTAAAAAAAATTTTATATTTGGTGAATAGTTAAAAATTCAAATTCGAGCCAATGTGCTTAAAGGGGAGGATTCGTTATATGGCTTTTGAAAAAGAGATACTGGAACATTCACAGCGTAAGGCAAAAGCACTTTCAATGGGTGGGGCGAAGAAACTGGAACGCAGGAGAGAGGCCGGCATTCTGAATGCCCGCCAGAGACTTGATTATCTGGTGGATCCGGGAAGTTTTGATGAGTCAGGCCTCTTCGCAAGGTCAGTGCTTCCCGAGGCTCAGGAAAAAACACCCACAGACGGTAAAATCGCAGGCTTTGCCCGTATTGCCGGGCGGCGAGTCGGTGTTATCTCAAACGATTTCACGGTGGCTGGGTCTTCAAGTACCGCCCTCAATGGGAAAAAGATGGGCCACATAAAGCAAGTGGCAACATCAAGGGGTTTTCCTCTGGTATTACTGGGCGAGTCCACAGGGGCGCGCATGCCGGACACAATGGGTGCCAGGGGCATGGCCTTCAGCCTTGAGAATAATATGTATTTGCGCACCAGAGAAACTCCCTGGGCCAATGCTATACTTGGCATGGCTTTTGGTTCTTCGGCCTGGTATGCCTGCCTGTCTGACTTTAATGTAATAAAAAAAGGCGCCTGTATGGCGGTATCCAGTGCCAAGCTGGTCTCACTGGCAACAAAGGGCGAAGTTGATCCAGAGGATCTTGGCGGCTGGAAACTGCATACCGAGATAACCGGCATTGCGGACCTTGCTGTGGATACCGACGAAGAGGCCATAGACGCTATAAAGAAATTCTTAAGCTATATGCCCTCACACCACAGGGAAGCTCCGCCCAGGGCCCTGGTGCCTGAAGGATCCGACGAACCTGTTAAAGGTATACTGGATACGCTTCCTCAGTCTAGGACAAAGGTTTACGATGTTATAAAGGTTATCAAAAAAATTGTTGACATAGATAGCTATTTTGAGCTTAAGGCTCGTTTCGGCAGGACCATGGTTACTGCCCTGGCCAGGATAGATGGCAGAACTGTAGGGATTGCAGCCAACAACCCTATACATAAAGGAGGCGCCATAGACGCCGACGCCTGCGATAAGATGTGCAGTTTCCTGGTATTATGCGATTCGTTCAATATCCCCATTATAATGTTTATTGACCAGCCCGGTTTTCTAATCGGAATTGAAGCGGAAAGAAAGAAAATGCCGGGCAAGGTGATCAATTGGATGAACGCCATGGCTCTTTGTACAATGCCGAAAATTGCTGTTCAGTTCCGTAAGAATTACGGGCAGGGATACTTGAATATGGGTGGAGGCAAAAACGCAGACGAGTTGGCTGCCTGGTGGCTGGCAGAGACCAGTTTTATGGATCCTTCCTCAGCGGTGGGGGTTGTACTGGGTGTCGACAGGGAGGCCGAGCCCAAGAAATATGAGGATATGCTTGATAAAATGATTAAAGATACCTCTGCCTATGAAAGCGCATCGGTATACGGAGTTAAGCAAGTAATAGATCCGAGAGAGACGCGGGAGTACCTGAAAACTATGCTTGATGTTCATCATTTGCGCTTAACTGGTGGTGTGGGCCAACATCTGATGCGCGCCTGGCCAACCACATATTAACCGACTGGCTTATTTATAATAAAAGATAAAGGAGTGTTTTGTATGGCAGCAGTTGAAGTAAAAGCCGATGTCACTGGATCTGTGTGGAAGATTATGACCAAGGTAGGAGAACAGGTAAGCGAGGGTGATGAATTGGTTATTCTGGAGTCGATGAAGATGGAAATACCCTTAATGGCTCCTGAAGCGGGCACGGTCAAAGAGATACTGGTAAAAGAAAATGACATAAGCAATGAGGGAGAAACCGTAGTTATTTTAGAGGTGTAGTTTTATTAAGAACCACTGGTGCAGCTCATCAAGGAATCTCGTACGGCTGCACCAGCCGGATACCTGCATTGGGACAACAGGTAAATTTGCGGAACAAACTTGAAAAACTCAACTAATGAGGACATTGTTATGGGATGAAAAAAAGGAGGCTCTAATATGAAAAGAATATTGGGAATTTTCTTAATCACCCTGGCCTTATCGACACTGGTTTTGCTGGCGGGGTGCGGCTCAAAGCAGGAACAACCGATAGCCAACAGTGACAACGGGAAATCAGGGGAAACCATTACTCTTAAATTTAATGGAATAGTTCCCACCAATCACTATATTTCAATATACTCAGACCAGGTTTTCATCAAGAAAGTTGAGGAGCTTTCCAAGGGCAAGGTTAAGATTGAATACTATCCTGATTACCAACTGGCAAAGGCTGCAGATATGATCAGCGCAGCCAATAGCGGGGTGGTAGACATAGTTTCCGCCTGCCCTTCCTATATATCCGGAAAAATGCCCCTTTCCAACGTAATTATGCTACCCCAGGCCATTCCGAATGCAAACGTGGGAAGTAAGGTTCTTTGGGACCTGGTAAGCAACAAAAATTCTGTAATATACAAAACCGATTATGAGAAAAATAAGCTCATTCCTCTGACGGCCGCTACACTTCCGCTTTATCAGGTTGTAACCATAGATAAGAAGCCCATTAAGTCGGTTGAGGATTTAAAAGGTATGAAACTGCGCTCGGCGGGCGGCTCCCAGGACCTGGTGATTAAGCATATCGGTGCGGTTCCTGTGCAGATGGACCGGTCTGAGGACTATATATCGCTTCAAAGGGGAACCATCGACGGCGGACTGTTTAACATTCCCTCACTGAAGCCCAACAAGGTAAACGAGGTTACCAGGAATTATACCACCAATGCTAATCTATCAACCTTTGCTTTAGTGACCGAAATAAGCGAGAGGTCCTGGAGCAAGCTAACCCCGGAAGTTAAAGAGATACTGCTAAAGGCGGGGCAGGCTGCAACTGAGAGTATGGCCAAAGAAGTTGATAAGCTTGATCAGGAAGCCATGAAAGAACTCGATAAGCAAGGTTTTGCTTCCTATACCTTTAAGCCGGAGGAGGAAAAGAAAATTAAAGAAATGGTGGCTCCGGTTTGGGATAATTGGGCGGCTGACATGAAAAAGCTTAATTTCGACGGGCAAAAAGCCATTGACGAGCTCAAGGAAGCAATGAAAAAATATAATTAGTATAGTATTATAACGGCAGCAGCCGGGGAAAAGGCTTTCCCCGGCTGCATGAAAAGAGGTGACACCAATAGGAAAATTTATTAATTATTTTGAGAAAATAGACGGTGCAGTTATTCTTCTAAGCAATATATCTATTATGTTGATGCTAATACTTATCTCAGCAGATACCCTGGGAAGATATCTTTTTAACCAACCAATTGCCGGAACATATGAGTTTGTTACCATGTATCTGTTTGCGGGTATAGTGTTTTTATGCCTGTCCAATGGGTTAAAAGAAAAATCACATATTAGGGTTAATGTGTTTGTGGACAGGCTGCCGTGTAATATTAAAAAAATTGTATTGATGGCATCTGATTTAATAATGCTGGTTTTTTTTGCTGCTCTGCTCTATGTTTCCTGGCAGATGACATATGAAGCTTTTGTCACCCGGGAGTATTATTATGGAGCTGTATCTTTCCCCTTATTCCCTGCTTATTCAGTGGTTCCGGTGGGGAGCCTGTTTATGATGGTAAGAATTCTAATTAGCATGTTCTCTTCAGAAGATGAAAAAGCGGGGGTGACCTAAAATGACTATTGAAGTGCTGGCGCCAATTCTCTTTCTATTTCTGTTGTTGATCATGGCGGTGCCTGTGGGTGTGTGTCTGGCCGTGGCTGGTTTGTTCGGGTTGTTTCTATTTGGTGGCCTGGATACCTCTTTGGGAATACTTCAAACCACTCCTTACCGAACAGTTGGTTCCTATGCTCTTACAACCATACCGATGTTTGTATTAATGGCGGAGTTTGCTACTGAAAGTGGGATCACCAAAGAAATTTTTGCTTCTGCCAGGATCTGGTTCAGTCAGCTACGGGGAGGTTTGGCTTACGCCTCAGTTCTCACCAGTGCCGGGATAGGCGCCATTTCAGGCTCCAGCAGCGCAACGGCTGCCATGATGGGCAGTGTGGCTGTCCCTGAGATGGTAAGCCTGGGGTACAATAAAAAACTTGCCCTGGGCACGGTCAGCGCCGCAGGGACCCTGGCCATTCTTATCCCCCCCAGTATACCGTTGATTATCTACGGAATTTTAGCCGAGCAATCAATTGCAAAACTTTTAATTGCCGGAGTTATACCGGGTATTATAATGACCCTGGCTTATATGCTGATAGTGTATTTTTGGATTAGAGGTGATAAAAAACTCGCGCCGGTGGCTGAAAATTACAGCTTTAAACAAAAGGTCGCCTCCCTGTCCGGATTTTGGCCCATGCTGGTGATTTGCGCGGCGGTATTGGGGGGTATTTACAGCGGTGCTATGACTCCCACTGAGTCTGCGGCCATTGGTGCACTTGCAACACTAATCCTGGCCAAGGTTTTTTGGAAAATGGATTGGAAAAAGGTTTATACCGCCGCCACCAGGTCCGTTCGGACCACCTCTATGATCTTTATAATTATTATTGGGGCCAATATATTTGGATATTTTCTTACCATAACACGTGTTCCACAGGATCTGGCCGCTTTTATCGGCAACCTAATGATACCCGCCTGGGGGATATTGGCCGTCATCATACTGCTGTATCTGGTTTTGGGCTGCTTTATGGATCAGATCGCCATTCTGGTGCTGACAGTACCCCTTACCTTCCCCATTGTAACCTCCCTGGGCTACGATCCTATCTGGTTTGGTGTACTGATTACTGTTTTGGCGGAGATTGGATTAATAACGCCTCCCTTGGGTCTGAATGTCTTTGTGGCGTCCAGCGCTTCTAAAATACCAGTAGAAGTAGGTTTTTCAGGGGTATGGAGGTTTGTGGTGGGAAGCCTGGTAATAATGCTGTTTATGATTTTATTACCTCAGATAGCTACCTGGCTACCTGGAAGAATTCATTAAGGCAAAAAACCATGAGTAAAAAGTGAGGTAATTACAGTGCCCAAAGTTTTGTTTTCCGAACAGACTGGTGTTGCCTTTATAACGTTGAATCGCCCTGAAAATAGAAATGCCATTGATATGGGCCTGGCAAATCAATTAATTGATTTGCTAAATTCAATAAGTGACATGAACAGTGTAAAAGTAGCTGTTTTAACGGGACAGGGCACATCTTTTTGTGCCGGGGCAGATTTGAAACAGCGGAGGAATATGTCCTTTGACCAGCAGGCTGAACATACCGAAGCCATATTAAAGTGTACCAACCTCATGGAGTTATTGCCTGTGCCTGTGATAGCCGCTATAAATGGTCCGGCCATAGCGGGGGGGCTAGAATTGGCATTAGCCTGTGATTTTCGGATTGCCAGCAATAAAGCTTTATTTTCCTTACCCGAAGTCTCCCTGGGAGCTTTTCCGGGAGCCGGGGCGCCCATTCGTTTGCCCGGACTGATTGGCATGGGCTGGGCAAAGTTTCTGGTGCTGACTGGCAACAAAATTAATATGGATGATGCTTTCAGGCTTGGATTGGTGCAGTTGGTAACAGAGCCTGAGGAGCTCATGAGGGAAGTAACCGATCTGGCGAACCGAATCAGCAGTTACAATACGGCAGGTGTACGCGCTGTAAAGGTATTGATGAACAGTGTGCCTGAAATGTCACATGAAGTGGCCGCCTCACTTTCCTGTGCTCTAAGGCATCCTCTTAATAAAAGCCCGGAATGGCTGGATGGAATAAATAAAAAGTTAGCTGGTAAATCCATGTGAGAAAAAATAAAAATAATTATTTTAGCAAGATACTGCTGACAAAATTTAGCTTGACCTATTGGGCTGTTGGTGTTATCGGGAGGCTTATTAGTGAGAATTGCAATATTCATAAATAAATATTTGATACAGTTATTAGTTGCCGTGATGACCCTCGGGTTACTGGTGGGCTATGTATATCCTGCTGTAGGGAAAAAATTGAACATACTGTACGCCATCGCCCAATTTGTCATGCTTTACCCGATGATGATTGAGATTAGAATTGGTGAAGTGACCAGTGCCTTATCAAAACTGAGGTTCATTTCGGCAACAATGATCCTGAATTTTATATTGTCTCCATTACTGGCCGCAGCTTTGGGCTATATATTTTTATCTGGTCATCCTGATTTTGCTATTGGCTTGATTATCAACGGTGCGGTACCCAGTTCAGCCATGCTTGTCACCTGGACGGCTATGGCCAGGGGAAATGCCCCACTGACGCTGATTGTCTCGGTAGTAAGTTTATTGACAGGAATTGTGCTGATACCCATTTGTATCTGGTTCCTGGTAGGTAAATATGTTCATGTTGATATGCTAAAAATGATTGAAATAGTGGTGTATGCAGTTATTATCCCGCTTATACTGGGTAATCTCACGAGGCGCTGGCTGGTGAAAAAGTGGGGGCAGGAGAAATTTAGCCAAATGAGGCCTATTTTTCCTGCTACATCAGCCATTGGAATGTTTCTGGTCTTTTTTATTTCGGCAGTTTCCCAATCAGTGGTTTTGGTGCAAAACCCGCAGTACGTATTGGTAATAATGCTGCCGCTTATTGCTTTCTATTCTCTTATTTTTATAATTGCTGTTTTATATGCAATGGCCGCAAAAATGACCTATCCTGACATGGTTTCCCTTTATTATTCCGTAAGTGGAAAAAATGTCTCGATAGCCTTGGTGCTGGCTCTGCATTTTTCGCAGTTAACCGTTATGCTGGTGGCTATTAAACCTATTATACAGATTTCTTTTATGACTGCCTTTTTCAGGATTTCTCCTATTCTGGAAAGATACTGGGTTAAACATGCAATAGGCCAGAAAAAAACAAATCCTTCACAGTCTTAAAGCAGTGGGATTTAGGAGGCTATACTTTGATCCTTTATGAATCTGCGGCAGCCTTTATAATCATGTTTTTATTAATCAGAAAGCGTGTTCCTCTGGGGCTTTCACTTATGGCCGGCGGTTTGGTGGTGGGATTTTTCGGGTTCGGCGGCAAAGACCTATGGTTCAGTGTAGTTTACCAAGCACTGCTATCCAGGTTTACTCTGGAATTAACAGCAATTATACTTTTGATTAACATGCTCGGTCACGCAATGAAGGAATATGGCAACCTTGACCGGCTAAACACAATTCTTGGACGTATTTTCCCCGACAAAAGGTACCTGATGGCCCTTTTTCCGGCTGCCATTGGTATGCTCAGTGTGCCGGGCGGGGCTATCCTTTCGGCTCCCATTGTGGAGAAAATAGGCATGGAAAATGGATTGTCTCCTGAAAGAAAAGTCGCTATAAATCTTATTTTCAGGCATTTCTGGTTTCTTTCCTATCCTTTTTACACAAGCCTGATTATTCTTCAGAGTCTTACCGGGGTGGGGGCGGCAGAGATGGTAAGAATGGGGATAATACCTACCCTGGTGGGCTTTTTTGCAAGCTGGAAGGTTTGTTTTCAGGGTTGGAAATTTGATTCCCGGAAAAACAACAGGGTTCGTAACGTCGGGGATGTACTGCAGTTGTTTTATAACCTGAGCCCAATTATAGCCGCTTTAGTCGTGGCGGGGCTGTTCCATGCCAACTATATTATTGCACTGATTGCCGGGATCATCATAAATGAGGTTATCAATATAATACTTTCAAAAAAAGATAAACTAAATTTAAATTATTTTGCAAAAAAAGCAAAAAGTTTTTGTGTGGATACCTTGCTGCCTTCATTGAAATGGCAGCTTATTCTACTTCCTGCGGGGATAAATTTTCTTAGGCTGTCCCTGGACACCGCTGGCGTACCACAAACGCTGGCAAGCCTTCTATTAAATTTAAAAATTCCCCTGGAAGCGCTGCTATTCATACTTCCCCTGATTATTTCTTTTTTGACAGGTGTTCATCTGGCATCTGTATCTATTTCAGTTCCCCTTTTTATGCCAATGTTGAGCGGTAATAGTCTTGTGGAACCTATGTTTTTACTTCTTACAGCCGCTACGGTAGGTTACTGGATGTCTCCTTTTCATCTGTGCCTTATACTGAACCAACAGTATTTTAAGGCCGGTTACCTCGGGACGGTACGTTTGATGGTCTGGCCTGCCGTTGTAGTGGCTGCTGCAGGAATAGCCGTGTTCATAGTGGCTAAAGGCTATAGCCCGGGAATCTAAATGGCCAACCCCCTTATTGTCTATTCCACTATTTGCGCCAGAACTTCAAGGAAATTTTCCGTACTGTTCTTCAGTTGATTTAATGTGGAGTCCATATTGCTGAACAGTTCTTCCATCTTGCCCCATTCCAGCTCGTATCCGTAAAGGTTTCGAAAACGGTGTCTAAAGCCCATATACTGATGAAGCAGGGCCGCCAATTCAAGACTGATAACCGCAGGTCTTTTAGAAGGTATGTCCAGGGTCATTTGTTCCAGGAGTTCCCTGTGCCAACCTTCGCCCCTTGGTACTGTCCGGTCTATTTCCTTTGCAATATTGATAAACATTTTCTCTATACCGGAATAAAAATCGTGGAGAATAGAAGCGCAGGCCCTTATTCGTATGCTGTTGAATTTATTTTCCCGCATTCTGGTTATTGTTTTCAGTTCTTCCGCCAGTTTTTCCAGGTTAACGAGCGCTTTCCGCAAACGGACTTCCAGCAGTATCAGGTTCGGGGTCACAACTCCACCCCTCCTTTTATCAAGTAATCCCGTACTTCAGGGTCAATCTTTTCCAGTTCCACCAGGTCGAATTCAAAGGGAGCCAGAATGTCCATCACTTCGGAATATAGCTTCCAGAAATTGGTTTTACTGCTTAAGCCAGATACGGCAATGTCTATATCGGAATGCTCCATAAACTTGTCTTTCTGAAGCAGTGAGCCGAAGAGAGTGACTTTACAGCCGTAGTTTTTTTTCAGGTGACCGGCAGCACGCCTGACTCGCTCCATGGCTTCACTGTATCGCCGGGATAGCTGTTGTTCTTTTTGCTTTTGATGTTCACGCCAACCGGAACGGTATTGGGATATTTGTTCAGAAGTAAGCATTTCACTGCACTTCCCTTTTGGTATATCTGGCTTAACCTGGAGAGTTATATGTGTTTTAGTCTGTATTCATTATATCATCTTTTTTGTTACAATCAGTATGCTTGAATTATTCATAGGCTGGCTTTCGGCTTTGGAAGAGAATGATGACTGATGCAGGAGTTGGCCGGGACATTAACGAAAAGATGCCTTTAAACAGGTCGTAGGAAAGGGATCAAAATGATTTTATTAAGTGCTGAAAATATTTCAAAAAGCTATAGTGAAAAAAAACTGCTTGACAAAATAAATCTCGGAATAAATGAAGGGGATAAAATAGGGTTCATCGGTGTAAATGGCACTGGCAAGACCACGTTATTAAAAATAATTGCCGGTGTGGAAAGGCCGGACGGAGGAGAGATTATAAGAGGAAATTCGGTAAGGATTGGATACCTTTCCCAAAATCCCGATTTTGATCCTGAAGCTACGGTAATGGAGCAGGTATTTAAAGGGAACTCCAATATTATGAAGTTAATAGGGGAGTATGAAGAGGCTATTCGCTGCCAGGCATCCACCGAAATAATTGCCAGGCTTTCCCATGATATGGACGTAATGAATGCATGGAGTTTGGAAAGTGAAGCCAGGTCGGTGCTTACAAAGATAGGTGTTTCGGATTTTAATTCAAAGATAGATAGCTTATCCGGCGGACAGAAAAAGAGGGTAGCCCTGGCGTCGGCGCTGGTAAACCCTTCAGAATTGCTTATTTTGGATGAACCGACAAACCACCTGGATAATGATGCCATCGACTGGCTGGAGCAGTATCTTAATAAAAGGAAAGGATCACTTTTAATGATCACCCATGACAGATACTTTTTGGACAGGGTGGTAAATCAGATTATTGAGCTGGACGGTGGGAAGCTTTATTCTTATAAGGGCAATTACAGCTATTTCCTTGAGAAAAAAATTGAAAGGGAAGAAATAGAGGGGGCCGGTGCCAGAAAAAGACAGGCGTTATTAAGGAAAGAGCTGGCATGGATTAAAAAGGGGGCAAAAGCCAGAACCACCAAGCAAAAGGCCAGAATAGAACGTTTCGAAAAGTTGAGTGAACAAACCGGGGAGGGTATGGGCGAAAGGTTACAAATCTCAGTGGCGTCCAGCCGGCTTGGAAAAAAAATAATAGAGCTTGAGAACCTTTGTAAATCCTTTGATAATATAAGGGTAATCGATAATTTTGATTTTTCCCTGCAAAGAAATGACAGGGTTGGCATAGTAGGGCCAAACGGATGCGGCAAATCAACTCTTTTAAATATAATATGCGGCAGGGTTAAACCGGACAGCGGAAAGCTGGAAGTGGGGGAAACAGTGCGGATAGGGCTGTACTCCCAGGAAATTCAACATATTGACGGCGGATTGAGAGCCATTGAGTATATAAAAGAAGGGGCGGAATATTTAAGCACGGCAGAGGGACATAAAGTTAGCGCGTCACAGATGCTGGAGAGATTTCTATTTCCTTCTTCTCTGCAGTGGGCCCTTATTGAAAAGCTTTCGGGAGGGGAGAAACGAAGGTTAAACCTGCTCAGGGTACTTATGGAAGCCCCAAATATCCTGCTTTTGGACGAACCGACCAATGACCTGGATATAGAAACACTGTCAATTTTGGAAGATTATCTTGACGATTTTAAAGGGGCGGTTATTGCCGTTTCTCATGACAGATATTTCCTGGACAGAATGGCGGAAAAAATATTTTCCTTTGAGGGAAATGGAAAAATAGTGCAATACCCTGGAAATTATTCAGATTTTAAAGGTAGGAAAAATGCTGACATAATAGTGGAAAAAGTTAAAGAAACTGTGGATAAAAAAACCAATTTGCCAGTCAAAACTGATCTTGAGAAAAAAAGGGAAAGGCCCCATAAGTTTTCATTTGGTGAGCAAAAGGAATATGCCGAAATAGATGATGTAATTGCTGATATTGAGGGTAGGCTTAATAGGATAAAAATAAAAATTGATGAGGCGGCATCCGATTATGTGCTTTTACAGCAATTAATAATTGAAAAAGAAGATATGGAAAAGCAGCTTTCAGAGAAGATGGAAAGATGGGTTTATCTAAACGAGCTGGCCGAAAAATTATCGAAGGGGAAATAGTTCTAATACTCCCGGTCGATCAAAAAGACATCCAAAGACAATATGACTAAAGCCAGGCCCTGCCGTTAAAATAGTAAAGGGTATCTATTTCCAACTATAAAGGCATATAATGTAAAAACATAAGCTCAAAGTGGGTGGTTTGAATGTCCAATGAGTTTTTTACCTTTCGGGAATACATGAAAAAAGACGAAGATTTGTTAACCGCATCTATGGAAGATTATTTGGAAATGATTTACCGGTTAACCAGGCAAAACGGGTTTACCAGGATCCACGACCTGGCTACGGCACTTAACGTACAGCCTCCTTCCGCCACCAAGATGGTGCAGAAGCTGGCCGATGTGGGGGTTTTAAATTATGAAAAATACGGCATGATTTTATTGAGCAAAAAAGGGGAAGTAATGGGCAAGGCACTGCTGGAACGCCACCAGATTATTGAAGGTTTTCTAAGGCTTTTGGGCATTTCCGGGGATGTGCTGGAAGAAACTGAAAAAATTGAGCATACCATCAGCCCCCAGACGTTGAACCGTATAAAAAATTTTGTAGATTTTTTTAAAGCCCGCCCGGAAGTAATCCATGAATTTGATATATATCTCAAAACAAAAGAGGAGCCCTAAAAAAGGCTCTTTTTGCGTTATTCCATTAAAGCAGTCCTAGTACTCTTACAGATTGAGCCACCACAAAACAGACGGTGACGGCAACGCCCAGAGGGATGAGGGCCGCCAGGGCGGTCCATTTTAAGCTGCAGGATTCTTTATGAAGGGTCCAGAGGGTTGTTGCGCAAGGATAGTGCAGCAGCGAAAACAGCATCATACAAAGGGCCGTCAGCCAAGTCCAGCCGTGTTCCACAACAAACAGGCGGTGCAGTGCTTCCAGGCTGTTCAATTCTATCATCGACCCTGTGGACATGTAGCCCATGATTAAAATGGGCATTACAATTTCATTGGCCGGAATTCCCAGCACAAAGGCAATCAGAATATACCCGTCCATACCCAGCAGCTGCCCAAGGGGGTTTAACCAGTTAGCACCATGTGCCAGGATGCTTAAATCTCCGACATGGATATTTGCCATCAGCCAGATGACGGCCCCGGCCGGCGCCGCCACATGTACCGCCCGGCGAAGCACAAACAGTGTGCGGTCATGAATTGAACGGCTTATAACCTTGCCTAATTGGGGCTTGCGGTATGGCGGCAGCTCAAGCGCAAAGGTTGATGGAACTCCTTTAAGCAGCGTTTTGGAAAGGGTCCAGGATACCGCCAGAGTCGTAACGATACCAAACAATACAATTCCCACCACAATGAGAGTGGCGCCAAAGGAAGTGGAAGCGCCCATCACCAACAGGCTGGCCAGGGCAATCAGGGTTGGAAAACGGCCATTGCAGGGCACGAAGCTGTTGGTGATCATGGCAATGAGGCGCTCCCGGGGAGACTCAATAATCCGGCAGGCAATAACCCCCGCCGCGTTACAGCCGAAGCCCATGCTCATGGTAAGGGATTGCTTGCCGTGTGTACCCGCCCTTTTAAAGAGATTATCAAGATTAAAAGAAATCCTTGGCAGGTAGCCTGAATCCTCCAAAAGCGTAAAGCAGGGAAAGAAAATGGCCATCGGCGGCAGCATAACCGATACGACCCAGGCCAGGCAGCGGTAGATTCCTTCCACAAAAAATCCGTTGACCCAGGCGGGTGCGTGAAGCCAGCTCAAAATTTCTGTCAGCCGATCCTGCAGCCAGAAAAGGCCGGTTGCCAGCATTTCGGAAGGTATGTTGGCGCCTGCCACGGTGATCCAGAAAACGGCGGCCAGCAGCAAGAGCATCGAGGGAAAACCGAAGACCCGTGATGTTAAAATGTCATCCAGTTTTTTGTCCCAGTCTATTCTGGGTGTTCCCTGTCGGGAAACCACCCCTTCGGCAATTTCTTCAGCCCTGCCGTAGATAGTGCTGACAATGGAATCACTTATTTTCAGGGAGCCACCGGGGTTTAAACGGCTGGCTTCTTCCATAAGTTCATTAAGACCTGCGGAAATGGACCCCCGGGTCATACCAGAACCGCTCCTTCCACACCGTTTGCAGGATCATTATTTCGGTCCAGGGAATGCCCGACAGAGGCCAGGACTGACTGGTCTTTATCCAGTATGCGGAGCGCCAGCCAGCGGGCATTGAAGGATTCTCCAACCAGCTTTTTGATTTTCGGCTCCAGCACCTGAACGGCAGCCTCAATCTTTTCTTTATATCGCACAATGCAGGGTTTTGTTTTGATACGCCCGCTGGCGATACCGGAAACGGCTTCAACCAGCTTGTCAAGACCCACTCCACCCCGGGCTGCGGTAGGGACCACGGGCACTCCCAGTTCGGCAGTCAGTAATTGATAGTCAATTACTATTTTTTTTCGCTGGGCTTCGTCAACCAGATTGACGCAGACCACTACGCGGGAGGTTATTTCCAACACCTGCAGAACCAGGTTAAGGTTCCTTTCCATGCAGGTGGCATCCAGCACCACCACGGTGGCGTCAGGCCTTCCGAAACAGAGGTAGTCCCTGGCCACTTGTTCTTCTACCGAGTTTGCCAGCAGTGAGTAGGTTCCGGGCAGGTCAATCAATTTGAAAGTCAGACCACGGTGATTATAGAAACCTTCCGCCCGGGTCACTGTTTTTCCGGGCCAGTTGCCGGTGTGCTGATTCAGCCCTGTCAGGGAGTTAAAAACAGTACTCTTTCCGGTGTTTGGGTTGCCAGCCAGGGCAATCACGTAATCTGCTCCGGAGGTTTGGCCCCTGCCAAAATTTTCATTGGCAGCTCCACTCCCGCAGGACTGGCGTGTTAAACCCATTTTTTTATTCCCCTTTATAATTAATCTGTATTTGATGTGCGTCTTCTTTCCGGAAGGCTATGACAGCCCCCCGTATCCGGAAGGCCTTGGGGTCGCCCCCAGGGCTGACGCGGAGGGCTTCCACCCTGGTTCCGGGAATCAGGCCCAAATCTAGTATTCTGCGCCTGGTTATTCCTTCGGCCTGTATTGCGTTCACGGTGGCCCACTTCCCGATGGGCAAGTCATACAGACTTATAATTTTTTCTTTTAGATAATCATCCTGCCCGGTCTTCATAATGTCATTACCCCTTTCGTTATGGGTTTATTGCTGCTGTTTAACTAATTTAGCCCCGGCTAACAATTGGCTGGATATATGTTGTCAATATTCAACATATGTTAAAGCCTAAAATACTGTGATTGATTACAGGCCTCATGTAAATTCTTGTTTGCAAGATAGTTTCTCTGAACTAACTATAGACGTAGATGTTCGACATTACATCTTACGCCGGTTATTTTTCCTTTGTTACCCCCAATAATTGCCAAATATCAATAGAAGATCAACCCGGGTTGGATCATAAATGGGGCAGTGTAGCTTATGATTTTAAGGGAAATGTTAATATTAAAAATTTTTACCTGTGAGAGTTGACAAGAAATAATTCATAAATTATAATGATACCAAATAAAAAGGAGTTACAGAATAAGAATGTTAATTAATAAGCTTAAAAGAATGGGGCTGAAATTAACTCCTCAGAGACTGGCAATTCTACACTTGTTGGAGGGGAATACTAAACACCCGTCTGCGGAGGAAATATACAATCAACTGAAACCCCTTTACCCCTCTTTGTCGCTTGCCACGGTATACAATACCCTGGAAATATTAATCAGAGCAGGGGAGCTGCAAGAAATAAGGATAAAATCGGATAAAAGGCATTTTGACCCAAACCCTGTATCCCATGGGCATTTTTTATGCCGCGTCTGCGAAGCTATATTTGATTTAGATCCTGTAACATTGGAAATAAAAACTCCATTTAACATACATGGCCATCTGGTAGAAGGATATACGCTCTATTTCTATGGTGTTTGCCCAGACTGTCAGGCAGGCGGTAGTAAAAATAGTGAATAACTGGTCCTACAGGGAAACAGGCCAAGAATGGGAAGATTATTAAAGAAATAAGGAGAGATGTAATGACTGAGTTAAACCAGGTTTACAAGTGCAATGTTTGCGGCAATATAGTGGAAGTGCTGCACACCGGCGCGGGACAGCTTGTCTGCTGCAACAAACCCATGGAGTTGCTGAAAGAAAATTCGGTGGACGCATCAAAAGAAAAACATGTTCCGGTAATCGAAAAGGCGGGCAATAAGGTAACCGTTAAGGTGGGCAGCGTGGATCATCCTATGGAAGAAGAGCATTATATTGAGTGGGTTGAAGTATTGGCCGGGGATAAAGTATACAGGAAATACCTGAGGCCGGGGGAAAAGCCGGTGGCAGAATTTGAAATACAGGCAGAGGACATTTTAGCCCGTGGTTACTGTAACCTTCACGGTTTCTGGGTTAACCGGGGATAAAAAAGTTGGCGCAACTTTAAGATTAAAAAATTTGTAGGAGGTATAAAATGGACAAATATGTATGTTCAATCTGCGATTACATCTATGACCCGGAGGCGGGAGACGAAGAAAATGACATTTTGCCCGGCACACCTTTCAATAAACTGCCGGAGGAATGGGTTTGTCCGGTTTGTGGGGCGGACAAGGACCAGTTTGAAAAAGAGTAATAAGGGAACGATGTCCCGGAGTTTGGAAAGGGGGCTGTATAGATGGAAAAATGGGTGTGTGAACTATGTGGATATATTTATGACCCGGAAAAAGGATCTGAGGGGATTCCGCCCGGGACAACATTTGAGGCTCTCCCCGAAGACTGGGAATGTCCGGAGTGCCTGGCTGACAAGAGCCAGTTTACCGTTGAGTACTTACAGACACAAAGAAAACCGCGGGGATAGAGTTTTCTTAATATAAAAAACAACATTATAAAAAAAAGGGAGGTCATATACTATGAAAAAATGGCGCTGCATGGTTTGCGGATACGTGCATGAAGGGGAATCAGCACCGGATAAATGTCCCAGATGTGGAGCCCCTAAAGCAAAATTCGAGCTGATAACAACCTCCGGCCCTGATCTTGTGGACTGGAATAAAATAGGCGTGGCAAAGGGATCGGGTTTTGAAGAGGATCTGGGCATGCAGTTCAGGGGTGAGTGCATGGAGGTGGGGCTGTACATTGCCATGGCGCGCCAGGCCGAGCGGGAGGGCTATCCAGAGATTGCTGAAACAATGAAGCGCATAGCCTGGGAAGAAGCTCACCACGCGGCCAGTTTCGCTGAACTCCTTGGGGAGTCATATAGCGAAAGCACCGAGGAAAATCTGAAAAAATTGGTGGATGGAGAGTCCGGCGCCAACCGCGGGAAAAAGGATATAGCCACCCGGTCCAAGCAGGAAGGGCAGGACGCCATCCATGACGCCATTCACGAAGCCTGTAAAGACGAAGCCAGACACTGCATGGCCTTTTACGGCCTGTTGAAAAGGTACTTCCCAAAAGCTTAAGAGCAGCGAAATCAACAGGGGATTCTCACCATTAACGGCGGGGATCCCCCTGTTATTTATAAACTCCTGTACCGTAGGGAGGTTCCAGGGATGTTTTCCTTGCTTCAGGCCGGGATGAGGAAGAGGTTATTTCCGAGGGGCGGCACCCCCTTTATTAGGTTAAATTTCTTGACAATATAATTTATGTGCTTAATAATTAGACAGGTAAACAATTATCTGTCTAATGCTTTGCATTGTAATGATACGAAATCATTCTGGGTAGTTTAGATTTAACAAATATAAGAGAAAGGCGGATCCAGGATGAGGGTAATTTCAAAGCGCAATATTTTGCTAACAGGTCTTATTTTAGGAATGTTCTTTGCTTCTCTTGACCAGACAGTTGTGGGAACCGCCTTGCCCAGAATAATCGGTGATTTGGGCGGTTTGGATATTCTAACCTGGGTAACCACCGCATATATGTTGAGTTCAACTGTGGTTGTTCCCATCGCCGGAAAGTTGGCGGATTTATATGGCCGCCGCATGATATATGTTGTGGGAATTTTCGTATTCATGCTGGGGTCTGCATTGTGCGGAACCAGTACAAACATGACGGAGCTGATTATTTACCGTGGACTGCAGGGTCTGGGCGGGGGAATTATGATGCCCATGGCCATGATTATCGTAGGAGATATTTTCCCTCCAGATAAGCGTGGAAAGTGGCAGGGGGTCATTGGAGCATTATTTGGGCTTTCGGCTATCATCGGTCCCACCATAGGAGGCTGGATAGTTGATTACAGCTCCTGGAAATGGGTGTTTTACGTCAATCTGCCGGTGGGAATTCTTGCCGCTGTTTGTATATTTTTAGGCCTGCAGGGTGAAAGGGCTGTAAAAGATAAAGTTGTTATAGATTATGCGGGAGCAGGTACCCTTGTTGTGGGGATGGTAAGCTTTCTTTTAGGCCTAAGCCTTGGAGGAAAAGACTACCCCTGGGGATCATGGCAGATTGTCGGCCTTTTAATGTTTGCGTTTCTATTTTTGGCGGCCTTTGTACTGGTAGAAAAGAGGGCTGTGGACCCAATTTTGAGTTTGGATCTGTTTAAGAACAGGGTCTTTACAGCAATAAACATGGTAGGCTTTTTAATGGGGCTTGGGATGTTTGGCGCAATCATGTTTTTACCTTTGTTTATGCAGGGGGTATTGGGGGTTAGCGCCACAAAATCAGGCAATACCATGATTCCCATGATGTTTGCAATGATATTGACCAGTATACTTGGGGGGAATGTAAATAATTTTGTGTAAATGGAATTATTACCATAGGGTCTGGTGGGTATTATTGGTAAACCGACAGTTATCTTTGATGAATTCACCTGCCATTTCTTGGTTATAATA
>Ga0209347_1002297_pt1 | contig 25835 bp, 15 predicted proteins | sample AutmiccommuBRH23_FD_187382 | JGI IMG/M metagenome (GOLD analysis project Ga0209347, IMG submission 187382) | Deep subsurface microbial communities from Mt. Terri, Switzerland - Autotrophic microbial communities BRH/23 (SPAdes) (version 2) | ecosystem: Environmental > Aquatic > Deep subsurface >...
AGTAGCGCTGGGGCGGCTCCGCAAAGTCCCGCCGCAGAGCCTGATCCGCGTCAGCCGTCACTGGTACACCGGCCAAGCCGATGGAGTCATACAGAGCAAGTGCCACAAGCACGATACAGCCGCCGAGCAGGCTCGCCCTCTTCATAGTGCTCTCCTCAATGGGCCACAACGATTTCTATGGTCACTCATTTCTCTTCTTGGTGGTCGCCGGCCGCCACCTCCAGCATCACCGGACCGAGCAGGCCGGAAGTCGACTCACCACGGTAGCGAGTCGGAATGGTGGTGTAGTGATTGGCCAACGTGTTGAACACAAGCACCTCGATGCGGTTCGCGCCGGGTCGGACCTGCCCGGTAAGGTCCACGCGCCACGGCGGAGCGACACGAATGCCGGCGACTTGTCCGTTCACGCGGACTTCGGCCGTGGCAACCACCCGGCCGAGATCCAGCGCAACCGCATTACGCGCCTGCGCGGACGTCAGCGTCACCATCTTGCGATACCACGCGCCGCCGGAGTAGCACTCCAGAGCGCCGGCTTTCGACCAGTCGCCAAGCGTCGTGACGCCACGGGCACATTCCAGGCGAATCGGTTCAGGGAATACCGCCGCCCCGCTGACGCCGACTTCCGGCACCACGCGCAGAGCAACAACGGCCGCACGCGGGAGCGACGAAGACAGTTCAAAACAGCTGCCGTCCGCAGTCTGCATCGGCCGGCCGTCGGCCCAGGCCTCAACCTTGCCTCGGGCGGTCACCCTCATGGCGCGGAAGCCCGGGGGCGAGGTGAACCGAAACCATTCGGCGGGCCGAGCGCCGGCGTGCACGTCGAAACGAATCACCGCGGGGTCGTCATACCATGTCATCGCCAGCGGGGTACGTTGCGATGTCGTCACACCGGGATCATCCCGCTTCACTACGAAGTAGCCGCGACCGGCATGGTCGTAGTGCACCAGAAGCGGATTGCTCCCCGCACGTAGCGATACCGTGTGGTTCAGATCCTCGATCCGCGCGCCGTTCAGGAAGACCGCGTTCGGGGTCAGAATCTCCGAAGCGTGCGGTTTCTCGCCCTCACGACGGACGCTCGCCACCATGCGCGCCTGCGTGTCCTCGGCAACTGTGACGCTGGTCCAGAGATAGTAGTGGTTGCCTTCGGCCTCCGGCTCATACTTGATCTCGTTGAGCGCGTTGCCGCGCCAGCCCAGGCAGAGGAAATGGTCGCTCACGTACTCCTTCAAGCCGTGCCAGCCCTGATGGCCGGGGTCGCCTTCGAGCCCCTGCCGCCAAGAGAAGCTGTAGGGCCGCCAGCGATACGGCTTGCCGGCGACAGTGACGGGTTCCTGCGGATTCACTTGAGCGCGCCGGGCCAGCTCGGCCGCCGGCGCCTCGGCCGGCAACGGGCCCAACAGCCAGAACTGGGGGCCGAAGCCATAGGTAACCCACTCCCATCCGTTGTCGTCGAAGCTCGCCGTGTGCCACGCGGACGTGTCGCCGCTCTCAACGGCGTGACGGAATATCCGCGCCTCGGGGCCAATGATGCTGTCTGTGGCGGGGAGGCGGAAATCGCCGTAGCGATTGTCCATCGTCGGCTGCAATTCGAATTCCCACTCGCCGTCGAGCGGCAGACGCGCGGACGGCGCGTCGGCGGGTGGAACCTTGGCGACAAGCGGTGTGCCAGGACTGAAGACAATGACTTGGGCCTCATCGTCCTCCAACGGCATCTCCACCTTCGTCCCGGTTGCCGTCGTGCCGAGCACACGGAGCGGACGGGTAGTGCCGGTCCATGGGTCCCACAACTCGGGTCGACCTTGGGCCCGAAATTCCACCGTGGAGTTCTTTGGCGCGTCCATAACCATGTAGACGTGCCGCGGCCCAATCCGACGGTGAAGCGAACGGACCGGCTTCTCGGAGCGCACATCGGGCGTGAACGCCTCCAGGACTGCCGGCGGCACATCGGCCGGCTGCGCAAGCCGGTTCTTCTCGACAAAAGCCCCGGCCACGAGGGTATCGAGAGTTCCGTCCTCTCGTCCGGCGCGGTCGCTGGCAAACGGCAGCATACCAACGCTCAAGACCAATCCGCCGGCTCGGGTGAGCGCGTCCGCCTTCTCCAGCGACGACCAGCGTGCCGCCTCCATGGCTGGAAACACAAGCACGCAATACGACGAGTCCGTTACTTCCAGCCGTCCGTCGCGAACCGTCGCGCGGGCCAGCGATCCGGCGTCCACAAACTCGAAGTTGATGCCGGCGTCCATCAACGCCCGGGCCGTGTCGAACGCGACCTGCGTGGCCTTCTGGCCATCGAGTCCGGCCTCATACGGCGCGACCGGATAGACGACAGCCACGTCGCAGACGAACGTCCCCTGGCTTAGCAGATATGAGAGCCGGTCGAAATACCTCAGGAACACGTCCATATGCTGCCAGTACGGCATGCGGAAGTGATAGCACGGCGGGGCCCACTCCCAGAAAGAACCGTGCGTAGTGTAGTAGAGTCCGTGCAGGTTCAGCAGCGTGCAGCCGTAGAGGAAATTCTCGCGCGTGGCGAACATCAGCCGCTCCGGTGTCGCCCCCCACCCGAGGCTGTGATACCCTTCCAGCCAGACGCGCGGCCGCCGGTAGAGACTGGCGATGGAGGAGGACACCTTGCCCTTGATCAGGTCCGCCCGGCCGCCGGGCGTATCGTGGCCCGGCGCGGTGTACCAGCGCGTGGCGCGGAAGTAGTCGCCGAACTCATCGGGCCGCAAACCGCGCCCGCCGGAGTCGCAGCCGAAGATCAACCCCCGCGCGGCGTGCCAGCGATAGATCGGCTGGAAGTACCGTTCCTCCATCAACGCCATGCGCACATCGGCGTAGTCCATCCGCACCTTCGGCGTCACCGGGCCGAGATCGTCCCAGAGAGCCGGCAGAACCGTAACAAGGTCGTATCCCTTGCGGTTCCGGAACTCCGTCGTGAAATCGCTGTGCCAAACGTGTGTGCCCGCGCCGACGTGTAGTTCGTCATTGAAGAAGTAGTTCAGACCTTCGTGCGACCCGGTCGGTGTCGCCTCCTGGAAACGCTGGTAGAAATCACGAACGACGATCTGACCGACGCCCGCCAACAGCGGATTGAGGGTGTTCGGCTGTCGCTCGGCGACGAAGACGCAGACCTCCCACTCGCCCGGGGTCGGAGCGGTCCATACGATGCGGCCGTCGCGCAGGAACGGCATCAGGTCCACGCCCCCCCGCTGAAGTCGGTCCCCTTCCACACGGTACGCCCTCACGGCGACCGCATTCTCCGGCGGCGTAAGATCGACGGTCCGACCACCCTGGAGTCGCCGGCGTGACGGTGGGTTGAGTCGCAGCGCGTTGAGCTCGGGTTTCGAGTAGAAAAGACTCCGGAAGAGGTTGGGCGCGCCGGTCCAATCGAGCGTATAGGTGCTCAGCCCGATCCCCATTCCGCGTCGGCGGCATTCGTCGGCAATGCGGCCCCACACGCGCCACCAGGCGTCGCCGAAGATCGGCGGTTCGGCCGCATACGTGGGCCAGCCCGGCGAGTCCTCGTGCGCGTAGTTCACCTGCACGCCGCTGATGCCCTTCTGGTGCAACTGTTCAAGCTGCCAGACCAGTCGGTCCACGTCCAACGGATCGCCGGTCCACCACCAGAACGGCACCTGACCATAGCCCGGCGGTGGATCTCGAAAGCCTGGCAGCGCGTCGAGATCCGCCTCACGGCTGGGATAACCGCAGGCCTGCGCCGGGAACGCAACGGCACCGACCGTATCCTCGGCCGCGAAGACGCGCGTCAAACCGGCCCCCGCCGCCAGAAGCAGACCAAGGGTGCGCCAGGTTGCGATTCTGAAGCCTGCTGAACCCGTACGTACATGGTTCATGTCTTGTCTCCACTGTGGTCGAGACCGATCTGCCCGGGGGAAATCAGCGCGGCGCACTCACGGCGACACCGCAGGAGCGATAACCGGACAGATCGACCGGGACCCGATCGGGTTCACGGTAGTTCAGTGCCGCCAGGACTCTTTTTCTGGGTGTCATAAGGCCATTATAGGGGGCGCCTTCGTCATTTACAATCAGCCCTTCTCCTTTGCTATCCACCCGGCGGCCGCAGGCCGTCACCAGCTCCCGGTGGGCCTTGAGGAACTCCGAACACATACTCGCCTCGCTGATTGTACCCTGCTGCACCAATGTCTCGGCCCAGAAACGGGCGTCCGGCCAGAACTTGGACCTGTCTAAGATCAGTTCCCGCAGTTCATCGTGCCTCTGCGTGTGCAATAGGCAGGAGAGGCAAATGCTGTCCCCCGCAACGTGGCCCCGTTCATATTGGTGCCACTACCGCGATACTGCCGTCGTCTCAGAAGTCTCCTCCGTTCGAACCCCCGCCCCTGACGTCCATTCCCACTCATGGTCCGGAACATCGTTTCATTCGTTCTCAAAGACCTTGAACGCGTAAATACCCGCCGGGTTTTCAGGACGCTGACAGCCTGTGATCGTGATTCTCACCCATGCGGCCCTGGCCTGCCGGACATCCCTGTGCGGACTGACCGCGACCGGAAACGATTCTGTCTTGTCCACGAACACGGTCCAGGTCCGGCCGTCCAGAGAAGTCTCGATCTTGTACGTGTACGACAGGGTCGGATATTCGAAACTGGTTTCCACCCGAGCAATATCCCACGTGCCGTTCAGATCCACGGTCAAGGTTTGCGGATAGGTATTGTCCGCAGCCTGCCACTTGCTGGCGAAGTTGTGATCCAGAGCATACTCCGCACAATAGAAACCGTTTCTCACGCTGCTGGCGCGGGCATATTTGCCCCGGACCACATCCCGGCTCGGCGCCGGCGTGGGCAACAGCGGTCCCACGCCGGTTTGAGTGGGGACAACCGGCTTGAGTGTGCCGTCTTCGTTGAATTCCAGTCGATCCGCACAGGTCTGACGGAACACACCCTTGGCATCTTCGTGGGGTTGGTTGTGCTGGTGGTAGACGATGTAATACCGGTCTTTGAACTTCAGCACGGAATTGTGGCCCGGCCCCTTGGTGGTCTGCTCGGCATTGGATCGGAGCAGAACGTTGTCCTGCGGCATGGTGAAGGGCCCAAAGGGGTGCTCCGCCATGGCGTAGTGAACCGAATAGGAGCCGTCATGCAACGCCCCGGACGAATAGAGCAGGTAATAGACGCCGTTGCGTTTGATCATATACGAGCCCTCGACGAAGTCGGTGAGATAGGGCCCCTCGGAGGCATCCACGGCATTGGCCGGTTCGGAGCCCTGGCCTCGCACCGACGAGGCTGTGACCGGCCTGTTGCGGGACACCAGCGTGTCGCCTGAGTATATGTCAAAGCTGTACAATCCGGCCCAATGGCCTTCGCAGGCGGTCATGGTGATCCGGACATAGCGACCCCTGGCCGCACCGGTATCCGTGTACCCGTCGCCGGCACGCTCGGTGCGGTTGGCGGTTCGGTCCAGGAAGATTTTCCAGTCCGTGTTGTCCTCGGAGGTTTCGATCTTGTAGCCATACGCAACGTGGCGGAACTCCGGGCGAGTCACGATCCGGCTTATTGGCGCCGATTCGCCGAGATCGACCGTCAACCACTGGGGCAGGTCTCCGCCATCGGGCAGCCACTTGGTGCCCTTGAGGAAATGGACCGGTCCGTCGATATCCTTGAGATCCGGCGTCAGTTTGGCGGCCATGGCTTCGGACCATCCCCAGTACATGTAGGCCTGGCCATCATCGTCGATGAAGGGATGGGCGTCCATATTGTAGGCCGCCACAATGCGGCCCGCCTGGCCCCCGCCGCTGACGATGGCCGTGTTGTCTTCGCGGAGGTTCTTCCACGGACCAACCGGCGAATCGGCCACGGCGATCCAGGTGTCGTAACCGCCGGATCGCGTAATGAACTGATAGTACCGCCCCCGGTATTGCAGAATATCCGGCGCCCAAATATCGCCGTTGAATTGACCATACACCGGCCAGTTGGTCAGAGTCATGTTCCAGTTGACGAAATCCTCCGAGACCCACACCGAGGCCCGACCGTAGGCACCGGCCGCGTTTTCCATGGAGGTTGCGTAGATGTAAAATCGCCCTTTGTCGTGGAGGATATGCGGATCCGGAAACATTCCGGGCAGGATAGGATTGCCGGTGTAGTATCCGGGAGCGTACACATTCACCGCAACCCTGGCATTGGAACTCCCCGTCCCATGGCTCACGTGAAGATCGAAAACGTAGCGTCCTGGAACCTGCGCCACGGCCCATGTGACCGGCGACTCAGGCCGTTCAATCACCGCAGGGTCCGGACCGCTGATCTGCGTCCAGCGACACGGGCTGTTATTCTCGACCATGCTGGCCAGCAACAGCTTATTGGGCAGTATCGTATAGTATCCCAAGCCCACACTGACGGGCGAAGAGGCTTGCGTCGATGTCGCCTGCGCGTCGACCGCCTGAAGTGTCAAAAGTGAACTGCCTACCAGCAGTATGACGATCTTGAACATGAGCATTCCTTTCGTTCTATGTCGTCAATCGACCACGTGCCTTTGTTGCGCAATCTCATTCGTACACCAGCCAGGCCGTCGCGGTACAGTCGGTATCGGCGACCACGCGGAGCCAGTAGGCCCCGAAAGCGGCAGGGAATGCGTGGTGCGTTGCGGCACCGGAGGCAACGGCGAATGAGCGGTACGGGACCCAGTGTCCCTCGCCGGTGATATCTACCTCCACGCGCATCGTGACGGTCTGCGGGTGGGCATGCGAAAGCGTCAGTCGCTTGGTATCGTAGCCGGTCATGAGATAGGGGTCGGAAGGAGTAGCGGCCTTGACCGGCGAATCCTTCCACGGACCGCCGCGACCGACGGTCTTCCCAAACCTCCAGAGATCGTCCGCCACGCCGACCCACAGCGCGGCTCGGCCATCGTCGGAGCGAATGATGTGGCGGTTGCCTGCGCCGCCGCTGATGCCGGTCAGGACGAGCAGCCCACGATAGGAGCAGTAATCCATGATTCGGCGGTTGTGCGTTGTGATGGGGCGGATCTTCGCAAACCCGCCGGCGTTCTCGGCCGGCAGTTCGTAGAACGTGCCGTGGCAGTTAAACAGGTCGCGCTCGGTGACCACCTCCCGGTCGATGCGGAGGAGGCCTGCGCCGGTGAGGTCGTCAAACGCGGGATCGCCTTTGGGCAAGCGCCAGCGCCGGCCGGAATCATCGACGTAGAGCACCGATGCGGTATCGACGCTCAGAATCCCCTGCGGAATCGCCATGTTCTTCTTCAACCATTGGTGCGACTGGTCATCCTCGACGTGACGAAGCAGCATGCTCCCATCGAGCTCATAGTAGCCGATGTCTTCGTTCGCCTGGCCGCCAGCCTTGACGGCGGCGAACGCCAGCGTCCGGAGGTTCTCGCCACGTGGGCGGATGATGCCCGCGACCGAGTCGCTCTCGCCCGCCTGGGCCAGACCGGTGAACAAGGACGCGGCTTCGGACGTGCGTGAATCGACATCGGCGTAATGGAAGAAGACGGTCACGTCCCGACAGTCGCGATCCGTCTGCACGCGAATCCACTCCCCTGGTTGATCTGCCGGGAACTCGACCCAGGCGTAACCTCGCGCGGGGACCGTGACCGCTTGCAGACGCGTCCACTGCCCGTTCCCGGCGCTATCGACTTCAAAGTCGAACGTCAGGGGCTCGGCCGCACTGTGGACCAGATGCACGCCCCGGCGATCGTAACCGGCGAAGAGATAGGGATCGGACCATACGCGGGCCTGCACGCTATCGTTCATCCACACCGCGCCGCGCCCCAGGGGCGAACCCAGTTGGTCCAGCAGAGCAGGGTCGGCGAACCACAGGTTCGACTGCGACTGGCCAGGGGCTGCCACGCTGCCCTTGGCCTTGCGTGTGTTGAGGAACTCGCTACGGGCGGCATCGTCGCAGCCGAATACGAGCCGGTTCTCCCAGCGGCAGAAGTCACCGATCACCTTGAGGTAGGTCGAGCGGGGACGGATGCCGGCAGTGTCGCGAGCCGAGAACGTCCGGGGGAAACGCCAGAATGTGCCGTGCATGGTCATCAGCAGATCATCCTCGCCAATGTCGCGGATGCGCGGCCATTCGGTGTTCCAGCCATGACCTCCGTCGTACGTGTGCGCCGCCTTGGGCAGGCGGAAGGCGTGCCATGTACCGCTGTCCCGCAGCATGAGGAGCAGGGACCGATGATCCCAGCCGATACTCCAGACGGGATCGGTGTCGGGATTCGCATTGCCATAGATGCCGCCCGGGCCGGTCACGTCGCAGAACTGGTTGCGACGGACCACGGTCCAGGTCTGACCGTCCCACTCGGCCAGGCAGCCGGAGGGGACATCGGGCCGCCGCATCGCCTCGGCGCTGCGGTCACCGTTGTTGGCGTAGATAACGCGGCCTTGGCCGGTATAGGCCCCTTTGCCGTGGTAGCCGGGCAGCAATGCGCCGGCGTGGTCGCCCTCGTCCCGATTGGCGTCGCGATAGAGTTCCTTCACCGCCAGCGTATGCACGTCCACCTCGTAGAAACCTTCCTCCATGGTGGCGTAGTAGACCCGATTGGCCGGATCGGTGAGGTGACGCATGGTGGCGGTGTGTCGACCGAACATGGTCGTGTAGGGAATGGCGCGAACGTTGCGCTGGGCATCGATGGCGTACGGACCGATGAAGAGCTGGTTGGACTCGCGATGGATCATCCGGTTGGCGGGCGTTCCACCGATGCTTTCGGGTCGAATCGCCACCGCGAGAGAGCGATCGACCTCGTACAGCCTGTCGGAGGAGCCGCCAGGCAGGTGTGGGCCGTAAGTCAGGAACCACAGCCGGTCGGCCCATGGAACCACGGCGCCCGTGCCGCACTCGCCTTGGTCGTTGAAATAGGCCAGATGCGGATAGATGCCGGAGAACTGTAGACTGCTGCCTGCGATATCCGTCGACACAACTACCCGGTGCCGCGGTCCCTCCATCGCGTCAGCGGCGTCACTCGGGCCTGAGCCATCCGGGCGGTCCAGGGCAGCCGGAACAGAACACACGGCCAGAATCCATAGAAGCCTGCTCATCAAAACTCCTTCATCCAATCAAACACAACACTTGCTTTGGCGTGCTTCTGTTCTTCGCAGACATGGCTCAGGGCAAGCCCTCTTCACGGCAACTGGTCTTCTGGTGGCAGTTGGGATGGCGCCATATCAGCAACTCCGCGGGCCAGAACGCCCCGGATGCACCGCAGCGTTTCCGTTCCGCCCAGATAGACGTCGTCCCCCACAAACGCCATTCGTCCGCCCGTCCCGATGGACCCAAGGAATTCGATCGTGGTGTCCGCAGGGTTGATACGCGCCAGGCAACCGGCCATGAAGGTCCAGACCTTTCCGTCGGGGCCGAACCGAAAGTCCCATGGATCCCACTGGTGGCCGCCCACATCAATCGGAATGGGAAAAGGCAGGGTCCTGGTGAACAGCAACCGACGTTGCACCGCATCAACACCGTAGAGAATGCTGGACCCCTTCGGATCGGCGGGGTCCTCCGTCCAACCCAGTACACGCCCTCCGCCGACGGCTACCAACGGCCCGGTGCACCGGCTGCCGGGAATGGGAGACAGCGTATCGGGATAGAGTGTGTCTTTCACGGTATTGAAGAAAAACAGCGCGGCGTCGGCCGCCCGGGCGAGTCCCTGCTCGCGGTTCTCCACGGGCTGCGTGGAGATCACAAGCGCGCGTCCCTCATCGGCGGCCGTCAAGTAACGGATCTGGCTGGCGGCGAATGGTCTCCACAGGCCGCCCTCTTCCCCGGTGCGCGTATCCATCCAGCCCAGGCCGCCCCAGTTGCCTTCGCGCATCCACACGCCGCCGAAATAGACCTTTCCATTCGCCCCCGCAGCCGCCAGCATCTTCTTGGCGCCAGACGCCTTCAGGTACATCAGACGCCGGGGATTGCTCTGGGGATCTTCCTCCGCGATAATGCGAGAAGTGCCGGCAGGTTTGTTGGCAGTCCACGGGCGGGCCGGGTCCAGAACATAGACGGGACTGCTCGGATAGCCGCTCATGTAAACCTTGCCGTCGCAGATCACCGTGGCATAGTGGCTCAACCCGCACTGGCCCGGATGCTCGCTGCGGCCCGTACGCGGATCGTGGAAAAAATTCCCTTGATAGTGGCCTGCGGTGCCCATGATCCGACCATCAGGCAATTCGATGAGCCGGTCGATCCTGAGGGGGTACATGGGGATCGTGTAGCGTATCGCACGCCAGCCCGCTGCCCGCATCTCGGCGTCTGAGGGTGGCGCCGGCGGCGACTCGTCATGGTTGCCCACGGCAGGCGCGGGGCGATCCCCAGTCACCGCCGCGGCTCTATCGGCCGCCGTGCGATACCACAGGATAGCCTCCCCCTTCTCATTGGGTCTGACCGCCACGAAGGACACCTCGGGCACCGGCGGTGAGGCCGGCTCCGGCGCCATCTGCGGCCAAGGCGGAATCGGTTGATCTCCCGACATAGGGACCATCCTGCCCTGGTACAACCAGAAGCGTTCGTCCAGATTGCCGCCGTCGGCCTTTCGCGTGCGTGAGAAGCCGCTGGCGCCACCGCGGTCTTGACTCACCGCCAGGTAACCATCGGGCGCCTCGTTTGTGCGCAGCACTTCGGTACGCCCGTTCTGGCGGTCAAAGGCCACCAGGTACCACGGGGTCTTGCCGCTGGCGATGTAGATGAACCGTTCATCCACCGCCATGCTGTAGGCCCAGCACGGATGAGGGGCGTGGCTGGGACCCAACGGGCCGTAGGCGGTCACGGACAGGGTGTTCGGATCGATACGCACCGCGGTGACGCTCCCGGAGGGGTACGAGCCGGCACAATAGATCATGCCGTCGGGCCCGAGTACCATCGGATGGGTCTCGCCCAGGACGTCCCCAGGCATCGAGACGGCGTTGAGCGTGAAGGCGTCGGCGGCCGGATCGTACATGCAGACCTGCTGCCGCAGATTTCCATCGAGGATTGACAGGAACAGCCGGCCGTTGGATGCGACGACGGAGGGCGCCAAGTGGAAGTTCGCGTACGTCGAACCGGTGTCGACCGTCTTGACACGGCCTGTGCCGAGGTCCATGAGCGCCAGCGTGTTGGGGCCGCCGTACTGCTTGAAGTAGACCTGCACGAGATCCCAGGTCGTGCCATCCGGGTTGGGCGCGAAGTAGCGGTTGCCGACGGTGATGGTCTTCACCGGCTGGGAAATCGCCTCAATGGCGAGCTCGGGGGCGGCCGCCGAAGAAAGGACGCAAGCCATACACATCACAAGAGAGAACACAAAGCAAGCAACCCGGCCTGGCACTGTATTGATGAACCCATACATAATCCGATATCCCCCGATATGTCCTTCTCCCGGCGACGATGCCGGTCTTCTGAAACATGAGTGTACTGCCATTCCCCTGGGGAATTCAAGTCCAGAATGCTTCCATGTGTACCTGTCAAGTCCCAATGAGATCACCAAAACCACCGAGCATGAGTGGCTCAAATGTGTTCCGCTGATCGATGCGCTGGCCACGTCCCCCTCCGACCCTCTCCAAGCCCCCGAACGCCCATCCTGATCTCCTCATGCAATATCCGGGCCACTCCTCTTCTCCGAAGAGCAACTGCGGTACATCCTGACCGAGTACCTCCAGCACTATCATCATGAGAGGATTCACCAGGGAATCAACAGATCATCGAGCCACAGCACGAAGGGAACCAGGGCGAGATCATCTGTATCGAACGTTTGGGCGGACTGCTGAAATCCTACCACCGCAAAGCGGCGTGACGCTCCCCTGCCGGACCACGTTCGGGGGGCGGTGCGCGCCGAGGCGCATAATCCGCATCAGATCTGCCCAACAGGAATCACTTTCAACACCGGCCCCCCTGCTCCTCCCGCTCTTACCGCCCCATCTCTCGTCCCGGTTTCAGAGCTAACAAGCCGAAACCACTCGGCTTACGGCCCGACGAATTTATGCACCCTACGAGAGTCCCAGGCATGAGGAACAGACACAGCGACACCAAGATACCAAGGAGTAGCGATTTCATCATGTAGTTGCCTCCTGATCGTGGCTTGCCATTCCTGACATGCAGGCATGACGGCCATCCTCGACGCTTTCTCAATTCAATGACTTGTTCGTTGTGCCGGGATCGGCCTGCGGCGGAAGTATTGTCTCGATGGTCCTGCCGCTCTCGCAGGTGATGCTTGTCTTGCCGGCCGAATGGGAGACGCCAACGACGCGATCCTCCTTGCCGTCGCGAAGCGGTTGAAACACGGTGAGGAACGTCACGGGCTCCGCCGACTGGCATGTGCAGACAAGGGTCGGAATGGGCCGGACACCGCGAATGCCATGCCCCAGCGGCATCCACCCTTGGACGGTGGGCGTTTCCTGCCCCTTCACAACACGGGCCTTCAGTCCCTTGTCGCAGAACGGCACAATCCGCAGGTTGGCCCCCTGCTCGTGCGTCTCGGCGATTCCCTTCTCCGCATCGACGTCCACCGCGTTGACGTCCAGGTGCCAGAGGGCTTCGTACAGGTGGGGCTTGTCGTCCAGCGATTCAAGCATATCGCGAACGAGAAAGAGCCGCTCTTTCTTGAGGAACAGGACCTCGCGGACGTGGCGGGCGGGACGCTGGTCACGCTTGCCGAACCCGTCCTCATAGACCCCGCGGGCATGGTCATACCGTTCGTTCGATCGGAAGTCGAGATCGACCGGCTCTTTGGCCACATAGTTCTGACGCGGAAGACCGGCCCTCACCTGGCCCTGTCCGTCGACCAGAACGACGTTGTGAGCCGCCGAGGACAGCACGTAGCGCCGCCACTTCGACGCGTCATAGGCGTAGCTGCCGCCCTCCACCAGAAGGTCCTTGCCATGCCCGAAAATCACGATGCCCAGCTTGTCCTCATGCTGGTGACCGTAGCCGAAGGGGCCTGCTTCGAAACCCAGGAAGAGGGCATCTCGCTCCCAGCCGGACCGCATGACCACCTGGCCCGCATACGGGAAGAAGTGCGACGTGTGGTCGGGCGGCGTGCCCTCCCTGCCGTCGGTCGCAATCCACTGGAAATCCTTGCGGCCTGGAAAGAGTGAGAATCCTCTGCTCAGCGTGCCGGGAACATCCACGTGCCAGGAGTCGTTCCATCGCGGCGCGTCGCGGTCCGGCCGCATGACCCACATGTCGTAGGCGAACATCCGTTCGAGCCGGGCCCTGTAGCCGTCGGGCAGGGAGTATCCATATGCGGCCGCCATGTCCACGGGACCGAGGAAGCTGCCAAGAGCCACGTTGTGATAGCCGGGCGTCAGCTCGATCTGGGCACCGTCCGGATAGACTTGGGCATCGAGCTCCGCCCAAAGCCGCGAAGCTGCGAAATTACGCCAGTCGCCCGATTCCTTTGCGAAGGGCAGGAGAACACCGACGTGGTAGAGGCCGTTCATTTCCATCGTCAGCCAGTTGCCGGTCGTCGGGTATCGTCGCAGGTAGCGGCCGTGCTCGACCATCGACTTGACCATCACGATCAGCGTTTCGTCCCGCAGCGAGGGCGACGTCCGGAAGACGGCGAAAACGGACGGCCACGATGAGAACATGCGAATGCCGGCCTCGATCGTCCGCCACTTGGAGTAAGGCTGCTGATCAGCCTTGTCGGCCGGCACCGGGCACTCCTTTACCCAGTCGGCGAACTGCGAATCGAATTCCGCGGCGAACCGCTCATCCCCGGTCGCCTGGTAGGCCCGGGCCAGCGTCGCCCACTCGCTGTGCCGGTTGAGCTGCCACGTCCACTCGTGGTCCCTGTCGTACTTCGAGCCGGGCGCGGTCGTCGGATTGAAACCCCAGTCGATGTCCGGGCCGAAGGTGTACGGGATGCCGACGACGGTAACCTGGTGCTTCAGGACCCTTTCGGCCGCCGCCGTGTCCGCCCGCCCCCGCCGCCCTGCTCGCTGACCGAAGTCGGCAGGCTCTTGCCGAGCCCGAAGGAACTCAGCCAATCCGGCCATCGCCGCCGAAGTTCGGCCCGAGTCCCGCAAAGCGATCACTCCGTTGAGCCCCGGGAAATTCGGATCGAGGGCCGCAAGCAGCTCCGCATCCGACAGACGAGGACCTGCGGCCTGGCCCGCATTCTCTTGGGCGAGGACTTCACCCGACGGAAGGACAAGGAATAGAACGGCAATCGCAAGCATTTTCTTCATGGTGCGGACTCCCGGCCCCACTTCGAGGGCCCTATAGCATAACCATCTTATGGCTGCAAGACGGCCTGTCCCGCCGCCCAGTCAAAGACCAGCGTCCTGCCGGCAATCGAGAATGTCCATGCATCCGCGTCTTTGGCAAGGCCGATGCGTTTGACTTCGGCTCCGGCAGGTGCCCAGGACAGGGCAATCGCATTCCGCCAGCGCACGTCATGGCGGGCAAACCGTATCGTGAAGAGTTCACCACCATTGGCATGGCTGCCGCGGACCGGCAGGCTCGCGGTGCTCCTCTCGACACCATCCGGCGTCAACAGGTCCACTCTCAAGACAGCCTGACGGCCTGTCACGAGGTAAGCTCCCTCGTCCGGCCTGCAATCGCTGCTTTCGGTGTGCAGGCGAAGCTCAAGATCCCGGCTTCTGTCCACCACGATGTCGTCGATCACGATCAGCACATCCGGCTTGACAAACAGCAGATGGCGAACGAAGCGTTCGAGTCCCAGCCGCTTCGGATACGCCGCGGCCACATCGCCTGCGATGTGGTCAAGGCCTGCACTGGAACTCGCCTGGATGATCCGCGGCCGGGCCTTTACCGCCAGGCATTCGGTCCCGTTGAACCACGTGCGACCCTCCCCGAGCTGTCCGGCGCCGTCGATCACGAGCGCGTTGTGCTGGTCCGTCCACTTGTCGCCATATCCATCGTCCCGGATAAGCCATTGGCCGTCGGCGAAAACTGTGAAATGGCCCGCGTCGGGGTGCACGTGGCCCCCGCCCGGATCGTACGAGAATTTGCCGATGGCCTCGTGCCCGATAAAGGGACCGCACTTGAAGACGACGAGATTCTCCCGGCCGTCCCATCCGGTCCGGGCCGAGACGATCCCCATGTCCTCGAAGTGATGAAGCGTCGGCAGATCCTGCGGCGAGACAGCCTGCACCGAAGGGTCGTACCACAACAGATTGAGCCATCGAGCGCCGGGGACATCGACGTCGGCCTGATCGACCTGCTGCGCCAGCCACTGGGCGTGTCCGTCGCGATATCTCCCCGCCAGATCCCGCAGGATATGATCGGGCCCGTACCAGTGGCCGCGAGGGCAGTCCGCCAGATCCACGATGCAGTTGCTTCGCGTCCAGGCTCCCGCCGGGAGCGAGAGATACTGGCAGTACTGGGCCGTGTTCCGCCACCAGGGATGATCGTACAGATCGATCCCCAGCAACTCGTCCGCCAGAGCCATGAACTTGAGCATGTACTCCGCTCCATATTCCCAGTAGCCGACTCCTTCATGACTGGCGCCATCGGGTCCGAGCGCATCCATGGTCCGCCGGAATTTGTCCACGGCCAGGCCGATCCACAGACGAGCCTCCCGCACTTCGTCAAACAGGGCCAGACCGGCGGCCCCCATGCCGCAGGCATTGACCCACAGATGGTTCTGCAAATACGAGTTGCTCCAATAGGTGTTGCCCGTCGCCGCCGCCTGGAACATGGCCGACGCCCGCTTGGCAAGCGTCTCTCGGATACGCTCTCTGCTCGCTTCGTCGAGATCGCGATAGCACCAGTCGTAGACGATCGCCAGGCCGAAAAACTGGTGCCCCGCCGCCAGGTCCATGCCGTCGAGCCGGCCGTAACCCCAGGTGGGATAGCCACAGGAGGCCAGAGCCCACTGCCTGGCCGCATCGAGATACTTCCTGTCGCCGGTCATCAGATACGCCATCGCAAGGTGGGGCATGGTGTTGCCCACCTCGCGTTGCCACAGTTGTTCGTCCCCGCTACGACCGTCATCCCGCCTGTATGGCGGAGCGCCTCGCTCGACCGCCCTGTCGGCGACCATCTTGACCTCGGTCCAGAGGCCGGCGTGAGTCGTTTGGATGGCCCGGCGGAGCTGCGCGACGCGTTCGGCCGTGAGGTAGAGACGCGGATGTACGCCCCGGACCTTCTCCAACGCGGCGGGAACCGGATTCAGTTCGTACCGCGACAGGACCGTCAGTTGGTCTATGGGTTCGAGGGCAACATCGTCCAGGCAGGCATCGATCTGCGTTGGGTCGGACGTGCCCTTCTCCAGGGCGAGCCAGCCTGAGACGGTCCCGGCCGGGACCCGGAATTCCGCGGTCAGATGCTGCCACTTTCCGCGATTCGCGGCATCGTAGGAATTGGTGACGGCCCTTCCCATGTCGCGACCGCGATCGGCCGCTCCAAACTCGCACTTGAGAAACGGCATGGGCGTCCCGGCCCCGGCGGAAACCACCTTCACCCATGTGGAGAGCCGATAGAGCTGTCCCGCCTGTAAGGAAACGGAATCCGACACCGCGTAGTTCCAGTTCTCCTCCATGCGACCGTGAACGCGCAGATATCCCCGGCTACCGGCCGTAGCACCCGGCTCCGTCACACGCTCCACCGTCACCATCGCGGCACGGGGTTTCCAGCCTTGCGATCCACTCTCGAAGTCCCACGCCACCGCCGACGCGGCCGCCTGAACACCGAGCGGAAACATCAAACCGATAAGACACAATCTTGCCCACATGAATGAAGACCTCCGCAATGCCCGGACCGCTATGGCCGTTCGTTCCTTGAGAACCAGTTCACCAGCAACTCCATCCGCTTCGTCGGCGTCTTCGCCACACTGTGATCATCCCGATCAGAACCATGCTCCACGCTCCAGCCATCCCACTCCCGAAACGCATGATATGACCAGTCCCATCCGTACCCCTCGAACAGCTCAATCACATCCCGCAGGTAGTTGTATCCACTATCTCCAGGCGCCCACCGAGCCGCACTGAACTCGCCGACATAGATCTGCACGTTGAACGCCTTCTGGAACTCAATCGCAGGCAGCATCGCCTCCCGCAGCCGTTCCTTGTCCCAGAACTCACCATCAATCAGGCCAGGGTACTCAGTACTCGCCTTGCTGTCATAGACGCCCTGATGCGTGAAGCTGTGTGGCTGATACATGTGGAAGCTGTAGATCACCCGCTCGACATCCAGCGGCTCCAACGCATCGAAACCATCCGGACCTCCCCATGGACTCGGCTCAAACACCACCGGCTTACCCGGATCCACCGCCCGTATCGCGTTGACCGCCTTTGTCGCCAGATCCCGCCAGTTCAGAAGCCCGTCGCCAACAGTCCCTTCGACCGCCTCATTGAGCAGGTCGTACGCATAAACGGCCTCTCTGCCTTTGTACCGCCGTGCAATTCTATCCCAGACCTCGATCAGCTTGTCCTGATAACGCTCTTCCTGAAACATCCGACACACCCCGCCATTCGTCCATCCGCCCGGCGGCGTATGCAGATCGACCAGCACCTTGATCCCATACTTCTCACAGGCCGCCAGCGTCCTGTCGCACTCCGCCAGGGCGCCGTCCAGCCAGCGGTCGTAGGCATTGAGGTCCGTCGCCCACTCCTCCGCCTGCTTCATCGGCGTCCAGTTCAACTGCCAGCGGATCTGATTCACGTTCCACTTCATGGCGAGATCCCGAATGTCGCTCTCTTGGAACCTCGGGCCATACATCACCCCGCGCAGCCGCGACAGGTCGTGCCCCTTGAACATCGTCTCGCTGCGACGGCCCGTCCTCTACGGCCGCCCCACAGTAACCTCCAGGTTATCGAACCAAACCCGTCCACGGACCTCCTCAAGCCCGACCCAGAGTGAAGCCTTCTTGATATCCTTCGGCAGACGGATCGTCTGTGACATCGGTCGCCAATCGAATGTCCCGACCGGCATCTGAATCTGGGGATATTGCCTGGAGCCATCCACCATCTCAAGGACCAGCATCACCTTGATGCCGTTCCACGACTTGGGCGGCTCAGACACAGCCTCCGCCTTCACAACCGCCCGTAGCATCGCGAATCGGTCATCGAATTGTTCCGCCGGAATCGCAAATCGCCGGCTCGTTGAACCCCGCTCGGTTCGTTCGATGAGCAGCGACCGGCCCCCTTCGAAACCGCCGACCAGTCTGCCTTCGTCGCTTCCCGGGACCGCAGCCGTGTCGAAATCGCAGCGAAAGACCATCTTCTCATCGCCGGCCGCCATACCGGACAACAGAACGCAAGACAATAGAGCAGTCCACACTACCATGTGAATCGCAGATTCCATCCAGAGGTCCTTACATGCGATCGGCCGCATGGGCCCATTCGAGAATGGCTTATTATGAATGCTGTCATTGTACGAGCTGCCCTCGCCGGGGGCAAGGAGCCATCGATATGTTCCGACAAACAGGATTGAACGAGACAACCGATGACGTTACCATTGGATGTTGGACGCTGTCTTTTTGGAGATTCTATCATGGCACGACGGTCCTTCACCTCCACTCCGGCTGCATGCAAGTCTCAATTTGCAGGCGCGAAGGGACATTCTGTGTATACACGGCCCGGGTATTCGGTGGCGGTGATTGCCGTCTTGCTTGCTGTCGTCACCGGTCCGCAGGCGTCGGACGCCAACGCAGTTGCGGAGGAGACGGCGATCTCGTTGAATGGGACTTGGCGCATCCAGCCGGCGGGCGGAGAAAAGCGAGAGATCCAGGTCCCGAGCTTCTGGGAGCGAGTGCCCAGCCTGCGAGACGTGCACGAGGCCACCTATTCCCGCGAGTTCGACGTGCCGGGGTCGTTCGCCGGCCAACGGGTGCTCCTGCGGTTTGATGCCGTCGGCGATGCCGCCGACGTCTCAGTCAATGGCCAACACGCGGGAGGACATGTGGGAGCGTGCCTGCCCTTCGAGGTGGACATCACCGGTCTGGTGGCCATTCCTTCCGCAGGCAACGAGTTGGCCGTCGCGGTGCGCGACGACACTCACTTCAGCGTACCGCGGCAGTCGAACGATTGGCGCAACCGCAAGTCCTGGATCCCTCGGGGCATGGGCGCCAACAATCGCAAGGGCCTGTATCAGGCGGTCACGCTCCAGGCCCGGCCCGAGGTAAATATCGCCAACATTCGTATCCGCACCTCGGTCCAGCAGCGAGAGTTGAGCGTGACGTACGAACTGTTCAACGGTCACAAGGGGACGATCCAGGCGAGACTTTCCGCGCAGATCGCGGCCCCGGACGGTACGGACGCTTTCGCCCTGCCCGACAAGAATCTCGAACTCCCTGGGCTGGTCACCACGACGGTGACCCTCACGGCCCCATTTGAAGGCGTCGAACTCTGGCAGCCGGATCACCCAACGCTCTATACTCTGCAACCGACCTTGGCCGACAGCCGAAGCGGAGCACTACTGCACCAAGCGCCAACCCGCTTCGGCTTCCGAGAGATCTGGTTCGAAGGGATTCATTTCTACCTCAATGGCATACGGTGCAATCTCCGAGGTGAAAGTCCCGCCTACTCGGAGAAGGCCGACCTGATGGCGACGCGAGAATCGGCGATGGAAATGGTCCGGCGCTACCAGGCGGCCAACTGCAACGTTCTGCGTTTCCATTCGATGCCAGCCCCGCCTCACGTGCTTGATGTCTGCGATGAGTTAGGCATGATGGTGATCGACGAAAGCGCCGTCTACGCAAGCTGGCAGATGCTAATGCCCGAGCACCCCGACTGGATGGAGCACTGCCGGGAACATCTCACCCGCTGGGTGCGCCGAGATCGCAATCATCCCTCCGTCATCCTCTGGTCGGCGGAGAACGAAGGCCTGAACGTGAACCTGCTCACGCCGGCGATGCTGGCCCAATTCCGACAGATCATCGACGCCGCCGACGGGAGCCGACCCGTTATCTTCGATGGGGATGGGACCGCCTACGGCGCCTCGCCGGCCAGCGTGAAACATTACGTGAAGACCATCGAGGACCTCAAGAATCGAGGTGGCCGCTCCTCCGGCTACGCCAGGGACCTCCGGAACGACATCTACTGGGCCACGACCTATCACCAGGACATCCCGCTGGGGTGCGGGGAGTTCCTGTTTCCTTATGAGCCGGGCCTACGAGATCGAGAGCGGGAGGTCATCTACAGCATGGGCCTTCAGGCGCGCGGCTACCGCCTGGCAGACTGGTTCGACATCCGTCCCTACAATCCCTCGTACTCCGGCTTCCTGCGGAAAGAGGGGGTTCGTCCGGACTGCCGCGAGGCTTATGATATCCTGGTGAAGTCGTTCGCACCGATTGCGGTGTTCGACAAGGACTACGACGGACTCGGCCCGTTCCCCCAGCCGCCGACGCTGAAGGCGGGGGTCCCCGTTCAGCGGAGGCTGATCGTATACAACGATGCCTTCTCAGATGAGACGGTGGAGTTGGGCTGGCAGGCGGTCCTCGGGGCCAAATCCATCGCGGGTGGCACGCGCACGCTGACGATCCCGCTGGGCGGACACACAATTGTGGATATTACGTTCACACCGCCGGCGCCGGGAGAACTTCATCTGGACTTGAGTTCCGCCAAAGGTGGGAAGGAACAGTTCCGGGACCGCCGGGTCTTCGTCGTGGAATAACGCAGCATGTTTTCAGACAGGAGTGGTGAAGATGGCAGACAGGATTCTCAACCGTCGGCATTTTCTCAAGAGCGTAGGCATCGCCGCTGGATTGCCACTGGCGATGAGACCATCGTCGGCTCGTGAATCGACGGCACACCAGTCGAATATCCTGATCATACACGTCGATCAACACCGGATGGACTGTCTCGGGGCCTATGGGAACACGGATATCAAGACTCCCAACATCGACCGTCTTGCCGCCGACGGAGTCTGTTATGCCAACAGCTTCTGCCCATTTCCCGTGTGTACGCCGTCGCGTTACTCCCTGCTCAGCGGCCGGTATGTCCATGACCATCACGGCTGGAACAATCGCAGCACGCTGGCTCCCGATATCATGACCTTCCCGAAGGTCCTGAGGACCGCCGGCTACCGTACGAAGGCTGTCGGCAAGATGCATTTCACACCGACTTATCTCGACGTGGGCTTCGACGAACTGATGTTGGCCGAACAGGACGGCCCCGGCCGCTGGGATGACGACTACCATCGCTACCTGATGCGTCACGGACTGGTGGATCGCAACGACCTGGAAGACCAATTGGTGAACGAGTATCGCAAGTCCGCGCGGAAAGAATACTGGGACACATGCGGCGCCCTGGTTTCCAATCTGCCCGAGGAATACCATTCCACCACGTGGATTGCCGACCGGGCCATGGAGGCCCTTCGATCCTGGGATGGGAGAGGCAGCCGGCTCCTGATGGTCGGCTTCATCAAGCCCCACCATCCGTTCGATCCCCCTGCTCCCTGGCACCGGATGTACGATCCGGAGAAACTCTCGATCCTGCCGGGGTGGATGGACAGTTGTTACGATCATGACCTCAGGTACAGTCGCGGCTATTTCCCCAATGACAAACTGACGGAACCGGTGCTCCGGCGGGCCATGGCATATTACTACGCGAACATTTCTTTGATCGACCACCACGTGGGGCGGATGCTGGCCCTGCTCCGGCAGAACGGCCTCTATGAGGACACGCTGATCGTTTATACCGCCGATCACGGCGAGTTCATGGGCTTCCACCATATGCTGCTCAAGGGCAACTACATGTACGATCCGCTGGTCAAGGTGCCGCTGATCGTCAAGTGGCCGGGATGGGAGCGGGCCGGAACCGTCTCACAACGAATGGTCAGCAACATTGACCTCGCCCCGACTCTTTGCCGAGCGGCCGGCTGCCGACCCGCCCCGCAGATGGATGGCTGCGCCTTGCAGGACCCGGGCGCCGGCCATGACCTGATCTTCGCGGAGGCGGATGGAGGACGACAGGTCATGGTCCGCTCGGGCGAACGCAAGCTCATCCTCTCGGATTCGCGCAGCGAGAGCCTGTTCTTCGATCTGCAGAAGGATCCCATGGAAATGAACAACCTCCACGCTTGCCCGGAGCACCGTGACGAAGTGCGGGACATGGCGACCGCGGTCTCTACATGGCGGTCCAAGGATTCGAAACCCCAGGCCTACCAGGATGATGACGCTCCCCAGATTCAACAGCCGAATATTCCATCCCACGATCTCAGCCACCGGGATGCCATCATCCAATACTATCGAGAGAAGATGTTGGCCCTGCAGGGTCACACAACCACTTGATTGGGAGAGAACGGCCCTATGAAACCGACTTATTGGATACTCGCTGCCTGGCTCCTGCCTTTCGCACTTGCTGCTGTCCCTGCGGAGCGAATCGACCCGCGGAAGGGCACGGCAGACCCCTGTAATGGGGACGTGTGGTACGACGGCAGGCTCCTTCTGCTGGAGGGCAAGGGGTGGGAGAATACCGAATCGTATTACGACCGGCTGCCGGCCACGGCCAAAGACATGGTCCGAGCTCCGGTCTGGGATCTCAGCCATGACAGCGCCGGCCTATGCCTGCGCTTCATGACGGACGCAACGTCTGTCAGGATACGATGGACCCTTCGCAACGGGAACCTGGCCATGCCGCATATGCCGGCCACCGGTGTCAGCGGGATTGACCTGTATGCGAGGACGGAAGACGGCCGGTGGACGTTCGTCCAGAACGGACGCCCCCAGGCGATCTCCAACGAGACCTCCTTCCGCATAACCCCGGGTGCAGAATGCATGTTGTACCTGCCTCTGTACAACGGCGTAGAGTCCATCAGGATCGGGGTTCCCAAAGATAAAACCCTGTCAAAGCCGGTGGAGCCTTCGGGCAGGCCCATCGTGTTTTACGGCACTTCCATCACGCAGGGCGGCTGCGCCTCCCGACCGGGCATGGCCTGCACGGCCCTCGTTGGAAGACAGCTTGACGTGCCGATCATAAACCTGGGCTTCTCAGGAAACGGCAAGATGGAACCCGAGATGGCGGATCTTCTGGCCGAGCTGGACCCCGCCGTGTACGTCCTCGACTGCCTGTGGAACATGCGGCCCGAGGAGGTCTCCGAGCGGGTAGCGCCTTTCGTCAGGAGACTGCGTAAAGTCCGGCCCAGCACACCGATCCTTCTCGTGGAAGACTCCAGCGTCAGCAACACCACACCCACCGAAAAAGGCGCGATTCTCCGACGGATCTACGAAGACCTCAAGACCGAGAGAATCCCGGATCTGTATTTCCTATCCAATCAGGGCATGCTGGGAACCGACGGAGACGGAACCGTCGATGGCTGCCATCCCAATGACGTGGGTATGTTGCGTCAGGCCACCGTGTTCTGCAGATCTCTCGCCGCAATACGGGGGGGACCGGCCCTTTGAAACCGTCTGTCCGCCAGGGCACAAGCATTGCCGGATCATAAATGCATGAGGAGTGTCTCGGTCACCTGATCCTCTTCTCCGAAGAGCAACTGCGGTACGTTCTGACCGAATATCTCCGGTACTATCATCATGAGAGGATTCACCAGGGCATCAACAAGATCATCGAGCCACAGCACGAAGGGAACCAAGGTGAGATCATCTGCATTGAGCGTCTGGGCGGACTGCTGAAATCCTACCATCGCAAAGCGGCTTGACGCTCCCCTGCGGATCGTGTTTGCGGAGACCGTATGCGCCGACATCGACATTCCACGCCAAAGACGCACAATTGCACCGGATTCCCGGGGCTATATGCCCCCCTGCCCAACCTTTCAGCCCTCACCGCTATCGCCGATTTCCAGGCTAACAGCTGGAAATCTCTCAACTTGCGTGCCGATGAATTTGCGCACCCTACGGGAGAAGATCCATCGGAACTGGACGAAAGACCGGGACTATCTCGCGTCGCCCGCGACGGGAGAACTGGCGGAGATCGATCCCGCCCTGGTGGTAAACCCACCGAAGGGTTTGGAGGTCGGGTATGTACCCATCGCGACACGACAAGCCGCGGAAGAGTAGTAGCCCCTCAATGCTCTTCCTGTGCCTCGGCAGCGAAGGACAGACGCATCCTCTCGTGCAACGTTTTCAGTCTGTATGTACAGCGAAGAGTCGCTTCATCGCCTCCCCCATCGCCTCCCCGATGAGGTAGTAAGTCTCGGCGTTCGAATTCCAGTGATAGCCCTGCCCGTTGGGTGACTGGTCCTGGGGACGCCAGAACGCCTGGGTGGCGACGAATGCCACGTTGCCCTTGAACTCCGCATGCTCCGCTGCGGCCGCTTGCGCTTTCATCAGCGACAGGGCCCGCGGGTGCTTCTCCTCGGGTCCGTTCATGCCAGTTTCTGCGATGACAAACGGCAATGAGGGCGCACCAAGGTCTTTGCGCATGTCCCGGATGAAACAAGCCAGATTGCTTTCGTATTCGGCGTTGAACTGGTCGTTGATCCGGTCGTTCCAGCCCTGGTGCCAGGCAAAGCCGGAGAGCACATAGCGCCCGTCGCTGTCCGGCACGAGGGCCTTGAGGTTCGCGAGCGCAGTCCTGGTCAGCGCCAGCGTCTCCCGATAGTATGTGCCGACGATAGCCGGATCCTGCTCGATGGCGGCATCGGCCTTCGCGCCGAGCGAGTACGGTGGCCTGCCGGCACTGGGCGGACGGAAATCCACGGCGAGACTCTTGCCGCCCCAGGCGCATTTGATGAGCAACACCGGTTCATCAAGCGCATCGCCCATGACCCAGCCAAAGCCAAGTTCGGGGCCGATCATGTCCTGGCGCGCGCCGTAGCCCACGGTCAGCGGCCCGTTGCGGTCGAGGTACGTGATCCACACGTCATCACGCGTGCGCCACTGCCCGGCGGTGTCCACCAGCGGCGCGAAGCGTTTCGCGGTCGCAGGGTTCCGGACAAGGAATTCCAACGAGCCCTTGCCGTCGTTGCGTTTCGGATCCGCCGCCACAAAACCGTGTCCTTCCATGTTCGACTGTCCGGCAAGGATGAAGACGCGCACCGGCCGCATCGCCGCCTCGACGGGATGGCTCCCGGCCCCAGTGGTAAGCAGGACGGCCAGGACGAGTTGAACGGTTTGCTTCATCGTTTGAACTCCCAAAAATATGCACTCACGAGCCAATCGTGGCTTGTACAACCGCCGTATGGGCCTGTCAAGCACCTATGAGCCCGCCATTCTCGCACAAGTGTTAGCGATCTGTGGGACAATTCGATACAATGGTGGAGTGTCTCATCAGGGCATGGCAGAGTACGCATCCGTGAGGGCGCCAGATGAACGCGAATCGACGAGTGTTTCTCAAGACTATAGGCGCAGGCGTTCTGGCTTCGGTCTCTCCGGCCGCCGTCCAGGCCGGCCTCAGGGCGCCGCGTCCCAACATCCTGCTCTTCTTTCCAGATGAGCACCGCTTCGACTGGACAAGCATCAACTCTGAGCTGCCGGCCATTACACCCAACCTCAAGCAGTTGGCCGAGCGAGGCGCGCACTTTACAAATGCATTGTGCCCTTCGCCGGTTTGCGCCCCTTCCCGGGCGTGTCTCGCCTCGGGCAAAGAGTACGCCCGCTGCGGGGTGGCCAACAACAGCCATCCCTATCCGCTGTCGCAACGTACCTTCTACTCCCTGCTGCGCGATGCCGGCTATCACGTGCTCGGCTGCGGGAAATTCGACCTGGACAAGCCCGGCTTCAGTTGGGGAGCAGACGGGCGGCACCGGCGGGCAGATCAGCCCGCTCTACTCGATGTCTGGGGATTCTCCGACGGCATCGACAACGCCGGCAAAATGGACGGCGTGAATGCCTTCACGAAGCTCCACCGCCCGGAACCATACTTCGAGTTCCTCAAGACCAAGGGACTTACAGACGCGCATCTCAAGAACTTCAAGACGCTGGACCATGACTATCCGGGTCCGTCGCTCATGCCGGATGACGCGTACGCCGACAACTGGATCGCCCAGAACGGCTTGCGCTTGATCCGTTCGGTCCCACGA
>Ga0209347_1002298_pt1 | contig 25809 bp, 28 predicted proteins | sample AutmiccommuBRH23_FD_187382 | JGI IMG/M metagenome (GOLD analysis project Ga0209347, IMG submission 187382) | Deep subsurface microbial communities from Mt. Terri, Switzerland - Autotrophic microbial communities BRH/23 (SPAdes) (version 2) | ecosystem: Environmental > Aquatic > Deep subsurface >...
TTTTGTTACTTTTTCCCATAACATTTTGGGAATGAGACGGTTTCTTATTGCCTTTTTTACCCGCTGATTATTAACTTACTGAAAAATTGACTCGCTTAGGGTCTTGACATATTACCGAAGGACTATAATGTCGCTTCTCACCTAATATGACGGCGTGTATCTCACGATCAATGGCGAAGAAATGTGCTGACAACACGCCAATACCAGTAGTATTCTACCGTCAATACTTGCTTCTAAGGAATGCCAGTCAATGTGGATAAGAAAAATCCCCAATACGCACATGCCAATTCATGTGTATATTGGGGATAATGTGTGAACTCGTTCAGCTTAAGCTGAACATCGAGACTTCGGTGGGGGACTCTACCCCCACCGAAGCAGGGTACGGGGGCCCACTCCCACTTGAAGAAGTGGGAGTCTTACGATTGGATAAACCTACATAGCTGTACCACGCTGCCGTTCAGCATCTGCTAAAATTCGCCCGATTTGAGCATCCTCCACGACCTCACTTCCGTTCCGTTTGGCCTCAGAAATGTCTGTTACTACATGCGACTCGCAGGAATAGTCCATGTCAATGATGAAAAACATGGCCCGCATGCATTGCGTCATAGCCTCGCGGGATTCCTACTTGAGAATAAAACGCCTCTCCCTGTCATATCCGAAGTGCTTGGTCCATACCAGCACAGAATCCGCCAAGACATACATACGAATAGATATGGGTTCGCTGCGCCAGCATGCCCTCGAAGCCCTTACGTAAATAACAGCTACTAATTATCAAGAGGGATTCTGCAATGATGATTTTCAGAGCAGCATGGCACCTCTCATACAATCCGAATCACTTTCACTTTTTATCACAGCATGTCGGAGTATTAGCCTTTCTGCACAGCCAATCTTCTGTGTATTCGGGGATTTCACCCAATGATTCTGAAACGCCGTTCAATAGGTTCAACCCTATTGTCTACTTTCCCGCTGCGCAAAAGTTTATTGATTGTACTCGTTCTTGGTTACGTGATCATGACCTTTTAGATTCTAACGAATAATAAGCCAGGGGCTAACCTATGAGTTTCAGTTAGCCCCTTACAATCTAGTTATGATCTGTCCCATTTGGGAGATGTCGTACCCTCCGAATCCCAGCACTTCATTTCGAAAAGCTGGGGATTGCAAGATACTCATTAATTCCTGAAAATGTGGTCGTTCTAGATCTTCCTGTCGTATTACTAAATCATAGCGTTCTTTATGCAGAGGGATAAAATCAAGATTGATAAATTGCATGGCGACCTTTTCAATCCCTAAACCAACGTCTGCTTCTCCGCGTGCAACTTTGCTGGCTATAGCAAGGTGAGTCATTTCTTCATCTCTATAGCCGAGAATATCTTTGTGGTTAATTCCAGAAATTCTTAGTTTTTCATCTAATAATACTCTTGCGCCTGACCCTCTTTCCCGGTTAATAAAACGAACCTCTGGTTTGGTTAGATCACTCCAAGTAGTTATATTCTGAGGGTTTCCTTTGGCAACATAAAAGCCTTCCATTCGATAAACCAAGTTAATAATACAAGTCGGATGACCGGGTAATAGCCTTCGAACATAGGGGGTGTTATATTCGTTGGTATCGCTATCCCATAAGTGGGCAGTAACAACATTCGCCATACCACGGTAGAGGGCCATGAGACCGTCGATGCTTCCAATATAACGACGCAAGAAATGAACCTGTGGAAATTGCTTTTCCAAATAGCGGGTTAAGATGTCCAAGACAATATCTTGACCACAAATGACTAGGCTTTCGTCAGATTTAAAACAATGATTTGGGCGTTCCTTCGATATGGGGGAGTCTAATGGGGATGCGACGGGGAATTCTAGGGGATTAAGTCCCTTCGATTTTCGTTTATAATTTTCAATATCAGTACCCTCAACTCGGACTTTGCGGCCAATATGGTATGCTGTTAGCTCCCCCCGCTTTATGAGTTCATAAACTGTAAACTTGGAAATTCTAAGGATGTTAGCAACTTCTTCAGGCGTATAAGAAACATCATTGGACATAGCGAACGCACCTGTCCCTTCTGAATATTTTCTAGTATTGATTAAAAAAAATCATCGCTCATGTACTTGCAATATATTATAACACATTGTACAATGACGATGTAATTCAGTTATCTTAGCTTATGTTTGTTCAAGTTAAACACGAGGTCCCATTTACATCACACCAGCAAGTATAAACTAACATATCTCGAGATACTTACTATAGTGAACTGCGTGCGGTGAGTATATCTCCAGAGGTAGAAATGCTTGGAAAAATTGAATAATTAATCTCCGAGCCAGAATGACCTAACGAGCAAATCTATGGTCGCTGGACAGGGCCTTGGCCCTCAGGGTGTTCCCAGAAATAGGTACGCCTTCACGTTTTGAAAAGGAGTAGCTCATATTTGACTGGAACACCAGTTTATTCATGGCTCCCTTTTTGGGAGTCCTATTTTTTTATCCATTGTTCTTGACGAAGGGAAGGGGGTTATTTGTGTTTATACTAATTTAAGGGGACTGGATTTTTCCCCATTACTAATTTCATTAAGAGCAGCTTTCATTGCCACTATTGTGACTTTTTTCTTGGGAATCGCAGCTGCGGGCCAACTACCTATCACCATTTGAGTTAGAGGCCTTGGATTGGGGAATTCACTTAATAACCCAGCACGAAATTTCGGAAGACGGCTAAAATTCAGGTTGCCGTAAGACTTGTTGCATGTTTGTTATTCATACTTGTGTTAGTTAGTTCAGGTTGTTCAAAGGCCGTCAAAGAAACCCCAAAACAGGACGACAGTAAAGTTGGTCTGGCAAAACCGATCGAACTGATGATTTCGACGGCTCCCAGTTTGAAAGGCTCTTTCGAAGAGATCAAGAAGCTGTATTCGGTCAAAGAGACTCAAGTAAACCTTGTTTTTTATTATGGGCCGTCCGGTTCACTACAAACTCAGATCGAACAAGGCGCTGCCACGGATATTTTCATTTCCCAAGGAAAGCCTCAAATGGATGCCTTGGAGCAAAAGGGACTGATCAAGAAAGATTCGAGGGTAAATCTGCTTGGAGATGAACTTGTCTTAATCGTTAAGAGAGACAACACGACCCTTAAAGGCTTTGAAGATTTAACGAAACCAGAAGTTAAACATATCGGGATTGGTGAGGCTGAGTCCGTTCCAGCAGCTAAGACCACGAGGGAAACCTTAAGTACTCTTAAATTATGGGACACCATGCAATCAAAAATGGTCATAGGAAAAGACCTCATGCAAGTCATGGCCTATGTGGAGACCGGTAACGCCGAAGCGGGTTTCGTTTGGGATACGATTGCGATCACCTCAGATAAGGTGAAAATCGTGGCGTCAGCACCGGCGAATTCCCATACACCAGTGGTTTCACCAGCAGCAGTGGTGACTGCCTCCAAAAACAGTGAAGCGGCCGTGAAGTTTATGGCCTATTTACAAAGTTATGAGGCCATGAAGATTTTCGAAAAGAACGGTTTTATTAAGGGGAAATAGAAAGAAATGGAGAATGCCTCTGTTGTTTAGCTATATGTAAAAATATGGAGATGAGAAATATGCTCTATATCAGTGATGAAACCATTGACCATTGGATTAAAGAGGATGTTCCATATATGGATTTGACAACGCTAACACTAGGTATCGGAGGACATAAGGGGAAGATCCGTTTTACGGCCAGAGAGTATACTGTGTTATCTGGGGTTGAGGAAGTATTGAGGATCTTTACCAAGCTGGGAGTTAAGCCGATTCGATCATTACCGTCGGGTTCTGCAGTCAACAAAGGGGATGTCTTCATTGAGGCAGAGGGGTTAGCATCGAGCCTCCATATGGCTTGGAAGTTGTCGATGAATATCCTAGAGTACTCCTCAGGGATTACGACCAGAACAAAAAAGATGGTGGACAAGGTCAAAGCAGTGAACCCAGAAATGACGGTACTAGCCACTAGAAAATCGTTTCCCGGAACGAAAGAACTGTCCATCAAGGCCATCCTTGCGGGTGGTGCTATTCCACACCGACTGGGTTTATCAGAAACCATCTTAATTTTTAAACAGCATCTGGCCTTTTTGGGCGATATTAACGACCTAGCCCGAGTCATTCGACAGAATAAAGCCTATACCTGTGAAAAAAAGATCATCGTTGAGGTTGAAACGCTGGACGATGCGCGCCTGTTAATCGAAGCCGGAGTTAGCGGATTACAATTTGATAAGCTCCCAGCCAACGATTTGAAACTCATCGTTGCTCAAATCAGGGGAATTAACCCCAATATCGTACTTCTGGGAGCTGGTGGCATCAATGGGGACAACATCGAAGAATTTGCTCATACTGGCATTGATGCAGCTGTGACTACGGCGATGTATTTTGGAAAACCATCCGACATTGGAGTGACGATGGTGACAATTTAACGGTTGATTCAAGAATTAATCATTTTCTCTATTCAAAAAACATAATAAATCCTATCTTAGAGCCGGAGTGAACTCGTCCAGCTAAAGCTGAACATCGAGTCTTCGGTGACGTAAGTCTCCAGTGGAGACTTATTGCCGAAGGCGCTGATCCGCAGACGAAATACTTTCGCGCCGTAGGATGGACTCTACCTCCTTCGCCGGTAAGTATTTCTTTTGGGATCTCGGCTTCGCATCCTCATCGCGATAGCATTCGTTAAGGGCCGTGCGCTTCGGCGATACTCTCCACCGGAGACTATCGTCACTGGAGACTAATCGTACAGGAGACTATCGTCACCGAAGCAGGGTACGGGGACCCACTCCCACTTGTGGAAGTGGGAGTCTTACGATTGAATAAACCAAATGGTAATTTTTCTCAACGGAACTTGTCGTTCCGCGAAGGTACCTGGTACCTACGCGCACGACAAAAAACTGCATACCAAGACTGTAACGCCGAGTACATATGATAATTCATGAGGGGGAGAATAAATGAAAAAGAGATCGTGGCTATTAATCTTCAGTTTGTTATTTATTTTATTTGTGATCGGCTGCAGTGCAGGAGGTACTCAGCAACCAGAAACAAAGGTGACAAAGGTTGAACCCACAGAAATCATGGTTTCTGCCGCAGCCAGTATGAAAGATGCATTGACAGACCTCCAAAAAGCGTATGCTGTGAAAGTTCCTGAAGTAAAGCTGACTCTTGTTTTTGGGGCTTCGGGTACGCTCCAACAACAAATCGAACAGGGTGCCCCAGCAGACCTCTTCATCTCTGCCGGAAAGACACAAATGGATACCCTCGAACAAAAGAATTTATTAGTTAAAGAGAGTAAAATCGACTTAGTGGGGAATGAATTAGTCTTAATTACGGGGAAGTATAATAACGAGGTTATGTCCTTAGAAGATCTGACTAAGGCGAGTACAGATAAGATCGGCATTGGCACACCAGAATCCGTTCCTGCTGGAAAATATGCCAAAGAATCGTTAACCAGTCTCAAACTTTGGGATGTCTTACAGCCGAAGTTAGTGTTGGCTAAAGATGTGACCCAAGTTCTGAATTATGTAGAAACAGGGAACGTCGAGGCAGGACTTGTCTACCAATCAGATGCACAAGGGTCCACAAAAGTTAAAGTCATAAACGTGGTACCAGCAAGCACTCATAAGCCCATTACTTATCCTGCCGCTGTTATCTCAACAACTAAAAACAAGCAAGGCTCAGAGGACTTTCTAAAGTACTTACAGAGTGCAGATGCGCAAGAAATCTTTGTAAACTATGGGTTTAAGCCCTTAGCAAAATAATTTGTTTCCGGGGGAATCTTATGGAATTTAGCTTCATCCCAATTTTTTTATCTCTGAAGGTTGCCTTTGCCGCCGTTATTATTGTCACTTGTACTTCTATACCTATTGCGGCTCTTATGGCTAAGCGTGAGTTCGTGGGAAAAGATGTCGTCGAGTCTATCATTACTTTGCCCCTGGTGCTCCCTCCTTCGGTTATCGGCTTTATGTTGCTTTATGTCTTTGGGAAGAACGGTCCTTTAGGCAAATTACTCGAACAATGGTTTCAGACTAGAATTGTCTTTACCTTAGCGGGAGCTGTAATAGCGGCAGCTGTCGTGGCCTTTCCTTTAATGTATCAAGCAGTAAAGGTTGCTATTAAGGGTGTTGATCAAAATTTAGAGAAGGCAGCACGTACATTGGGAGCCAGCGAATTAAGGGTGTTCTTTACTATAACCCTTCCGCTAGCTTTGAATGGCATTGTTGCAGGCTTGGTCTTGGCCTTCGCCCGGTCTCTGGGAGAATTTGGGGCAACCTTAATGATCGCAGGAAATATTCCCGGCAAGACGCAAACAATGCCTATTGCCATATATTTTGCTAATGAAGCGGGCGATACAACTCAGGCAAGCATCTTGGTCGTGATCATGACGGTCTTCAGTTTTCTCGTCATTTACGGACTGAACCGGTGGGGGAAACGATCTCAACCTGATCGCATTCCCAGAGGAGGCCCATCATAATGCTAAAGGCTTATTTTAAAAAAAAGTTACCTACCTTTGAGCTTGAAGCCGATCTTTCGTTGAGTGATGGAATTCTTGCCCTTGTGGGTCCCTCCGGCGCCGGCAAGACAACGATTCTGCAGTGTTTGGCAGGCCTTCAGACTCCTTCGTGGGGAGAAATTAAAATCCACGACAAGGCTGTCTTCTCTTCTGAGCGTAGTGTAGATATTCCAATCAGGAATCGACGCCTAGGGTATGTATTTCAAGATTATGCTCTCTTTCCACACATGACTGTTGAGAAGAATGTGATGTATGGTAAGCCCCAAAAAGGGAGTGTCCCTAATAAAGTCCTTACGGTTTCCAAGGTCTTAGAGATGCTAAAGATCGAACATCTTCGAAATCGGTATCCCCATCAGATTTCGGGCGGAGAAAAACAAAGAGTTGCTCTCGCTCGTGCCTTAATGACCGAGCCTGAACTTATGCTGCTCGATGAACCTCTTTCAGCGCTTGATCAGGACACGCGGAGTGCACTCCAGCAAGAGTTGCTTAAGCTCCAAGCTCAATGGCAGATCCCCTTTATCTTAGTAACGCACGATATTAAGGAAGCAGAAATGCTGGGAGATCAGATTATTAGGCTGGAACATGGTAAACAACAGGAAATCAGGAAGCTTAATAAAGCCCATCCTATTGAATAAACCTGAGTTCGAATCTCCTACAAAACATTGGACATTTTGCAGGAGATGATCGAACATGACAAAAGAAAATTAAATTTTTGCTATAGAAATACTATTTATACATTATAAATACAACTTCTAAAAATCGCCGTCACTTGCGATACGGTTCACCGTACCGTTGCGGCGGTTTTAGCCCTACAGTCCCCCCTTTGGGTAATATAGTTTTTTATCTTTAGTTGAACGAGTTCACTATATCGGATTACTGGACTCATTTTCCTGAAGTTTCAAGATTATTGCCGATTCAACAAAAAAACACCGATTCTTTTATATTTGGAATCAGTGTTTCTCAATTTTTAATTATTATTTCCGCAAAATTTTATTCATCGCTTTTCCCTTTGCTAACTCATCGATTAGCTTATCCAAATAGCGAATTTCCTGCATAGTTGGTTCTTCGATGTCTTCCACTCGGACACCGCAGACCACACCTTTGATCAAAGCCCGCGAAGGATTCAGTTGGGGAGCTTCCGCAAAAAAGGTCTCAAAGTCTGTCTGTTTTTCCAGCTGCGTTTCTAACTTTTCCTGGCTATATCCTGTCAACCAACGGATGATTTCATCGACTTCTGTTTTCGTTCGTCCTTTTTTCTCCGCCTTCGTAACATAATGGGGATAGACACTTGCGACACTCATTGTATAGATATGATGTTTGGTCATAATACATCCTCGCTTATATGGTTTTCTTTATTGTATCACGAAAAAATAGTCGGGTTCAAACGAGCCTTTATTTTTCTTATACATATAATCTGTAGGAACATCAATCATTCTACCCAGAGCCACCCCTAATACGGGATATGCCTCTAACCTCCTAATGCTAGCAGCAATCTTACCTAGTGCCTTTTGGGCAACATCAACTTCAAAGTTCTCAATAATATGCAAGAAGATGCTCAAAAACAACAGGCAAACGTTCTGCAGTACTCCCACCAAATTGACGACGAAACTCTTTTTTATGTGATTCGTAAAGATGAAATTAAGCTGCAACCGCGATATATTGTATCCTTTGCCTGGAGCAATTACCCTAATAACCTAGCAATGTCCTTGTTCTAGCGATTGTTGTTGCTAATGCTGATTTCATTAGTACTAAGTTGGCCTGTTTCTTTTTTTCTAGCACGCTATCTCTATGCCCCTTGTATTGATGGAGACTCAGGCTGCTCGCATAGCCGAGCGTGATTGGTTCGAGCCGTTTGTTCTAGATCGACGTGACGAGATCGGCAAGCTAGGCCGTGCATTTGAAAACATGCGCCAGCGCTTGGTTAAACAGGATAAAGCTCAGCAGTCTTTTCTACAGAACATTTCACATGAATTGAAAACTCCGGTGATGGTTATCCGTAGCTATGCCCAGTCAATGCTGGATGGCATCTATCCAGACACTGAACTAAAAAAGTCCAGTGTTTAATCTAATAGTTCTATTATCTTAGGTTTGAGTTGAGGCAACTCGTACACTAGATTTCCTCAACGTATTTCGGGACATCATTTTACACTTTTAATTCTTCTTTGGGGACAACTCGCCAACCGTAAGCTTTGAGTTTCTCTATAGCCATTCTGACTAACTGCACAAAATATAAACATTACGTGCTGTCTTATATTTACAGATAGTAAGGCAGTCTTAATTATTCACTGTATTGTTGTCTTGTTAGTCAGCTTTAGAAAAGCTATTTTTCTTTTAACATAAAAAGTTGAAAGTTGGAGTGAAGCACTCATTTAAATAACTCTTCAATATTCATACTAAATCCCTTCAAAACCTCTGAATGGGCTATCCCTGTTTCTTTTAATACTTCTACCTGGTGATACTGCCCTTCCTCATTTAAAACATAGATTTGTACAGTATTCAAAAGAGGATTTACAATCCAGTATTCTTTAACCCCATATTGCATATATAAATTAAGTTTCTTAACGAGATCATGAGCTTGATTTGAAGGAGATATAATTTCAACGATAAGTTCAGGTGAACCCATATATTTATTTTCACCAAGTTTCATCTTATCACAGATAACCGATAAATCTGGAATGACCACCTTGGTTTTTTCAGTCTGATCTCCTTTGTCATCATCAGCTGTCCTAAGCTCAATGTCAAAGGGGGCAGGGAAAACTTCGCATTCTTTTCCTTCAAGGAAATTGAATAACTTTGCATGTAATCTACTGGAAACCCTCTGATGCTTCGTCGAAGGAGATGGAGTCATATACACAATCCCGTCAATGTATTCTAATCTACTCTCGGAATTTTCCCTGAGTTTATTATATTCATCGATTGTAATGACTTGAGGTTCAGTTATGCTCACCCTAAACACCTCTCATCTGCAAAGATTGATGTTATTACCATATTATAACACAATTAACCTACACATTCTATTGATATTCTTTGGTGCCAAAGGTGGGGGAGAGACGTTCAGGAGACCCACGCACCCGCACTTTGCACCGGAATTCAAAATTTTCTCACCCTATTCACCTCTTGGTGGTCCAGTAGAGCTAGTATTGCGCCACTACTTAAAAAGTATATAACTCGTTGTGAAAACTAAAACAGCTCCAAGAAGCGCAATATTAGGTAAGTATCCAGCTTTTCTTTCGTCGCGGAGGTACTATGGGCATGGGGCAAAGAGGAAATAATGTCCAAGGGAACGAACCAACCGCAGCACAAGGACAACTCGAGGCCAACGTCCAAAACACGAACACCCCAGCACAAGCTGAGCAGAGTGCAAGAGGCGTAGTGAACAACGCCAATAATTATGCAGTGAGTATTGGTTAGTGAGAGGACGAGACTACTTCGTAGTCTTGCCCTTTTCCATATATTGTTTCTGTTTTAGCTGAAATAAGCTCAATATTTCAGCTAAATTTCAGCTTCATCTCAGGGTCATTTAAGGATAGCATTGTAAGGTATAACTAGAGTTCTTAACTCAGTAAGGAGGATAAATATCGAATTATGGACTTCTGCATATGATCAATCTCATTCGGTGTTCCCTTGTTTTATGCAAAGCTGCTCACTGAGACAATCTTATTTCTATTCAGCTATTTGATTCAAAAAAGACTGGTATTTAAGGATCATAAGGATTTTTCTGGACCCGTGATGTTTAAACGACATGAGTATTATAAACCAACGTTCTAAAACTAACTAATCAATTTTAAAGGAGTAAAAAAATGAAATTAAAAAGCATTAAGACGATTTACGTAGGGCTATTCACGATCCTATTAGTTGTTGGAATTGGAATCGGATCTGTTTATGCTACTCAAAACAATATTGTTGCCAAAGTCAACGGGGTAGCAATCTCTGAGACGGAACTGCAGGAGTTTCTATTTCAGCAAGGAGGGAGCGAGGCGTTAGATACATTAATTCAACAAAGTATTATTAATCAAGAATCCAAAAAACAGAGTATCCAGGTTTCTGAAGCGGATATTGATACGGAACTAGCAACGGTGAAAGCATCCTTTGATAGTGAAGACGCTTTTAACCAAGCCTTAGAAACGAGTGGCATGACACTCGATGATCTCAGGAAAAATATTCTCACGAATATTCAAATAATACGCCTTCTTGATGCCAAGCAGCCTATAACAGAAGAAGAAATACAACTATACTTCGAGACGAATAAAGACAGTCTTGGCGTTGCCGAGGAAGTAAAAGCTAGCCATATTCTCGTGGCAACTGAAGAACTAGCCAATGATGTTAAAGCAAAGATTGTAGCAGGGGAGGATTTTGCTGAACTAGCTAAGCAATATTCGACTGACGAGAGTACCAAAGAGCTAGGTGGAGATCTTGGCTTCTTTGCCAAAGGAGACATGGTAAAAGAATTTGAAGAGGTCGCGTTCTCTTTAGAAGTCGGACTAGTTAGCGCTCCTGTCAAAACAGAGTATGGATATCACATTATCAAAGTAGAAGATAAAACTGAAGCAAAGGCAGCCACTCTTGAAGAAAGTAACGATAAAATCAAAGAGGCATTGTTAGAGCAAAAGATGGATACAGAATTTGATCCTTGGCTTCAAGAGCGGTTAGCCGAGTATACTATCGAAAATTATCTGACGAAGAACTGAAATCCTTCATTAAATTAACCCCAAAAGGGATCAGACACCAATGTGCCTGATCCCCTATTATTCCTGGGGAATCTAATCCCTAGTCATGAGCATTTCTGTACCACCAGTTTATTTTTTGTGAGTAGGCCTTTGAAACATAACCTTTGCTACTACGTCAGCCTGATCCTCAGTCAATGACCCATCATCAACCAATGCTTTTAAAGGACTAATTTTCTCACCTTTAACAGCCTCTTTATTAACCTCCTTACTCTCCAGATGAGCTTTGCGTTCATCCTCCGTCATCGCTTTCACTTTTTCCATCTCTGCTTGGCGTGTCTCTTCTTGATTATTTAAATACTCAGTTATCTTGCTTTTAAGCTCCTCTGTAATAGTTCCAGCACTAACAAGGCCGTCCAGCTTTGTGTTCATTTGCTCCTGACCCTTTATCTTTTGCTCCTCTTGTTTAGCGTGCCTCTGTTCCGCGTCATAGGCCTTTATAGAATCGACTTGTTCCTGAGTCAATACACCAGCCTCAATCAATCCAGCATAAGGATCTTTCTTGTCATCGCTGTTTGCATTCATCTTACTTTCCATATAAGTCTTGCGCTCATCATTCGTCATGACCTTTATCTTTTCCATTTCCGTTTTACGGCTTTCTTCTTGAGTTTCATAATATATTGTCATGGCATCTGCCGTATCTTGTGTTATAATTCCGGCGGATACTAGGCTATCCATACGACTCTTCTCGACTTCTTGTCGCTTTGCCTGTTGTTCCTCTTGCTGGGTGTTCATTTCTTTTTGCTGGTATGCTTTTATGGCATCTACCTGTTCCTGGGTCAGTACGCCTGATGTAAGTAAATCCGCCAGCCCGTCGACTTTCTTTTGAATACTATCGGCTGTTGAGCTCTTTTTACTTTCAAAATAGACCTCTCGTTCATCTTCACTCATGGCCTTTATTTTGTCCATCTCTGTTTTTCTCTCAGTGTTTTTTCCTTCCATATAGGAGATAATCTTGTCGGCAATTTCCTGCGTAATAATTCCTTCCTTAACAAGACTTGCTGCAAGCTCCTTGTTCATGCCACGACCAATCCTGCCCTCGAATTGTCCTCCCATTCTGTCGTTACCACGTCCATCGAATTGTTGTCCCTGAACCTTATGGTCCGTAGTAGTCCCCGCTATAGCCGCTACACTTACAGAAAAAATCATTCCTCCAATAATAACTGGGCTAAGAATCGTTGCTAGCTTCTTATTCATGACTATTCTCCTTCCTATTTTTGAAAATATGATTCGCTGAGCACATTTATATGATACTATCCTACCTTTTCAATTTTATATAAATATTGTCACAGAATTTAATAATTTTTGTTACAGTTTTGTCAACAATCCTTTCTCCCATTAGATTGGATCTTATATTATGCTATACTTTAATTATGTTCATAAAGAAAACTTGGCTGGTGCCCACGACGAAGACACTGTCTTCGCACGAGTTAAACCTTCTTGCAGCACTGTCTTCGCACGTATTAACCTTCTTGCAGCCTTAGCGAAGGCGGCCGCCTAGTTGCACTTATGCTTAGACGAAGACACTGTCTTCGCACGTACTAGCCCTTCTTGCAGTATATAACGCAAGTTTATACTTTCTGATAGTACGATAAAAGCGTTCGAAGCCTAAAATCTTACGAAAATAACTCTCTCCGGCATTCAACTCCGTGTCATACCTCCCTGTGAATCTACAGGTTCATAAAAGTTTATATAAAGGGTGATTCAAGTTTTGGACAAAAAAACCATATTGGTTGTGGATGATGAGTTAAAAATTAGAATTCTATTAAAAGATTTCCTTATAAAGGAAGGTTTCAACGTTATAGAGTCCCCTGATGGCAGACATGCCCTAGAGACATTTCAAAGTTCCGGCAAGTGTATAGACCTAGTTCTCCTGGACGTTATGCTCCCCGAATATGATGGATGGACAGTCTGCAGAGAAATTCGAAAACTGTCGGATGTTCCCATAATAATGCTGACTGCAAGAAGTGATGATTTTGATGAGGTACACGGTTTTGAGATTGGCGCTGATGATTATGTTAAAAAGCCTATCAGGCCGACAGCCCTCATAGCAAGAATCAATGCTTTCTTCCGGAGAATGGACAAGGGCATTCAGGAACCCAAGGTGCTTTCTTTTGATGGCCTAGAAATTGATAATTCTTCACATGTCGTCAAAGTAAACAATGAAGAAATCGGATTAAGCCCAAAAGAATATCTTCTATTATTGATTCTGGTTGAAAGCAAGGGCCAAACAATATCCCGTGAGCAGCTGTTGAATCGTGTTTGGGGATATGATTACTTTGGAGGCCTCAGAACCGTAGATACACATATTAACAGGCTAAGAATAAAGTTAGGCCAGAAGGATTATCTTATAACCACAATTAGAGGCTTCGGCTATAGATTTGAGGGATGATTATGAACCTGCCAATTCGGCTTAAGCTTTTTATATATATGACAGTTAGTATTATTGTCTTTGCATTACTTCTATATGGCTCAAATGCTTTTTTTGCAGAAAAATATTATACAAATTATAAAAAAAATACTTTGATCGAATTCGGCAATAAGCTTGCAGACCGGATCGTCGGAAAAAGTACGTCTACTGACTTTAGCGATGAGACTCTTATCTATGAAATCCGCACTATAGAAAAGAGCATTGGAGGAACAATATTCATTGGAACTATGGATGGCAAACTATTCTACCCTCTGCAAAACGGCCGTGGTTTGCCTCAAAGGCCTGTCTTCATGACTGATCCGGCATTTAACCCTAAAAGTATATCGGACACGCCTCCTCCCAAGAATTGGCTGAGACCTTTAGATCAATCACAAAGAGGCCTGAAAGACTGGGAGCAATACGATGAGAATTCCTTTTTCTTCATAACCCAGGACACTGATTTCAAGATTGACACTTTACGGTATCAGACTAAACTAGAAAATGATGTGATAATATTAGTATGGGTACCCATGACCGGAATATCGGAAAGTGCCGCTATATCAAATAGACTAACTGCCATTATCGGACTAATAACCATCTTAATAACTGGAATATGGGCTTTTTATATTTCCGGGCGTTTCACCCACCCTATAGCTGAGATGAACAGGATTACCAAAAAAATAGCTAACCTAGACTTTTCACAGGTCCTTAAAATCGACCGGAAGGACGAGATCGGCCAGTTATCCCAGAGCATAAATCACCTTTCCTACAATTTGGATGACGCCATTAATGAATTGAACAACAGAAACAAACTGTTGGAACAGGATATAGAGCGCGAGCGGAAGCTTGATCATATGAGGCGAGAGTTTGTTTCCAACGTATCCCATGAACTTAAAACCCCGATCTTCCTGATTCAGGGGTATGCTGATGGTCTTAAATCAAATGTCGCTTCTAATGAAGAAAAGAGAGATTTCTATTGTGATGTTATCATGGAAGAATCCGAAAAGATGGATAATCTGGTAAAGGACCTCTTGGACTTGACCCAAATCGAATCTGGAATTTTTCCTGTAAACAAATCGGTTTTCAACATTAAACTTGCTATTAACGATACTATCTCAAAATACGAACCTGTTCTGAGTGAGAAAAATATTCAATTGTATGTGGATATGGACGAAGATTTGGAAGTGAATGCCGACCCCGTAAGGATTGAACAGATTATGGTCAACTTAATAAATAATGCCATTGATCATGCAGAGGGTAATAAAGTCATTAAGCTTTCAGTAATAAAAACAGCTGAGAAAGTCAGGGTCTCCGTATTCAATACAGGTCGTTCAATTCCCGACCATGCGTTGGATAAAATCTGGTCCAGCTTCTACAAGATTGATCAGGCCAGAACACGCGGCTTTGGAGGCACTGGTCTTGGTCTTTCCATCGTCCGGGCTATTCAGGAATCCCACGCCAATGGGTATGGAGTATCAAATGTTGAGAGTGGTGTTGAATTCTGGTTTGATATCTCGCTATGATAGTTATTATCAATCCCCAAAATTCCAAGTGGTTATCCAATCAAAAAAGCGTTTTCCTTTTACTGTCAAAGTGGAGTGAGAACGCTTTTGTTTATTTATTGTTATAGACAAAAGACCAACTCTTTTCCATTTATTGCATCTTGTTTGTAGATCAATAAGCCCAATCTTTCAGCTAAAATTCAGCTTCATCTCAGATTCATTTAAGGATAGTGCTGTAAAGTATAACTAGAGTTCTAATCTAGTAAGGAAGGCAATTTTTAGACTCACTAAAAATTTGACAAGCAACAAAAACAGGGTATTGTCTTTTAGAATCACTAAGAGACAGTACCCTTACTTTATTTTTTACAAAGTCTTTCAAAACTTTGGTGTATAGTGCTTTCAGAGTTTCAACCTTATTATTTAAGCCTTACTTCGATTGGTCTTTGTTGATTATTGCCGCCTGGGCTGCGCCATACCCTTCATCGATCAGCTCTTTGGTAAGGGTTGTATCCAGTATTACAAATAGATTGTTCTCCACGGTCATTGTAAAGCCTTCTTTAGCCGCGATCGTAGTGATGACATAGTCCTTAACTAGATCTACAGGTTCACCCTCCACCTCAATCGAAATTGTTTCTCCAGCTTCCAATCTAGGCACAAGGTCAGACGCGTCAAGGGCCGCCAGTACTTTACCTAGGCAAACACAACCGCCTTAACATTAAGCTCCTCCTTGATTAAGGGAAGCATGTAGTCGATGAGTTGTTCATATTTACCGTCAATCAAGATCTGTTGAACAGGTTGCCGCACCTTGATTCTCACCTGTTCCCTTGCTGCCCTGCCTAGACCCACTAGATTTCTCATCAGATCCATTCTAGTTTCCAACTCGCCATCAATCAGCTGTGAATCAGCGACGGGGTAATCCGCTAGATGGACTGATAGTTCAGTCAAACTTCGATAGAGTTCTTCGGAAATATAGGGCGCAAAGGGAGCCACCAGCTTGGATAATCCCACCAGTATTTCATAGGTCGTATTGTTGACCGCTTTCTTGTCATCCGTAAGCTCTGAACCCCAGAAGCGTCTGCGCGAACGTCTTATATACCAGATAACGTGGTGTATTCCTGGTTTACCGTTGGCCGTGGGAGGTCCTTCATAGAACACGAAAGGTCTTTTACCCTCTCTGGTTTCGATACTTTTATCCAGGGTCTTATGATCATTCCAGTAATCGGCTATTTCACTTTCCTTTTTCGCTACCGACAGATCTGTTAGCGGTTTGAAGTTAGACATACTCATCTTCCTTTCGTATTGGGTTCATATATTGGGTAAATAACATCAAAAAGTCCCTAAGTCAATGACTTAGGGACGGATTATCCGCGGTACCACCCTTGTTATTAATGGATAGCTTAAATAAACAATTCATTAATCGCTTAAAACATGTAACGTATGTCTACGGAACAGCTTAGATTATTTCAGCCGCCCAACTCCAAGGTGATCTTCATAAAGAACCTTCGTCATAATCTTTCACCCAGGGATTATGTCTCTAAAACCCAAGTCCTTTATTACTATCCTTATCATGGTTTTTACCGATATTTTAACTATATCTAAACGATTTAACCTATATGCATCATATTCCAGTTACTTAAACATTTTCAAGGGCACTCCAACTACAAAACCTTAATAAAAAACGGTTTAGTTAATGCCTTACTTCAATTGGTCTTTGTTGATTACCGCCGCCTGGAACCTTCAGGAATCACGTAATCGCTTAGCTATATCGCTGGCACTGTACAAAACGTTTGTAACGATTACCCGCTCTTCTCTGATATGGAAGAATACAGAAAAGTTATCCACAGACATTTGCCTGAGTCCCAGCACGCGTTCTTCTTCTGTCTCCATTAACTTCACACGTTCCGGGAACGTATCAAGAGTTTCGATTACGTCAGCTATTCTGTTATACTGTCCCATAGCCGCTTCAGGTGCAAGTAGTTGCTCTGTGATATAATTATAAATCTCCTCCATATCGGAAAGTGCCTTGTCCGTGATCTGTATCTTATAATGCTTCATGAGTGTGTCTGCCGAAATCTCTGAAAGGCAGCAGATGCATCCTGTACACTACCTTTTTCGATATCGCTGTATCCTTCCTTTAACTTCGCATGAATTTCGTCCGTTGTCATCAAATCGGCGTTTACGGAAACCGGTGCTTTCGGCAGCGTTACAGCAAAAGGTATTCCGCCGGTCATTGAAATCTGTTTCAGATAAATATCTATCGCTGTGGACATAGGTATACCGAGTTGTGAAAGGACTTCCTCAGCCCTTCTTTTTACGTCAGGATTAATCCTTAAATTTAAAGTTGTAGTTTTTTCCATGTTAATCATCTCCTTCAGATAATATTGTAACGCCTTTGTCGTTACATTTCAATGGATATTTTGACTATTTTAAGCTTTCCTACAAAACAGGGTACTGACACTAAAATATTATGTGTCAGTACCCTTGTTACGTTTTTTTAAAGAAGTTCTTCAAGCCTTAGCACAAGGTTTGATGAGCATTACTCATATCATTTTAGCCTATTTCGATTGGTCTTTATTGATAACAGCCGCCTGGGCGGCAGCTATCAAAATAGGGAGCCATACATAAAATGCGGTTCCTTCCTCTTCAAAACTTTCGACTCGAATTGTCCCTCCATGAAGCTCCACGAGTGATTTGGTAATGGCAAGTCCTAGCCCAGCCCCTCCATATTTGCGGGTCCTAGAAGAATCACTACGATAAAAACGGTCAAATAGCTTAGGCAAATGCTCCTGTGTTATGCCCGAACCATTATCTCTGATAGTGAGTTCCACACCACCTGAAGCCGGTTCCAAAGAGATTTGGATATCCCCCTTTTCAGGATCAGTATGCTGAACCGCGTTATGAAAGAGATTTAAAACAACTTGTTTAATCTTATCCTCGTCAAATCGACATTTCAACTCTGAAGTAAGTCGAAGACTCACTTTACGGTTTCCCGCTAAAAACCTCAACTGCGGTGCCATCCCTTTAATGATCTCGTCCAGCTCTCCCTCGTCAAGCTGAACATTAGGCGAGCGATCTAGCTTTGCAAGTAGAAGCAAATCTTGAACGAGCTTTTTCATGCGTTCAGACTCTGTGTACATGCTTGTCAAGGATCTGTTCAATTTATCTGGCTGATTCATCGCACCACGGAGTAGCACCTCTAAAAACCCATGAATCGAGGTCAATGGTGTGCGAAGCTCATGGGAGGCATCAGCAACAAAACGCCGCATCTGTTCTTTTGCCTCTTTTTCCGCTTCAAAGGACGTTTCTAGCCTTTCGAGCATTCCATTAAACGAGTCTGCCAATCGGTCGATTTCTACCTGCCCTTGTTCACACGGCAACCGTTCGGCAAGATTTCCAGCGTCAATCCGTTCGACTGTATCCACCATCGTCGACAGTGGAACCAACGTTTTTCTCAGCACAGGAATGAAGGCTACTAATCCTCCGATTAATGCAAGTACGGAGATCAACAAAAACGTCAGTAATTGCCGAGTTAAAATATCCCTCAAAGGACTTGTATTCATACTTACCTGAACCACTCCAAACAATTGATCTTTCATCTTAATGGGCTGAAGAACAATCAATTGCTCACTTACTGACGCTTGTTTTGAGACTTTATACGTTAATCCGTGCTTGGAACTCATGGCCTCTTGATAATCTCGTTCAGTCAATTTAGGAGGAGCTTCGCCATTTGCAGACGTATTCGAAAGAACTAAAAAGGTTCCATGCCTATCATAAATGGCAATTGTGGAGTCCTGTAATGCGAAAAAGGGAACACGACTCGGCCCGTTACCCGATGGTTTCGTTGGAATATGATCGCGATCGTCGCTCGAGGCATCTAGTGCATCCCCCGCTGAATTTATTTTTTCATCTAGGCTTTCCCACACTAATTTTTCCCAGGCATCTGGAGGTATTGATAGAATCTGACCTTGCACACTAGAGGCTTTATTTTGATAGATAAACCCTCTCATAAAACCATATTAAACAAAGCCAATGATCAACAGCAAGACTGCCATAAGCAACAACGAACGAGATAAGAGCTGAAAGCGCAGTGAGTTTGTTTTCATTACACGTCAACTCGATATCCCGACCCACGCAAGGTACGAATTAGACGGTGTTCGTTATCATGTAATTTTTCCCTAAGTGACCGGATATACACTTCAACAATATTTTCATCCCCACCAAAGTCGTAGCTCCAGACCTTATCTAATATTTTCGCTTTACTTAAGACCAAGCCCTGGTTAAGCACTAAGAATTTAAGCAGCTCATACTCGGTTGTTGAGAGTTCTAGAACCCTTTGCTCGAAGAGGATTTCTTTACGCCGATCGTCGATTCGAAAGGGTCCTATTTCAACCTCCCCCAATAAATTAGGGAATTGATTCCGTATTCTCGCCTGAATACGTGCTAGCAATTCCTCAAAGCTAAAGGGTTTCATCATGTAATCATCCGCACCGAGCATAAGTCCTTTCACTCGGTCATCGACTTCGTCCTTAGCCGTCAGCATAATGATCGCGACATTCTCGGTCTTTTTGAGCATGCGACATACTTCAAACCCGTCCATGCCCGGCATCATGACATCAAGAATAATGATATGGGGCTGGAATTGCTTTGCAAGATTTACCGCCATCATCCCGTCTTGAGCCGTTTGTACTTCACACCCTTCTTCTTGAAGACCCATCTCTAGGAATTGCAATATATTAGGTTCATCATCGACCAGTAATACTTTAATTCCCTTTAATTTTTGCATATCACCTATCCCCTACCTATAAGAAAGCTGGCTTACTTTATAAACCAGCTCCTATTGAATCCTATTTAAGTATGCAATATTAGGTTGAAGACAAACCTGAAAGAAAGCTGAAAGTTTCCTGAATCATATAATGACAGGTAGCCTAAGTCAATAAAACCATCCCATCCTCAACACGAACTATGCGTTTTGCTTTAGAAGCAACATTTAAATCATGGGTTATCAAGACGATGGTCTTCCCCTGGTTATTAAGGTCTATTAATATCTGAATAACATCGGCTCCAGTCTTCTGGTCAAGATTTCCGGTGGGCTCATCTGCCAAAAAAGGGCACAGTCGCCTACCAAAGCACGTGCTATGGCAACACGTTGTTGCTGCCCGCCTGATAATTCGTTAGGCCGATGGTGTGTTCTGTCGCCAAGACCCACCTTAGTGAGAGTTTCCATTGCTATTCTTTTGGCAGTTTTCGAGCTTTCTCCACGCAAAAGCAAGGGGAGTGCAACATTATAGAGAGCTGAGTACTTTGGAATCAGGTTATACTTTTGAAAGATAAACCCAATCTTCTGGTTTCTTATTTTGGAGTAATCGTTATCCGTCTGTTTTTTTAACATCGATTCCGTCGAGGAAATAATCACCTGTGTCGTAGCTGTCGATAAGCCCTATTATATTCATAAGCGTAGATTTTCCAGAACCGGACAGACCTAATATGCGACAAATTCGCCTGGATTTACCGTTAATGTTACATTGTTTAATACCTTTACTAAATTAGGATCTTTGCCATATGCCTTATTTATATTTTCCATTTCAATTACTGGGTATACTAGCTGCATTCGTTCCATTAGTCCTGCCTCCCATCTGAGTGGACACCATAATTTTGTCAATAGTTTTGCCATCCGCTGCATAATAAATCTGAAGTAGGTTACCTACTTTTATATTTTCTAGCTTCACTTCAGTTTCAATAGGTGGTGCACTTTGAGTAGCTTCACCTTGACCTCTCGCCATTGTCGTTATTTTTAGGCCTACAGGGATGATCATGCTTTTTTCCTCCCCTGTATATTCTCTTTGCACTTGGTCTCTATTAGGCATTTCACCATTTGGAATACCCCGATTTCCTTCTGGTGTACCCTGGACTCCGTCTGGATTTCCTTGACTATTGTTGGGCCTACCTTGTCCTCCGCTTGGCGCAGCTGTTGAGTCATTTTGGTTAGGGGTAATCGTATTGTTAGGTCTTTCAGCCACCTTAATAATTTTTAGCGTCACCTCGTTACCCACAATATCAGTTACTTCACCGGTAAGATCTGCTTGCTTGAATTGCTGGGGGTTGCCTGATTCTCCAGTTTGGGACGTGGCGCTATTCGTTCCGGTTCCATCCTCTGCTTTGGAACAAGCAGTAAGGGTTAGCGTCAGGACGATGATCAAAACTAAACTTAAATTTTTACGGTTCATTGGGCACCTCTCTTTATTCATAATTTAAAGCTTCAATGGGTTTAAGCTTTGATGCTTTTAAGGCAGGGTAATAACCGAAGAAGATTCCTGTAGCAACCGAAAAGACGAGTCCGAGTGTTACTCCTTCAATAGAAGACACAAACTTTATATCGGTATAGGCTAGTAAATAAGGGACTAAGGCACTCAAAATAACGCCGAGAATACCTCCGGTAATACTAATGAAGACTGCTTCCAAAAGGAATTCCCAGAGGATGACACTTCTCGAGGCTCCAATGCTCTTTAGAATTCCAATTTCTCTGGTTCGTTCCTTAACGGCGATCATGAGTACGTTCATAATACCAATCCCACTTACGATCAAAACAATTGCCGCAACAGCCATCAGCAACGTCGACATGGTGTTCGCTGTTCCTTGGGCTGATGCGAGAGTACTTCCTGTGTCGACTACGGTATAAGCTGCATCGTTACCCGTAATTTCATAAATATAGTCATTAATTTCTGTGATGGCTGGAGCGACGCTCGATATATCATTACTGATCTGTAACCGCTTGTTCACTGGCCTTCCCAATTCCTACAACCATAATTATTGTAAATGTGCCAATGAAAATACCTTTCACGCTGGTTTATAGAATCATTGTAGTTTGCTTTGGCTTTGTCATAGGCATTTTGGGCTTTTTTTACGGCCTGTTGCAATTCCGTATCGTCCAGTTCTGCCAGAACTGTTCCAGCAGCTACTGTTTGCCCATTTGTAACATTAATTTTTTTAACAAGTCCGGACACTCCAAAGTTGAGATTTGTCAGGGATAAATTAATCTTCCGTCAACGGTAAGCCCAATGATTAAATCTCCTATAACCACCTTTTATGTAGAAGTTTTTACAGTACTGCTGGCCTGAGCGGAATTTTTTGAGTTTTATTGAACTAACCACCTTTCCTTTAAATAATATTATATAGTTATACGTTTTCTGGTCTCTGTAACTATACTTTTCGTTCCTGAATGACACCTGAATGCAACCTGAATGTTTGTTGAATGTAGCCTGAAAGTCTGCTGAAGATTAAATTGAACCTGCAAAGTAACGGCTATATTCGCCATGAATCAGCGAATATAGCCGTTATCGCGTTTTATTTATTTTTTCTACTAAACTTTGGGAAGTCTATGCAAAACGCTTTCCTTCTTCTTCACACTTATTACCCGAATCATACCCCAATGGGACATAGACCCACTAAGTCAATATAAATACCTGCCATAGACGTATTTTTCAGCAAACATTCAGTCAACCTTCAATTGTGATTCAGAAAGCTTAGTTATAATGCCAATAGACCGGTTAAACATTACACATGAGGAGAAACGAGGTGTGAACACTGAACCAGCCCATTAAATATCGTCATGAGTTAAAGTTCTTTGTCAATTTTCATCAATATTACACGATTCGTCAGCGTCTCAAAAACCTGATGCAACACGATGAGCACGTCGGTCCTACCGGAGAGTACCATATTCGCAGCTTATACTTTGATGACATCGGTAACACGGCGCTCGCGGAAAAATTAGGAGGGGTACGACAACGCAAGAAATACCGAATCCGTATCTACAATTTAGACGACAAGGTGATTCACTTTGAAAAAAAGATTAAGAATGGGGAGTATATTGCCAAAATCAAAGAGTCACTCACCAGAGAAATGACTGACAACATCCTCTCCTGTGACTTTCATGAACTCAGCATTCCGAGCAAGCCGTTTTTAATGGAATTACACAACGAAATGACCCATAAATTGTTGCGACCCAAGGTAATCGTAGACTATGTTCGAGAGCCTTACATTCATCCTAACGGCAATGTTCGCATTACCTTCGACAAAGACCTGAAAAGTGGTTTGCAGCGCACAGATCTTTTCAGTCGAGAGTTGAGTACGGTTCGGGCCTTATCCGAAAACCAGATCATCCTGGAGGTAAAATTCGATGAGTATCTACCCAGTTCTCTTCGAAATGCCTTGCAGTTGGCGGGCTTACAACGTCAGTCCGCCTCGAAATATGTTATTTGTAGAAAATATATTAAATTGAATGCATGGGAGGACCAGTAACGTATGAATACCGATACAGCACTGAATTTTTCAGATATTATCAAAAACTCCGTAACCAGTAATTTCGTTTCCGACATCGCGATCTCGGAAGTCCTGATCACGATGACGATGGCCTTCTTTGTCGGCTTCTTCATTTATCTACTCTACAAGCGAATTTTTAGCGGTGTCTTATACTCGAAGAGCTTTAATGTGACCTTAGTCGGGATTACGATGGTGACCGCCATGATTATCATTGCCATCAATTCGAACCTTGTCCTTTCCCTCGGTATGGTCGGCGCGCTCAGCATTGTGCGCTTTCGAACTCCAATTAAAGACCCTACCGATTTGATTTTCATTTTCTGGGGTGCCGCAGCAGGCATCGTAGTCGGCGCCGGATTCTACTCCTTAGCCATTGTTGGATCCATAATGATTGGTTTAGTGATGTTTATCTTTATCAAAAAATCCTCCTTTGAAACACCCTACCTACTCGTGGTGAATTGCGACGGCGACGATAGCGAAAAAAACATTCTCAGCCTAGTTCACAAACATGCCAAACGATATAACCTAAAGCAAAAAAACGTATCCCAAAACAATATTGAAATAACACTTGAAGTTCGAGTTAAAGATAAAGAAAGCAGTTTCGTCAACCAAATCTCAGCACTTGTTGGAGTGAAAGACGCTGTACTCATCAGCTACAGCGGTGATTTTGTATCATGATCGGTGGTGATAATCAATGAAGTCTAAGCTTGCAGTACCGTTTCTTCTTTTCGGGTTTGTTATCGTACTAATTGTCGGGTTCATGACTAATGGGGGATTCAGCCAAACTAATGCCTCCGTCCCCTCGACGAGCAACTCAGAAGTTATAGACAACAACGCTGTCCTAGACGAAACGGTGTTTCCCAAGGACAACGTCGTCGATGTGAAAATTACGATGGATGCCCTTGATTTTCAGAATCTCATTGAAAATGCCACGGAGGAGGAATATAAAACCGCCTCTGTCGAGTATAACGGCATAAAGCTTGATAATATCGGCATACGTGCCAAAGGCAACTCAACCCTACGGAGTATTGGCAAGACGGATTCCGAGCGTTACAGCTTTAAGCTGTCGCTTGATGAATATATGGACAATCAGACGTTGGCTGGACTGACAAAAATCAACCTCAACAATATGTACAGTGATGCCTCCTATCTGCGAGAATTTCTAACCTATGAATTAGCCGAGAAAATGGGACTGCCGACCCCTAAATACTCCTACGTCAATATCTACGTCAATGACGAGCTCTGGGGCTTATATCTTGCGGTGGAACAGATCGGAGATGCCTACCTTGAGCGTCATTTCGAAAATACCACCGGTGAATTGTACAAGGCCGACATGGGTGGATCCGGTAGTGATCTCACGTGGTCGGGAGAGGATATTTCATCCTATTCAAGCCTAGTAGAGAAATCAAAGTCCGACAATGATAACCTTATCAACATGTTGAACGAACTCAATAACGGCACCGATTACGCAAAGGTGTTAGATGTGGAAGAAGCACTTGGCTATGTTGCGCTTAACGTGCTCACCGCAAATATGGATAGCTACTTGGGCCAAAACAAGCATAATTATTATTTGTATGAAGATGATGGCATCTTTTCGATACTGCCTTGGGATTATAATATGGCCTTCGGTGGATTAGGGGGATCGAAAATCTTAATTGATGAGCCCACACAAGGTGCTTTGTCTGAAAGACCCCTTATCGATAAGCTACTCCAAGTGGAGGAATATAAGGCAACTTATCATGAGATGCTTAGTGAAGCCGTCGAAGGCTACTTGTCTGATGCGCAGTTACAAACTAGAGTGCAAGAACTAACCCAGCTGATTAGTCCCTATGTCAAGGCGGATCCATCCGCGTTCTCCACTTACGAAGAATATGAGCAAGGTGTAACACAATTGCTAACCTTCAATACCTCTAATGTTCAAACGATCGCTCAGCAGCTTGACGGAACGACTCCTTCCTCTGGAGACGGTTCAGGAAGTGGCGAAAGTCGCGGAGGCGCGGGCATGGGTCAGAGAGAAAATAATGTGGAAGGGAATGAACCAGCCGCAGCACGAGGGCAAAGGCAAGGGCAACCCGAGGCCAACGCCCAAAACGCGGCCACACCAGCAAAAGGTGAGCAGATTCCAAATGCACAAGCTGACCCGAATCAGGCCAACGGTCAACCGGCACCTAACGACCAACAAAATGGTGCGCGCCAATTCGATAAAGGGGGGCAAGGCGGGCAACCGAACGGCATGGGTGGCATGGGTGGCATGGGTGGCATGGGCGGCATGGGCGGCATGGGCGGCATGGGCGGCATGGGCGGCATGGGCGGCATGGGCGGCATGGGCGGCATGGGCGGCATGGGCGGCATG
>Ga0209347_1002299_pt1 | contig 25791 bp, 21 predicted proteins | sample AutmiccommuBRH23_FD_187382 | JGI IMG/M metagenome (GOLD analysis project Ga0209347, IMG submission 187382) | Deep subsurface microbial communities from Mt. Terri, Switzerland - Autotrophic microbial communities BRH/23 (SPAdes) (version 2) | ecosystem: Environmental > Aquatic > Deep subsurface >...
ATCCGCCGACAGGGCGCCGCCGAGCGTCGGGGCTGTGCGGCAGGTTGCGAGATGGCGTGCCTTCCAGGGCGTGAACTGGAGCCCGCCGGCGGCCATAACGACGAGACCTGTCGCCAGCCCCGCCGTCGGCGACGGCAGCCACGGCTGGAGAACCGCCAGCGCTGCCCCCAGCACGAACACCGCCGCCCCGGCGAGTGCCCAGATGAAGAAGTACCCGGTGCCGGCCAGCAGGGTCAGCCGGCCGAGGGCCGTCGCACCGGCGCCGCCGGCCGCCCGCCGATAGTGCCGCAGCGTCGGGACCAGGGACGGCAGCATCATCGCCGCCATCATCACCATCCACATGCCGAGGAAGGCAGCGGCCGCACCGGGCCAGCTTTCGCCGGGCGACGGCCGCCAGCCCATCGACCCGGCGCCGCCGCAGATGTCGAAGCCTGGCGGCGCCAGGGACCAGGCGACCGTCAGGGCGGCACTCCCGGCGAACAGCAGCGCCGACGCGCCGAGGAACGCCTGCTCCGACGCCGGCAAACGCGGCGCCGGCCACTCGTCGGTCACGCCGCCGGCCCATCGCGCGCCCCGACCCGTGCCGCCCTCGCCGCGGTGACGCAGCCGATGCATTGTTGACTCCCATCCGGTTGCGCGTTGTCGGATGCCGACCAAGCTAGGCAGCTGGCTGAAGAGCCGAGAGTGACAACCATGTCGGGATTGGGCGTGTCGGGATTGCGATGGACTCGCTGATCACCGCGGCGGCGCGGGCGCTGGCGGCCGGCGATCCGCTCGGCGCCCTGAACCGGGTGGCGCTGCGCGACGACGCGCCGGCGCTGGCGCTGCGCGGCATCGCCATGGCGCAGCTCGGCGACCTCGCCCGCGCGCGGACGCTGCTGCGAGGTGCCGCCCGCGGCTTCGGCCCGCGGGAGGTCGTGGCGCGCGCCCGCTGCGTGGTCGCCGAGGCCGAGATCGCGCTGGCGGCGCGCGACCTCGGCGGCATCGCCAGCCTGCCGGACGCCGCGGCGGCGCTGGAGCGGCAGGGCGACCCGGCGAACGCCGCGCATGCCCGCTATATCGAGGCGCGGCGCCTGCTGCTGATCGGTCGCCTCGATGCGGCCGAGGCCAGCCTCGCCGCGCTCGACCCGGCTGCCCTGCCGCCGGCGTCGCGGGCCGGGCACGAGCTGGTGGCCGCCGGCATCGCCATGCGACGGCTGCGGATCGCGGCGGCGCGCGCGGCAATGGCGCGCGCCGCCGAGGCGGCGCGCCGGGCCGGCATCCCGGGCCTGACGGCGGAGGTGGAGGCGGCGGCCCTGCTCCTGGATGCGCCGGCGGCCCGGCTGCTCGCCGGCGGCCGGGAGCGGCTGCTCGGCCTCGACGCGGTCGAGGCGCTGCTGGCGTCGGGGGCGCTGGTGGTCGACGCCTGCCGGCACGCCGTGCGCGGCGCCGTTGTCGGTGCCGATGCCGGTGCCGTGGTGGCGCTGGGGACCCGCCCGGTGCTGTTCGCGCTCGCCCGTGCGCTGGCCGAGGCGTGGCCGCGGGACGTGTCGCGCGGCACCCTGCTGGCCCGGGCGTTCGGTGCGCGGGAGGCCGACGATTCGCACCGCGCCCGGCTGCGGGTCGAGATCGGGCGGCTGCGTTCGGCGCTGCGCCCGCTGGCCGGGGTGGCGGCGACCCGGCGCGGCTTCGTGCTGGAGCCGCGCCGGGGGACCGAGGTCGTGGTGCTGGCGCCGCCGGTCGAGGGCGAGCATGCGGCGGTGCTGGCCTTGCTGGCCGACGGCGAGGCCTGGTCGAGCTCGGCCCTGGCGCTGGCGCTCGGCACCAGCCAGCGCACCGCGCAGCGCGCCCTCGACGCACTCTGCGACGGTGGCAAGGTGCAGCCGGTCGGCCAGGGGCGGGCGCGGCGCTGGATGACGCCGCCGGTCCCGGGTTTCCCGACAACCTTGTTACTCCCGGCCCGGCTGCCGGGCGATTGAGGATGCGGCAGCGAAAACGTCATCCGAGGATGCAGCCATGAAGACATCACCCGCAGAGATCGTCCGCGAATACGGCCCGTTCCCGGGCGTCGACAAGGTCGCCGGCGTCACCTGCGCCGGCGGCCAGGTCTGGTTCGCCAGCGGCGACAGCCTGAACGCCCTCGATCCCGACAGCGGCACGACGCTACGGAAGATCGCTGTCGCCGCCGATGCCGGCACCGCCTTCGACGGCCGGCACCTGTTCCAGATCGCCGAGGACCGCATCCACAGGATCGATCCCGGCACCGGCGAGGTGCTCGCCACCATCCCGGCCCCCGGTGGCGGCAAGGATTCCGGCATGGCCTGGGCCGAAGGCTCGCTCTGGGTCGGACAGTATCGCGACCGCACGATCCACCAGATCGACCCCGAGACCGGTGCGGTCCTGCGCACCATCGAGAGCAGCCGCTTCGTCACCGGCGTGACCTGGGTCGACGGTGACCTCTGGCACGGCACCTGGGAGGGCGACGAGGCCGATCTCCGGCGCATCGACCCCGCGACGGGCGAGGTGCTGGAGCGGCTCGACATGCCGGCGGGCGTGGGCGTGTCCGGCTTGGAGGCCGACGGCGGCGACCGCTTCTACTGCGGCGGCGGGCCGAGCGGGATGCTGCGGGCGGTGCGGCGGCCGAAGCGCGTCGGCGCGGCCGCATAGGCGGCGGACGCCGCTTCTCTCACGCCCCCGCCGGCCGCTGCCCGGCGGCGCGCTCCTGCGCCGGGTCGCCGCGATAGCCGAGCGGCGCCGGCGTCCGCACCGCGTGCAAGCCGGCCCTGGCCAGCAGCCCGGCGAGGGGGCGCTCCGGCAGGGCCGCGACCGGCCATTGCACGATCAGCGTCGCGCCGGGCCGCAGGCAGCGGATCCAGCCGGCCAGCGCCGCCTGCCAATCCGCGGGCGTCCAGGCGTCGCGGCCGACGACCAGCAGCCGATCGAGGCTGGCCTCGGCGACCGGCAGCGGGCGCTGCAGGTCGACGACGAGGTCGAAGTCGCCGTGCCGGCTGCCGCCGGGCAGGAGTGTGCCGCCCGGCAGGGCATTGATCCACCCGGCCAGCGCCCGGCCGTCGCCGAGGACCGCCAGCCGCCGCCCTGCCGGTGCGGCCGGACGAGGTGCGGCGGCGGCTGCCAGGGCGGCCAGCCAATGCGGCGCGAGGGCCGCCGGCGAACGGGTGGCGGCGACCTGGGCCTGGCCCTCCGCGGTCCGGCGCAGCGTTGCCGGCCAGTCGGCCAGCGCCGCCGCGATGCCGCCCGCCAGGTCGGTGTCGAGGAACGCCACGTCGCGATACGGCGCGTGCACCGCCGCCGGCGACGCGACCACCGGCCGGGCGGCCCACAGGCTGCGCTCCAGCCGGTTGGCGGACTTCACGGTCCGTACCGGATGATCATCCGACGGCAGCACCACCAGGTGGCAGGCGGCGAGGGCGGTCTCGACCGCCTCCAGCGACCAGCGGCTGACCGTCAGCTCCAGGCCGGCCGGCATCGCGGCGCGCAGCGCTGCGAATGCCGCGGTGTCGTTGCAGACCACCTGCAGCCGGACCGGCAGGCCGAGCCGGGCGGGCGCCAGCGCCGGCAGCCGGTCGATCAGCGGCACCAGGTTCGGCGCCCGGCCGAACCACAGCAGCCGCAGCACGCCGTCGGCCGCCGGGTCGGACGCGGCGGTGCCGGCGGCGCCCTCCAGGCAGTCGGGGATCACCGTCGCGTCGCGCCCGGTTGCCGCGCGGATGCGCTCCGCCATGGCGTCGGTCGCGGCGGTGACGGCGTCGGCCGCGCGGATCATGTCGGGGTAGTGCTCCCGGTGCTTGGGAAGCTGGAAGACGTCGTCGCAGACGTCGACCACCACCGGCCGGCCGCGGGCATGCAGCCAGTCGATCACCCCCGCCACGTCGTACATCGCCTTCTGGAACACGAAGACGTCGCCGTCGGCCAGGGCGCCGCTGCGCATCTCGCGCAGCAGTTTCGTGTAGGCGACGAAGCGCACCGGGTGTCCCAGCCGCTCCAGCGCCAGCCCCGGCTCGATCGCCCGCAGCCGCACGCTCGCCAGCTCCGAGACGAGCCGGCCGTTCACCGTGGAGTAGGGCCCGGGGGCGATCTGGACGATGCGCATCGGGCGACGCGCCAGCCGTGTCAGGTCACCGATCGCCGCGGCGTGATCGGTGCCCGGTCGCGTCGGCATAGCGCCGAAGCGATGAACCGATCTCCAACCGGGAGATGGCGGCCTGCGATGCCCTGTATCGCCTTCGCCGCCGCTCCTGACCGGCGAGCTGAGGCGCCCTCCGCACAGCGAGGGGGCCACGAAGCGTCAGGGCGATCGGGTGAGAGGTCGGAGCGGCGGGTGGGTCCCGGAGCCGGGCGCTCGCGCGCCCCCTCCGGCATGACGAGAAAGAGGCCGGCGTCACTACCCTCTTCGTCATCCCGGAGAGTCCGCGAAAGCGGACGGCTCCGGGACCCAGCAAGCGACGGGCCGATGCCGACAGCGCTGTTCATCCGATCGCCCTCCGCGAAGCGCCATCTGCCCGCCGCTGGAACTCCCCCGGCGTCACCTGGAACGCCGCCCGGAAGGCGGCCACGAACGCCGACGTCCCGCCATACCCGGTCTCGAATGCCACGTCGGTCACCCGGCCGCCCGCCAGCAGCCGCTCGGCGGCCACCGTCAGGCCGAGGATCCGCCGCCAGTCGCGGTAGCTGAGGCCGGTCTCGGCCTGCACCCGGCGGCGCAGGGTGCGGGCGCTGACCGCGAGGCGGTCGGCCCAATCCTCCAGGCTGGTGTCCTCGGCCGGGTCGGCCTGCACCGCGTCGGCGATGACGGCCAGGCCGGGATCCGTCGGGGCGGCGAGGCGGATGCTCACCCCCGGCGCCGGGCGCACCAGCGCCAGGGCAGCGCCCGCCACCGTCGACCACGCCCGGTCGAGGCGGTCGCTGTCATAGGTCTCGGCCAGCCAGGTCAGCATGTCGGCGAGCGGCGTGCCCTGCTCCACGGCGGTCGGTGCTGCTGGCAGCGCGTCCGCCGCGTCGGGACGCACGTAGAGGCTGCGCATCAGCCGCTCCTCCGGCGCCAGGCTGCGATGCGGCGTGCCGGCCGGCAGCCACAGCACGCTGCCGCGCGGCACCAGCCAGACCTTGTCGGGCGTCTCCACCCGCATCACCCGCGCCAGGGTGAGGGCGAGCTGGCCGCGGCGGTGGCGGTGCCAGGGCACGCTGGCGCCGGGCGCGAAGCTGGCGGCATGGCCGATCACCGCCGCGTCGCTCTCGACATGGCCGCTGACCGGGTCCTTCTGCCTCTCGTCCTGTCCGCTCGGCGACATGCGCTGTCCGCTCGTCCGGTATCCGCCCACCTGCCCCGGCGCTAGTGTAGCAGGTGATGGAGGAAGCGAGACCATGAGCCACCGGGGTTCACTCAAGGCCCGCATCGGCGATTCGGCCCTTGCCGCGCGGCTGCGCCGCGAACTGGCCGGCGAGGTGCTGTTCGACGCCGCCAGCCGCGGCCGCTACGCCACCGACGCCTCGATCTACCAGGTCGAGCCGATCGGCGTGGTGATCCCGCGCACCGAGCAGGACCTGCGGGTCGCCGTGCAGATCGCCGCCGAGGAGGGCATCCCGCTGCTGCCGCGCGGCGGCGGCACCTCGCAATGCGGGCAGACCGTCAACACCGCCCTGGTGCTGGACTGCACCAAATTTCTGCGCGAGGTCGTGGAGTACGACGACGACACACAGGAGGTCACGGTGCAGCCGGGCATCGTGCTCGACCACCTGAACGCCTGGCTGAAGCCCAGGGGGCGGCTGTTCCCGGTCGACGTGTCGACGGCGTCGCGCGCCACCATCGGCGGCATGACCGCCAACAATTCCTGCGGCGGCCGCTCGATCCACTACGGCATCATGGTCGACAACGTCGAGGCGATCGACGCCATCCTGGTCGACGGCACCGAGGCGCGCTTCGGCCATGTCCCCGGCAACCTCGGCGAGCTGGCGGGGCCCGAACGCTACCGCGACCTGGTGCAGGCGGTGCGCGGCATCGCCGACCGCGAGAAGTCCGAGATCGACGCCCGCATCCCGAAGCTGATGCGCAAGGTCGGCGGCTACAACCTCGACCGGGTCGTCACACGGGACCCGCGCGGTGGCCACAACATGGCCTCCCTGCTGGTCGGCTCGGAAGGCACCCTGGCGCTGTCGCGGCGGATCCGGCTGAAGACCCATGCGATCCCGCGGCACCGGGTCATGGGGGTGTGCCACTTCCCGAGCTTCCGTGAGGCGATGGCCTCGACCCAGCACCTGGTCACGCTCAAGCCCTACGCGGTCGAGCTGATCGACCGCACGATGATGGACCTGGCGCGGCAGATCGCCATGTACCGGCCGATCGTCGACCGCTTCGTGAAGGGCGAGCCGCAGGCGCTGCTGGTGGTCGAGTTCGCCGGCGAGGAGCGGGATCCGCTGCTGCGCCGGCTCGACGACCTGGATGCGATGATGGGCGACCTGGGCTTCGCGGACGCGGTGGTGCGCGCCGAGGATCCGGCCTTCCAGGCGCAAATCACCGAGGTGCGCAGCTCCGGCCTGAACATCATGATGTCGATGAAGGGCGACGGTAAGCCGGTGTCCTTCATCGAGGACTGCGCGGTGCCGCTGGAGGACCTTGCCGACTACACGGACCGGCTGACACAGGTGTTCCGCAAGCACGGCACCGACGGCACCTGGTACGCCCATGCCAGTGTCGGCACCCTGCACGTCCGGCCGGTCCTGAACATGAAGGACGGCACCGACGTCAAGAAGATGCGGGCGATCGCCGAGGAGGCGTTCGCCATGGTGCGCGAGTACAAGGGCTCGCATTCCGGCGAGCATGGCGACGGCATCGTGCGCTCGGAGTTCCACCGGCAGATGTTCGGCGACCGCGTCGTCGACGCCTTCGGCGAGGTGAAGCGGGCGTTCGACCCGCGCGGCCTGATGAACCCCGGCCGCATTGTCGACCCGCCGAAGATGGACGACCGCAGCCTGTTCCGCTACCCGCCGGACTACCGGCCGGTGAACCCGGCGACCCGCTTCGACTGGTCGGCCTGGGGCGGGCTCTCCGGTGCGGTGGAGATGTGCAACAACAACGGCACCTGCCGCAAGCGCGACCCCGGTGTGATGTGCCCGAGCTTCCGGGTCACCGGCGACGAGGAGCATGTCACCCGCGGCCGCGCCAACACCCTGCGCCTGGCGCTGAGCGGCCAGCTCGGCCCCGACGGGCTGACCGACCCCGCCACCAAGGCGGCACTCGACCTCTGTGTCGGCTGCAAGGGCTGCCGCCGCGAATGCCCGACCGGCGTCGACATGGCGAAGATGAAGACCGAGGTGCTGGGGCAGTATGTGCAGCGCCACGGCCTGTCGCTGAAGGACCGGATGATCGCGCACCTGCCGCGCTGGGCCGAGGCGGCGTCGCGCTTCCACTACCTCGCCAACCTGCGCGACGTGCTGCCCGGCCTGCCCTGGCTGTCGGAAAAGCTGATGGGCTTCGCCCGGCAGCGCAGCCTGCCGGCGTTCTCGGACGAGCCGTTCCGCGCTTCCGAAGTCCCGGAGCGCGAGGTCGTGGATGGCCGCGAGGTCGTGCTGTTTGCCGACACCTTCAACAGCTATTTCGAGTCGGAAAATCTGCGCGCCGCGGTGCGGGTGCTGGATGCCGCCGGATACACCGTGCATGTCGTCGACCCCTCGGCGACCGGCGACGGCCGGCGGCTGTGCTGCGGCCGCACCTATCTGGCGGGCGGCCTGATCGAACAGGCCGAGGCCGAGATGCGGGCGCTGGTGGCGGCGCTGGAACCCTATGCGGCGCGCGGTGTGCCGATCCTCGGGCTGGAGCCGTCCTGCCTGTTCACCCTGGTCGACGAGCTGCCGTCGCTGCTGCGCGACGCCGCTGGTGCGGTACCGGGGCAGGCGATGCTGTTCGAGGCGTTCCTGGCGCGGGAAGCCAAGGCCGGGCGGCTGGAGGCCCTGAAACTGACCCCGATCGCGGAGAAGGCGCTGGTGCACGGCCATTGCCACCAGAAGGCATTCGCCGCCATGGGCGACGTCACCGCGGCGCTGAAGCTGATCCCCGGCCTCGACGTCTCGGTGATCGAATCCAGCTGCTGCGGCATGGCCGGCGCCTTCGGCTACGAGGCCGACCACTATGAGGTCTCGATGAAGATGGCCGAGCTCAGCCTGCTGCCGGCGGTGCGCAAGGCCGAACCGGGCACGCTGCTGGTCGCCGACGGCACCAGCTGCCGCCACCAGATCCACGACGGCGCCGGGCGCGCGGCGGAGCATGTCGCCGTCGTCCTCGCCCGCGCGCTGCCGCAACCGACCAAGAACCAGCCGAACTGAAGAACCAGACTGACGAACCAGGAGGACTCCCCATGGCCCATCGCGCCGGCCCGCATTTCCTGCAGATCCCCGGACCCTCGAACGTGCCGGGCCGCATCCTGCGCGCCATCGAGCGGCCGACCATCGACCACCGCGGCCCGGAGTTCCAGGCGCTCGCCAAGGAGGTGCTGGCGGCGGTGAAGCCGGTGTTCAAGACCGAGCACCCGGTGATCATCTTCCCGTCGTCGGGCACCGGGGCGTGGGAGGCGGCGCTGGTCAACACGCTGTCGCCGGGCGACGCCGTGCTGATGTACGAGACCGGGCAGTTCTCCACCCTGTGGGTCGAGCTCGCCACCCGCATCGGCGTCAAGCCCGAGGTGATCGCCGGCGACTGGCGGCATGGTGTGGACGCCGCCGCCATCGAGGAGCGGCTGAGCAAGGACAAGGGCCACCAGATAAAGGCGGTGTGCGTGGTCCACAACGAGACCTCGACGGGTGTGACCTCGCGCATCGCCGAGGTCCGCAAGGCGATCGACGCCGCCGGGCATCCGGCCCTGTTCATGGTCGACACCATCTCGGGCCTGGCCTCGGCCGACTACCGGCACGACGAGTGGGGGGTGGACGTCACCGTCACCGGCTCGCAGAAGGGGCTGATGCTGCCGCCCGGCCTCGGCTTCAACGCGCTGTCGCCGAAGGCGATCGAGGCGTCGAAGACCGCGAAGATGACCCGCTCCTACTGGGACTGGTCGTCGCAGCTGGGGCAGAACCCGTCCGGCAACTTCCCCTACACGCCGGCGACCAACCTGCTCTACGGCCTCAAGGAGGCCTGCGAGATGCTGATGGACGAGGGCCTCGACAACGTGTTCGCCCGCCACGAGCGCCACGCCGAGGCGACAAGGCGGGCGGTGCGCGCCTGGGGGCTGGAGATCCAGTGCCTGGAGCCCAAGGAGTACTCGCCGGTGCTGACCGGCGTGGTGATGCCGGACGGCCACGACGCCGACGCGGTGCGCAAGGTGATCCTGGAAAAGTTCGACATGTCGCTCGGCGCCGGCCTCGGACGGGTGAAGGGGAAGATGTTCCGCATCGGCCATCTCGGCGACTTCAACGACCTGATGCTGGCGGGCACGCTCGCCGGCTGCGAGATGGGCCTGCGGGTCGCCGGCGTGCCGATCAGGGTCGGCGGCGTGCAGGCGGCGATGGACTATCTGACGGGGAATGCGTAGCCGAGGCCTCTGAGCGGCCGGTGGGTCCCGGGTCGAGCTGCGCTCGCCCGGGATGACGTCATCATTTTCTTGTCGTCATCCCGGAGGCCGCGCAGCGGCAATCCGGGACCCACGAAACGACGTGCGCTCGCCGTCAATCGACGATGAACAGCGTCGCCCCCTTTTCCGTGACCGAACGATGGGCGGCGTCGCCGTGGTCGGAGACATGGTAGCCCATGCCGGCGGTCAGCGTGAACTTGCGGCCGTCCTTCAGCTCGCTGACCAGTTCGCCCGCCACCACGTAGATGATGTGGCCGCGGTCGCACCAGTGGTCGGCGACGTAGCCGGGCGAGTAGGTGACCTGCCGCACCCGGATGTCGCCGATGGTCAGCGTGCGCCACTCGGCGGTGCCGCTGTCGCCGGGATGGATGGTCGGCTCGACCGCCGACCAGTCGGTCGGCGTGAAGGGCAGGGCGGGAATCTTCATGGCGGTGGTGTCCGGTTGCCGTGGAAGCGGCGACCGTAGCGCCCCCCTCAACCGTCGGCCAGCACGACCGCGGCGGCAACGATGCAGAGGGTGCCCGCGAGCACCGCCGGCAGCACGCTGCGGCGGCTCAGCCACCACACCGCCAGGGTCGCCGCCATCGCGCCGAGGCGGATCCACAGCGGCAGCTGGCCGAGCGAGCCGGTCGGCAGGATCAGCAGCCGCACCACCAGGGCCGCCAGCAGGGCGTAGGAGGTCAGCGCGAACCAGCGCACCACGGCACCATCGGGGTCGACCCGGCCGACCAGCACCGCGCCCAGCGCCCGCCACACGAAGGTCGCGGCCACCGCCACCAGCACCACCGCCAGGGCGTCGGTCATTGCCGCCGCCGCCAGCGGTCGCCCAGCGCGAAGGCGATGCTGCCGCCGGCGACGCCGGACAGCACCAGCGACGCTTCCGGCAGCACCGCGTGGATCGGCACGCACAGCACGGCTCCCAGGGCGACGGCCAGCAGCGCCTGGCGGCTGCGGGAATCGGCCAGCAGGACCATGAAGAAGGCGGCGTTCAGGAACAGCAGGCCGAGCGCCAGCGGCCCCGGCAGCCCGGCCGCCCCGTGATAGCCGGCGAGCGTCGCGGCGGCGGCGACGCTGATGCAGCCCAGCGTGAAGCCGCTGTGGTAGGCCAGCCGCGGCCGCGGTGCGGTCGGCACCGCCGGGCGCATCATGAAGGCCCAGCTGGTCGCCGACATCAGGTGCGCCTGCAGCAGCCGGCCGGCCATGCCGCCGGGCGGCCGGCCGAAGCCCGGCAGCAGGGCGACGGCCATCGGGAAGAACCGCATGCTGGTCAGCGCCGCGGCGATCGCGATCGCCAGCAGGTCGGCGCCGGCGGCGTACATCTCCGCCGCCACCACCTGGGCCGGCAATGCCCAGACAGCGACGGTCGCCAGCACCGCCTGCCATCCGGAAAAGCCGGTGTCGTGGGCCAGCGCGCCGAAGCCCGCCATGCCGCCCGCCGTCAGCAGCATCGGCACCCCGGCGGCTCCGCGCAGCCCGGCGAGGGCGGCGCTGGCGGTCTCGCTTCGGTCCACGCAGCGCCTCCCGGACAGTTTGTATGCAATCCGGTCATGCTAACGGTTGTGGTTCGCGGCGGGCATCCGCAAAATGCCCCGGCCGTCGGCGCCGTGCCTGGAGCAGGAGAGGAGACACAATGGACCCCAATCGCCTGATCGAAGTCGAGGACCTCCGCATCCACTTCCCGCTCGAGGACCGGACGGTGAAGGCCGTGGACGGCGTGTCCTGGCATATCGACAAGGGCGAGACCCTGGCGGTGGTCGGCGAGTCCGGCTCCGGCAAGTCGGTCACGGCGATGGGGCTGATGCGGCTGACCGACAACGCCGGCGGCCGCATCCCGAGCGGCCGGATCAACTTCCGCAAGCCGGACGGCCAGGTCATCGACATCGTCAAGCAGACGCCGGAGCAGATGCGCTCGATCCGCGGCAACGACATCTCGATGATCTTCCAGGAGCCGATGACCTCGTTGAACCCGGTGTTCACGGTCGGCTTCCAGATCGCCGAGGCGATCATGCTGCACCAGGGCAAGACCGAGCAGCAGGCGCTGGCGCAGGCGCTGGAGATGCTGAAGCTGGTGCGCATTCCGGAGCCCGAGAAGCAGCTGTCGCAGTATCCGCACCAGCTGTCGGGCGGCATGCGCCAGCGGGTGATGATCGCGATGGCGCTGTCCTGTCGGCCGAGCCTGCTGATCGCCGACGAGCCGACCACCGCGCTCGACGTGACGATCCAGGCGCAGATCCTCGATCTCATCAAGATGCTGCAGAACGAGATCGGCATGTCGGTGATGTTCATCACCCACGACATGGGCGTGGTCGCCGAGGTCGCCGACCGGGTGGTCGTCATGCTGCGCGGCAAGAAGGTCGAGGAGGGGCCGGCGGAGCAGATCTTCCACCACCCGCAGCATCCCTACACCAAGGCGCTGCTGGCGGCGGTGCCGCGGCTCGGCTCGATGAAGAACCACAAGCTGCCGATGAAGTTCGCCAACGTCGACGTCAAGCGCTCCGAAGGCGAGGAAGTCATCGAGGTCGCGGACACGCCCGAGGCGGCGCTGGAGATCCGCGACACCGTGCGGCGCGACGCGGCGCCGCTGCTGAGCGTGCGCAACTTGACCACCCGCTTCGACATCCGCGCCGGCATCTTCGGGCGGGCCAGCGGCCGCATCCACGCGGTCGAGGGCGTGTCCTTCGACCTGCTGCCGGGCGAGACCCTGGCGATGGTGGGGGAGTCGGGGTGCGGCAAGTCGACCACCGGGCGCAGCATCATCCGGCTGGTCGAGCCGACCCGCGGATCGGTGAAGTTCGCGGGCAAGGAGGTGATCGGGCTGTCGTCCGGCGAGATGCGGCCGCTGCGCCGCGACATGCAGATGATCTTCCAGGACCCGTTCGCATCGCTGAACCCGCGCATGACCGCCGGGGCGGCGATCGCCGAGCCGATGGTGGTGCACGGCCTCGCCAAGGGCCGCGAGGCCGACGATCGGGTGATCGAGCTGCTGCGCCGGGTCGGACTGGACGAGGAGCATGCCAGCCGCTACCCGCACGAGTTCTCCGGCGGCCAGCGCCAGCGCCTGTGCATTGCCCGCGCACTCGGCCTGAACCCGAAGCTGATCATCGCCGACGAGGCGGTGTCGGCGCTCGACGTGTCGATCCAGGCCCAGGTCATCAACCTGATGATGGACCTGCAGGAGGAGTTCGGCCTGTCCTACCTGTTCATCAGCCACGACATGGCGGTGGTCGAGCGCATCGCCCACCGGGTCGCGGTGATGTATCTCGGCGAGATCGTCGAGATCGGGCCGCGCCAGGCGGTGTTCGAGAGTCCGCAGCATCCCTATACCCGCAAGCTGATGGCGGCGGTGCCGGTGGCCGACCCGGTCAAGCGCAAGACCGAGCTGCGGCTGATGACCGACGAGATCCCGAGCCCGCTGAAGCCGATCGGCTACGAGCCGCCGGCCCGCGAATACCTGGAGGTCGGCCCCGGTCACTTCGTGCAGCAGGCGGCGAAGGCGCAGGCGGCCTGACGCTTCCGGCCGCGGTCAGGCGCCCGGCCATACGAGCCGGGCCGCCTCCAGATAGCGGTCGGACCCGACCGGGCCGGCGAGCGATTCGCATCGCATCGGCCGGCCCGCGGTGAATTCACTCACGGCCGTGGCCGGAAACGGCCGCCGGAGCTGCCGCCAGCCGTAAGGCTGGCGCCGCGCCGTCGCGCAGAGCACCACCCGGTCATAGGCCGATAGCGGCCGGTGGTGCTGCCAGCGCGGGCTGACGGGGATGTGGGCGGCTTCGCGGAAGACCACCAGCACGCGGCCGTCGGGACTCCTCAGATACCCGTTCTGCGAGCTTCGCCGCAGTGGCGTGCCGGCCTGCTGTTCGAGCCAATGCCAGTAGTCTTCCTGTTGCTCGGCGTTCATCTCGGCGCGGCGCTGCAGGTCCAACATGATCCCGGGCGGGCCAAGCGCCGGGGCGACGCGATAGCCATCCGCCATGTCGGATGGCTTCTCGAACAGCAGTGGAGCGGCGAGCATTCCGACGGCGGCGACCGGCGTCGCCCATCGCAGCTGCCGCCAGTTCATGGTGCAGCCGGCGAGGACGATCATCACGAAATAGAACGGCGACAGGTATTCGAGCTCGTCGGGGAGAATGGCGAAGCGGACGGCGTAGAGTGCCGCCGCGACCATCAGGAACACGGACAGCTCGGGCGCGAGCCGCCGCCGGTTGACGACCAGCACTGCCGCCGCGGTGCCGCCGGCCGTCCACAGCAGGGCCACCACGCCGGCCCCGGCCTTGGCGATGCTGCGCCCGGCCGGGTCGTAGGCGTCGCGGAAGATGCCGATGAATCCGAGATCCCCGCGCAGGAGCCAGTAGGTGAGGTTCCGGTGCCGGCGAGAACGGCGAGATAGATCGGCCGCCGGCGCACCAGGAACAGCGCGACGAGGGACGCGGTCACGATGATCGCGGCATCGATCCGCGACAACACGACCGCCCATCCGGCCAGCATGGCCATGGCGGCCAGGCGCCAGGCGGGATCGCCGGGCGATGCGCTCAGCCGCAGATGCAGGCACAGGAAGGCCGCGACGGTCATCAGCGTGAGGTTCGTCTCCATCACCGAGGAGGCGTTGGTCACGACCACGGGCGACGCGCAGAAGAGAACGGCGACCGCCAGCCGCGCCGCCGGACCGGGAGCGCAGCGCAGCGCCAGCGCGAAGGCCACGACGCCGAGGGCCAGGGTGGCGACGGCGACGGTGACGGCGTCGGCGCCGAGCCCGCGCAGCAGGGCGACGAAGCCCTCATAGGCGGGAAAGCCGCTGGTGCGGCTCGGCTGATAGCCTCCCTGAAGGATGATGCCCGCCGATCGCCAGATCGCCGGCGAGTCGGGATTCGCCGCGAAGCCGAGCCGCGCCGAGAGCAGTCCGAAGGCGATGTAGCCGAGCAGGAACGGCGACAGCCAGATCGCCTCCCGCCGGGCGATCGGCTGCCATAGCTCCTGGTGGACCAGGCTCGACCCGTTCACGTCAGGTCCGGCGGTGGTTGCGTCGAAAGGGTGATGCGGCCGGCCGGGCGTCGGAGCCGGCGCGGCCGCAGGACTATCCCTATTGCGAGCGCAGCCGCGGGTCCAGGGTGTCGCGCACCGCGTCGCCGAACAGGTTGAAGCCGAACACCGCGAGGGTGATCGCCAGGCCCGGGAAGATCGCGATCCACGGTGCGCTCTCGGCATACTCGGAGGCACCGCCCTGCAGCATCAGGCCCCAGGCCGGCACCGGCTCCTGCACGCCGAGGCCGAGATAGGACAGCGACGCCTCGAGCAGGATCGCCTGTCCCATGAACGCGGTCAGCATGATCAGGAACGGCGCCGTCACGTTCGGCACCATGTGCCGCAGGATGATGCGGGCGTGGCTGTAGCCGATCGAGCGCGCGGCGTCGACATAGGGCATCTCGCGGATCGCCAGCGCGCTGGAGCGCACGACGCGGGCGCAGCGCGGGATGATCGGGATGGTGATCGCCATGATGACCTTGTCGAGACCGGTGCCGAAGATGGCCACCATGGCCAGCGCCAGGATGATGATCGGGAACGACATGAAGATGTCCAGGAAGCGCTGGAACACCAGGTCGATGTAGCCGCCGAAATAGGCGCTCCCCACCCCGAGCACGAGGCCGGCGAAACAGCCGACGAAGCTGGCGACGAAGCCGACCAGCAGCGCGGTGCGGGCGCCGTAGATGATGCGGGAGAAGATGTCGCGGCCGAACTGGTCGGTTCCCAGCAGGAACTGCCAGCTCGGCGGCTCCGACATGAACTCGAAGGAGTTCGCCGTCGGGTCGTAGGGAGCGACCACCTCGGCGAACACCGCCATCAGGACCATGACGAATACGATCAGGCCGCCGGCGAATCCCAGCGGCTGCTTGCGGATCAGCCGGCGCATGAAGTGCCAGATCGAGCGGCGTTCGATCGCGGCGGGCGCCGGCGCGGAGGTCATCGGTGTCGTGGACATGGCGCGCCCTCCGCTCAGCTGTACCGGATGCGCGGATCCAGCCACGCATACAGGAGATCGACCATCAGGTTGGTCATCACGAACACGAAGGCGACCAGCATCACCAGGGCCTGCACCATGGTGTAGTCGCTCTGCCCGACGGCGCCGACGAACAGCTTGCCGATGCCGTTCAGGTTGAACACCTGCTCGGTGACGACGAGGCCGCCCATCAGGAAGGCGAACTCGATGCCGATCACCGTGATCACCGGCAGCATGGCGTTCTTGAGGGCGTGCCGGTTGACGATCACCCGCTCCATCACCCCCTTCGAGCGCGCGGTGCGGACATAGTCCTCGCGCAGCACGTCGAGCATCGCCGAGCGCGTCATGCGGGTCGCCACGGCGGAATAGCGGTAGCCGGTCGCCAGCGCTGGCCAGATCAGCATGGAGAGGTTCTCCATGGGGTCGATCCAGATCGGCACGTAGTTGATCGGCGGCATCCAGGGATATCCCCACCACGCCTGGGTGGTCAGCAGGATGCCGAGGATGATCAGGATGCCGAGCCAGAACGACGGCATCGCGATGCCGGCGATCGAGAACGAGCGTACGATGTAGTCGATCCAGGTGTTGCGGTAGACGGCCGACAGCACGCCCATCGGGATCGAGAGGAAGATCGAGAACACGGTCGCCATCAGCGCGATCTGCAGCGAGACCTGGAAGCGGACCGCGATCTCCTCGGCGACCGACTTGCCGGTCCACATCGAGGTTCCGAGGTCGCCGACGAACCAGCCGCCGACCCACTGGAAGAACTGCAGGATCACCGATTCATCGAGGCCGAGCTCGGCGCGGCAGATGTCGAGCGAGCGCTGGTCGAAGAACGCGCCCGAGCCGGCGAGCTTCAGCTGGCAGACGTCGCCAGGGATCAGGCGCATCAGGAAGAACACCAGGATGGCCGCCCCGAGCAGGGTCGGAAACACCATCAGCAGCCGCTTGATCAGATACGTGTACATAAGGCCGTGCCTCGCAAGTCGCGTCCGAGAAACCCCCGCCCGCGGCGGGCCGTGCCGCGGGCGGGGAGTGGTCAGACCAGCTGGATCACTTGTCGATCCAGACCTGCGCGAGGTCGTTGTTCACGTAGTGGCTGGGGCTGACGTTCCAGCCCTTCAGATAGGCGCGGTGCGGAATGATCCGGTACCACCACAGCGTGATGAAGTTGTTGGCATGCTCGTCCAGCGTAAGCTTCTCGAACTTGCGCATGTATTCGCGCTGCTTCGCCGGGTCGCCTTCCTGGTTCATCTTGTTGAACAGGTCGTCGACTTCACGGTCGGTGTAGCCGCCGTACTGGCTGTCGCTGATATCCTTCGACAGGAACTTCGAGATGTCGAGCAGCGGGTTGACGACCGACTGGCAGTTGAAGTCCAGCGACACCGCGAAGTCGCGCTTGGAGCGCAGGGTGTCGTAGAACGGGCCGGTCGGCTGCACGCGCTGCTCGAAGTTCAGGCCGACCTGCTTCCACTGGTCGATCAGCCAGGTGCCCACGATCGTGTAGGGCTGGTCGACGCCGCGGTTGTTCAGGACGTAGGTCTTCGACAGGTCGACCCCGGCCTCCTGCAGGAGCTTCTTGGCCTCGGCGCGGCTCTTCGCGATATCCGGCCAGTAGCCGGCGAGCTGCTCGAGCTCGGCCTTGGTCGCCGCCAGCGGGTGGCCCGGGAAGGCGACGCCGCCGACCGTCTTCACGATGGCGATCTCGGAGAGGTACTTGGACCCGCCCCAACGGTCGACCGCCAGGGTAAGGGCGCGCCGCGCCTTGACGTCGCTGAACGGCGGGACGTCGTGGTTCGGGGTGATCAGGAGCACGCAGTTCCAGTCGCTCTCCTGGACGACGATGTCCTTGCCGAGGGCGGCCACGAGGTCGTCACGGCTCTTCGGCGGGAAGCCGCGGAACTCGATCGCCGCGCGGTCGCCGCGGATCGCCTGCACCCGCAGCGACTGCTTCTCGGCGATGATCGCCTCGAAGCCGTCGAGGTAGGGCTGGTCCTTGACGTAGAACTTCTCGTTGCGCTTGCCCTTGAACACGGCACCGGCCTGATGCTCGACGAACACGAACGGACCGGATCCGAGAATGTTCTTCTCGTACCACTTCATGTCCTGGTCGAGCTAGGCCTTCTGGTAGATGAAGTTGAACGGCGTGGCGAGCGCCGGGATGAACGCGCCCGAGGCGTATTTCAGGTTGAAGACCACCGTCAGGTCGTCCGGCGCCTCGACGCTGTCGACCATGATGAAGTAGGCCTTGCGGGCCGAGCTGACGTCGGCCGGCGGGAAGATGATGCGGTCGTAGGTGGCCTTGACGTCCTTGGCGGTCAGCGGGCTGCCGTCATGGAAGGTCACGCCCGGCTTCAGCTTGAAGGTGTACTTCTTGCCGCCGTCCGTCGGTGCCGGCATCTCCGTGCACAGGTCGCAGGTGAAGGCCGCCGAATCCATGGAGTTGTTGGGATCCGGCCGGATCAGCAGGCTGTAGAACGGGGCGATCGGATGAACCAGCGCGAACGTGGTCTCGCGATGGCCGTCGTAGCTCGGCGGCTCGGCCGGAACCACAAATTTGAGGATGCCGCCCTTCTTCGGCGTTTCGGCTGCGAGCGCGCCACCCAGCCCCAGGCTGAGCGATGCACCCACGGCCAGGGAGGCGGCGAGTATCTTGAATCCTGAGCTCATCTAGACGTCTCCTTCCCAAACGAAACGGCACGGGGCGCATGGGTCCCGGTCCGGTCGGTCGCTGGCGCCCGTTCGCCGCCCGATGGACGGATCGATGCGGGCAAATATACGGATCGGTGCGACCAATGGGCCGCCGGCCTCCCCGTTCCCGTTGTTATTGTCCCCCGGCTTCTTTCCACCGGTTGCCGCGCCCGCGGACGCTTGTATACATTTTCACGGCCCGTACCCTGGGTCAAGAAAGAGCCCGCTGCGCGGGCCGGGAGGAAAGTTATGACCGAGACCAGCACGATGCCGGCCGTGAAGGCACTGGTGTTCGACGTGTTCGGCACCGTGGTGGACTGGCGCACCAGTGTGGCGCGCGAGATGCGCGCCGTCGCGGATGCCCGGGGTTGGGCCGTCGACCCCCAAGCCCTGGCCGACCGCTGGCGGGCGCTTTACCAGCCGTCGATGGATCCGATCCGGCGCGGTGAGAAGCCGTTCGCCCGGCTCGACGACCTGCACCGCGAGAGCCTGAAGGCCCTGCTGGAGGAGTTCGGACTGGCACCGCTGCCGCCGGCCGATCTGGAGCACCTGAACCGCGCCTGGCACCGGCTCGATCCGTGGCCCGACAGCGTGCCGGGGCTGACCCGGCTGAAGCGGCGCTTCATCCTGGCCACCATGTCGAACGGCAATGTCGCCCTGATGGTCAACATGGCGAAGCATGCAGGCCTGCCCTGGGACACCATTCTCGGGTCGGAGCCGGCGCAGAGCTTCAAGCCGGTGCCGAAGGTCTACCTGACCGGCGCCGACTGGCTGGGGCTGCAGCCGTCGGAGGTGATGATGGTCGCCGCCCACAACAACGACCTGCGCGCCGCCCGCGCGCTCGGCTTCCGCACCGCCTTCATCGCCCGGCCGACCGAGTACGGCGAGAAGCAGAGCCGGGACTTCAAGGCCGAGGAGGATTGGGACCAGGTGGTCGACAGCATGGAAGAGCTGGCCGACCGGCTGGGCTGCTGAGGAGGATGGAGCGATGGCAACCGTAATCGAGCGTTACGCCGGCTTCGCCGCCGGGCTGCGCACCGCCCGCCTCGACGACGAGGTGCGCCGGCACGCCCGCCGTGCGGTGATCGACTGGTTCGCCTCGGCGCTGCCGGGTGGCGTGCTGCCGCCGGCGACGCTGGCGGTGCGGGCGCTGGCCGACCAGGTCGGCCACGGCCGGGCCACCCTGATCCCGTCCGGCATGCCGGCGACCGGTCAGGCGGCGGCGCTGATCAACGGCACCGCCGCGCACACCGTCGAGTTCGACGACATCTACCGCGACGGCCTGTACCATCCCGGCGCCCCCACAATCGCGGCGGCGCTGGCTGCGGCCGAGCTGGCGGGCGCCGACGGCGAGCGGCTGCTGGCCGGTGTGGTGGCCGGATACGAGCTGTCGAACCGCATCGCCGTCGCCATCAATCCGCGGCACTACGACTTCTGGCACACCACGGCGACGGTCGGCTGCTTCGGTGCGGCGGGTGCGGCGTCGGTCATCCTCGGCCTCGACGCCGCGGCGACCGCGCACGCGCTCGCCAGCTCGGCGACCATGGCGGCGGGGCTGCAGCAGGCGTTCCGCGCCGACGCCATGAGCAAGCCGCTGCATGCGGGCCGGGCGGCCGAGGCCGGGCTGCTGTCGGCCCGGCTGGCGGCCGAGGGCGTTACCGGCGCGCTCGACGCGCTGGAGGGGCCCCGCGGCTTCGGAGCGGCGATGAGCGGACCCGGGATCGACTGGGAGGCCGGCTTCGCCGACCTTGGGCGCGACTGGACGATCACCCGCATGACCTTCAAGAACCACGCCGCCTGCGGCCACCTGCACGCCGCGGTCGACGCCGTCCGCGCACTCGCCGACGAGCACGGCCTGACGCCCGACGACATCGCCCGCATCGAAGCCGGCTCCTACGCCAAGTCGCTGGAGATCTGCGGCAACGCCGATCCGAAGACCGCCTTCGAGGCGAAGTTCAGCCTGCCCTACTGCCTGGGTGCCACGCTGGTGGTCGGCTCGGTGCGCCACGCCGCCTTCGAGGACGCGGCACTCGCCGACCCGCGGATCCGCGCGGTGGCGGCCCGCGTGGTGCACACCGTCGACGCGGGCTGCGAGGCGGCGTTCCCAAAGGCGCGCTCGGCGCGGGTGGCGATCGTCACCACTGACGGCCGCCGCCTGGAGAAGTTCGCGCCGACCCGCAAGGGCGACCCCGACAGCCCGCTGACCGACGCCGACCTCGCCGACAAGTTCCGCGAGCTGGCCGGCCCGGTCCTGGGCGCCGCCCGTACCGCCGAGCTGCTGGCGGGGCTGCTGGCCCTCGGCCCTGGCCGTCGGGTCGGCGACCTGATGGCGGGGGCCGCCCTGCCCCGCGCCGCCGAGTGACGGCTTCAGCGCCCACCCTTTCGCCGATCGGAGAACCCGGCCCATGACTTCGCTCTTCGAAGACCTGCTCAGTCCGGAGCAGATCCTGTTCCGCGATTCCGTTCGCGGCTTCGCGGAGCGGCATCTGGCGGCCGGCCGGCTGGCGCGCGCCCATGAACGATCCTTTCCGTTCGACATCGCCCGGCTGATGGCGGAGCAGGGGCTGCTCGGCATGACCTTCGCGGAGGCCGACGGCGGCGCCGGCGGCTCGTTGATGGACGCGATCCTGGCGATCGAGGCGGTGGCCGCGGTCTGCCCGCGCTCGGCCGACGTCGTGCAGGCCGGCAATTTCGGGCCGATCCGCACCTTCGCGGAGTTCGCCACGCCCGAGCAGAAGGCGCGCTGGCTCGGCCGGCTGCTGCGGGGCGAGATCGCGATCTCGCTCGGCATGAGCGAGCCGGAGGCGGGATCGGCGGCGACCGACCTGAAGACCACCGCCACCCCGGACGGTGACGGCTTCCGGATCAACGGCACCAAGGTGTTCGCCTCGCACAGCCCGGACGCCGAGCTGTTCCTGGTCTATGTGCGCTACGGCCGCGGCGTCGACGGCATCGGCTCGGTGCTGATCGAGCGCGGCACGCCCGGCTTCACGCTGGGCAGGCCGGTGCGCTACGTCGGCGGCGACGACTGGTGCCAGCTGTATTTCGAGAATGTCCGGGTGCCGGCCGCCAACGTGCTGCTGCGCGAGGGCGGCTTCAAGAAGCAGATCGCCGCCTTCAACGTCGAGCGCCTCGGCAACTCGGCCCGGGCGCTCGCCTTCGGCCGGCACGCCTTCGGCATCGCCCGCGACCACGCCGCGACCCGCGTGCAGTTCGGCCGTACGCTCAGCGAGTTCCAGGGCATCCAGTGGAAGTTCGCCGAGATGGCGGCCCGCATGGAGGCGGCGCAGCTGATGCTGTACCGCGTGGCGGCGCGGGCCGCCGACCGCCTGCCCGATGCCTATGACACGGCGCTGGTGAAGTACCTGTGCAACGAGGCCGGCTTCTTCGCCGCCAACGAGTCGATGCAGGTGCTGGGGGCGCTCGGCTACAGCGAGGAAAGCCTGGTGGAGTATTGCTGGCGCCGCACCCGCGGCTGGCAGATCGCCGGCGGCAGCCTCGAGATGATGCGGAACCGCATCGCCGAGGGCGTCTTCGGCCGCAGCTTCTCGCAGCGTCCCCCGAAACCCACCGCGTGAGCCAGACGATGTCGACCAACGATTCCGCCGGGGCGGTGGCCTCCTGGCTGCAGGCCCTGCTGCGGCCGCGTGCCGTCGCCGTCGTCGGTGCCTCCGACGACCCGAAGAAGGATGCCGCCCGGCCGGTCCGCTTCCTGCGCAAGCACGGCTACGCCGGTGCGATATACGCGGTGAATCCGCGCCGCGACACGGTGCTCGGCGAGAAGTCCTGGCCGTCGCTGTCGGCGCTGCCGGAGCGGCCGGACCATGTCTACATCGTCACCGCCGCCGAGCGGGTCGAGGAGGCGGTGGTCGAGGCGGCGGGGCTCGGCATCCCGGCCGCCACCGTGCTGGCCGACGGCTTCGCCGAGATGGGAGTGGAGGGCCGCGAGCGGCAGGAGCGGCTGGTCGCCCGTGCCGTGGCGGGCGGCATGCGGCTGCTCGGGCCGAACTCGATGGGGGTGATCAACGTCGTCGACCGCGTGCCCTTCACCACCAACGCAGCACTGGAAGCGGAAACGCTGCTGCCGGGGCGACTGATGGCGCTGTCGCAGTCCGGCTCGCTGATCGGCACCCTGCTGTCGCGCGGTGCGGCGCGCGGGCTCGGCTTCGCGCATCTGGTGTCGGTCGGCAACGAGGCCGACCTCGACGTCGGCGCCATCGGCGAGGCGGCGGCCGCACTGCCCGAGGTCGACGCCTTCCTGCTGTTCCTGGAGACCCTGCGCCGGCCGGACCGGATGGCGCGGTTCGCGCGCGCGGCGCACGCCGCCGGGAAGCCGATCGTGGTCTACAAGCTCGGCCGTTCGCCGGAAGCACAGGCGCTGGCGGTGTCGCACACCGGCGCGCTGCTCGGCTCCGACCGGGCCGCCGACGCGTTCTTCCGCGACCACGGCATCCTGCGGGTCGACCAGTTCGAGGCGCTGCTGGAGCTGCCGGCCCTGCTGCACGGGCGCCGCCCGGACGCGGCCCGCGCCGGCCGGCCGGTGGCGGTGGTCACCACCACCGGCGGCGGCGGTGCGATGGCGGTCGACCGCCTGGGCAGCGCCGGAGTGGCGCTGGCCGGCGCCGGCGCCGAACTCAGGGCGCAGGTCAAGGCGGCGCACGGCCTGGAGGTCAAGGGCGGCCGGCTGATCGACGTGACGCTGGCCGGCGCGCGCTACGAGATCATGAAGGCGGTGCTCGACGGGCTGCTGGATTCGGGCGAGTACGGCGCCGTCATCGCCGCCATCGGCTCGTCGGCGCAGTTCCTGCCGGAGCGGGCGGTGCAGCCGATCATCGACTCGGCAGGCCACGCCACGCCGCTGGCGGCGGTGCCGCTGCCGCAGGCCGACCGGGCGCTGGCGATGCTGGCGGCCGGCGGGGTGGCCGGCTTCCGTACCGTCGAATCGATGGCCGATGCGGTGCGCGCCTTCATGACGTGGGCACCGCCGCGCGTGCTCCCGGCGGACCCGCCGCCGGAGCTCGGATCGCTGCCGCCCGGCGCCACACTCGACGAGGCCGCCGGCCTGGCGCTGCTCGACCGGCTGGGGGTGCCGACGGTCGCGCGCCGGCTGCTGCGTCCGGACGACCCGGTCCCCGACGACCTCGCCTACCCGGTGGTGCTGAAGGCGGTGTCAGCCGACCTGCCGCACAAGACCGAGGCGGGCGCAGTGGCGCTCGGCCTGGCCGACCGGGCGGCGGTGGAGGCGGCGCGGACCGCGATGCGGGTGCGGCTCGCCGAGACCGCGCCGGGTGCCCGGCTCGACGGCTGGCTGCTGCAGACCATGGTGCGGGGGCTGGGCGAGGCGTTGATCGGCTACCGCCTCGACCCGGAGTCCGGGCCGGTGGTGACGGTCGGCGCCGGCGGCATCTTCGCCGAGTTGTACGCCGACGTGGCGGTGCGGCTGGCGCCGGTCGACCTCGACACCGCGCAGGCAATGATCGCCGAGGTCAGGGGCTTCGCGGCACTCGCCGGATGGCGCGGCCGGCCGCGGGGCGATCTCGGCGCCCTGGCGGCGGCGGTGGTGGGGCTGTCGCGGCTGGCGCTCGACCCGGCTCTGCGGGTCGAGGAGGCCGAGGCGAACCCGGTGATCGTCGGCGAGCGGGGCGTGCTCGCGGTCGACGCCCTGGTGCGGACGGACGGATAGCGGAAATGCGAACGGCGGCGCTGACTGCCGCCGCCGTTCGATTGGGATGAGCCGATCGCTGGTGGCCGATCGCCGGTGTCAGCGGCCCGCGGTGCCGGTGCTGGCGGAGGCCACCTTGGCCTCGCTGCGGGCCGCGGCGACCTTGGCGTCGATGCTCGGCATCAGCGCCCGCAGCTGCTTGAGGTCCTTGCCCAGCAACTGCTCGCCGGTCGGCAGCTCGACGCTCATCGGGTTCACCTGCTGGCCGTTCAGCAGCACCTCGTAGTGCAGGTGCGGCCCGGTGGAGCGGCCGGTGCTGCCGACATAGGCGATGATCTGGCCCTGCTTGATCCGGCTGCCGGCGTGCACGCCCTTGGCGAAGCGCGAAGTGTGGGCGTAGGCGGTCTTGACCTCGCCATTGTGGCGGACGCGCACGTAGTTGCCGTAGGCGCCATAGGGCTCGGCCATTTCGACGACACCGTCGCCGGCCGCCATGATCGGCGTGCCGCTCGGCGCTGCGAAGTCCACGCCCTTGTGCATCTTGGTGTAGCCGAGGATCGGGTGCCGGCGCTTGCCGAAGCCGGACGACAGCCGGGCGCCGTCGATCGGGGTGCGCATCAGCGCCTTGCGGACGCTGCGGCCCTCGGGACCGAAGAAGTCGGTGATGCCGCTCGACGGGGTGAAACGGTAGAACGCCGTGGTCTTGCCCGACAGCGTCATCGAGGCGTAGCGGATGTCGCCGTTGCGCACGCGCTCGCCGAATTCATCCTCATAGCCGTCGTACAGCACCTCGAAGCGGTCTCCGGGCTGGACGTCGCGCTGGAAGTCGACGTCATAGCTGAACACCCGCACCAGGTCGATCAGCACGTCGATCGGCACATCGGCGGCCAGTGCCGCCTCGTACAGGCTGGTCTCGATGACCGCGGTCCCATAGGCGTCGCGCCGGTCGAGCGGCCGCTCGGCTTCCTCGGCGACGAAGCCGCCGGTGTTGTCGTCGAGCTTGACCAGAACGTCTTTCTCGGGCGACGGCCGCAGCGCCAGGCCGAGGAACTGGTCGCCCTCGTTGCGCGGCTGGAAGGTCAGGGTGATGTCCTGGCCGATCTGCAGGCGCCGCACGTCGAATACCGTGCGCAGGCTGCGCACCGCCTCGTGGGCGCTGTCGCGATCGACGCCGTTGCCGGTGAGGATGCCGATCAGGGTGTCGCCTCGGGCGACGGTCACCACCCGGTCCTCGGGGCCGGCCGGCTCTTCCATCGACGGGAAGGAGTGCGCCTCCTTGCCGAGGCGGGCACGGAACTCGGGGGGGCCAAAGGCGGCGATGTCGGCCGGCGGCGGGGCGGCTTCGGCGAAGCGGGCGTCGGTGCTGTCGGGCTGACCCAGGGCCATCCATCCGGCGGCCAGAAAACCGACGACTACCGCGCTCTTCCACTTCATCGGCCGCGTCTCCTCAGATCCATGTCATGCGATGCTGGCGCCTGCTGACGTGACGCCGCGCGTATGATCTTTGCTCGGGTTCCGTCTGTCAAGGAACCGAGCGAATTCAGGTTGTTTTGTCTGGTCGTTGAGCCTGTGGATTAATCCCCCGGCCCGGCATGTCTCCCTCACGCGTGTACTATACTGGCGCGAACACCCGAACCGGGGGAAGCTGAAAAATCCTTCAAAAGGTGTTTGACATCGTTTCGGTGCCTTCGTATAAGCCGCGCCTCGCCGGGACACATCGGGTCCTGGCGGCGGACCGGGGGCCCTCGGGTGCTTTGGTTCTGGCTCTTGTACATTGTGAAATGGAAGGGATGCGCAGGCGGCGGTCTGGCTGGTTTTTGCTGGGCGTGCCGGGTCAGAGATGGCCTGGCTTACGAGCCGATCTGTGCATCTGACTGTGCGTCCTTCGG